>Ga0190265_10002272_pt1 | contig 12868 bp, 10 predicted proteins | sample Popmic124T_FD_133135 | JGI IMG/M metagenome (GOLD analysis project Ga0190265, IMG submission 133135) | Populus adjacent soil microbial communities from riparian zone of Indian Creek, Utah, USA - 124 T | ecosystem: Environmental > Terrestrial > Soil > Riparian zone | place: USA: Utah | collected... | reverse complement strand
GCTCCCGGCTGCCGGCGCCGGATGAGCTGCTGGTCGAGACCTTCCCGCACGAGCATCGCCATTATATGGTCGCCTACAGCTTCGAAGGCTGGAACGCCCACCAGTCGCTGGGCATGCTGATCACGCGGCGGATGGAGAGCGCGGGTTTGCGGCCGCTGGGCTTCGTCTCCAACGATTATGCGCTCGCCTGCTACGGCCTCGATCCGATCGCGGACCCGGCGTCGCTCTTCTCGGCCGACATCCTCGAGGACGAGTTCGTCGACTGGGTGCAGGGATCGAGCCTCCTCAAGCGCGCCTTCCGCGAGGTGGCGGTGATCGGCGGGCTGGTCGAGCGCCACCATCCCGGCAAGCGCAAATCCGGGCGCCAGGTCAGCTTTTCGACCGACCTCATCTACGACGTCTTGCGCCGCTACGAGCCCGACCATCTGCTTCTGAAGGCCGCCTGGAACGACGCTCGGGCGCGGATGACCGACGTCGGCCGCCTCGCTTCCCTGCTCGACCGCGCGGCCGGCACGATGGTCCATGTGGCATTGGACCGGGTCTCGCCGATGGCGGTGCCGGTGCTCGTCATCATCGGGCGCGAGCGAACCGCGACCGGCACGGTCGACGACAGCCTGCTGATGGAAGCGGAAAGCCTCGCGGCAATTGCGATGCGGCCGGATTGAGACAACCGGCAATGCAATTACGGTTGCGTAACGTCTTATTCTCGTTCAGCCTCGGTTCGCTACGTGAGCCATGAGTCGACCGGGGGGACGAATGAGCAAATCGCATGCGCGGCTATTGGCGGGCGGCTGGCCGATACGGATCCTGATCGCGCTTGGCGTGGCCGCGACAAGCGCTGCGCAAGCGCAGAATCTCTATTTTCACAGCCCGAGCGAAGAAAAGACGGCGACCGAGGTTCGGGACGGGATCGCGGCGGCCAAGACCGCCCACCTCGGCGCGCTCGACAGCCACAGGACCTATCTCCAGGAGGCCTTCGCGCGGGAAAGGAGATTGCTGACCCAGCGAGAGCTTGCCGAGCGCGACGAGATCATTGCCGTGATCGTCGAGAATCAGAGCGGGCGGGGCAGGCCACGCGAGGAGCTGCAATTCCAGATCCAAACGCGCCTTCAGGAACTTATGGGTCCTGCCGGCCAAGTTCTAACCACGGCCTCGGGACCCTATAGCCTCCGCAACAGGCGAGCGGACCTGGACGATGCCAGGGAATCATATCGCCAGGCCTTAGCGGCGCGCGACCTTCTGAAGAGACGGTTCGAAGCCGGTGGCGGAACGGGTCTATATTGTGAGGCGACCGGGCTGCCGGAGCCGGTTCAGCAAACAGCGGGGACCGATCGCCTGGCGTTCCTGAACCTGGTCACCGCCTGTCGCGAGATGCTCCGGTACCGCCAGTGGGAAGATGTCGCCCTGGTCGGCCTGCCCCCGTCGGTGCGGATGATCCTGGCCGACCCGGAGACGGCGAACGCTGCGGGCGACGGGGAGCTGGGCCAGGCGCTTGTCGAAAATGCCAATATTGTGGTGCTCGCGAACGCGCAGAAAGCGCTGGGCGCCGCCGCCAAGGCGCACCTCAAGCAATTGGAAGACTATTACCGGTGCCAGCTTGTGCTGGACGCGGTGCCGCGCCTCGACGCGCAAATCGCGGAAACCGCGAGACAAATTCAGATTTTTACGAATTGGCTGACGACGCTTAACGAAGCCGACCTTAAGCGCCGGCTCGAGGAGCAGCAGCAACCCGCCGCCGACCCCGCAGCGGAGCCTCGGCCACCAGCCTGCCCGGGGAATAACACGACACCGCCGGTGGCGGCGCCCGCCAAAATCGAAACGATCGCGGATCTGGCCGCATCGGCGGGCATCAACCCCGCGCACGTGGCGCGTGCCCTGGGCGCCGCCAGCGAAGTCAGCCCGGGCCGGGCGCTGCTTGCCGGCATCCAGGAAAAAGCACAGGAATTCCAGGCCGGACGGCTGGCTGAGCTGCTCGGAAACATCGCGGACCACGCGGCGGCGGAAGGCAATTCGGCGAACGAGAGCAGCACAGCGCGGGCGGTCGGGGCGACCTTGCGGATGATCGGGCATTTCGACCAGCTCCGCTCGGCCGAGTCAGGAACGTTGCCCGATACGTCGGCGGTGCTCGTCCGGCTCGCCGGGGCGCGGATGAGGATGGCGACCAACAAGCTCGAGGCGGAACGATTGCAGCGCGTCCGGCAACTGAGCGAATTGAGGATCGCAGCCCTTCGGCGCGAAACGCTTGACCTGCTGCATGCCTCTCAGCTCCTCGCTTCCCCTGGCGATTCCGCGCTGAACCCGGCCCTGCTTCGCTTCTCGGACAGCTGGACGAGAGGGCGCGTGCCGGCCCGGGTGGCCCGAAACGACATGTTGCGCGCGGAGATGTTGGCATGGGCTGATCGTGAGCGGGTCGCGGTGGAGGCGGCATATGGGGTTCTCGAGCCTGCCGTCGCCGAGCTGCAAGCCTATGGCGCCGGCGGCATCAGGCCGTCGGAGGTCGCGGGATATCTCAACGCAGTCGGCGTCGGCGCAATCGCGATAGGTGGCCAATGATGAAGCTTGCCTGCTTTTCCCTGGCTTTGGGATCGTCTCTCATATTGGGCGCCTGCAGCCGGCCTGCCGAGGTGCGCGAGGTGGCGCGGCTCTCGCAGCCCATCGCCGCCGGCATCCAGGCATCGGCGGGCCGCCTTCAGGCGCGCATGGCCCTCCAGGCGGATGCGCTTGAATTCTATGCCGCGAGCCTGGGCGCCGCGGAAGGGCGGGCCCGCGCGCATGTCGCGATAATCGAGCGCGATCTGCGCCTGGCCGACGACGAGACGACGATGCGAACGCTCACAATCATCCGGGAGGGCGATGCGGCGATTCTCGCGGACCCATTGTCGCCAGTGGCCGCGGGCGTGCCGGCAGCACGGCCCCAGCGGACGACGGTCGACGTCAGTCCCCTGTCAAAAGCGATCGCCGGTCTCGATCGTCTGGGGCGTGAGCGCCGCGGGGATTGGCGCGAGTTTCTGACCTTCGCCCAAGAGGCGAATAGCGAGCTACGGAAGATTGAGTCCGAGGGTGCGGCGGAGACGCCGGCGCCCCCGGCAGCCCCGGCAACCCCGGCTCCGGCTCCAGCCGGAGGGGGCAATTAACAGCCTGTTGCGATCGAGGAGGGACCAATGGCATCGTCATCGGAAGAGCGGCTCGCGCGAAGCTATCAGCTTCGCCTCGACGTGATTGCCGAGCTGCGCGAGAAAATTCGGCAGGCGAGGGATGCCGGCATCCTTGAAGACGAATATGCGAATACGGTCATTGCCCAGCTGCAATCGCGCCGGGCCGATATCTTCAATGAAATGAACTCCGCGACCGGCCCTGTCCTGGATCCTCCAACTGAAGCGCAGATCGAGGCCCTTGCGGCAGCGGTGGGCCGGCTTCACAATTGGAACGTCTCGGCGGCAAGCACGGCCGGGATCGTAGGAGAGTTTTTCAACCTCGTCGGCATTGCAGTAAACCACTAAGACGTCGTTGGAAGCCGCGCTCACGGGCCTATTCGAGCGACCGAAATCCCGCGACCCCAATCCTGCGGAGTCCGCGTGAATCTCGACCGCTCGACCCGATTCTAGACGAAGAAGTCGGTATGCCCGCTCCATCGGCGAGCGGCGCGCCGTTGACGGCGAACACATAATCCCCGCCTTCCTGATAGCCGGCGATGCCATTGGCATCGACGATCAGGAAAATCTGCCCGGCGAGGTCGCCGGAATCGGGCGCGAACCAGGCCGCCTGGGAGGCGCCGAGGCCGCTCAAAGCCGCCGAAAGGCCGGTGTTGAAGGTCGCGAGCGACAGCGTGCCGCCCTCGGTCGGGGCATGGAAGCCGGTGACCGTGCGCCGCTGGTGGACCCCAGAGACTTCGCCGCTCGATTCTTCCTCAATTCAATCCCGTTCGCGGGCAAGCGCCTAACATAAGAGGGAAAGTCCGTCCACATTGCCGCCAGGGCGCATCTCTGCCATGCCCGGATCGAAGCGGGACGCCGGCCGTTCCATCGCGAGACGAGGACAGCGAACAGATGGACGTTTCGGTCGAGATTCACTGCGAAGCCTGCGGCAGCGCCAATTACAGCCTGCCAGAGGGGGCGGCCGAACAGGCCCCGATCCGCTGCAACGATTGCGGCGCCGACCAGGGCTCGGTCGCCGAGCTCAAGGCGGGGCTGATCGCGCAGGCGCTCGCCCAGTCGGCGGAATCGCTTCGGCGCGACCTCGACAAGCTGAACCCGGAGGAGCCGACGTGAACGCATTGACCCCAAAGCGGTGGGCCGCTTCAATGGCGGCGCAGCCCGGAGCCAGCCTCATGCGCATCCTCTCCCTTCCCGCTTTCGCAATTCTCCTCGCCATCCCGGCCTCGGCGCAGCGGCCGGAAGTCAGCGCCCGCGACCGGGCCGCGCACGAGCGGATGATCGTGCTCGACACCCATCTCGACACGCCCTCGCGCTTCGACGACGGCCGCTGGGATTTCAGCGTGCGCCACCGCTATGACGAGGACGGCAGCCAGGTCGATCTGCCGCGCATGGCGGCGGGCGGGCTCGATGGCGGCTTCTTCGTCATCTACACGGCCCAGGGCGATCTCGGCCCGGCCGGCTACGCCCTCGCCCGCGACGCCGCCCTGGTCCGCGCCGCCGCGATCCACCGCGTGATCGGCGAGAATCGCGCCGCTCTGGGGCTGGCGCTGACCGCGGCCGACGCCGAGCGCCTGCATCGCGCCGGCAAGAGGATCGCCTTCATCAGCATGGAGAATAGCTGGCCGCTCGGCGAGGACCTCACCCTGCTCGGGACCTTCCACAGCCTCGGCGTGCGCATGGCAGGGCCGGTGCACAGCCGCACCAACCAGCTCGCCGATTCGGCCACCGGCGAAGCGCGCTGGCGCGGCCTTTCGCCGCTCGGCCGGCAATGGGTGGCCGAGATGAACCGGCTCGGCATGGTCATCGACGGCAGCCACAGCTCGGACGCCGTGTTCGACCAGATGCTCGAATTGTCGAGCGCGCCGATCGTCCTCTCCCATTCCGGGCCGAGCGCCATCTTCGCGCACCGGCGCAACCTCGACGACGGCCGGATGCGGCGCCTGGCCCGCGCCGGGGGCGTGATGTTCATGAACTCGATCTTCCTGGTCCAGCACGATGGATCGCCCGAGCGCGACGCGATCAACGAACGGCGCGAACGCTGGGGCGAACTCGACTCGGCCGGGCGCCGCCGGCTGCTCGCCGACGCGGCCGCGCTGGACGCCCAGCGGCCCTACACCACCGCCGATTTCGAGCTCTTCATGCGCAGCCTCCTTCACGCGGTCTCGGTGATGGGCGCCGACCATGTCGGGCTTGGCGCCGATTGGGACGGCGGCGGCGGCGTCATCGGCATGGAGGACGTCGCCGCGCTGCCGCGGATCAGCGCTCGGCTCCGGCGCGAGGGGATGCGCGAGGGCGACATCGCCAAGATCATGGGCGGCAACCTGCTTCGCGTGCTGAGGCGCGCGGAGGCGGCGGCGGCGCGCTGAGAGGTGGGCTTCCTTCGCTCGCCGCCCCCCGCTAGGCTTGCCGTCCGGGGGGAATGAGCGTGGAGCTTTGCGTCTGAATGGTTGCGCCGTCCCCGCCAGGCCCGTCTTCGCAACGACCCTATGCCGTCGCCGTCGGGCCGACGAGCAACGCGGCGCACATTGTCGACTGGGCGGCGACTCCGCTCGGGCCGGCCGACTCATGGCCGCAGCCGCTCAAGACCGTCGCCGGCATCGTGCTCGGCTCGAATGTCCCGATGCTCGTCGCCTGGGGACCGGACCTGCTGGTCATCCACAATGACAGCTATGGCGAGATCCTCGGCGACCGGCGGCCCGCCCTCGGGCGGCCGCTGAAGGAGGTCTGGTCGGACATCTGGGAGGTGGTCGGCGGCAATGCGGCGCGCGTGCTCGCCGGCGAGACGATCTTCATGGAATCGGCGCCGCGGCCGCTCAAGCGGCACGGCCGCGACGAGACCGCCTGGATCACCTCCTGCTACCATCCGGTCCTTGGCGAAAGCGGCGTCGCGGAAGGCGTTTTCGGAGTGGTGCTCGCTGTCGGCGTCGACGAGGTGAGCGAGGAGCGGCTGCGCGAGAGCGAGGAACGCTTCCGCCTCATCGCGGACAGCGCGCCGGTGCTGATGTGGGTGACCAGGCTCGACCGGGCGCGGAGCTTCGTCAACCGCGCCTATGTCGACTTTCTCGGTATCACCTACGAGCAGGCGGTCGATTATGACTGGCGGACGATCATCCACCCCGAAGACGCGCCGCGAATCCTGGCCGAATCGGTCGCCGGCGAAGCGACGCTCGAAACCTTCGTGCTGGAAGGGCGCTTTCGCCGAGGCGACGGCGCGTGGCGCTGGCTGCGGTCGATCTCGCAGCCGCGCTGGGGGCCGGGCGGCGAGCATGTCGGCTTCATCGGAGTCGCCCACGACATCACCGAATGGAAGCTCGGCGCCGATGCGCTGCGCGAGGTCAACGAGACTCTCGAGGCGCGGGTCGCCGAGCGAACCGCGGACCTGCGCGCGGCGCTCGACCGGCTCCAGGCCGAGGTCGGCGAGCGCGAGCGGGCCGAGGAGGCGCTTCGACAGGCGCAGAAGATGGAGGCGGTCGGCCAGCTGACCGGCGGCCTCGCCCACGATTTCAACAATCTGCTGACCCCGGTGATCGGCGGGCTCGAGATCATCGCTCGGACGCTCGAGGAGCCGCGCCTCAAGCGGATCGCCGAGACCGCGCTCGAATCGAGCCGGCGCGGCGCCAAGCTGACCTCGCAATTGCTGGCTTTCTCGCGGATCCAGCGAATCCGGATGGCGCCGGTCAAGGTCAACCGAGTCATCGAATCGATGAAGCTGATGCTGAAGCACACGATCGGCGGGGAGGTCACGGTCCGAACGCGGCTCGCCGCCGATGCGGGCCTTGCCTTGTGCGACGAGAACCAACTCGAAAACGCGATCCTCAACCTCGCCATCAACGCCCGCGACGCCATGCCCGAGGGCGGCGTCCTGACCATCTCGACCGGCCTCAGCCGCGAGGAGGACGGAGTCGAGCTGGACGGCGGCGACTATGTCTGCGTCGCCGTCGCCGACACCGGCCAAGGGATGAGCGCGGACGTCGCCGCTCGGGCGATCGAGCCCTTCTTCTCGACCAAGCCGCTCGGCAGGGGAACCGGCCTTGGCCTCGCCCAGGTCTATGGAATCGCGCGCCAGTCGGGCGGCACGCTCAGGATCGAAAGCAAGGAGGGAGAGGGGACGATCGTCCGGCTGCTGCTGCCGAGCGCCGTGGCCGGCGCGGAAGAGGAGGGGGAGGCCGACGAGGCGGCCGGCGCCCTCGGCGCGGCGCCCGCCGGCCGGCGCATCTTCGTGGTCGACGACGATTCGGCCGTGCGCGAGTTCCTCGCCGACTCGCTGGTCAGCCTGGGCCATCGTGTCGAAATGATGGACGGCGGCCAAGCGGCGCTCGACGCGCTCGCCAATGGCCCGCCCGATCTGATGCTGATCGATTTCGCGATGCCGGAGATGAACGGCGCCGAGCTCGCCCGCGAGGTCCGCCTGCGCCATCCAGGCCTGCCGATCGTGTTCGTGACCGGCTTTGCCGAAAGCGACCAGCTCGAGGGCGCGCTCGGCGCCGAGGTGAGCGTGCTTCGCAAGCCCTTCGGGATCGACGAGCTCGCCGCCATGGTCGCCGCTCATGTCGGCGGATCGCCCGGCCTTTCGGGCGGCTGAACGAGCGATTCAGCTTTCGTTTACACCTGGGGGCGCAGGCCGGGAAAAACGGGAAGAAGGCGAAGCCGGTCGTGACGATGTTCTGGAAGAGACTGCAAAATCCGTTCGCGCTGGTCGGCCAGGGCTTCCTGCTCGGCGCCCTTCTGTTCGCAGCGACCCGGGCCGACGCCGCCTCGCTTCTCACCGCTTTTTTCTGAGCTCAGCGACCGCTTGAAAGCCGCGGCGGCCGCTTTATAGCGGAGCCATGGTTCGCTTTTCGTTCTGTGGGCACGAATTGATGGCGCTGCCCCAGGGCGCGCTCTACTGGCCGGCGCGGCGCGCCTTGCTGGTCGCCGATCTCCACCTCGAAAAGGCGAGCTGGTTCGCGAAGGGGGGGCAGATGCTGCCGCCCTACGATTCGATCGCGACGCTCGCCGACCTCGCCTCGATCGCCGCCGCGACCGCGCCCGCCGAAATCTGGTGCCTCGGCGACAGCTTCCACGACCGGCACGGCTGCGACCGGCTTCCGGCCGAGGCCCGAGCGCTCCTGATGTCGCTGACCGCGGCGGCGCGCTGGACCTGGATCACCGGCAATCACGATCCGGGGTTCGCCGAGCCTTGCGGCGGCGAGATCGCCCTGGAGGCCGAAGTGGACGGGCTGATCCTTCGCCACGAGGCCGATCCCGCCGAGCAGCGGCCCGAGCTTTCGGGCCATTTCCACCCCAAGCTCCGGATCAGCCATCGCGGCCGGCTGGTGTCGCGGCGCTGCTTCGTGGCGACGGAAAGGAAGCTGATCCTGCCGGCCTTCGGATCGCTGACCGGCGGCCTCGACGCCCACCATCCCGGGATCATCCGCGCCGTCGGCGAGGGCGCGCAGGCGCTGGTGCCGGTCCGCGACAAGCTGCTTCGCTTTCCGATCGCCGCCTGATTCCTCTCCGTCATTGCGAGGAGCGCAGCGACGCGGCAATCCAATCTGTGCCGACTGGATTGCTTCGCTACGCTCGCAATGACGGATTTCAGGCGGGCCGGAAATTCATCGCGACGCCGTTCATGCAATAGCGCAGGCCGGTGGGCCTCGGGCCGTCGGTGAAGACGTGGCCGAGATGGCCGCCGCAATTGGCGCAGAGCACTTCGGTGCGGCGCCCGATCAGGCTGTTCTCGACCCGGGTCACGATCGCGCGCGGCAGCGGGCGGAAGAAGCTCGGCCAGCCGGTGCCGCTGTCGAACTTGGCGGCCGAGGAGAAAAGCGGCCAGTTGCAGCCGGCGCAGCGGAAGGTGCCGCGGCGATGCTCGCGGTCGAGCGGGCTCGATCCCGGCCGCTCGGTTTCGGCCTGGCGAAGCACCGCATATTGGCGCGGGTTGAGCCGACGCCGCCATTCGGCGTCGGCGAGCCGGAATGGGAAGCGCGAGGGCGCGGCCTCGGCGCCGCAACCGGGCATGGCGAGCGCCATTGCGGCCAAGGCGGCGCCGCCGAGCAAAGAGCGTCTGTCGATGTTCATGGCGCGACTCATGGCCTGCCTCACCTTAACCGGGCGGGAACGAGGCCGCGCACCGCATTGCCGATGAAAAAGCCCGAAGCGAGGTCGGCCTCGACCAGATCGCCCTCATGGGCCCGCTTTTCGTCGATCAGCCGAGCGCGAAGAACGCCGGGGAGGAGGCCGCGGGACAGCGGCGGCGTGACCAGCCTGCCCTGCTTTTCGACGAACAGGCTGGTGAAGCTCCCTTCGGTGAGGAAGCCGTCGGGATCGCGGAACAGCAGCTCGAAGGCGCCGGCCGCCTCGCGCGCCTCGTCGTAAAAGGCGCGGTCGCTGGTCTTGTGCCGGAGGCGGAAATCGTCCGGCGAGACCGGAAGGGGGGCGACGGCGACCGCGACCGGACCGTCCGGCTCGGGTTCGAGCGGCCGCATCTCGATCGCCAGCGCGCCGCCTTTGGACAGCATCAGCCGCACCTTGCTCGGCCCGGCGCGGAAGGTCGCGGCCTGGAGGTCGTTGCGGGCCTCGTGCCGGTCGAGCCGGAAATCAAGCGCCTCCGCGCTCGCCTTCATCCGCGCGAGGTGGCGGTCGAGGTCGGCGATGCCGTCGTGCGGATCGAAGCGCATCGTCTCGATCAGGTCGAACCGCCTTGTCGTTTCCACGAACGCCCCTTTCGCCAGACATTCGCGCCACTCGCTCTCGGCGCCGCTGTCCGCCACGATGCCCGAGCCGAGCCCGAGCCGGGCGACGCTCTCGCCCGCGCGCAGGGTCAGCGTCCGGATGGCGACATTGAACGCGGCTTCGCCGCCGCATGCAAGCCTGCCGATCGCCCCGCAATAGACGCCGCGCGGACTGGCTTCGAGCCCGGCGATGATCTCCATCGCCCGGATCTTTGGCGCGCCGGTGATCGACCCGCAGGGATAGATGGCCTCGAGCAGATCGACGGGGCCGAGGCCCTCCTCGAGCTCGGCGGTGACGGTCGAGGTCAGCTGGAGGATGGTCGGATAGGTCTCGACCGCGAACAATTCGGGCACCGCGACGCTGCCCGGCTTGGCCACGCGCGACAGATCGTTGCGCAGCAGATCGACGATCATCAGATTCTCGGCGCGCTGCTTGGGGTCCTTCGCGAAGGCGGCGGGATCGGAGTCGCGCGGGGCGGTGCCCTTCATCGGCCGGGTCGTCACCCGGCCGCCGTCCAGAGTGAAGAACAGCTCCGGCGAGAAGGAAAGGATCCAGTGCGCCCCGGTGAAGACGATCCCGCCATGGCCGGCCAGCGCCCGGCCGCGGAGCGCGGCGTAGAGCGCGAGCGGCGCGCCGGCGGTGCGCACGTCTGCGGCGAAGGTGAGATTGGCCTGATAGACGTCGCCGGCCTCGATATGCGCCTTCACCGCCGCCAGCGCTGTTTCATATTCGGCCTTGCTGATGAGGGGACGGGCGCGGCCGGCCCAGGCCCCGGCCGGATCGGGGAGGAAGGACGGAGCGTCGACCTCCTCCTCGGAATCGAACAGGCCGAACCAGAGCAAAGGCGGCGAATCTTCCCCCGGGGTGATTCGGAGCGGCGCGAGCCTCTCCTCGAGCGCATGGCCCGCTTCGTAGGCGAGGAAACCGGCCGCATTGGCGCCGCGCAGCCGCTCGAGGCAGGCGCCGATCGCCTCGGGATCGCGCGTTTCGACGATCTCGCGCGGGGCGGTGAAGAGCCGGGCGCGGCCGCCGGCCCGGGCGTCGTCGAGCAGGACGAAGGGGGCGCTCATGCTTGCCATGAAGCCGCTTCGGGCCCATTTGCGCGCGGCAGGAGAGAGATTTTGGTTTGCAGCGCTTTCGACCTCTTCAAGATCGGGGTCGGTCCATCATCGTCGCACACCATGGGACCGATGACGGCCGCCTGCCGCTTTGTCGAGGGGCTCGGGCGAGACGGGCTCCTCGAAACAACGCACCGAGTCGCGGTCGACCTCTACGGATCGCTGGCGCTGACCGGCAAGGGCCACGCCACCGACCGCGCCATCCTGCTCGGCCTTTCGGGCGAGCGGCCGGACGGGATCGACCCCGACGAAGCCGACCGCACGGTCGCGCGCATCCGGGAGGCCGGCCGGCTCGCGCTCGGCGGCGAGCATGAGATCGCGTTCGACGAGGCGAACGACCTCAAATTCCTCCAGCGCGAGCGGCTGCCGCATCACAGCAACGGCATGCGCTTCTCCGCCTTCGACTCGGCCGGCGCGCTGCTCGCCAGCGCCGTCTCCTATTCGATCGGCGGCGGCGCCGTGGTCGGCGAGGCCGAGGTCGCGCGCAACGCGCCGCCGGAAGGGACCTGGGACGTGCCCCACCGCTACAGCTCGGCCGACCAGCTCCTCGCCACCGCCGAGCGCGACGGCCTCACCATCGCCGACATCGCCCGCGCCAACGAAAAGGCCGCTTTGTCGGACGAGGAGATCGACGCCCGGCTCGACACGATCACCGCCGCCATGTCGGCCTGCATCGACCGCGGCATCGCCGCTTCGGGCATCCTGCCTGGCGGGCTCAACGTGAAGCGGCGAGCGCCCGCTTTGTACCAGCTGCTGACCGAGCGCGCCGAGCGGGCGCTTCAGGATCCGCTGACCGTGATCGACTGGGTCAACCTCTGGGCGCTGGCGGTCAACGAGGAGAATGCGGCCGGCGGCAAGGTCGTGACCGCGCCGACCAACGGCGCCGCCGGAATCGTGCCCGCCGTGCTTCGCTATTATCAGCGCTTCACGCCGCGCGCGACCGACGAGGGGGTGCGCACCTTCCTGCTCACCGCCGCCGCGATCGGCTCCCTGTTCAAGGAGAATGCCTCGATCTCGGGCGCCGAAGTGGGCTGCCAGGGCGAGGTCGGAGTCGCCTGCTCGATGGCGGCGGCCGGGCTGACCGCGGCCTTGGGCGGCTCGCCGATGCAGGTCGAGAATGCAGCCGAGATCGGAATGGAGCATAATCTCGGGCTGACCTGCGATCCGGTCGGCGGGCTCGTCCAGGTGCCCTGCATCGAAAGGAACGCGGTCGGCGCGGTCAAGGCGATCGAGGCCTCGCGCCTCGCTTTGGTCGGCGACGGCTCGCACCGGGTCAGTTTGGACCAGGTGATCGAGACGATGCGCAAGACCGGCCTCGACATGAACGTGCGCTACAAGGAAACCAGCCTCGGCGGCCTCGCGGTCAACGTGGTGGAATGCTGAGGCCTCAGAAGGCCCGCGTCAGCCAGTAGAAGAGCGCGGCGATAATCGCCGACGCGGGCAGGGTCACGATCCAGGCGATGACGATGTTGCCGGCGACGCCCCAGCGCACCGCCGAGGCGCGCCGCGCGGCGCCGACGCCCATGATGCACCCGGTGATGGTGTGGGTGGTCGAGACCGGAATGCCGAGCCAGGTGGCGGAAAAGAGCATGATCGCCCCGCCCGTCTCGGCGCAAAAGCCCTGGTGCGGGGTGAGCCGGGTGATCTTGGAGCCCATCGTATGGACGATCCGCCAGCCGCCCATCAGCGTACCCAGCCCCATTGCGAGCTGCGCCGATATGACCACCCAGAAGGGCACGTAGAATTCGCTCCCCAGAGCGCCTTGCGAATAAAGCAGGACGGCGATGATCCCCATCGTCTTCTGGGCGTCGTTCCCCCCATGGCCGAGAGAATAAAGCGCGGCGGTGAACATCTGCGTCCGGCGGAAGATGCGGTCGGCGC
>Ga0190265_10002271_pt1 | contig 12869 bp, 18 predicted proteins | sample Popmic124T_FD_133135 | JGI IMG/M metagenome (GOLD analysis project Ga0190265, IMG submission 133135) | Populus adjacent soil microbial communities from riparian zone of Indian Creek, Utah, USA - 124 T | ecosystem: Environmental > Terrestrial > Soil > Riparian zone | place: USA: Utah | collected... | reverse complement strand
GTCGCCATCCCCGTAGATCCGAGACAACACCCAGATGTACGAGCGGGCAACCTCTTGGAGCGCGTCGCATCTACGCTTGAGCGCCGACGCCAACTCCTGAGCGGTGAGGAGTTCGGCTTCGAGAGCGCGAAGACGGCTTCGGCTCATCCCCTGCTCTCTTCCATGACCAACGCCGCATTGCGCACATTGAGCTGCTCGAGAATGTCGGCGCGGTAGTTAGGCGGATGCGGAGTCTGAATAGCTACGCCGAGGATGATGCCGTCCTCACTGACGGGCACCTCGACCTCGATCAGATGCCACTCGCCGCCGATGCGCGCTGACCCGAGACACGTGACTCGGCGATGCTCAGTTGGCAAAACACTCGAAAATGTGCTATCAGCTGTGCTGAGGTGTGCCAACCCTGCTACGCCTGAGTCTCCGCCTACGCGCAGCGACTCAGGCTCCGCTCGCTCGCGCTGACGCTGCCGCTCGCTGATATTAGGGGTGACTTTGTGGTAGTGCTTCAAGCTGAGCCCTCTTGAGTCTTGGTAATGACGACGGCGAAGTCTGGGTGTCCGGCGAGCTGCTGCTTCGTGATGCGCCGCAGCTCTTCCAGGAACGTCAACGACGGGTGATAGAGCATCTCGTGCGAAGGCGGGAACACTCCGCTCCGGATGAGCGCGGCCGTCTTCTCGCACGCATCGATTGCGGCGAGCATTCGGCGGAGTGGGTCTGTGACCTGTTCGGCCGTGATCTGCACGGTGCTCTGGGACATGAGCGGGCGTGTACAGGACTATGGCTGGTTGTCAAGGCTCTATGGACGACTGGCGCTACTTCTCCGCCCTCTCCGCCGCCCGCAGCAGAATCGCCCTGGCCCAGATCGCCACGTTTCCTGAGCCCCCGCGGCGCGCTCGATCTCCCACTTCTGGCGCGGATTGAGGCGGATCTCGATGCGTTCGGATAGCGCCTCGCCGGGTGGAAATTGCGGCCTGCCTGGACCGTTGAGGTCTTCGCGTTCCGAGTGCATCCGCAGGTGACACCGATCGCACATCCATTCAACGCTCAGCCAGCGCTCAGGATCGTAACTCTCGTGGTGCGCCACGATTCGTTTCTCCGAACCGCAGAGCGGGCACTGCTTGGGGCGCTGGAGGATGCCCGCCTTGATAGCGGCGTTGACAGCCGCAGAAGCTCTCGGGTCACGCTTTTGTGGTTTCACTCCACTGCACCTTTCGCATTGATTCGCTTGGCGGCCCGGAGTACGACGGCTCGAACCCAGTCGGATACGTGCTGTGCCCCTCCTGCGGCTTGGAGGATCTCGAGCTTTTCGGACCGCTTGACTCGGGCGGCGATGCGGTCGTCTCGCCGGTCCTCGTCGTCGTAGCGCGGTCGGCCTCGGTTTCGGTTTGTGTCTTCCATGATGTAGATTATACGGGTTCCGAAAATAAATCGCCATGTGCCACATTTTGTACTTGCGGTGGCCGATTATCTGGGTAACAGTATGCATATCGAAACAAGGCGCTACGGCGCAGGGAGAAGAGAGATGGCGGATCGAGAGAGCATGACGGCGGTAATCGAGGAGACGGGCTGCGGAGTGGAGATCGCCGTGGATGCGGTGGCACACGATTACACACCCAGGCTGATCGCCAAGGTCGGCGCCGGGGATCAGGCACTCAGCCTGTACGAGTGCAGCGGGGCATACGCGATCGACACCAACGGGGGCGCGGTGTGGCAGGAGTCGGATCCTGAAGGTTTCGAAGCGCTCCGCGATCAGATTTACGCCCCTCGCTGACTCTGCGCCCCATCGGCTCCCGGAGCGATCCGGGCGCTAGATGGGCTTCAGATTCAACACACGAGCATAAGGAAAACGGAACATGGCCAAGCAGCAGACCATAGAGCAGGCACTCCACAGCCCGAGCATCCGTCGGGCGATCAATGAGCTGAACGGCAAGCCGGTGGGCGGCTGGGGCGAGACGGAACAGGCAATGATGGCGATCCACAATGCGATTCCGCATCGCGAGGATCGCGCGTACACAACTCAAGAGCTTCTGGCCCGCGCCGCGGATGGCAAGGGCTCACATTGGCGAGTGAAGATCTGACCGCTTTCCGCGCTCCGGCGCGGCTCAATTGAACCCGCGATCCGTTTCCCACCGGCCGCCGTCCTACTCTCCGGGTCGGAGCCAGCAGCAGCAACGAGGACGAATGATGCAAGACATGGATTGGTCATTGTGTCGCTTTATGAGCGCACCTGGACGCGAGGATACTTGGATCCGGGTACCAAACCGCGTGAATCGGTGGAGACTCCCAGATCTGTCAGATCTGTCCTGGGATACCTGCGCGTTCGTCGGTAATCAGGTCGCTCAGAAGGTCGCCATGCGGACAGTTGAGTACGTCCGCGCGAATGAAACCATCTTTGCGTCCGAGGATGTTTTCGAGCGGCTCAAGCGGATGCTTCGAGGCTTTTGCCGGTGCGGACTGGGCGCGCCCAGTTGCGCCGTCGAGAGAGTACGGATGGCTCGATTGCTGAGTGATCCGCGCACCGAATACCATCCGGACTACCAAGACGCAGAAGTTTCCAGGCCAGAGCCTCTGGCGCCGCCGAATCCAGACGGGAGTTTCCCGACGTACAGGCCGAGATAACTACGAGATCAGCGCCGCCTCGCGCTCCCGCCTCTCGGGATAGACCTCCAGCGCCCGCATGGCGTCCGCGAACGCGCTCCAGTCGTGCGCTGCGGCTGGACCCTTGAGCGGATCCACGTACTTGAGCCACGAGTGGTACACGAGCGACAACGCAGCGGTGTGAACGCCTTGAGGCGCGCTCTCGTGCAGGATTCCGGGCAGCGCTTTGACGGCCGCGCGCCAGTAGCTCGGGCAGGTCTTCGCGAGGATCTTGGCTGCGCATGAGCGCGTGATCCGGATTCGGCGTAGCTGCTCGGAAAGCGCCTCGAATCTTGATCGCGCGGCTGGGCCATTGAGGCCGACGAAGGTCAAGACCAGCTCGAGTTCGGCCGCGTCGAAGTGCGGCACCAGCAGCTCCCGAGCTCGCTCTCGCGATTGGTGCCCGACATCGAGCCCATAGCCGATAGTGAGCCCCGAGACGTCCGGCCGATGCTTCTGCTTCGATGGCACGTAGGGTCGATCGACAAAGCCCTCCAGCGCCACCAGGACGCCGATGCGGCCTCGAAAGTCGCGCATCTGCGGCACGTACACAGAGTCGGCCTCGATCGCGGCGTGCGTGATCTCTCCGGCAACGCCATCGGGTGTCAGGCAAGCGCTGCACTGGTAAGCCTCGACCGCGGCCTCGGTCAGCGGACCGAACTCGCCGTCGCACTTGATTCGGTGGTCGATGAGCTGGCGAAGTGCGCCCTGGAGCGCGATCACGCGCACGCCGGTGGAGCCGAGCTTGAGCGGCGCGCTCACAGCGCCACCCTCGGCGCATCCGGATCCGCTCGGCCCGAGACGCGCCCGAAGATCGAGATGGCCCGGAACCGCGCTCGCGCACGCACGAACCACATGCCGGCGCGACGGCACAGGCGCAGGTACGCGAGGTCTGCGAACTTGCGGATCTTGTCCGGCGCCAAGCCCTCGTTCTTGCACTGGCACCCGATGTCGTGCACGAGCGACGCGCGGCGACTCGCCTCGGTGTCGGGTCCGTAGGTGTCTCCGTCCCAGCAAAATCCCTCCTCGACTCGCAGCCAGCCGTTGCGAATCGAGAACAGAGGCCCGTCGACGTTGAAGAGCGCGAACTCGGGGATGTACTCCTCGAATGGCTCGTGCACGCGGTAGGAGTGCTTGACGCGCGTGTAGACGAGGCGGCCGGGCTTGGGGTCCATGCTCAGCTCTGCGTCGATCGCGAACGTCGGTACAGATTCAGGATCGCCGCACCCGCAGCGATCTGGGGCCCGTACTCGGCAAGAGCTGCGCCAGCGAACGCTTCGACGATCGGCTGCACCTCGGGAGCGCTCGCAACGACAGCGACAGCGCCAAGAGCAGCAGTCAATCCAGACTGAATCCGACGAATGCGTTCGAACATCTCGATCTCCTCGTATGCCACCCGGCCGTGGGAGCAACACGACCGGGTGGCGGGGTGTGCGACCTGGGGTGTCGCTAAGGCGTGTCGAACTCGAATTGCTCGGTGCGCTGCAGCGTCGTCTCTTCCAGCACGTCCTTGAGCGCCTGCTTGATCTGCTCCGGGGTCATGCCTTCCGGGATCACCAGAGCGTCTATTGCGTCGAGGATGGGCTGTAGATCCGTTGCCGGTATTGCGTCGATAGCGTCGAGCACAGGCTGCAGATTCGTGGTCGGGCAGATCGCCTCTACGTCTTCGATCGCATCGAGCACTGGCTGCAGGTCGATCGTGACCGGAGTCGGATTGACGATCGGAGCCTCGCAAGTAACAGGCGTAGGCTCGACGTTGACCACCGGCGCAGGGATAGCCGCGATCGCAGCCGTCACTGGCGCCAGATCAACATTGACCACCGGGGCCTCACACACAGGCTCAGGCAACTCGGGGCAGGTCACGGGCGTCGGATTGACCACTGGCGCTTCGCACGTGAGCTGCTGCGCTTCGATGGCGTCGAGCAGATCCTGGATCGTCGGCTCAGGCTGCGGCAGTGCAGCGAGCAACGCGGCGAAGTCGATGCCGCTGAGCGTGGCAGTCGAGGACGTCACGCCGTTGCGCACGCACGATCCGGTGATCGCGTCCGCCGTATCGAGCTCGGTGAGCAGCTCGAGATCGAGCGGGATCGCGCGCGGAGTGTCCTCGGTCGGACTGCCAGGCGACTCCGTAAACGTGCCTCCTGGGATCGTCGTCTCGCCGTCCTTGATCTGGAGCGTGCAGGACTGGTGATTCGCCGGGAACGTGTAGCGCAGCTCGAGCGGTAGGCCGTCCGTGGTCAGCGTCGGCGGTACCGATGCGTTGGCCGCGTCGAATGCCGCGAACTCCGCCACGAAGTTGATCGGGAAAGGCTCGGGGCTCTGCATGATCGCGCCACTAGGTCCGAGCCTGCATGTAGCGATCAGGTTGTCGCCCTGCTGTGCCGAGGCAGGACCGGCGATCAGCGCGCGATGAGGCAACAAGTCGAAGACGAACGTCTGCACGGAAGGAGTCGAAGGCAGCGTCTGACTCGCTAGTGTGCTGGATGCCTTGCGCGCACGAACGAAGTTGACGCGGTTGCCTGGTGCCAAGCAGTTCACGGTGACGAGCGGGAAGTTGACCGTGATCACCGGCGCCTGCACCGTCTGCACAGGCTCCGAAATGGTGAACGTCACCGAGCGCGCGCTGCCAGGTACCTCGACGCCCTGTGCGTCTCGAGCGAATGCACGCACGGTGTGAGAGCCAGGAGCGAGGCCGGCGAACTCGTCACACGGGATCCACGTAGAGAGCGGTCCCTCTTTGCAACCGAACGGAGCGTTGACCTCGTTCACATGGATTGGTGCGCCGTCCAGCTCGTAGGCCACCGAAGCAGGAGCACCCAGTAGGATCGCGTCGAAGCCGTGATTCGCGAGTGATGCGAACGTGCCGCCAGTCCAGTCCTCTTGCACTGTGACGGGTGGCTGCGTGGTCGCATCGTAGAGGCGCAGAGCTACGACGACAGGAGGATCCTCGATCTCATCTTCGATCGGCGGCTCCTCTGGATCCGGTGGCGGCGGCGTAGAAGTGTCACCGCCAAGAGACGCATCCTCGAACTCCCCGACATACGTCGCGTACATCGCGTCCACGAATGCGTTATGACCCGAGCTGCTGTTGATCGGGACCGAGCCGTTGGGAAGCTGCCCACCCGATCCAGAGCACTTGGCGCCGGCAATCACTCCAGCGCGTGAGGTCGCGAGTGGACCAAACCCGAGGCCAAACTTCAGCAATCGATCGTAGTCGAAGACGGAACTCGGGTCGTGCGGTGCGGTGGCGTATCGATCCCAGAGCAGCACGGCAGCCGCTTGATGCGTGCGCATGATCGAGGCGCGCAGGGGGTAGGTTTTCGCGGCGGTGCAGCAGCCCGCGTCGCGGTCTTGTGCTGCAGGCAAGCAATCGCTTTCCTGGCTAGCGATTGAGCAATTATTCGGAGCGTTGGTGCATCGATTCGTCTCGACGCTTGACCAGCCCTGATAGGGTGCGTCCGATGGGCCGTAGTTGTAGTAGCCGCCCTCAAAAAACGCCCCGGCCTCGCGTCGAGCCTGGAACGTTGCGACATGCGCAGCGCGACCGCTCAGATACGCGCAGACGAACGGCTTGAGAATGCGACCGTCGAAGATGTTGCCCCACGCATGCTTGCTGGTCTGCTGCGATTCAGGCGGCCCCCACGCACCACCGACGCGTACGCCCGCGAGTGCGTCGCAGCTCTTCTGCACGTAGGCGACCATCGCCTTGCGCGAGTCCGATCCTGCCGGGATGCTGCGGTCGAACGTGTTGAGCGAGAAACGCTGCATGACCGTCGCGTCTGTACAGCCTAAATTCTGGCCGTACATCGGACCCTCGCTGCAGTATTCCTCGCCGTAATTCGCTCGCGCTCCCCACTGCTGCACGTCCTTCTGCTGCTGGTTCGAGTGGTACCCGATCGCAGGCCATCGACCATGCTTGGCGATCGACGCAAGCGAAGGACCGGATGCGCCCGCAGGAGGCGCAAGAGAGGGCAACGCAGCGACCCGCGGTGCGATGTCTGCGATTCGCAGGTCTACGGTCTTGTCACCGGGCGCACCGTAAATCTCAGGCCGAAACAGCTCGTGCGAGTCGGTCGGCGCCGAATCCACGAACGTCAAGACCGGGGCGAACTGGATGCACGACCGCGTGTCCTGAGTCGGCGAGAAGCACCCGTAGGCGTTGAGCTGAGACGGAGTTCCGTCCTTGAGCGTGGCCGACTTCGACCACACGAAAGAGCGAGGCCCAGCCGCCGTCGCGAAGTCCTGTGGGAAAGCAGGCGGAGCCACGAACCCGCCGATCTCGCTGTCGAGCCCGTTGGAGTTCTTGATCGGGTCGACCATCCACCCGTTGTTGCCGCTGCTGTACGCCGGCGACGTGGCAGTGACTCGACCGCGCTTCGGTGTGCCCTCGCCAACGACCCAGAAGTCACCGTTCGCGTACATGCCGCAGGTGATCGAGCCGTCGCTGTCGAGGTCGGCGAGCGTGACGCTGATGGTCTCGGACGGTACTGGGCCGTTGACGCCGGACGTGTAGCTGAGTGTTGCCGGCGTGGACGCCGTACATGAGCCCGCCTCGTCTGGGTAGCCGTCTAAATCGGTGTCGCGGCAGTTGCAGGCAGCTGCGGCGGCGTCGGCGAGGCCAAAGAACAAGGCGAGAGCGAGAAGCAGGCGAATAAGCCCAGAACGCATAGCGACCCCCGTGTAGTTCGCCCCGCCCGAGAGCTGACCCCCCGATAAACTCTCAGGCGGGGCACGTGCGCCGCTCGCACGCTCTGAACTTCCCAGGGCGTCTACCAGGGGTTTTCCGAAGCGCAAGAGCTAAAACGTATCGTCCAGGTAAGCCGCCATCCGTTGGACTCTCGACTGACTCGACCAAGCGCCTCCGAACTCGGAACGGAACTCGCCCGCGCGAGCAAGCTTGCACTGCGGGCACCAAGGCTTTCGGACAAAGTTCATCTTCGTGCGCTCAAAGGACTCTGAGCACTTGCCGCACACGTATGTGTAGAGCTTGAACTTTCTGGACACTCGAATACTCCATCGGGGGGTCGATGGGGTTTGAGTTATGCGATCTCCGTCGCCGAATCCTGCTCGCTTGCGTTGTTGCTCACCCCTCGATTCCTTTCTGCTGCTCCAGCGTCACCGCCACCGCCAGTGCGCTCATCATGTGCGACGTGATGCCGTAGAGCGGCCCCTGGTTCTTCTTCGTGCCGATCGCCGCTCCTCGGCTGCCACCGAAGCGATCGATCAGCGCTTGGCGCACGTTCGTGTCCTTCGCTCGCGGGCTACCGCAGAGCGCGAGCTTCACTGCGCGGCGCGGGATGCGCTCGAAGTTTCCGCCCCATCGCTCAACGAAGCGACCGACCCAGAGCACCGTCTCGAACACTTCGCGGCCGACCGGCATGCCGTACGACTCGACCCATTCGACGGCGAGTGTCGTGTCGCCAGCGCATCGCCAAAGCTCGACGACGGACAGCATCACCTCGTTCGTCGCGATCTGCGCCTCGCGCACGATGCCGTCTTCGTAGACGACATAGCCGCTCTGCTCGGTGCCGGGATCGATGGCGAGGACTCTCATTCTTCACCCGCCAGCTGCGTAGCACGAAACAACATGCCGATCAGTTGATGTCGATCGTGCGTGTGATGCTTCAGGGAGATGTAGTTGCTGTCCCGCTCGTTCGATTCGACGAACACCACGGCCATGCTCGCAGCTCGACCTGAAGCGATCCGCTCTCGCGCCCACTCGAGGCACTCGAGCATGTCCGGAACCTTGCCGCCTTCTATCGCCTTTACGATGCTCACGCGCTCGCCCTATTCCGCAGCACGCGTATCGTCGCACGCACTTCTTCGTGCATCCTCTGCCGCCGCTTCTCCTCCTCGATCTTCAGCTCCAGCAGGAGCACTCGCTTCTCCGCTTGCAGCTTCTCCAGCTGGAGCCGCTGCAGCTTCGTCATCGGGTCCATTGCATTCCTTTCTCGCTGGGCTTTGTCCAACTGCCCAGCTCGGTGCGTTCGGTAGAAACACTTTGCGCGCGATGTTCTCTTGCAAGATTCGGCAGGAGTCGCAGCGGTGTAGCGCTTGCGGTAGGTTGAACATCGCGTCACAGCTGACGCAGTGCGTATACGTGGGCGTGCTCATCTGGCGCCTGCTCGTTTGGCCTTCTTCTTCGCAGGCTCATAGATGATCCCTTGTCGTCTCGCGCACTCCCGGTCGAACCTTTCACAATCGAGCTGGTGCTGACGTAGGTCTTGCTCCATCGCAGCCCTCAGCGCCTTCCACATCGTCTCGCGCTGCGATGGCTGGGCGTTCGGATGCGCTCGTAGCCACTGCACGAGCAAGCTCTGTTCGTCATCGCGTTCACCTTGCGTCTTCATAGGCGAACTCCACGTCTGGCAATGGCTCAGACTCGACGATCCGCTCGAACGTGTTCTCGTCGATCATCCGTCGATAGCGGCCGAGCTCTAGGTATCCAGGACCGTCTCGGTGCTTTCCGATCGATACACGCACCACGCCAGGCTTCTCGTCGTGACACATGCGAATCGACATCACGCACGTATGCTCGGCGTCCTTTCCCTTCGCCTCGCCTTCTTTGTTCGCTTCAGAGAGCGTGAGGAATCGAATGCTCCCGTCGGTCATCTGGCAAACCTCGTCTTGCCATTCGCAAATCTGGTTGATCTTGGCGAAGTAGAGGTTCTGTTCGCGCGGCCCTAGTAGCTTCTTTGCGATCTTGTTCACGCTGTCCGTGATGATGAGCGCATCCATGCCGTCCAGCTTGTCCACGAGGAACTTGATCAGCTGTCCGAACTCTTGGCCTTTTCTCGGCTTGATGTAGGTCAGCATGCCGGTTTCGACGAGCTCCGAGAGCACCTTGACGTAGCGATGCTCGCCGACGAACCGCATCACGCGGCGCTGGAACAGCTCGATGCTGTTCTCTGCATCGAAGTAGAAGACCGGAAGGCCGCTCGTGGCGTTCAGGATCCCGCAGCACACTGCGAGCATGCTCTTACCTACGCCAGGGAATGCAGTGAGCACGGTCAGCCCTTGCGCTCCGTTCCATCGGCTGTCGATCTCGCTGATGCCGATCGGAAAGCGCGGATACGGCTTGTGCGTTTGAAGAATGTCCACCTCTTCGACGCGCGGCTGAAAGTGGTCGCTCGCCATCTGCAGCATTCGGCCTCGAAGGCTTTGAATGCGCAGGATCGACTCCGCAATCGCTTCGGCTTGCTGTGCCGCGCTGTCACTCATGCCGCTCATTTGCAACCCATCTTCGCGAACAGTTCCCTGGCCTCTGCTGGTATCGGTGGCTCGTTCTTCACGAAATCGTCGATTCGCCGCTGCTCGGCTTCGGCTTGTGCCTTCAGCTGCACCGATCGGTGACACGCCTGCCAGCGCTCCTTGAGCACGGATGCGTTCCACGCGTACTGCCTGAGGCGGCCGTCGTCGAGCGCGAAGAACTGCTCCAGGAGCGCTCCGAACGCTTCGGCGTTTCGGTCCACGCTGTCATAGACGGCATTCAGCAGCCTTGGGTCTTTCCGCTTGTCGAGCGGGTACGTGACGCCTTTGCGGGCGCGGTAGGCGTCCATGAACAGCGAGACGGCCGTCGGTGACTTCTCGGTCGGACTGGATCGCTCGGCCTTCGTGGCGCTCCTCTGCTTCGAGCGAGAAGCGCCGCCGACTTCAGTCGGCATGGGTTTCTTCTTCTCTTGTACGGTGCCGGAGTCGGAGTCGGAGTCGGAGAGGGATACCGTCGGGCGACGGTTACCCGACGGTCGGGCTACGTCACTCTGGAAATCCGCATACTTAGGCCAAGTAAGAGTGACTCTAGTCGGCCTCTTATCGTCATCCAGTGATGCGCTAGCGGACGACCAGCCAGCCGCTAGCGGCAGGCTAGCGAGCGACTTGAGCGCCACAAGTGGTCTCATCTTGCGCGTGATCGCCATTGCGTCTGCGGCTCCGATGACTGCCGAGCCTGCCTGATCATGGTCGATGGCGTCGCGCCTCCAGCGTTGGTTGAGCCACGCCATAAGGCGAACCGCAGTCGCTAAAGTTGCATCGTCCCAATCCTCGCGAAGGATCGAGTCAGCGACCTTGAACCAGCGTTTGCGGGGCGTGGCCACCTAGATCTACTCCTCACTCCGCTGGTTGAGGCTGTCGATCATCGACTCGACGTCTTCGACTGTGATGATCTGAACTCCTGATGCGCCGAAGATCTGAGACACTTGAAGGTACGTCGCGCCTGAAGCAGTGAATCTGTCTATCAACAGGAATGAACGTGAGGACTTGCGCGACTTGATCTGTCGGAGCGTCGCCGGGTATTCATCGCCCAACGTCGGCTTGATCTCCACCAAGAGACTTTCCGACCACGATGCGTCTCCAGCTTCCATCCAGAGCTTCAACTCTACGTCCCAGCCGTTTACCTCGAACGTCCTCTCGAGAGAGAAGGGACAGTCGCTACCTGCTAGTTCTCTAGTTGCTGCTTCCAGCTTCTCGATCGTTACTCCTTGTCGCCGACGGCGTTCAGCGTCGGACCATGCGGAATCCCGTCGCAGAAAGGCGATCGAACTTGTGAGCCTCTCGTAAGGGGTAGGAAAGAGCATCGAAGAGTGAACATTCAATCGAAAGGCCCAGCAGAATGAACGATCCAAGAATCTCGCCTGGAGGGCGTTGTGCTCTGGTGTCTCTTCTGGTTCGCCGAAGTTGTTCACGACGATCTGGATCAAGCTTGGGTACTTATCCCGAGCCCAATCCTGTCCAGTGAGCCACTGCATGTAGCTTCGATCGGCCCTCATCACCTCGACAGGTTGGCCCTTGTACTTTCCGAACGGAACGATGTCGTATGTCTTGGGAGGTTGCTTTGCCATGTTGATCATGCTCCTTGTGATCTGCTCCGAATCAAAAACGCAGGGCCAGGCCAGCGGAGCTGCTGGCTTTTCGGGAGCTACCCTAGGCCCTGCGAAACACAGAATTATGTCACCGTCAAGCAAGCCAGGCACCACCGACGCGAACGAAGCGCGCCTCGGACATTGGTCTACGGGTGATGCCTGGCTGCTCATCTCTCACACTCCCCAGCAACCCTCGAATCAACCCAAGCACAGAGATCAACCGTCTCCACCCTCGCCCCCACCCCCTTGCACGCCTGCTCGATCTCCTCATCCCAGCACTCGGCGCAGAGGTCCTCGCCGCGTCGTCGCTCGACATGCGCGATGCGTCGGCACCTGGCGCAGCGTGGAGGTCCGAGCGGGCGGAAGTGCTGCGGTCCGGCGAGGAGGTCGAGCTGTTTCATGCGCTGTCACCCGCCTCCGAATCGCTTGCGCTGATACGCCAGCGACCATCTCTCGCGCAGCATCTGATGCCGATACAGCTCCGCCTGATTCATCCGATGCGGCTGCTCGAGCATCGCCTCGAGCTTGTCGCGCGAGACTTCGCCGAAGTACTCGGCGAGCATCTCCTGGCGCGTGCAGATGCCGAGGAATTCAGCCTGCGTGCCAAGCTCGGTGTAGTCGTTCGGTGCCGGCGTCGCAGTTGCCGAGAGACGATAGGGCGTGTCGCTGAACGCTTCGAGCAGCAGAGCGAGCCGCTTGGTGTCTTGGTGCTTGATGCAACTCGCCTCATCGAGTACCACGCCGCCGAACATGCTCGAGTCGAACAGATGCAGCCGATCGTAGTTGGTGACGTTGACGCCTGGCTTGACGTCGGCTGACCATCGGCAGTGAGTCACCTCGACGCCCAATTCCGCGCCTTCTTCGACCATCTGCTGAGAGACGGCGAGCGGCGTGAGTATCAGTGCTGGCTTGCCGGTGTGCTCCACAACGTGTCGAACCCATTCGAGCGACATGCGGCTTTTGCCGAGCCCGGTGGATGCGAAGATGGCAGCGCGCCCGCGCCGCAACGCCCATCGAGTCAAGTCCGACTGGTGCGGGAATAGCGATGGCGTCAGCTCGCCATGTTCGACGGGGAACGACGGCAGCGCAGGCGCCTTGCGCTCGAGGAAGCTCTGGTACTCGCTAACCATGCGCCACCACCCTCTGCGCCCGCTTGAGCAGCTGACAGACTCGTGATCCGTTGACTCCGAAGCGTGCGCCGATCTCCGTCAGCTCGTAGCCCTCTGCGCGCATGCAGAACATGGCGAGTGTCCGCTGGTGCATCGTCGGAATCGACCGCAGCGCATTCAGGCGATCCTCAACATCGAGCCGGACTGCGCCGTCCGTATCCTGCAGCTCCTCGTGGTTCAACTCGGCGATTCTGCACCCACTCTTTCC
>Ga0190265_10002270_pt1 | contig 12871 bp, 11 predicted proteins | sample Popmic124T_FD_133135 | JGI IMG/M metagenome (GOLD analysis project Ga0190265, IMG submission 133135) | Populus adjacent soil microbial communities from riparian zone of Indian Creek, Utah, USA - 124 T | ecosystem: Environmental > Terrestrial > Soil > Riparian zone | place: USA: Utah | collected... | reverse complement strand
GGCTCGGGCGTGACGCCGCTGCCGAGCGACACCGCGGGCAAGCCGTGCACGAGCAACGGCGAATGCGGCCCGGGCACCTGTGCAACGGAGGTCGAGGGGCTCGACGGGCAGCCGACGATGGCGCCGGGCGGCTATTGCATGGGCAACTGCATGACCACCGCCGACTGCGGCACCGGCGGAACGTGCGTGCGCGCGGGCATGAGTCCGACCGGGCTGTGCTACGAGGGCTGCAGCGCGGACGGCGACTGTCGTGAGGGCTATCTGTGTGGTCCGATCACCAGCACCTGCCGGCCGGCGCCGCCCACCGATCAGCTCGGCGACAACGTCGCGGGCACGATGTGCGGCGCGGATGCGGATTGCGGCGACGGTCTTTGCCTGACGATGCGCGGCATGGGCGGCAGTGCCACGCCGCTACCCGGCGGCTATTGCAGCGGCGCGTGTCTCAATGATGGCCACTGCGGGGCAGGCGGCATCTGCCGGCGCACGGGAGCCGGCGCCGGCCGCTGCTACGAGAGCTGCGCGACCGACGCCGACTGCACGCGCGACGGCTATCGCTGCCGCAACCTCGGGGACGACGTGCTCGGCTGCCTGCCCGCGGCCGATCCGTTGCCGGACGGAGTCACCGGCGCCGCTTGCACGGGCGACGCGGAGTGCGCGGGCGTCGTGGGCGCATGCGCGAGCGAGCTGCCCGCAGCCGGCGGCGGCAACGTCGCGGCGCCGGGCGGCTACTGTACCGCCGCCGGATGCGAGGTGGATCTGGATTGCGGCAGCACCGGCGCGGTCTGTGTGCAGACCCGCGCCGGCACGCGCTGCTTCAAGACCTGCGCGACCATGGCCGACTGCCGCGAAGGCTACGTCTGCGGCGAGCGCGGCGGCGGCGACATGCCGTCGATCGTGTGCACGCCAGTCGAGCCGGACGAGCCCGACGCGGGTTAAGAGCCCGGATTCCGATCCCGGATCCCCGATCCCCCGATCGCCTCTGCGAACAGGGATCCGGGATCCGGGATCCAGGGACCCGGTGACAAGAGCACGCGGACGGCCAGCGCGGGCGAGAGCAGCGAGCTCGGCGGCGCCACCAGTTGCGCCACGCGCAGGAACGCCAGCGCGGCGTTTTTGTCGGCAGCGGCGGCGCGTTGCAGCCTGTGTACGTAGGCCGACAACGCACCGCCGACGAGCGTGCGCTTGCCGGCGACTTCCTCGAACGCCAAGTCACCACCGACCGCGATCGACCACGGCGAGTCGATCACCTTCGCCGCACCGGCGAAGAAGCGGCGCCACAAGCCGCGCACGCCGCGGCCCAGACACGCGCCGAGCAGCTCGGCCTCGAGCGCTGCCACGCTCATGCCCTGTCCATAGATCGGGTTGAAGCTACAGATCGCGTCGCCGAACACGATCAGCCCCTCGGGGAAGCGTCCGAGCCGCTCGTACCGCCGCCGCTGGCTTTCGCGGTAGGTGGCGGTCACCGGCTCCGAGCACGGCTGCGCTTCGCGCAACAGCTCGTAGATGTCGCCCGGCGGCAGGCCGCGCGCGTACTCGATCAGGCCCGCGTGAGTGGCCGGCGCCTGTTCACCGAGGTAGCCCGCGAGCGTGACGATCCAGCGGCCGTCCTCGAGCCGCGCCGCCACGCCGCAGCGCCGATTCGGCGGCTGCACGGCGACGACCACGACCTTGTCGCCTTGGAGGTGCTGCGGCTCGTGTCGGTACAGGCAGCTCGTGTAGCCGACATCGATCCGCACGCACTCCTCCTCCGGCGCGAGCAGACCGAGGTGCGCGAGCCACTCGGGCATGCGGGAGCCGCGGCCGGTGGCGTCGACGACCAGGTCGGCCGCGAGCGTCTGCTCCTGTCGCGCGCCGCTGCGCGCGCGTACGCGCACGCCATCCACGCGCTCGGCGCTACCGGTGATGGCGAGCACATCGCAGTCGTCGAGCGCGCGCACGTTCGCGAGCGCCAACAGCCGCTCGCGCGTATGGGTCTCGATCAGCGGACGGCTCGCGAGCAGGCTGCGCAGCCCGCTCTGCACACGCGCGAGGCGCGCGCCCGCCACGTACCAGCGCGCGTCCTGTCCCATCTCGCACTCGACCGCGCCGCGCGCGATCAGCTCGCTGTAGTAGCCGGGGAAGAAGCGCTCCAGCACGCCGCACCCGCTCGCCATCAGCGCGTGCGCATGGCGACCCTGCGGCACGCCCTTGCGCTGCACAACCTCACTCGGGAATCGATCGCGCTCGACGACCGTGACCCGCTCGAAGTGATCGGCGAGCGCGCGCGCTGCGAGCAGCCCACCCATGCTGCCGCCCAGGACCACCGCGTGACGTCCAATGAAAGTCATGATGCGTGTTCTCCTTGCCCGCGTTCGGCGGCGGTGCCGAGCCGCACACCGCCATCACGCGCTGCAGCCCGCTAGAGCACGGCACATGCCACGCGCCCAGCGCGCGCCCGCAAGGCGATTTCCCACCGTTTCGCGCGCGGCCGGCGGCACGCTTCCGCGGACCGCGACCGGCACGTGCCCGACACGTGCCGCCAGGCCGAGCGGAACTGCCGGCACGGTGTTCGTGCAGGTCGAGCTCGAGTAGACCGCGATCTACGCGGTCAGGCCGGATCACACGTGACGATCGCGTTGCGTAGCTCGTACCCCATCACCATCGTGTTCCAGCTCATGTCCGTTTCGCGCTCCAGGCGAATGCCGGGCACGCGCAGCAGGCGATCGATGAACACGCGTGTCTCGTACAGCGCCACCTGCCAACCGGGGCAGTGGTGCGCGCCGTCGCCGAAGCTCATGAACGGTTCGGTCCGTACGTTGCGCGCGGCGAGCTGCGCCGACTTGCGTTCGTCGCGATTCTGACCGAAAGGACAGGATCCTAGATCTGCAGCGGGCATTTCTGCTCTACTTTTTTGAGACACGATGGCTCATATCTCTTCTGCCCCACGGGCGTCAAGGTCACGGGATGCCAGGGTCGACCGCACCCGCAACGCGCTGCGCGACGCCTTGCTCCGGCTGCTCGAGCAGCGGTCGTTCGACCAGATCACCATCCGCGACATCAGCGCGGAGGCCGGCGCGGGCTACGCCACGTACTTCCGCCACTACCCCGACAAGGCAGCCCTGCTGAACGATCTCGCGGCCGTCAGCATCGCCGAGATGTTGGAGCGCACGTTTCCGATCCTGTATGCCGCCGATACGCTCGCCGCGTGCGTGACGCTCTGTCGGTACGTCGATGAGCGACGCCAGCTCTGGTCGACGCTGCTCACGGGCGGCGCAGCGGGCCCGGTGCGCGAGGAGTTCCTCCGCCAGGCACGGGTCCTGGCGGCGAACGCACCCAAGAGTCGGCAGCCGGGCGACCTGCCTGGATCGTGGCTGCCCGGCGACCTGGCCGTCGTGTTCGGCGTGTCGGGCGTGGTCGAGATCCTCGCGTGGTGGTTGCAACACCGCCGTGCGTTCACGCTCGAGCAGGTCGCCGGCGTCGTCGATCGCCTGGTCATCGGTCCGGTCTTGCAGACCGAGCGGCCGGACCCGCGCCCGAAGCCCGAGCGGGTGCCGCCGCGACGCAAACCAAAGCGCTAGAGCATCCGATCGGCAGGGACCGCGGTCGGCGCTGCGCTCCTCACATGCAGAAGGTCTCGGCGGCTTGGTTGCAGTCGGCGGCGTCGGCTTCGTCGACCAGCTCGTCGCAGTCTTCCTGGTCGTCCTCGTCTCCCAGCGCCGCGCAGCACGGCTGCAACGTCTCACAGGCGTCGGGAGGCACGGTGCTCATGCAGAAGTCCTCGAGCGCCTCCTGACAATCGTCGTCGTCATCGTCGCCGACCAGCTCGTCGCAGTCTTCGCGGTCGTCTTCGTCGGCGACCGCGGCGCAGCACGGCGCGAGCATTCCGCACGACGCCGAGCCCTGCCCGGCGCTGCCGCCCATGCCGCTCTGCCCGGCGCTGCCGCCCATGCCGCTCTGCCCGGCGCTACCGCCCATGCCGCTCTGCCCGGCGTTGCCGCCGAAGCCCGCTTGCCCTGCGGCCCCACCGGTGCCGGCGCGCGCCGTGCTCCCGGCCGTACCCGCCGAGCCCGTCGCTTGGCTCGAGCCACCGCTGCCGCCCGCGCCTCCAGGACCGGAACCAGCGTTGCCCGCTTGCCCCAGCGTGCCGCTGCCTCCCGCTGCGCCCGCGCCTGCGTTCGAACCCGAGTCTGTGCTCCGATTCGAACCGCTGCACCCGAGCCCAGCGACCAAGACCGCGATCCCGACCCAACCGCGCAACCGCTTCATGTCCCCGTTCTACATCGCGCGTGGGGACACGCCTAGCACGACGCAGATGAGCTCCCGGCGCGCCGCTACAGCCAGCCGAGCAGGCCGACCTGCAAGCCGAAGTCGGTAATCTTGGTGTCGACCTCGGTTTCGGTCCCTGCCGCCGTGGTCGTGGTCGAGGAACCGGTAAGGCCGAGGTCGAGAAGCGGGGTCACCGTGAAACCGAAGTGCGGTACCGGCGCGATGACCAGGGAGACATCCACGCTGAGGGCGAGGCCGTTGAGGCCGGTTTCGTCGCCGTCGTTGTCCTCCGTCGACGTCGTGAAGAAGCTCATGCCGAGCTTCGGCCAGATCCCGACCACGTCCGTGAACATATGGCCGTAACCCACGCGCCCACCCAGAAGAACGCCGGTTCCCGACGGCCCTTCGCTGGTCATGCTGGTGGATCCAACCTCGATCTCGCTTTCGATCGACTGGTTCACGAGGCCGAGCGTGACACCGAGGCTGAGACCGTCGGTCACGAAGCCGTCGAAGGCGACGCGCGGCAGGGCGTAGGGGCTCAATCCGCCGCCACCGGTGAGCAACGAGACCTCGGTGATGGAAGTCGTGGCCTCGCCGCCGCCCTGCTCGGTCGTGACCGCCACGTGCATCAGGCCGAAGATGCGGTCGACACCGAACGCCAGCACGCCCTCGCGCGCGAACCCCGAGTCTTGTGCCGCGACGCCGGACGCACTCGACACGAGCGAACAGAGCGCCAGCGCGGCGATGAAGGGTAAGCGATTGGGAAAACGAACGAGCATGGGAGCCCCCTTGCTGCACCTTGCGCCCAGTGCCGAGCGTTCGGGCAAGTGATGGGGCCACGCTATCAGGACAGCCTCAGCGGCGTCGAAAAAGCGGGTTGGGGTCCCCCACCGCCGCTAGGGGCCGAGTCGGCTCAGCTCCCTAACGGCGGCTCGCTTCCTACAGCGCGTTCAAGAACGCCACCAGGTCGGTCTTCTCCTGATCGGTGAAGCCGACGGTGAAGCGCTCGTCGTAGAACTCGACGACCGTGGCGAGATCCGGGGCCGCGCCGTTGTGGAAGTACGGAGCGCGTGCAGCGAGTCCGCGCAAGATCGGGCCCTTGAGCCTGCCGAGGTCGGCCCACTTGCCACTGACCAGTCCGCGTCCAGGGTCGGTCGTGGTCATGGTCTCGCCGGTGGATGTTCGCTGGAGCGTGTAGGTCGGCAGGCTGGCGACGTCGAGGCCGCCGACGGGCGTCGGAGAGCCCACGCCGATGTCCAGCGGGAGCGACACCGAGTGGTTACCCACGTTCGGCGTATCGTGGCACGTACCGCAGAAGCCGGCGATCGGCGCCTGCGACCCATCGTTCGGACCGTTGAGGCCCGCTACGCCCGTGATGTTGATCGGCTTCGTATTGAAGACGATCTGGCCGCGCCCGATCGGCGCGCGCGGATCTCGCCTCGCCGCCCGAGGTGACCCGAGCTGCGCGGCGAGCCGGTCCGGCTCCCACTCGCGATAGATCGTGAACACGATGTTCGTGAAGCCGGGCAGGAAGGGATCGTTGATGCCGATGAAGAACCGGGGCCGCTCGACGTTGTAGAGATACGCCGCACCGCCCTTGGCTCCGAGCGACCTCAGGTCGGTTCCTTGGAGGAATCGCTGCGCGCCCATCGTGCCCGTTTCGAACGTGACTATGCCCTGCCGGTCGCCGTCGATCAGCGCGCTCGTCGCCTGGGCGTGCCCGATCGTGGCCTCGTTGGATTGATGCAGGAGGTTTCCGAGCATGCTCTCGGTGACGTTCTCGCGACCGTCCCACATGAGCGTCGCCAGAAAATGGACGTTCGACGTGGGCAACGGCCTTCGGTACATGCGCAGATTGGCTGCGCTCGGCGGCGTCGGACAGTTCAGCGGATCGGTGTAGCCAGCCAAGGTGAACTCTGCATTGGCCGGGATCGGCAGATCGATGCGGACGTTGGCGAACTCGCGCATCTGGACGGAGTGCCTGGTCGGATCCGGGTTCGGAACGCCACCCGGAAGGCAGTCCGAGCCGTCGAAGACGAACAGCGGGTCGTTCGCAGGCCGGCTGCGCGCGAACTCCGGAGTGATCGTCCACCCGAGCTCGTCCACGTGACAGGTCCCGCAGGTGCGGACGTTCGTTCCGAAGTCGCGAAAGAACGGGTTGTTGCTGGTCTGATCGATGGGGAAGGGCGCAGAGGTCTCGGCCCTGCCCATCGCATTGCGCGTCCTTTCGATGGTGAGATTGCCCTCTCGTTGCACGGCCGCTTGGGCGTCGATCGCAGCCAGCTGTTGCGCCTCAGCCAGCTGTTGCGCGCTCGACTCGGGATCGTCGATGCCATCGAGCTCTCCCGGCGTGATGTCCCCGGCGCAGCCCGCGATCATCGCGCCGAGCGCGAAGGTCCACGCGCCTACGTCGACAGTTCTCATCTTCATGACGTTTGTCTCCCTTGAGTGATCGTCGACGCGCGCGCTCGGAGCGCTTCCCTCGCGAACGCGCGGCGCCGATCTCAACCTGTCGGGCGCTCTACCGCGACCGCTCCGCGCGCAACAACCCGCTAAAGGTCACTGTCGAATGAGTGAGGTAGCGAGCGCAGCACTCGAACGTGGCGGTTAATCGCGAGAATCGCGGCAATACGCGCAGCACCCGGAAGAAGCGGATCCGTACAAACACGGTGGCGGAGCAGGGACAAACCCAGGTTTTTTCGGCGACGAATTCTTCAGCTGACGGGAGGGACTGCGGCTCGAGCGGCGTTCGCGGCTCGCAGCAAGAGCGTCAGCGTCCGCTGAGCACAGCGGGGTCCACCCCTGTTCGACGTCGAACACCAACAGGCGTTCGGCCGGGAGCGCGCACTTGACCTCGGCGATGTGTTGCTCGAAGGCGTGGACGCCGTGCGCGCGGTCGTCGATACGGCCGTCGAAGATGCGGTCGATGAAGGTCGCGCGCGCCATGCATGGATATTGCGACCCACCCTTCCACGACTTTCGCGAACTACTCGGCGTCGACCGCGCCGGGACCGCACGCGCGCGGCCGCTGACACTCGAGCGGTCGGGGGCGGTGTCAAATGCAGGCGTCGCAGTGATGGGTGAGCACCATCCACTGGCCGAACTCGCAATAGGCGAAGTCCGGGCAGCACTCCATGCCGTACTCGCACATCACACCTTCGCGGGAGCAGAGCTCGTAGACCTGCGGCAGCTCGGGTGGACAGCCCGGCTGCGAAGCTCCATCCGTAGCCGCGTCGCGCGGCGTGCCGGCCGCGTCGGTGGGGCCGGACGGCGTGGCGTCGAGGCCTGCCTCGGTCGGACTCACACCGCTGTCGGTGGGTCCGTTGGGGGCGCCGCTGGTCGTCGCCCCGCTACCGGAGTCGGATCGTCCGCCGCCGCTGCCCGCTGGCTCGCTGGGCGCCGCCGCGCGCCCCCCAGTCACGCTCGCATCGAGCCCGGCAGCTGAGCCGCCGGCACCCGCGCCCGACGACTGGCCTCCACGCGTGCCGCTCGTGCAGGCGAGCGCAGACAGCAGCAGCCAGAGCAGCATGGGCGCCGTACCCGGCGAAGCGCGCACGGCCCAGGCTCGGCGCCGATGCCTCACTTGCCTTCAATCACACCGCACGCAATGGGCGCGCTCGCGCCGTGCACGACCACCACGCGACCGATGAGATCATCGACCGCGCTCGTCCCGATCGACCACTTGATCTCGGCCGTTGCGGCCTTGCGCGTATGCGTTTGCATGCCTGTGTTGCCGTCGCACACGATCGCAGGGATCCCTTCGCCACGCGTGCTGCCCCAGTGTTCGCCCAGGCTCGCCGCACTCGCGCAGCCCATCCCGTCGTGGATGTGCACCGGGTAGATACCGTTCGTGCATTCCGTGAGCATGATCGCCAGCGCGATATCGGTCCCCGACGGCGTGAACGTCGCGGTTCCCTGAAAAGCCTGGCTATCGAGGCCGCTCAGCACGGCGACCGCGGAGGTCGGAGGCCCACTGCCGGCGCTGCCTCCGGTGCCGCCCCCGGCGCTCCCACCCGAGCCGCCCGCGCCGCCCAAGCCCGCGCTGCCGCCGATGCCCGATGCGCCGCCAAAGCCGCCCGGGGCGGGAGCGGCCCCCAGACCCGCGGTGGCGCCCGGTCCTATGCCCGCAGCACCGCCGAGCCCGCCTATACCGCCGGGCGCGAACGGAATCGTGCCGCCAGCCCCCGCGGCAGCGTCGTCGCCACCGTCGTCCGAGCACGCGCCGAGCACCAACAGGACGCCGCTGACCACGACGACTGTGACTGCCTTCCTGATCGTCATCCACTCCTCCGTTGGGCAGCGCTCGGCCCGCGGCTTCGCGGCTATTGCGATTCGCATACCGCCGCGAACTCCTGGGCGCAGTCGGTGTCGCGCCATGCGCCACCCGTGATCATGCGCAGGCAATCGGAGTTGCCATTGCCGTCGTTCGGCTCGCCCGGTTCGAAGCTCGTGTAGTTGCCCCCTACGGCCGCGCCCGTCGCGCCGCCGCTCCAGAACGTGGTGCCGCTGCCGCCCCACACCCACGTGCCTTCGGCCGTGCGATCGTTGCCGCCGAGCCAGGACTCGCCCATGCCGACGACGCGCGCCACGAACGCGTTCTCGGCGGCCGAGCCGATCTCGGCGAGCCGCCAGCCGGCCCCGCGGCCCGCGCACTCCGCCGCGGCAGCCTCGTGCGTCGCCAACATGGCGGTCTCCGCGTAGCAGCGACCGTCGTACTCGGACTCGCCGGCGTCGCACATGCCCTGCATCGGCGGCGGATTCATGTTCCCGCCGGTGCTGCCGTCGATGCACGCTGGCGCGCCGGAGCCGCCGTTCGGGAAGCGAATCGTAACCGTCGCGCCGTCGGCCTCGAGCGCGTCGACCGTGATCGAGACCCCGGACGAATCCTCGAACGTCTTGCCGAGCCCGAGCACGCCGTCCGTGAAGTCGCGCATCGTGCTACCGGGCGTCATATCGAGTATGTACGGCGCGCCCGGCCGTCCGGCGCCCGAGAAGTCGACCGCACCGGCGGCGTGGACCAGCACACCGTCGTGCACCGGCGAGCTCTCGTTCGCGCCGTCGAATGGGCCGAGCGGCTGCCGGTACTCGAGCCAGTAGTGGCAGGACGACAGCTCGCCTGGACACAGCGAAGCGCTCATCGGCACCCGGATTGCCTGCACGTCATTCGACGGCGTCTCGGCGGGGACGATCTTGAACGTCTCGCTGGAGGTCACCGTCACGATGTTGCAGCGCCCGAACCAACCCTGCGCCGCTTTCTGATAGGCGTTGGTGTGGTAGCAGCCGCCGCCCATCGGATCGTACGGATCGCCGTACTCCGAGTCCGTGCACGTCCCGCCGATCTCGGTCGTGCAGTTCCACGAGTGCGAGTGCACTGCGCCGAAGTTGTGCAGCAGCTCCTGCGCCAACACCACGCAGCCGCTCGAGCCGTTGTACCAGGTGTCGCGCGCGGGCCGCGACGGGCGGCCGAGCTGCGCCAGACCCGAGTACTGGCAGCCCGTGTTGCGCGGGAAGTAGTAGAGGACCTGGTTGTAGCTCGAGAGGTCGACGCCGGCCGCCGTCGCGGCCGCGCGCGCGCGCGTGGCGATCGTCTGCGAGCTGCAGCCGCTGACCCCCGTGAGCGCGTACCAGCCGAACACGTCGCCCGTCAGCTCGAAGAGCCCGTACGAGTTCTCCTTGTAGAACGCCGCCGTCGAGCGCTCGCCGGTGAAGACACGCTCGCGCATCTGGTCCGCGGTCAGCATGTCGGGCGCCGACCAGTGCACGAGCAGCACGGCCAGCTTGCTTGTCCGCGTGACCGCGTTGCCGGTCAGCGACTGCGCCGTGACCGCTACGCCGTCCTCGTCGTCGGCGTCCTCCAGCGTGACCTTCTCGACGGCGAAGCGGTCGCCCTCGAGCAGCGCACCCTGCACGCGCACGCGGTCGCCGGTCGCGAGCATCGGCGGCTTCTGCTCGAACTCGAGCCGCAAGCGCCGCCCGGCCTCGTCGCGCAGATCGTGGATCAGCGTGGAATTGTCGCTGACGAAGACTTCGAGCTCGCCCTCGATCGCGACCGGAGAAGCACCTGTCTCCGCTGAACATCCCGCCAACAGGAGGAGCACGAGCGCCCCCACCGAGCCTGCGGTCAACCGCCGATACTCGCCAGCCGTCATCACGTCACCTCCACCTGCCTGCGCGCGCACGCAGCATCTGCTCGAACCCGAACGCGTCCGGTACAACCGCAGTCGCGCCTGCGCTCGACCACCTCGGACTCGAAGCCAAGTCCGTCCCGATCCGCTTGTGTCAGACTTCGCAGCCGTTGACCATCACCGAACAATTCGACATCGGCTCTGGGATCATCGGGTGTGGAGAGGCGTCTGCGGTCGCGCGCCAGCAACGAGCACGAGAGCGATCTTTTCTGCCTGCTTCGGGCGGTCCCAATCGTTTAGGGCAGGCTGTAGCGCCGCATTACGGGCACAGCGCCGCTCGCACCGTTTCGCAGGCTGCGGGGAGCGCTTGAGCCACGACCATGTTGCACGAGGCGCGCTGCGGCGGGATCAGGCTCCCGCAGCACTCGGACAGCGCTTGGCACACGTTGGGATCGCTGCCCTGGCTCGGGCAGAACGCGATCGCGGACTGCTGGCAGGCGAGCGGAACGCCGGCCATGACGGTCATCGCGCACGACAGCTTGAGCGAACCGCGCGGCAAGCTTTCGCAGCAAACATCGAGCGTCTTGCACGCTTTCTTGTCGTCCACCGGGGGCGTGCACAGCAGAGGCTGGAAGTCGGTGCACAGGGCGTCATCCGCGTTATCCGCGATCAGCTGGCAGCTCATGCGCTCGGCTTCGGGTAGCACCGCACAGCACTCTTCCAGCCCGGCACAACCCGGGTCGGGATCGACCACGTCGCCGCCGGCGTCGGACACGGCCGCGTCCGGTGTGGTGCCCGCGCTTCCCGAGTCACCGCCGTCGACGCCCATCGCGGCGTCCGGCACGGGTGTCGAGCCCCCATCCTCGGTGGCGCTGGAACCCGCGCCGCCGTCGGCGCGGCCACCCGACCCTGCTGTCGCGCTCGATCCTCCGCGACCCGCGGCCGAGCTGCCGCCGCGGCCCGAGCTGCCGGCGCCCGAGTCGTTCCGTGAGCCGGCGTCTGGGTTCTCGGCTGCGGAATCATCGTCTCCGCACGCCGAAGTTAGAACCAGACCGAGCGCGGCAACGAAAATGATGGTGCTTTTCATGACTTTCCCCATGACGGAGTGAGCGATCAGCAGAGGCTGCGCGTGCCCCAGCCGATCTACAGTGCGTTCATGTGAGAGAAGGGTTGCGGATTTTTTCGCTCCGCTCCCCCTAGGCTCGGTCACCCCGTGCAAGCGGGCGTCGACCGCTCTGCCGACGTGTCGCCGAATCGCCCGAGCGACGTCGTCCCAGCTCGTCGCGCGCTGGGATCGAAAGCGAGCTGAGCTGCCGCGTTGAACAGCTCGGAGCGTCCTGAAGCAACAGTCACTGGAGGTGACAGGCGTCGCCCACCCGGAGCAACCCGCCTGCCGAGAGCTTGCGCGCCAGGCTCGCGTACACGCCGATGCACGGGTATTTGCCGAGACTGGGGATGTCGATCCGATTGGCTTGCACGAGCGCGCGCAGCACGGCGCGATCCTCGGGCAGATCGCCTTGCGCGAGCGTGGTCATCACGCAACGCATCGCGGGGATGAGCACCTTCAGCGACACGGCGCCGATGCGCAGCGCCTTGCCGGGCCACGCGTTTTCGACGAAGCCGGGCGGCTCGTCGCCCCAGTTCAGCTCGAGGTTCGGGCGAAAGCGCGGCAGCTCGATGCGGCTCTCGGGCGTGGCCGCCTGCAGCGCCGCGAGCGACTGGCTCGTGATCACGTGGAACGAAGAGAGATCGAAGAAGGTTCCCTCTGGAGCCATCGGTGCGACCGGCAACTCGGTGACCTGATCGCGGTAGCCCTCGGGAGACAGGTGCTCGATGTCGGGCCAGTAGTCGTCGTAGCTGGCCGCGCGCGGCGCCGTCGGGGAGAGCTCGACCGGCCGACCGAGTAGCTCGGAGAGGGCCGCCGACGCCAGCGGATCGTCACTCGCGTACTGGGCGCCGTCCGGCAGCGTGATCTGCACGGGCGGGAGCGCGCCGCCCGGGCGCGGCGACTCGCTGTAGCGCGCATGGCATTCCAGCAGGCGCCGCCACAGACGCGGTTGCTTGGCGCTGGCGACCTTGCGCGTGACCGAGTCGACCACGCCCCAGGCGCGATCGCCGAGCAAGCCGCGCTCGTCCGCCCACGACTCTCCGATCGCCTCGCCCTGCATCGACTTGACCGGGTAGCGGTGGAGCGTGGTGATGTGGCCGAGAGTCATGGTCGGTGCAGCTCACGAGCGCGTGGCTGCGTGCTTCGAATAGTGCAACGCCAGCCTCGAGCGCAAGCTTTTCCCGCGTCGATCTTGTCACGGCGGCGTTACGCGCGGAGCACGCGCACGCTCGGCTCAAAACTTGATCTCGACCGAGCGCGCCGAACGCTTGGCATGTCCATGATAGACGGCCTCGACGTTGTTCCCGGCGGGGTCGAGCACGAAGGCTGCGTAGTAGCCGGGATGGTACGGGCGCTGGCCTGGCTTGCCGTTGTCGCGGCCGCCGGCAGCGAG
>Ga0190265_10002269_pt1 | contig 12871 bp, 10 predicted proteins | sample Popmic124T_FD_133135 | JGI IMG/M metagenome (GOLD analysis project Ga0190265, IMG submission 133135) | Populus adjacent soil microbial communities from riparian zone of Indian Creek, Utah, USA - 124 T | ecosystem: Environmental > Terrestrial > Soil > Riparian zone | place: USA: Utah | collected... | reverse complement strand
GTTTGCGGACGCTCCGGGTGGTGGTCAGCAGCTCGTCGGCGGTCAGGTCGGGCACGGCGGCTCCAATGTGCGAGGGCAAGGTGCAGGGTCCGGTGGTGGGTGACGGACGTCAGCCACAGCGTCGCCGGACCGTCCGCCATTCCCTCACGGCTGTACGGGTGCGCGCTCGTCGAGGAGTCCTTCAGCGCGCAGGTCGGCCCACATCTGCGCCGGGATGTGTGCCCCCAACGCCTCGATGTTGCTTCGTACTTCGGCGGCGGAGCGCATGCCGACCACGATGCCCGCGACGACGGGATGCCGCAGCGGGAAGGCCATCGCCGCCTGTGGCAGCGTCACGCCGTGAGCCTCGCAGACGTCCGCGATGCGGTGCGTACGCCGCCGCAGTTCCGGTGAGGCGGGCCCGTAGTCGTAGTGCGCGTCGTCGGCGGGCCTGGGTGTGGCGAGCAGGCCGGAGTTGAAGACTGATGCCGCGAGCACGGAGACGCCTCGCTCGGCGCATGCGGGCAGCAGGTCGTCCAGGGCCCGGTGTTGCAGCAGTGTGTAGTTGCCGGAGAGCATCACGACGTCGACGTCGGTCTCCTGTACCAGCCTGGTCAGCATGGGGGTGTGGTACATGCCTGCGCCGATGGCGCCCACCACGCCCTGTGAGCGCAGTTCGTCCAGCGCCGGACAGCCGTCGCGGAGTGCCTCCTCGAAGTGCCCCTCGGCGTCGTGGAGGAGGAGCACGTCGATGCGGTCGGCGTTCATACGGGTCAGGGAGTCCTCGACGCTGCGCATGATGCCGTCGCGGGAGAAGTCCCACACGCGCCGGTGAGTTGCCGGCACTTCGAAGTGCTCGTCCGTGCGGCCCTGAGCGTCCTGCTCGTCCTGCGGGACGAGGAGTCTGCCCGCCTTGGTCGAGAGCGTGAACTCCTCGCGTGGCCTGTGCTGGAGGAAGCCGCCGGTCCGGTGCTCGGACTGTCCGATGCCGTAGTGCGGGGCGGTGTCGAAGTATCGGATTCCGCTGTCCCAGGCTGCCGCCAGCGCCTGAGAGGCGGTCTCCTCGTCCAGCGGGGCGAAGAGCCCGCCGAGCGGACCGCCTCCGAAGCCCAACTCCGTGACCTGCACTGCTGTCTGCCCGAGCCGGTTCGTCCTCATCCGTCGATCCTCCCCGCGCGGTGCACCCGCCACAACTGCTTTGCCGTCGGCCTCTTGTCGCTGTGGACTGTACGTGATTCAGTGGCTCATCCACTGAGTCACTGAGAAGGATGGGCCGCCGTGGAGACTCTGCCCCGCGAGACGATCGTCGACGTACTCGAGAACAAGCTGCGGGAGGAGATCCTCGCCGGGGCTCATCCGGCCGGCAGTTATCTGCCACCCGAACGTGAACTGGCCGACGGCTACGGCGTCACCCGCACCACCCTCAAGCACGCCTTCGGGCGCCTGGCGCAGTCCGGTCTGCTGGAGACACGTCACGGAGTCGGCACCCGCGTACGCGACTTCGTGCGGCTCGGCGGCGCGGACCTGCTGCCGATGCTGGTGCGGCACAGCCCCGACTGGCTCGGTGAGATCTTCGAAGTGCGGCGCAGCATCGGTGCGTTGATCGCGGAGCGGGCCGCGCAGAAGGCCACACAGAAGCAGCGGGACGAGCTGCGTACGCTGCTGACCACCGTCGGCGCCGCAGAGGGCGGGAGCGACGTGCAGCTCGCGGACATCGAGGTGCACCGCGCCCTCGCCCGCGCGACCGGGAACCGCGTCTACACCCTGCTGACCAACACGCTCTTCAACGCCTATCTGCCGATGCGTTCCCATCTCGTCGGCCCGTTCCTGGACGCAGGTGACGCCCACGACCGGCTGGAGCCGGTGGTCACCGCCGTAGGGGCGGGCGACAGCAAGGCTGCTCGGGAAGCCGCCGACGCGTATCTGGCCGCCACCGAGCGGATCATGCTCGACGGTCTCGGGATCGCCTGATGGGCGCCCGGGGCACGGCGTTCTCGGAGGTCATGACGGGCTCCGTCCGCCTGGACGGGGAGAGCGAGGCACGGCCGGTCCGGCTGGATCTGGCGGTCCGTGCAGATGAGGTGCTGCGCCCGCACCGTACGACCGGCGGTGCGCTGAGGGGGCGTGTACGGATCGCGGGATGGGCCGACGACCCGGACGCCCGGGGCGAGTTGGAGATCTCGCCGCTCGCCCGCCGCCGAATCCGCTACCGGCTCGGCTTCACCGCGAACGGCCGCCGATACGCGCTCGACGGCTGGAAGTCGATATCGCTCGGCCACCCGGTCAAGTCGATGACGGTCCTGCCGTTCGTGCTGTCCGAGAAGAGTGAGAACGGTGAGGCGGCCGAGGAGGGCCAGGAGGCGGGGAAGGGCACGCTTCGCTTCCCCCTCGCGACCCAGCTTCTCCCTTTCCTGACGAGCTTCCGCTTCCCCCGCGGCGACGACTCCGACCGTCATCTGCCTCCCCGCTGGGACGGCACCCCGGGACGTACGGAGGTCTGGTACACCACCGTCACGGACCAGGCCACCGGCACCGGTCTGTGGCTGCACCACGAACTGGTCGCGCCCTCCGACGGATCGGAGGCCTACGCACACGGCTGGGTGGCGCGCTTCCCCGCCGACGGCGAAGGCCCCGTCGAGCACGCGCGGTTCGGCCCCGCACCGTGGAAGGCGGCAGCCGACCCGGGGCAGCAGCAGCGCGGCTTCACAGCGGACGGCATCGAGGCCGGGCCCGGTCAACTGCGCGGTGAAGCAGGCCCGTTCACCTGGGACCTGGCCGAACACCCCGAAGGCGACCCGCTCTACACCTTCCCGCGCTGGTCGTGGCGGCATCCTCTGCTTCCGGCAGCGCAGATCGTTCCGGCGCCCCACGCCTCGTACAGCGGCAGCTTCTCCTACGACGGCGGCGAGCTGCGGCTGAAGGACGCACCGGGTGCGACCGCCAGGATCTACGGACACGGCAACGCACGCCGCTGGGCCTGGCTCCACGCGGGCCTCGGCGGTGGCGATGTGCTGGAGATCGTCGCCGCGGTGTCGATGCGTCCCGTGCTGCGCAGGCTGCCGCCGCTGGTGTTCCTGCGGCTGCGCAGGAACGGGCGCACCTGGCCCCGGCGGGCGGAGCGAACTGCGGTCGGATGGGCCGGACTCGGCCGTTTCCGCGCGCACATCGGCCTGCCCACGTGGACCGTCTCCGGACGGTCCGGGCTGCGCCGCATACGGGTCACGGTCACCCAGCCCGACGAGCGCACCCTCGCCCTGGACTACACCGACCCCGACGGGAGCGGCGCCGTGTGCCGCAACAGCGAGACGGCCGACGCGCGGATTCTGCTGGAGCGCTGGTGGGGCCGCTGGCGCAAGGAAGCCGAGTGGTCTCTCGACGGTACGGCCCACGCGGAGGTGGGAGACCGGTGAACGACCGGCTCGGCGGTCTGGTCGCCGCCTTCCTCGCCGACGACGGCACTGAGCCCTGGCCCGGTGCCGTCCCGCGCCGCCTGGAGAACGTACTGGGCTCGATGCCCCGGGCGGCCCGCGCCGGAGTCCGGGCCACGGCAGCGGCCGTCGACGCGTACGCGGCACTGCGTGCCGGGCGGCGGCTGCGGGGGCTCAGCCCGGACGAGCGGGAAACCGTACTGGCCTCGCTCGCCGCCCGGCCCTCGCTGCTGCCGCTGCTCGACGCGGTGAAGGTCCCGGTGATGCTGGCCGCCGGCACGGAGCGAATGCTGCACAAGGAGCGGGGCACCGGCCTGTCCGTGGTCCCTCCGGACGACCCGCCGCTGGACTGCGTGCCGTCCGCCGAATGGCCTGACCGGTCGACGGCCGATGCCGTCGTCATCGGCTCGGGCGCGGGCGGCGCCATAGCGGCCCGTACGCTCGCCCGCGCCGGGATGCGGGTCGTCGTCCTGGAGGAGGGCAGACGGCACACCACCGCGGAATTCGGCCGCCGGGCGCCGCTCGACCGCTTCGCGGAGCTCTACCGCGACGGCGGCGGCACGGTCGCGGTGGGCAACCCGCCCGTCGTCCTGCCCGTGGGCCGGGCGGTCGGCGGCACCACCATCGTCAACTCCGGTACCTGCTACCGCACTCCGGACCATGTACTGGCCCGCTGGCGCGAGACTTTCGGGCTGCCCCTCGCCGACTCGGACTCCTTCGGCGACTGCCTCGACGAGGTCGAGCGCACCCTGCAGGTCGCCACCCAGCCCATGGACGTACTCGGCCTCAACGGACGCACCGCGCTGCTCGGCGCGGAGCGCCTGGGCTGGCAGGCGGGGCCGCTGCGCCGTAACGCACCCGGCTGCAAAGGCTCCTGCCAGTGCGTCGTCGGCTGTCCGACGGGCGCGAAACAGAGCGTCCAGCTGTCGGTGCTGCCCGATGCGTGCAGCGCGGGAGCCCGGATCGTCACGGGCGCGTACGTGCAGCGCATTCTGACGGAAAGGGACCGTCCAGGCGGTCCGCAGGCGTGCGGCGTGGCTGTACGGCGGCCGGACGGCAGCGAGTTGGAGATTCTCAGCCCGACTGTGGTCGTGGCGGCGGGCGCGCTCAACTCCCCGCCGTTGCTGCGCCGTTCAGGGCTCGGCGGCCACCCGCGTCTGGGCCGGAACCTCGCCGTGCACCCGGCGGCCAGCGTCGCCGGGCGCTTCGCGGAGCCCGTGACGGCCTGGCAGGGAGTACTGCAGAGCGTCGGTGTGGAGGAGCTGCACAGCGACGGCATCCTGATCGAGGCCACCGCCGGGCCTCCGGGCATGGGTTCGTTCGTCCTGCCCGGCGTGGGCCGTGCTCTGCGATCGGAACTGGACGGCGCGAGTTCACTCGCCACGCTCGGAGCGATGATCGCCGATCAGCCGTCGGGCAAGGTGCTGGGTGCCCGGCGGACACTGCTGCGCTACGACCTGGCCCGCCGCGACGCCAGCAGGCTGATGCGCGCTGTCGGCGCGATGGGCGAACTGCTCTTCGCCGCCGGCGCGGACGAGGTCCTCACCGGCATCCCGGCTGCCCCCAGGGCACGGTCGACGGCTGAACTCACCGAGCTGCTCAGTGGGTTGAGCGCCCGGCAGCTGCATCTGTCGGCGTTCCATCCCACGGGTACGGTCGCGCTCGGCGCCGACCCGCAGATCGCCCCAGCGGATGTGAAGGGCAGGCTGCGGGGCGTACGGGGCGTGCTGATCGCGGACGGCTCGGCACTGCCCAGCTGCCCCGAGGTCAACCCGCAGCTGACCATCATGGCGACTGCCCTGGCCGTCGCGGGAGCCGCTGCGGAGGCGAGCTGACGGGAAGCGCCGGAGGATACGCCACCAAGGGCACCCCGTGCCGATTTACCCCGAACGTGCATGACTTCACGAGTGGTTGGCAGTATGGAGTTGTGCGCCAAGCCGTAACGAAACGGGGAGAAGCATGAAGAAGAAGAGACTGGCGGTGCGTCTGGCCGCCCCCTGCGCAATCGCTTTCGCCGCCATAGCGATCCCTTCGCTGAGCGGAACAGCGCAGGCGGGGGCGATCTGCGCCGTGGTGCACGACGGCACTCCGCGCTACGCGGAGGACAACGTGAACAGCAGGGTCCTCGGCACGATGAAGGCAGGCCAGGAGGTGGCCGCCACCGGGCCGTTCGACATGTGGCGGATCTCGCGTAACGCCGACGGTGACGCCCTGGGCTACGTGCGCCAGGCGGACCTCAGCTGCAGCGGCTGACCAGCGGCCAGGGACGTGACGGGGTGAGGCGGGGGCGGTGCGGGGACATGGCTCCTTCCCCTCCACCGGCATCGAAGACAGTGGAGAACAGCGGGGTGAACTCGGGCGGTGTGACGGTCAGTTGCCGGTCAGTCGTCGGGTGTCCGCAGCATCACCCGGGGCAGGAAGCGGTCCCGGTAGGCCGCCCGGTGTGCGGTGGCCGCGGGCCCGCCCACGTGCAGGGCCGTGCTCGGGGGCCGTATCCCTCGGGGGTCGAGGCCGAGGGCGGCTCCGCCCCATGCCGCCGCTCCCAGGCAGGGCGCTTCCGGTTCGGTGCAGACCTCCGTCGTCCACGGGGTGACGGCGGCCTTCAGCGCCGTCCAGGTGCGCTGACGCGTGGAGCCGCCGAGCAGAGTGACCGTCTCCGGGGTCGCACCGGCCAACTCGGCCTGTACGTCGGCCATCCAGCGTGCCTGGTACGCGGCGCCCTCCAGCAGAGCGAGCGCGAGGTCGGCCGGGCCGTGCCGGGAGGCCATGCCGTGCACGGTGAGCCGGGCGGCGGGGTCGGGCCGCGGGGCGCCGCGTCCGTGGAGGTAGGGCTCGACGGTGATGCCGGTGGGCAGCCCGGGAAGCCGGTCCTTCCCTTCGCCGCCGCGGTCGACGAGACGCGCGAAGTCGCGGTAGCGCGCACTCACTTCCCGCTGTGACGGGTTCGCCGTTTCCTCGTAATTCTCCTGGCCCGCCTGACCGTTGAGGTCGTTCCGGCCGTCCGGCGAGTGGAGGAACCTGTCGCAGAACCACTCCACCAGCGCTCCCGAACTCGACATGCCCGCGATGGTGACCCAGTGCTCTCCGTCCGCGTGACGTCCCCACGACATCCCCTCGGCTGCGGCCGCGGCCTGGTCCGGCGGCACGTCCGAGACGGTCAGTACGGCCTCGGCGGTGCCCATCGAGTCGGCTGCCCGGCCCGTACCGCGTGCGCCGGCGACCCAAGCGCCGACGAGGTGGTCGTGTCCGGCGACGACGACCTGCGCGCCCGCCCGCAGGCCGAGGCTGCGGGCGACCGCTCTGGTGACGGCGCCGACCGGGCGGCCGGGTGCGTGGACGTGAGGCATGTGGGCCGGGGTCAGTCCGGCCTCCGCGAGCAGTTCGGCGTTCCAGCGGCCCTGGCCCGTCCCCGGACCGTGTTCCCAGGCCATCGTGCGCTGCGCGAAGGTGGTGTCGGTGCCGACGCGTCCCGTCAGCGCTCTGGCCACCAGATCCGCTGCGCCCGCCCACTGACGCATCCGGCTCAGCCGCTCCGGGTGGTGTTCGCGCAGCCAGCACCAGCGGGCCAGGGGGGCCTTGGCGCTGGGCAACACGCCTGTGCGGGCGTGCAGTTCCTTCGCGCCGTACGTACGCCCCAGTCGCTCCGCGTGTGCGGCCGGCGCCGGGTCGGACCAGGCGAGGACCGGGCCGAGGGGCGCTCCGTGCCGGTCGAGCGGCACTCCCGTCTCCGCCATGCCGGTCAGGCCGACCGCGTCGGGGGCGCGCCCGGCTGTCCGTACGCAGTCGGTGAGCGCGCCGAGTGCCGCGCCGGTCAGCTCTTCGGCATCGTGCGTGACTCCGTCTGCGTTGCGGGGCGTCGGACGCTGGGCGCGGGCCACCACTGTGCCGGTGGGTGTGCACAGCAGTGCCTTGCAGTGGGTGCTGCCTATGTCGATCCCCGCGAGCAGCGGTTGCCGTGCTTCCCCCTTGCTGGTGCTGCTCGTGCTGGTGCTCGTGCTGGTGCTCGTGCTCGTGCTCGTGCTCGTGCCGGCGGTCGCGTTCAGGTCGCCGGTCATGTCACCTCCTCCCCGTCCTTCCCCGTACGGCGGCCCGCTGTTACCGCACCTTCCGCCGCAGCACGTCACATTGGGGCGTAAACACCGGCGGTGCACCGAACCGTCGCCGCCCGGCCCGAGTCGAAGACGCCGCGGTTCCCGGTGATCATCAGGGGGCGTGCCGGGACGGTCCGGGTGCGGGCGTAGCAGCGCCCGGGCTGTGGCGCCGTCCTGCTTCAGGCCGGAAGCGTCCGTGGGCGGAATCCGGCTGCCAGGGGGGGGACGTCCCGTCACACGCCCTGTCCGGCCCGGCTGTGCATGCGCCAGGTCACGTCGATGCCCGTCTCACCCGGCGCGGACGGCCCCTCGGGTACCCGAACCCGTCCCGCTTCCGTGAAGCCGAGACGGCGGGGAACGCCGGCGCTCGCATGGTTGGCCGCGTCGTGGTGGATCTCCATGCGGTCGGTCCCCGGCAGCTCGAATCCCGCACGGACGAGCGCCGAGACAGCCGTCGTGGCCAGGCCGCGTCCGGTCCACCCCGGGTGGAGCCAATAGCCGATGTCCAGCCCACCGGGGCCGATCCGGCGCATCAACCCGCAGCTGCCGACCGTTGTGCCGCCGGAGGTGATGGCGTACTCGTAGGCCTGGCCCGCCTCCCACGCATCCTCGCTCCGCCTGAGGAACTCGCCGGTCCGCTGCAGGTCCTGGCCGGCCGCCCAGGGCATCCACGGCATGAGGTGTTCCCGCGACTCGTTGATCGCACGGTTCAAGTCCTCAGCGTCGCCCCTGCTGAGTCGACGCAGCTCGCCCCAGTCCAGGCGGAGGGTTTCGGAAGGCTGCTCCATGCACAGATGCTGTACCGGACGGGCACTGGCGACAACGCGGTTTCCCGCGCCGCGCAGCGGCCCGGTGGCTCAGCTCATCCCTCCCGCCGACGCGGGAGTCCAGTCCGGACGCCGGCCGCCGAGACCGACCGCACGGTCAAGGAGCGGGGCGTCCGGCGGAACGTCGACCACGGGGCCGAAGATCGAATCCCGCTGCTCGAGGTCCGTGGACTCCGAGAGCATCTCGACCGAGGCACGCAGAGCGCCGGGGTCGCCGGTGTAGGACTGACCCGTGGCGCGCGCCAAGTCCCAGCCGTGCAACAGGACTTCGTTCGCCGCGACCACCCCGGCGACGGCACCGGGCAGCGTGACGCCGCCGGCCTGCGTCTCCCCCTCCCACGCCGCCTCGCTACGCCAGGCGACGGCCAGCTCGTCCAGCTGCTCTGCGAGGCGGCTGCGCCAGTCGGCGGGCAGCGCCGGTGGGGGCGCCTGGGGGTCCACGTCCGTCGTCGGGCCCAGGTTCTTCTTCGCGGCGTCCTGGAAGGCGGCGGTCAGACCCAGGAGGTGAACCAGCAGGTCCTCCACCGTGTAGGACTCGCACGGCGTAGGGGCGGTGAGCTGCGCGTCGGAGATTCCGCCCAGCAGCACCTTCACCTGGCGTGCCTGCGGTCCCAGATCGATCATGGTCGTCACTGCATACACCTCGTCCTCGTGGGTTCTCGGTCGTCCCCCGGTCATCCCCGGTCGCTCCTCGGTTCCCGGGTTCACCTGTACGGACTGGCGAGGCGCAGGGAAGTCATCGCGGCGCGGGCGGAACAACCGTCGGCCAGGGTGCGTTGTCGTGACATCGGCTGACGCAGAACGGGAGATTTCGCATGAGCGGCGTTCTCAGATATTTGAGACCCCAGTCCTTCGGCGCGGAGCCGTCAGGCGAACGGCTGGCGCGTATCGAGCGGTCCCCGCACTACGACACGACGGCCGGGCAGTTCCGCAATCCGGTACCGGCCTCGACGACGCCACGGGCCACGCGCGGCCGTGGCGAGATGCTGCGCTCCCTGCTCCGCAGCGAGGGACGCAAGCCCGGCGGTGCGATTCCGCTGGCCTCCCCCGACCTGACGTCCCCGCCCGCTTCCGGTCTGCGGCTGACCTGGCTCGGGCACTCCACGGTCCTTGCCGAGCTGGACGGGAGGCGAGTGCTCTTCGACCCCGTGTGGGGCATGCGCTGCTCGCCGTTCTCCTTCGTGGGGCCGCGCCGGATGCACCCGGCCCCCGTGCCGCTGGCAGCCCTCGGCCGGCTCGACGCGGTCGTCATCTCCCACGACCACTACGACCATCTCGACCTTCCCACCATCCGTGAACTCGCCGCGAGCGACGTCCACTTCGCGGTGCCGCTCGGTGTGGGCGCGCACCTGGAGCGGTGGGGCGTGAAGCCGGGCCGCTTCGCCGAACTGGACTGGCACCAGACAGCCCGCATCGCCGGGCTGACCATGACCGCGACGCCCGCCCGGCACTTCTGCGGCCGTGGCCTGCGCAACCGGCAGCAGACGCTGTGGGCGTCCTGGGTGGTGGCGGGCCCCGAGCACCGGATCTTCCACAGCGGCGACACGGGTTACTTCCCGGGCTTCGCCGAGATCGGCGCGGGGCACGGGCCTTTCGACGCGACCATGATCCAGATCGGTGCGTACAGCGAGTTCTGGCCCGACATCCACATGACACCCGAGGACGGCCTGCGCGCCCATGTCGATCTGACCGGCCAGGCCGGCGCGATGCTGCCGATCCACTGGGGGACGTTCAACCTCGCCCCGCACCCCTGGGCGGAGCCCGGCGAGCGCACGCTCGCTGCTGCGAAGGAGGCGGGTGTACGGGTCGCTGTGCCGGTTCCGGGCGGCTCGTTCGAACCGTCCGCGACGGTCGTCCCCGAGGGCCCGTGGTGGCGCGATCTGGAAGCGAAGCCGAAGGCGGCGGTGGGCTCCCCGCCGGACAGTGCGCCCGGCACCTTGAATCTCGACCGGGCCTGACGGCCGGGAGACACGGCAGCGCTCAGCAGGGCGTGCCCGGCTCAGGAGACCTGGATCTCCTCGAGCATGCCGAGCAGGAGGGAGCGGGTTCTCGTCGCCGGTGCGGCGTCCGTCACCAGACGGTCGATCACGTGCCGGTAGTGCTCGACTTCCTCCCGCTCGGCCGGGTAGCTGGCGCCGATGAGCTGCTCCAGGTAGATCACATCGGGCAGTTCCCGCTCGGGCAGACGAAGCAGCGTGACCGGACCTCCGGCAGCGGCATGGCCACCGGCTTCGAACGGCATCAAGTGCACGGTGACGTGCGGCAGATCGCACAGCGCGATGAGGTGCTGCAGCTGGCCGCGCATCGTCTCGGGGCCACCGACCGGGCGGCGGAGCACGGCCTCGTCGATCACGGCCCACACGTGCGGGGGCCGTCTGCTGTGCAGGATCCGCTGGCGCTGTATGCGGAGCTCGACGCGTCTGCTGAGCTGCTCTTCGGGGGCGTTGGGGTGTCCGAGCCCGATCACAGCGCGGGCGTACTGGGGTGTCTGCAGCAGCCCGGGGACGAACTGGACCTCGTAGGTGCGGATGACGCCGGCGGCCTGCTCCAGTCCCAGGTAGGTCTGGAACCAGTCGGGCACCACGTCCTGGAAGGCGTGCCACCAGCCGAGCATGTTGCTCTGCGCGGCCAGCGCCTGCATCGTGGCGTGTTCGGCCTCGTCGGTGATGCCGTAGATGCTGAGCAGGTCGGTCACGTCCCGCTCGTGGAATCCCCTGCGGCCCCACTCCAGTTGGGCGATGGTCTCATCCGAGGTCTTGATCGCCTCACCGGCTTCCCGGCGGGATATGTACTGTGCCTCTCGCAGCTTGCGCAGCCGCTCGCCCAGCACGAGCCTGGGCACGGCGGGCCCGGAGGGACGGTCCGGAATCCGGCGATCGGGCAGGCCGCCCGGTACCTCAGTGATGCGCATGCTCAAGCTCCCCGTGCAGTGACCGCGTTGGTCTCGCCACAGTGATTACGTCTCCGCTCCGGTCCACCCCGCCTGGCCCGAAGCGAGGGGTAGATTGCCACGACACTGCTCGTCCTCATTCCCGCACATGCCCCTGTCCAGTCTCCGCCACGACGACCACCGGAGCGGGACTGTTGCGCAAGTTGCGCAAGGGACGGAATGTACGGCCTGTGGCGCCAATCGGCCAATGCCGGGGGCCGAAAATGTTCCCTCATCGGGAGCGAACGCGCAAGCTGCCGGTTTCCGGGCGCATATTAGGCTCGTACGCGTCCCCGCAGGCCGCGTGCCCGCGTGAGCCCACCACCACCTCAGGAACGCGCATGCTCACTTCCGGCACACCCGCGAAGAACTGGGCGGGCAACACCGTCTTCAACGCCCGGCAGGTACACCGTCCGGCCTCCGTCGAGGAGTTGCGGGACATCGTCGGCTCGGCGAGCCGGGTGCGGGCCCTGGGCAGCGGCCACTCCTTCAACCGCATCGCCGACACCAGCGGCGACCTGGTGCGTCTGGACGGTCTGCCGCCTCTGGTGGAGCTGGAGGCGCAGGGCGAGCAGACGGTGACGGTCAGCGCGGGCATGCGGTACGGAGAGGTCGCCACCGTCCTGCACACCGCGGGTTCCGCTTTGGCCAATCTCGCGTCACTGCCGCATATTTCGGTCGCCGGCTGCTGTGCGACGGCCACGCACGGGTCGGGCGATTCCGAGAAGTGCCTCGCCGCGGCGGTGACGGCGCTGGAGTTCGTCGGCGCCGACGGCGAGGTGACGGAGGTGAGCCGTCGCAGCGACCCTGAGAGCTTCCCCGGCATGGTCGTCGCTCTGGGGGCACTGGGCATCGTCACCCGGCTCACTCTGAGCGTGGAGCCCGCCTTCGAGGTCTCCCAGCACATCTACACCGGTGTCTCCCTGGCCCGGCTGGCCGACGGTTTCGACGAGATCTTCGGATGCGCCTACAGCGTCAGCGCGTTCACCGACTACCGCAGCGGCCGGGCGCGGGTGTGGCTCAAGCGCCGCACAGCGGAACGGGACGGCAGCCGGCGCCCGCCGGGCTGGGAGGGACAGAGCCCGGCCGACGCAGCTCACCACCCGATCCCCGGCATCCCGCCCACGCACTGCACCGAACAGCTCGGTGTCCCGGGACCCTGGCATGAGCGACTGCCGCACTTCAGGCCGGACTTCACCCCGAGCAACGGCGAGGAACTGCAGTCCGAGCTGCTGCTCCCGCGGGCCTCCGCACCCGCGGCACTGGCTGCGCTGCAGGAGCTCGGGGCCCGCATCGCGCCCGTACTGCAGATCTCCGAAGTACGCACGGTCGCAGCCGACGACCTGTGGCTGAGCCCCGCGTACCGGCAGGACTGCGTCGCCTTCCACTTCACCTGGGTCAAGGACACCGCCGCGGTGCTGCCCGTGATCGAAGCGGTCGAGGAACGGCTGTTGCCGCTGGGGGCACGGCCCCACTGGGGCAAGCTGACAGCCATCCCGCCGGAGCTGATCGGCTCACTGTACGAACGGGCTGGTGACTTCCGGCAGTTGCTGCTGGAGCGCGACCCGCACGGGAAGTTCGGCAACCCGTTCGTCGAGAAGATCTTCGCGCCCGGAT
>Ga0190265_10002268_pt1 | contig 12872 bp, 13 predicted proteins | sample Popmic124T_FD_133135 | JGI IMG/M metagenome (GOLD analysis project Ga0190265, IMG submission 133135) | Populus adjacent soil microbial communities from riparian zone of Indian Creek, Utah, USA - 124 T | ecosystem: Environmental > Terrestrial > Soil > Riparian zone | place: USA: Utah | collected... | reverse complement strand
GGTATCGCGGCGCAGCGATTCCATGGTGCGCGAGGGCCTGAGGTTTTCGGCCTTGAATGCCTTGCGTCCCTTTGACAGCGCGATATAGCCCGCGAGCATGACGATCAGGCCGACGATCAGCGGCGCAAGCCAAGCCGCGTGGTCCGGGGGCAGCAGCATGGCGAGCGCGTTAACCGCGGCGAACAGGAGCACGATGAAGCCGGCGAACAGGATCGCGCCGCCGGCGGCAATGGCGGCGACGCCGCTGCCGAGCTGGGAAACCTTCTCGGCAATCTCCGCCTTGGCGAGCTCGGCCTCCTCGTGGACCAGCGTGGAAGTCTCGCGGAAGAGATCCGAGAAAAGCCCGACGAGCGAGCGGCTCTGGGACTGGGGGTTGGGTGCAGTGGCTGCCATGCGCGCTCCTATAGTTCGGTTCTGGGGAAGTCGGTTCTAGGAGTTTCGGTCCCCGGATCGCTGCTCTTGAGGAAGCGCACCGCCAGGAAGCCGGCCGCGACCGCAGCGCCGAAAAACAGCACCGGCTGACGCCGCGCCAGGCTCTCCGCGTCTCGCAGCATGCTGTCGAGGTCCTTGTTGCGCAGCGTTCCCGAGAACCGTTCCAGCCCGTCGGCCGCAGTTTGCGCGATACGTGCGATGCCCGCCTGCTGCCCATCGCCTTGCATCTCCTGCGCAGACTTGCGCAGCGCCTGCGCAAAGCTTCCAAGGCTGCTCGCCGCGGTCTGCTGCTGCTCGGCAAGCTTGCCGCGTGCCATTTCCTTCGCGTCGTTGAAGACGGCGCCGGCCTGTTCTTTGACCGCCTGCCTGCCCTCCTCGATTGCTGTTGCCATGAAGTCACTCCTTCGCGTGGGGGTTTGGCCGGGCTTGGTGCAAGATACGTGCGCCGGCAGGCCTGGCACGAGTTTTCCTTGTGCGCGAGTCCCATGCACTCCAGAACCGGGATCAAAGTCGGCGCCGCAGCCGCCACGCTGGCCGCCGCGGCATTCGTTCAGCAGCGCGCCTGGCAAGCCGAGCGGAGCAATCCGCCGCCAGGCCGCTTCATCGAAATCGACGGCGTGCGGCTGCATTACGTGGAACGCGGCGAGGGGGTGCCGCTCGTGATGCTCCATGGGCTCGGCAGCATGGTGCAGGAGCTCGCGCTCAGCCCGGCGTTCGCGCTTGCCGCGGCACGCTACCGAGTCATCGCCATCGACCGCCCCGGGTACGGCCATAGCTCGCGGCCGCGCAGCCGCTGGTGGGGACCGCGGACGCAGGCTGCGCTCATTCACCGCATGCTCGCCGAGCTGGGCATCGAGCGACCCATCGTGATCGGGCATTCCTTCGGTGCGCTGGTTGCGCTCGCGCTCGCGCTGGCCCATCCCGCGGCGTTGCGCGGCGTGGTCCTCGCCTCGGGGTACTACTTCCCCACCGGCAGGATCGACGTGCCGCTCATGGCGCCGCCGGCCATCCCGCTGCTTGGCGACCTGCTGCGCCACACCGTCTCGCCGCTCCTCGGGCGCGCGCTGTGGCCCGGCCTGCTGAGGCTGATGTTCGGTCCTGCAGCCGTGCCGCCCTACTTCGCGCGCTTTCCGGTATGGATGGCGCTGCGACCGTCGCAGCTACGCGCGAGCGCAGAAGAAACCGCCGTGCTCCTGCCGTCGGTGTTCGCGATGCAGCACAGATACGCGGAGCTCGCCGCGCCGCCCATCATCGTCGCCGGCGCCCAGGACCGCTACGTCGACCATGCGCGCCATTCGGTGCGTCTCGCAGAGCAGATTCCCGGCAGCCAGCTGCTGCTCTCACCGCGCGCCGGCCACATGGTGCACCACACCGACCCGCGCCGCGTGCTGCAGGCGATAGAGATGGCCGCACAGTAGTTAAGTAAGTTCTTCCGCGCGGCCGGTAATCCTTGCAACCAACGCAGGGATTAACCGACCTCCTTCATGCGGCCTTGCGCGCGTCACGCTCGCGCGGCTCGCCGTGCGCCACCATGCCCGCGAGGCAGTAAAGCTCTTCGGCCAGCAGCGCGAGCGCATCGCCGGCGCTCAGCACGCCAACCAGCGCACCCGCGCCATCTATGACGGGAAGCCGGCGCACGCCTTGGGCGCGCATGAGCGCGAGCGCACGCCCTAGACCGTCGGTCTCGCGCACCGCCACCACCTCGGCTGGCATGACGCTTTCAACCGTGCTGCGCGCCGGATCCACGCCCAAGGCGACCACAGCAACGGCGATGTCGCGGTCGGTGACCATGCCGACCGGGAAGCGCCGCCCGTCGCGCTCGTCGGCCACCACCACGCTGCCGACATGGTGGATGCGCATCAGCCGCGCGGCCTGGGCCACGCTGTCGTTTCGTTTCGCGAACACCGCTTCACGGCTGCAGATCTCGCCCACGCTCATCAAAGCCCCCGGAATCGAGTTGAGATGTCCATATAGGCGCGACACGGCGCGCGTTGCGAAGTTCAAGCGATTCTCACCCTTCTCCGGAACGGCCTTTGCTTTGCGCCCTGGACCGGAGGTGGTGCCTTGACGAGAAACATCGCGCTCATCAGTGATCATGCTTCTCCGCTCGCATCGGCGGGCGGCGTCGACAGCGGCGGACAGAACATCTACGTGGCGCAGGTTGCGCGCCATCTCGCGCGATCGGGCTACGCGGTCGACGTCTTCACGCGCCGCGACGCCGCCGATCTGCCCGAGATCGTGCAATGGCAGCCGCGCGTGCGCGTGGTGCACGTTCCGGCCGGCCCGGCACGTTTCGTGCGCAAGGAAGACCTCCTGCCGCTGATGAATGATTTCTGCAGCTATGTGCGCGACTTCGCGCGGGCGCGCGGCGGGTATGTGGTCTCCCACGCCAACTTCTTCCTCTCGGGCCTGGTCGCCATGGAGCTGAGGCGCGCCCTGGGAACCCCGTTCGTCGTCACCTTCCACGCGCTTGGCCGCGTGCGGCGGCTGCACCAGCACGAGGCCGACCAATTCCCCGCCGAGCGCATGGATATCGAGGATGCGGCCATTGCGCAAGCCGATGCCATCATCGCCGAGTGCCCGCAGGACGAGGAAGACCTTACGCGCCTGTATCGCGCCGACTCGCGCAAGCTCAGCGTCATCCCCTGCGGCTTCGACAAGTCCGAGTTCTGGCCGATCGCGCGGCCCTTCGCCCGCAAGGCGCTCGGCCTGGACCCGAAAGAGCGCATCCTGCTGAACATCGGGCGGCTGGTGCCGCGCAAGGGCATCGACAACGCCATCCGCGCGCTCGGACGGCTCGCGCACGCGCACCGCATCTCGGCGCGCCTGCTGGTGGTGGGGGGCAACTCCGACCTGCCCTGCCCGGTGCTGACGCCGGAGATCGGCCGCCTGAAGGAGATCGCGGCCGAAGAAGGCGTGGCCGAGCGCGTGCTCTTCACCGGCCGGCGCAGCCGCGAATTCCTGAAGCTGTACTACAGCGCGGCCGACGTTTTCGTGACGACGCCGTGGTACGAGCCTTTCGGCATCACCCCGCTCGAAGCCATGGCCTGCGGCACGCCGGTCGCCGGTTCCGACGTGGGCGGCATCCGCTACAGCGTGGCCGACGGCCTGACCGGGCATCTCGTGCCGCCGAAGGATCCGGACCGCCTCGCGGCGAGCCTCGCGCGCCTGTGCACGGATGCGGACCACCGCAAGGAGCTCGGGCGCAATGCCATCGACCGGGTGCACGAGCAGTTCACCTGGGCCAAAGTGACGCGCTCGATCGCGGCGCTCTATCAGGACGTTGCCCACGGCAAGGAGCGAAATGTCGCTTGAGGGCAAGTCGGTGCTCGTCACCGGCGGCGCGCGCGGCCTGGGCGCCGCGATCTGCCGCGAGCTGGGACGCGCCGGTGCCCACCTGCTCGTCGCGGACCTGAACCAGGCCGGCGCGCAGGCGGTCGCCGAAAGCCTGCACGTGCCGGGCCGCGCGCTGAAGCTCGACGTGACGAACGACGCCGAAGTCGCCGCCGCGCTCGACCGCGCCGGGCGCGTGGACGTGCTGGTGAACAACGCCGCGGTGGACTACACGCTGCCGATCGACGAGCTCAGCATGGCGCAGTGGGACTCGGTGATGAACGTCAACCTGCGCGCGCCCTTCCTGCTCGCCAAGCACGCCGCGCGCCTCATGAAGGCCCAGGGCGGCGGCCACATCGTCAACATCGCCTCCACTGCCGCCAAGCGCACCTGGCCCAACGCGAGCGCCTATCACGCGAGCAAGTGGGGCCTGCTCGGGCTGTCGCATGCCCTGCACGCGGAGCTGCGCCCGCACCGCATCAAGGTAAGCGCGGTCGTGGCAGGCGGCATGCGCACGCCGTTCCTGCTCGAGCGCTTTCCGGACATCGATCCCGGCGTGCTCCAGGACCCGGCCAACGTGGCCGCCACCGTGCGCTTCCTGCTCACGCTGCCCGACGAGACCGTGATCCCGGAAGTGATGGTCATTCCCATGCGCGAAAGCTCCTGGCCATGAAAGCGGTGTTCATCGACAAGGACGGCACGCTGGTGGAGGACGTGCCTTACAACGTGGACCCGGCGCGCATTGCGCTTACGCAGGATGCTCCGCAAGCAATTCGCGCGATGGCTGGACAGGGCTACCGCATCATCGTCGTGTCCAATCAGCCCGGCGCGGCGCTCGGGCTTTTCGAAGAGGCGCAATTGAAGAACGTTGAAGCGAGGTTGCAAGAGATGCTGCCCGCTCTCGACGGCTTTTACTACTGCCCGCATCTGCCCGACGCGGGCTGCGGCTGCAGAAAGCCGGCCTCCGGGATGCTGGAGCGCGCGGCGCGCGAGCGGGGCGTGGAGCTCGCGGCTTCCTGGATGATCGGCGACATCCTCGACGACGTCGAGGCCGGCCGCCGCGCCGGCTGCCGCACCATCCTGCTGGACAACGGCAACGAAACCGAGTGGCGCATCGCCGAGGCTCGCAGCCCGGACTACATCGCACGCGACCTGCCGCAGGCGGCCGCCATCATTGCCGGGGCGCCATGAGCTGGAGCGCAGCGCGCAAGCTGCTGTGCCTGCGGCTGGACAGCATCGGCGACGTGCTGATGACCACGCCCGCGCTGCGCGCCTGCAAGGAGTCCTTCGGCTGCGGCATCACGCTGCTCACTTCCCCGGCGGGCGCCGCGGTCGCGCGCCTGGTTCCCGAGATCGATGCCGCCCTCGCGTTCGCCGCCCCCTGGATGAAGCCGCCCGCGGCGCGCGGCGATGAATCGATGATCGAGCGCCTGAAGGCCGAGCGCTTCGACGCGGCGGTGGTGTTCACGGTGTACAGCCAGAACCCGCTGCCTGGGGCTTACCTGTGCTACCTGGCCGATATCCCGCTGCGGCTCGCGCATTGCCACGAGAATCCTTACCACCTGCTCACCGACTGGGTGCCCGACCCCGAGCCCGCCTCGACCGTGCGCCACGAGGTGCAGCGCCAGCTCGACCTGGTCGCTGCCGTAGGCGCGGGCACCGCCAACCGGCAGCTGTCATTTGCGGTGCCGCAGGCCGCGCGCGACAGGGTGCGCGGCCTTCTGGCCGGGTTCGGCCGGCCGGTGGTGGTGATCCACCCCGGAGCCACCGCGGCGTCGCGGCGCTACCCGCCGGAGCAGTTCGCGCGCGCCGCCGATCTGGTCATCGCCGAAACCGGTTGCCAGGCGGTGTTCACCGGCGAGGCGGGCGAGGCCGGGCTCGTTGGCAGCGTGCAGGCGCGCATGGCACGGCCGTCGCGCTCGCTGGTCGGCCGGCTGAGCCTCGCGGAGCTCGGCGCGCTGATCGACGAAGCGGATCTGCTCATCTCCAACAACACGGCGCCGGCCCACATTGCGGCTGCCGTAGGCACGCCGGTGGTCGATCTCTACGCGCTGACCAACCCGCAGCACACGCCCTGGGAAGCCCGCAGCCGCGTGCTGTACCACGACGTGCCCTGCCGCAATTGCTACAAAAGCGTCTGCCCGGAAGGCCACCACGACTGCCTGAAGCGCGTGGCCCCCGAAGCCGTCGCCTGCGCCGCTGTCGAGCTGCTGCAATGAGAACCCTGGGGATCAACGCGGTGTATCACGATTCTGCCGCCTGCCTGGTAGAGGACGGGCGCGTGCTCGCCGCGGCCGAGGAAGAGCGTTTCACCCGGATCAAGCACGGCAAGCGCCCGCTGCCCTTCACCACCTGGGAGCTGCCCTACCATGCGGTGGACTACTGTCTCGCCACCGCCGGCATCGAGCTGGCGCAGCTCGACCATATCGCCTACTCGTTCGATCCGCACCTGCTCCTGAAAGACAGCAAGATCGAGCTGCCGATCGAGCCGAGCGCCTATCCCGCCAAGCAGTCGTGGGTGTCCCCGTGGGAGCCGCTGGAGCTCGCCTATGTGGTCAACGCCGAGCGCCAGCTCGTCGACGGGGCGCCTCATCACATCCGCAAAAGATTCCAGCGGGCAAAAACCGAAAGGCGCTGGCGCTGGCACTTCGTCGAGCACCACCTCGCGCACGAGGCGAGCGCCTTCCTCGCCGCGCCGTTCGATGAGTCCGCGGTCATGACCCTCGACGGGCGCGGCGAGCTCGCCACCACCAGCTACGGGCATTTCTCGGCCGAGGGCTACCGGCGCATCGGCCAGGTGCGCATGCCGCACTCCCTCGGCCTGCTGTACGAGCGCGTGACCGACTATCTCGGCTTCCTGCACTCGTCCGACGAATACAAGGTGATGGCGCTCGCCTCCTACGGCGATCCGGTGCACGCCGGGGCCTTCCGCGACATGGTGTGCATCGCAGGCGAGGGCAGCTACACGGTCGCCGACACCGACCTGCGGGAGCTGTTCGGCCCCGCGCGCGAGCGCGGGGCAGCGATGGAGAAGAAGCACTTCGACATCGCGCGCTCCCTGCAGCGGGTGCTGGAAGAATCGGCGATCGAGCTCGCTGCCTGGCTGAAAAAAAGCACCGGCGCTGAAAATTTGTGCATGGCCGGCGGCGTGGCGCTCAACTGCGTCATGAACGCCCGCATCCGCGACGCGGGCCTCTACCGCAAGGTCTGGGTGCAGCCTGCGGCCGGCGACGCCGGCACCGCGCTCGGCGCCGCGCTATGGACCGACTTCCAGAACAGAAACGCCGCCAGGACCTGGGCGATGGAGCACGCCTTTTTCGGGCCGGAGTATTCCGCTGCGGAAATCGAGGCTTTTCTGCAACGTGGAAAGATCAAATACAGGAAACTAAACGACTTGGCGGCCCAGACTGCGGAAATCCTCGCCGAGGACAGGATCGTGGGCTGGTTCCAGGGCCGCATGGAGTTCGGCCCGCGCGCGCTCGGCGGCCGCTCGATCCTCGCCTCGCCGCTTTCCCCGGACATGCAGCAGCGGCTGAACGAGATCAAGGATCGCGAGGACTTCCGCCCGGTCGCGCCGGTGGTGCTGGAGGAGGAAGCGGCGAGGTGGTTCGTGCGCGCCGGGGTTTCACCTTTTATGCTGTTCGTATACGACGTGGCGCCCGACAAGGCGGCACGCATCCCGGCGGTGCGCCATGTCGACGGCACGGCGCGCATCCAGACCATCAACCGCGCGCAGAACCCGCTGTACTACGATCTGGTGAAGGCCTTCGGGCAGCGCACCGGCGTTCCGGTGCTGGTGAACACCTCGTTCAACACCCGCAGCGAGCCGGTGGTGTGCACGCCGCGCGACGCCGTGGAGTGCTTCTGGACCTCGCCGATCGATGCGCTGGTCATCGGCCCTTTCGTGCTGGAAAAATGAGGATCGGCATCCTGAGAGCGCTGCAGCTGGGCGACATGCTGTGCGCGGTGCCGGCGCTGCGCGCGCTGCACACCGAATACCCGGCGGCGCGCATCACTTTGATCGGCCTGCCCTGGGCGCGCCAGTTCGCGGCCCGCTTCCGCCGCTACTTCTACGACTTTCTCGAGTTCCCGGGCTTTCCCGGTCTGCCCGAGCAGGCGGTCGACGTCGCCGCGATCCCGCTTTTCTTCCGCAAGGCCAAGTCCCTGGGATTCGACCTGCTGTTCCAGCTGCACGGCAGCGGCGAGCTCACCAATCCGCTGTCGGTGCTGATGGGCGCGCGCCACACCGCCGGTTTCTACCGCGCAGGACGCTACTGCCCCGACCCCGAGCGCTACGCCGAGTGGCGCGACGACGAGCACGAGGTGCTGCGCTACGTCCGGCTCATGGGGCGCGTGGGCATTTCCGCGCGCGGCAGCGCGCTCGAGTTTCCGCTGCACGACGCGGACTGGCGCGAGTGGACGCACATCGGCCTGACGCCGGGCCGCTATGCGGTGGTGCACGCCGGCTCTCAGCTGCCCTCGCGCCGCTGGCCCGCCGAGCGCTTCGCGCAGGTCGCCGACGCGCTCGCCGGGCAGGGGTTGCAGGTGGTGTTGACGGGGACGAAAGGCGAAGCCGCGGTTACCGCCGGCGTCGCTGCGTCCATGAAGTCTCCTGCGCTGGACCTGGCGGGGCTTACCACCCTGGGCGGGCTCGCGGCGCTCGTTGCGCGCTCGCGCCTGGTGGTGGCGAACGATACCGGGATCTCGCATATCGCCGCGGCACTGAAGGCCCCGAGCGTGATCGTCGCCAGCGGCTCGGATCCCAGGCGCTGGGCGCCGCTCGACCGCGAGCTGCACCGCGTGCTCTGGCACCCGACCGAGTGCCGGCCCTGCACGCACTACGACTGTCCTATCGGCCACCCTTGCGCCCTCGGCGTGTCGGCCGAGCAGGTGACCCGCGAAGCGCTTAGCCTCGCATGCGCCGCCTGAAGATCCTCACCTGGCACACGCACGGCGCCTACCTGCTCTATCTGTCGCAGGCGCCGCACGATTTCTACGTGCTGTCCAAGCCCGGCCGGCCGCCCGGCTTCGCGGGGCGCTCGGGACACCTGCCGTGGGGCGCGAACGTGCACGACCTGCCGGTGGGCGAGGCGAAACGCCAGGCGCTCGATCTCATCTTGTTTCAGGACGACCCGCAGTACCTGGAGGACCAGGAGCGCTACCTTTCGGGGGCGCAGCGCCGGCTGCCGAAGATCTATCTGGAGCACGACCCCCCGCGGGAGCACCCGGTGGATACGCGCCACGTGGTCAGCGATCCCGAGGTGCTGTTGGTGCACTGCACGGCCTTCAACCGCCTGATGTGGGACAACGGCGGCGTGCCCACGCGCGTGATCGAGCACGGCGTCATCGCGCCGCAGGCCGCCTACACCGGCGAGCTGGACAAGGGCCTGGTCGTCATCAACCATATCGCGCGCCGCGGCCGCCGGCTGGGTTTCGACCTCTACCAGGAAGCAAAAGCCCGGATGCCGCTCGATCTGGTCGGCATGGGCGCGCAGGAGGCCGCCGGGATCGGCGAGGTGCTGCATGCCGAGCTGCCTGCCTTCGCCGCCCGCTACCGCTTCTTGTGCAACCCGATCCGCTACACGAGCATGGGGCTGGCGGTGATCGAGGCGATGATGGTCGGGATGCCGATCGTCGCGCTGGCCACTACCGAGATGGTCACGGTCATCAGGGACGGGCTGAACGGCTTCATCGATACCGACCCGCACAAGCTCGAGGAGAGGATGAAGCTTCTTCTGAGGGACCGCTCGCTCGCGGCAGGACTGGGCGAAACCGCAAGAAAAACCGCGTTGGAACGCTTCGGCATCGGGCGCTTCGTCGCCGACTGGAACGACGCCTTTCTCCACGTCACGGGGTCCGCCCATGAAAGATTCGTCGCGTAAGCGCATCCTGGTGACCGGCGGCGCCGGGTTCCTCGGCTCGCATCTATGCGAGCGGCTGCTCGCCGAGGGCCACGACCTGCTGTGCGTGGACAACTTCTATACCGGCACCAAGGACAACGTCGCCTCGCTTCTCGGCGAAGCGCATTTCGAGCTGATGAGGCACGATGTGACCTTTCCGCTGTATGTCGAGGTGGACGAGATCTACAACCTCGCCTGCCCGGCTTCGCCGGTGCACTATCAGTTCGACCCGGTGCAGACCACCAAGACCAGCGTGCACGGCGCCATCAACATGCTCGGGCTCGCCAAGCGGGTGAAGGCCAGGATCTTCCATGCCTCGACCAGCGAGGTTTACGGCGACCCGCAGGTGCACCCGCAGAAGGAGAACTACTGGGGCCACGTCAACCCGGTGGGCGCGCGCTCCTGCTACGACGAGGGCAAGCGCTGCGCCGAGACGCTGTTCTTCGACTACCGCCGCCAGCACCAGCTCGCGGTCAAGGTGGCGCGCATCTTCAACACCTATGGCCCGCGCATGCACCCGAACGACGGCCGGGTGGTGTCCAACTTCATCGTGCAGGCGCTCAAGGGCGGGCCGATCGCGGTCTACGGCAAGGGCCGCCAGACCCGCTCGTTCTGCTACGTGAGCGACACGGTGGAGGCTTTCCTGCGGCTGATGGCCACCGACGATGATTTCACCGGGCCGGTGAACATCGGCAACCCGCACGAGTGCACCGTTCTGGAATTGGCGGAAGTGATCATCGAATTGACCGCATCCAAAAGCAAAATCGTCTTTGAACCGCTGCCTTCCGACGACCCGGCGCGCCGCTGCCCCGACATCCAGCTGGCGAAGGCGATGCTCGGCTGGCAGCCGGTGGTGCCGCTGCGCGAAGGGCTGCTCGCCACCATCGACTATTTCGATCGCCAGCTCAGCGCGAAAGCAGCCAGTAGCGCCCTGGCCTAGAATTTCCCCTGGTACACGGCGCAGCCGCGGCAGATGTCCGGCGGGTCGCCGGACTCCAGCCGCTCGCGGAATTGCCGATAGGCGTCATTGTTCCACACCCGCAATACCCCCTCGCGGCTCATGCTGCCGAAATTCTTCCGGTCGGGCGTGGCGACCATGCAACACGGCATCGCCTCGCCGGAATAGGCAATATACGCGCCGCGCCACGGCCAGTCGCAGCGCTCCCGCCCCTTGAGCGAATCCGGGCGCGGCTGCGGGCTGACGTTCGGCAGGCGCAGGGTCACGCCGAGCTCGGCGGCGGCCGCGCGCGCCTCGTCGAACCAGCGCGCCACGCGCGCCGGGTCCTCGTTGTCGAGCGTCTCGCGCTCGACGAACTCGCGCATCGGCCGGTACCTGAGCGGCAGGCTGGACTCGCTGAAGTCGTGCGCCAGGCGCTGGACCGAAAGCGAATGCGCGCGGTACTCGTGCGCGAGGCGCACCAGGGTCGGCAGCTGCTCCAGGTTCCTGCGCATCGCCACCGCCACCAGGCCGATCTCGGGCAATGAGGCGCGCAGGCGCTGCTTCGCCTGGTTCAGCCAGCCGAGGTTGCGCAGCACCTTGTCGAAGCGCGCGCCCACCCGGATGTACTCGTAGGCCGCGGCCTCGGCCGCGTCGAGCGACACGTGCAGGCGCGCGAGACCGCTCTTCACGCATTCCTCGGCGCGCCGCTCGGACAGCGCGGTGAGGTTGCTGTTGGTGGTGACTTCGATGCCGCGGCGGGCGGCGTAGCGGACCATGTCGAAAAAGCGCGGGTGCAGCAGCGGCTCGCCCAGGCCTTGCAGGTGCAGCTGCCGGATCGCGGGAAACTGGTCGAGCAGCCCGCAGAACACCTCGAAGCTCATGAAGGCCGGCGGTTTTTCCTCGCGGAAGACCACCGGGCACATCTTGCAGGCGAGGTTGCATTGCCCCACCGGCTCCATCTGGACGAACTCCGGGAGTTTCACAGGAACGCCACCCGGTAGCGCAGCGCCCCGGCGAGGCGCCAGAACACCGCGAGCGGCGGGATGAGAACCGAGGTCACCAGCATCTCGAGGACATGGCCGGGACGCCTGGAAGCTCCGCGCATTCTGTGCATGAAGAACCGCGCCGTGAGAAGCGCCCACGCGACAATCGCGGGAGCGAAACCCGCTACGGCAAGCAGGAGGCAAGCGACCATTGCGTAGTAATCCCAGCGCGCGTAGGCGCGGATGCGGCTGCGGTACAGCGCGCGGTGCTTCTTGAAGAGCAGCGCATCGAACATCACCTTGCGCTGCTGCTTCAGGCTCACTCCCCAGGGCGCCGGCCGCAATGGGTGCACCACCACCGCGTCGGGCGCGCGCACGATGCGCGCACCGCAGCGCAGCAGGCGGAAATGCAGGTCGGAGTCCTCGCGCCAGGCCATGCGGAAGCCCTCGTCGAATCCGTCCAGGCGCTCGAGCAGCTCGCGGCGCACGAAGCAGTTGGCGGTGACGAATTCCGAGCGCTCCAGGCCCTGCGCATCGCGCTCGTAGTCGGTCGGCGTCTCGGGGATGGGCATGACGACGCGGCCGCTCGCCGCATCGGCGCTTCGCATCGCCTCGAGGGCGTTCTCGAGCCATTGCACGTGCGGCTCGGTGTCGTCGTCGGTGAAGGCGACGATGGCGGCGCGCGCCTGGCGCCAGCCGCGGTTGCGCGCCGCCGCCGGCCCGCTGCGCCGCTCGCTGTCGTCCACCACGATGATGTCGTAGTCCTCGCGCGGCAGCGACTGCTGTTCCAGCGCCGCCAGGCAGCGCGCGAGCAGCTCGGGACGCCCGCAGGTGGGCACGACCACGGTCACCGCCGGCATGGGTCCATCTGTAGCAAACCGCGTTCCGGGAACGCTCCTTGCGTCGGGCTTTGAGACCCTAACGGAGGACAACCCATGGAACGCATCGAGAAGTCGATAGAGGTGAAGTGCCCGCTGCGCACGGTTTACAACCAGTGGACCCAGTTCGAGGAGTTCCCGCGCTTCATGACCGGGGTAAAGGAAGTGAAGCAGCTGGACGACACGCACGTGCACTGGCATGCCGAGATCTGGGGCAAGGACAAGGAATGGGATGCCGAGATCACCGAGCAAGTCCCTGACCAGAAAATCGGCTGGAAGAGCATCTCGGGCGACGCGCCCAACGCGGGCACCGTACGCTTCGAGCCCATCGGCCCCGACCGCACGCTCGTCCGCTTGGTGATGGCCTACGAGCCGCAAGGTGCAACGGAGAGCGTCGGCGATGCGC
>Ga0190265_10002267_pt1 | contig 12873 bp, 12 predicted proteins | sample Popmic124T_FD_133135 | JGI IMG/M metagenome (GOLD analysis project Ga0190265, IMG submission 133135) | Populus adjacent soil microbial communities from riparian zone of Indian Creek, Utah, USA - 124 T | ecosystem: Environmental > Terrestrial > Soil > Riparian zone | place: USA: Utah | collected... | reverse complement strand
TGGAGACGAACCGTCTCATGGTGCGGCCGCAAGCCGACCAGATTTCCTACTACAAGGGCGTCGCCTGGAGCGACCGGCTGCCCGTTCTGGTGCAGGCGCGTCTGATCGAAAGCTTCCAGAACTCGGGCGCGGTGAAGTCGGTGAGCAGCACCTCTGGCCAGATGGGCTTGGCCACCGAGATCCGCGCCTTTCAGGTCGATGTCACCACCGGCCGTGCCGCCGTCGAGGTCGATATCTTCGCCAAGCTGGTCGATACGGGATCGGGCAGGGTGATTGCCAGCAGAGGGTTCAGTTCCCGCGTGCCGGCCAAGACCGATGCGCCGGGCGACGTCATTGCCGCGCTGAACCAGGCCTTTACTCAAGTGGTGCAGGACACCACGACCTGGGTCGGCGCCCGCCGCGGCTGAGAGCCTTCCGCGCTGCTCGCTATGCCCCGCGGTTCTTTATGAACCAAATCACGGCGAGGAAAATCAGCGAGCCGATGAAAGCTGCGAGCACGTCGCGCAGCGAGATGGCAAAGGAATCGAGAGCCGGCCAAATATCGAACAGCCGGAAGATCGCGCCGCCGATCAAGGCGCCAACCAACCCGATGCCGAGCCCCGTCCAGCGGCCGAGACCTTCCCGGCTTCCCGTCACCGCGGCCGCGGCAAGCGACCCGGCTATCGCGCCAACCACGAGCCACACCACGATCTGACTGAATGTAAAGGTCATGCTTGCCCCCTTTCACGTTGCGTCACTGTCCCGGCTTTTTCGCGCGAATGTTAGCACAAGTTTTACGCGCTGCTCGCGGGCGAGCAAAAGATGAAAGGGCCCGTCAGGCTGGGAGCGGCGCGGCCTCGCCCGAGAATCGGTAAGGCCGCGCCAAGCCCTTCAGCCTTTTAGTAACAGGGCGGGTAGGGGTAATAGCCGCACTGAGGCGCGTAATAAGCGGGAGGTCCGTAATAAGGCGCGGTCGCTGCCGCTGCGCCGATGGCCCCGACCGCGGCGCCGGCAGCGAAGGCTGCGCCGGGACGGCCGTACCACGCGCCATGCCATGCCGGCCCGTGGCCGACCACGACATCGCCGCCATGGCCCCATCCGCCATGATATCCGCCGCCACCAACATGCATGGCAAACCGGTCGATGAAGAGCGCGGCGGCTCCCGACGCGCCATCCAGGTCGCCCTCGAGGACGGACACATCGAACGTCAATTTATCGCCGTCCAATTTCGGCGTCTTGAGCACCACCACGGCGTCCTTGACCGCATCGCCCTCGTTGCTCAACACCGAGATCGTGGCATTGGGCGGAGTCTTGGCGAAGCTGTCATGCCCTACGTCCCACTCCTGGATGAAATGCGCGGTAAGCACATGGCCTGCTGCGCGCACCGGGCGGTCGGCGAACACGATGGAGTTCGGTCCGACGCCAGTCAGCGTCAGCTTGTTGCCTTCAAGGGTCGCGCCGCGCGCGTTGATGACGGCGAGCGATGGAACCATCTCCTGCTTGGACGGCCCGATGGGTTTCTTGGCCGGATGGCTGATGGCGTCTTCGGCGAATGCCAATTGCGGAGCGGCGAGCAAGGCGGCGATAACGAATGCCGCGCAAGCGATGCGGTTCACAATCATGAACATTACCTTTCCTATGGGGGATTTAAGGGTGCGTGTCCCGGTCTCGGAACGGCGGGACCATAGCAGAGATTTATGACGCGGGGAGCCTAGAGATTTTTCTCGTATTTGCGCGGTTTAGCAGCCGGTCGAACGGCTTTAGAACTTGAAGCTCAGGGCGACGTCCCACACCTCACCCTCGAACGTGTTCTTCGCGTCGAACTCTTTGTAATATTTGGCGATGAAAGTGAGTGGCGTCGGCGTGCCGGCACCCATCGTATAGGTGAGGATGGGACCTACACCGAACACGCGCGACTTGAAATCGCCGAGACGGGCGCCCGCGCCGCTATCGCCGGTGGTTTGAATCATGCCATACCCCACGGCGCCGACGCCCCACGGGCCGAAATTCTTGGTGAGCGACCCTTCCAGGTTCAGGATATTGCCGGTCTCATAATCGGTTTCGGGATTTTCCCAGTTCACCGAGTAGACAGCCATGCCCGAGGCTTGCCACCCAGAGGCCGGGTCGAAATAGGTGGCGGCGATCTGCGGCATGACGGCCCAATGGTTCAGGCTAGTATTGGCTAGCTGCCGCCGGCTGTAGTCGCCGGTGGGGGCCAGGAAGAACAGGCTGGTGCTCCAATTGAATTTGCCGCTGTGCCAGCCAAGGATGATCGGCGCGAAAGCGGTGTCGCCCGGCGCGAGATTGGTGTCGCCGCGCTCGATATTGAAGGGCCCGAAAGTCCTTCCCCGAGGCCCTGTGAAGGCGGGAATCTCGATGCCGACATTCACATCCATGGCGACCATGGTCGGCAACGCGGCAACGGCGTATGTGCCGCCCAGGATCTTCCACGGGGTGACGTAGCTGATACCGAGCAGGGTGGCGTGCATCTCCTGATCCACATCGAGGCCGATGCGGCCATTGAAGATCGTGGTGTCGGCCGACCCGTTATAATTGTAAATGTCGGTGCGGATATAGACGCCAGGCACGGGCGGCACGAATCCTGAGAAGATGTCGGTATAGCCCTTAAGCCAGGGCCCCGTGCCGAACTCCGCGGCGTGAGATGTGGGCGCAACGCCAGTCATGCAGACCGTCAAGAGCGCCGCTGCGATCGCCGCGCGCAGGCGCCGCCGGTTGGCGAAGATTTGGTCCGCCGCAACCATGCCCATCCCCCCTTTTCGCCTAACGGATTATAGGTCTTCTTATGAAGCCGAACCCGATCAATTGATGCAATCGAGTCGGCATGGTCCGCACATTCCATACCTGCGTCCAGCCTGCGTCAATGCGGGAGGGGGCCGGTCGGCAATTATCGGCGGGCCTGTTGCTGGACGGCATCATCCCAATTTGTGAACTGCCGGCCGGTTCGCCGACCTGCTGTTTTTTCCGGCTATGCCTTCAATCGAATGTCATTACAATGCTGAACAACGACAAGATATCGGCTGCAAACACTGAGAGGAACGATGAGCGAGGATACGGGCGACATCGGGTCGAAGCAGGAAACCGCCAACGGGCTTGACCGCAGATCGATACTTCTGACCGGCGCGTCGCTCTTCGCGCTCGCCGCGGTCGGAAAATCCGCAGGTCCCGCGGCGGCACAGACGGAGAAAGCTGCGGCGCAAGCGCCAGCGTCGGGCAACCCGCCGAACATCCTGTTCATCATGGGCGACGATATCGGCTGGTTCAATATCGGCGCCTATAATCGCGGCATGATGGCGGGGCATACGCCAAATCTGGACAAGCTCGCCGCCGAGGGCACGCTATTCACCGACTACTATGCCGAGGCGAGCTGCACCGCGGGCCGCGCCAACTTCATCACCGGCGAGCTACCGATCCGCACCGGCCTCACCACCGTCGGCCAAGCCGGCGCCACGGTCGGCATGCCGGACAAGGCGCCGACCATCGCCACGGTGCTCAAGTCGATGGGCTATGCCACCGGACAATTCGGCAAGAATCATCTCGGCGACCGCAACGAGTTTCTGCCGACGGTGCACGGCTTCGACGAGTTCTGGGGTTATCTCTACCACCTCGACGCGATGGAGGACCCGTTCCACCGCAACTACCCGCAGGACCTGAGAGACAAGGTGGGCCCGCGCAACCTGCTGCATTGCCTCGCGACCGACGAGGACGACCAGACCGTCGATCCCCGTTGGGGCAAGGTCGGCAAGCAGAAGATCACCGACGAAGGTCCTCTACCGCCGCATCCGATCGACGGTATCAAGTACAACATGCCGACGGTGGACGGCGTCATCCTCGACAAGACCAAGGCGTTCATCTCCAAGGCGAAGGGCGACGGCAAGCCGTTCTTCGTGTGGATGAACCCGACCCGCATGCACATCATCACCCATCTGGCCGACAAGTATCAGGACATGCGCAATGCCGAGAACGGCTGGTCGATTCAGGAAGCAGGCATGGCGCAGCTCGACGACGTGGTCGGCGGCATCCTGCAGCATCTCAAGGATCAGGGGCTCGACGACAACACCATCGTCGTGTTCTCGACCGACAACGGCGCCGAGAACTTCACCTGGCCGGATGGCGGCCAGACGCCGTTCGCCGGCGGCAAGGGCACGGCGCTCGAAGGCGGCTTCCGCGTGCCGTGCATTCTGCGTTGGCCCGGCAAGGTCACGCCCGGCAAGATCGAGAACAGTGTCATGTCGGGGCTCGACTGGTTCCCGACCTTTGTCGCCGCCGCCGGCAATCCGAACATCGTGACGGAGCTCCTGGCCGGCAAGGAGATCGGCGACAAGACCTACAAGGTGCATCTCGACGGCTACAACCAGATCGACTTCATCACCGGCAAGGGGCCGACCAAGCGCAACGAAATCTTCTACTTTACGGAGCAGATTCTCGGCGCCGTGCGGATCGGCGATTACAAATACCGCTTTACCGACCAGCCCGGCGGCTGGCTGGGCAACACCATCCACCTCGACTGGCCGATCCTGAGCAATCTCAGGCTCGATCCCTTCGAACGCACCAACTCGCCGGAAACCTCGATGTTCTATGCGAATTGGTACGTCTTCGAATTCTGGCGCTTCGTTTTCGTGCAGCAGGAGGTGGCGAAATTCGGCGAGAGCTTCGTCGATTTCCCGCCGATGCAGCCGGCGGCGTCCTTCAACCTCGAAGCCGTCAAGGCCCAGATCACCAAGGCCATCCAGGCGCGCCAAGGCCAGTAGCGAACGGATGAGCAGGACAATGTGTGGCGCGTTATGACGCGCACGGCGAAAAAGACGACGGCCAGCCAGGGCGGCAAGACCTGGCTGGTCGTTTTGCTGGTTCTCGTGTTGATGGTGACGCCGCTCACCATTAATGCTCTTCTGGTTGAGTCCGCGATACGGCCTGCCGCGCCGCGCGACGGCGGGACCGTTATCGAGACCGCCGTGGTTCCGGCCAATGTGAAGGTTGAAGGCGCGGGGACCGGGACGCCGGTCATCCTGATCCACGGCTTCGGCGCGGCGCTCGACTGGTGGGATGAGATCGCGCCGGCGCTTGCCGCCGAGCGCAAGGTCATCCGTCTCGACCTGATCGGCCATGGCGGCACCGAGGCGCCATCCAGCGGCTACACCATCGAGCGCCAAGCGGCGCTGGTGAAGGGCGTGCTCGATAAACTCGGCGTCGAGCGTATCGCGGCTATCGGCCATTCCATGGGCGGCGAGGTCGTGACCAAACTCGCCGAGGCACATCCCGAGCTGATTGAGAAAATGGTTCTGATCGACACGCCACCCAAGACCGAGAACGCAGCCAAAAAACCCGGCACGCTATCCATACCGCTATGGGACGAGTTCATGTGGCGGTTCATCAGCCCGGAGGATTTCCGCAAAGCTCTGGCGCAAAGATTCGCTCCCGGCTTTCAGGTTCCGGACAAGTTCGTCGCCGATCTCGAGCAACTGACCTATCGGGCTTTCACGTCGGCGCATGGCGGCGGCGTCGACTTCGAGACGGCGAAGCCCGTTTATGAGCGGCTTATGGCGCTCGACAGGGTCCCGCCGCTCCTGGTCATTACCGGCGCGCAGGACCCCCTGGTGACGCCGGAGAAAGCCAAATTGTATGAGCGTGTCCCGGGCGCCAAGGTGGTGACGATCGACGGCGCCGGTCATTCGCCCATGGTCGAGAAGCCAGAAAAGACACTCGAGCTCATAAAGGAATTTCTGGCGCAACCTTAGGGAAACTCCACGCGTTCTTTCGCCCCAGGGAGGGAACGATGTTCGTGAACATGTCGATCCGGCGCTTTGCGCCAATGGCATTGATTGCTGTCGTTCTCTGCGGCCTGGGCGGTTTGACGGCGGCAGCGCAAGAGACCGATCCGCTGCCGTCCTGGAACGAAGGCCCCACCAAGCAGAGCATCATCGACTTCGTCACCCAGGTCACCACGGAAGGCTCGCCGGACTTTGTGGCACCGCAAGAGCGCATCGCTACCTTCGACAATGATGGCACGCTGTGGGTCGAGCAGCCGATCTATACGCAGTTCGCCTTCGCCATAGATCGGGTAAAAGCGACGGCCAACGAGAATCCGGACTGGAAGACCAAGCAGCCCTTCAAGGCGGTGCTCGACGGCGATACCAAGGCGCTGGTCGCGACCGGCGAGCATGGCATGCTGGAGATCGTGGCGGCGACCCATTCCGGCATGACCACGACGGAGTTCTCCGACACGGTCAAGCAATGGCTCGAGACCGCTAAGCATCCGCGCTTCAAGGTGCTCTATACCGGCCTCGTCTATCAGCCGATGCTGGAACTGCTCGCCTATCTTCGCGCCAACGGCTTCAAGATCTTCATCGTCTCGGGCGGTGGCATCGAGTTCATGCGCACCTTCGCCGAGAAGAGCTACGATGTGCCGCCCGAGCAGGTGATCGGCTCATCCGGCGTCACCGAATACCGCATGTGGGACGCGAGCCCGGTGCTGGTGAAGGTGCCGAAAGTGCTGTTCGTCGATGACGGTCCCGGCAAGCCCGAAGGCATCAACCATTTCATCGGGCGCCAGCCGATCTTCGCCTTCGGCAATTCCGACGGCGACAAGGAGATGTTGGAATGGACGGCGAATTGCATGCGCGTGTGCTTCATGGGGCTGGTGCATCACACCGATGCGGTGCGCGAATATGCCTATGACCGCGACTCCTCGGTCGGCAAGCTCGACAAGGCGCTCGACGATGCGGAGGCCAAAGGCTGGACCGTGGTAAACATGAAGGACGATTGGAAGGTGATCTTCCCGGGGCCGGTGGCCGGTCAGTGAGTGGAGTTTTGCCTTGAGTATCGCGCGCAAAGTCAAACGAGCCGGCACGCCGAGGCCTAAGCCGAACGGCGAGATGGTGTTCGTCGCGGGCGGCGAGTTCACCATGGGCTCAGACCATCATTACGAGGAAGAAAGACCGGCCCATCGGGTCAAGGTCGACGGCTTCTTTATCGACAGGACGCCGGTGACGAATCGCGAGTTCCGCCGCTTCGTCAAGGAGACGGGGCACGTCACCTTCGCCGAGATCGCCCCCGACCCCAAGGATTATCCCGGCGCGCTGCCGCATATGCTGCAGCCGGGATCGCTGGTGTTCGTTAAATCGCAAGGCCCGGTCGATCTCACCGACTGGTCGAACTGGTGGACCTTCGGCTTCGGCGCCGACTGGAAGCATCCTTACGGACCTGACAGCACTAACAAGGGCCTCGACGATTATCCCGTGTTGCATATCTCCTATCGGGACGCCGAGACCTACGCCAAATGGGCCGGCAAGGCGCTGCCGACGGAAGCCGAGTGGGAGTTCGCCGCGCGCGGCGGTCTGGACGACGCCGAATATGCCTGGGGCGATAAATTCGAGCCGGACGGCAAGCCGATGGCCAATACTTGGCAGGGCGAGTTCCCGTGGCAGAACCTGCTCGCCGACGGCTACGAGTACACTTCACCGGTGGGTATCTTCCCGCCCAACGGCTACGGCCTCTACGACATGATCGGCAATGTGTGGGAGTGGACCACCGACTGGTTCGTGGCAAGCCACTTGGTGGCAAGCCACAAGCAGCAGAAATCATGTTGCATGCCGGAGAACCCGCGGGGACCGCGCATGGAGGATAGCTACGACCCCTGCCAGCCGCAGATCAGGATTCCGCGCAAGGTGATCAAAGGCGGCTCGCATCTCTGCGCGCCGAATTATTGCCGCCGCTATCGGCCCGCCGCCCGCCACGCCGAGCCGGTCGACACTTCGACCTGCCATCTCGGCTTCCGCTGCATCCGGCGCGAAGCGTGACGCACTGATAAACCAAGGGGAGGGGGAACCATGCTGCGGCTGCTGATGATCGTGTCTGGGGCTTTCGAGGCGTTGGTGGGACTCTTGTGTCTTGTCGCCGCAGTCGCGGCCATTGAGATTCTTTTCGGCGCGGACGCCACCCAGGCCGCGCAGTTCATGACCAGGCTGTTCGGCGCGGCGGCATTAGGGTTAGGCATCGCGGCGCTTCTTGCGCGCAACCACCTCAAGACTCCCGGTGGCTTGCCTATCGTCTACGGCCTTACCGCGTACAATCTGCTGGGGGCCGTGCTGCTTAGCTGGGCGGCCGCGATGGGCCTCGGCGGCACCCTATTGCTGCTCGCCGCCGTCTATCATGCCCTGATGGGCGCGGCGCTGGTCTACGCCATCAACGCCGAGCTCGGGCCCTGGCTGAAACAGGGTTAGCGCGCGGACGCGAGATCGCGCCCACGCGCCGTCCGGTTTAGCAATGCTGCATGGTTACGTTCTGCGTGGACTTCATGCCGATGGCGCGGGCCGCGCCGTGCGACAGGTCGAGGGAGAGGCCCTTGGTGAAGGGGCCGCGATCGTTTACGCGTACCTTGACCGATTTCCCCGTCTTGGGATTGCCGACGCGCAGGCAGGTGCCGAAGGGCAAGGATTTGTGCGCGGCGGTCAATCCATTGGGATTGAATCTTTCACCGTTTGCCGTGCGGTTGCCGGCAAGCTCCTTGCCGTACCAAGTGGCGCGCACCGTCTGCATGGCATGCGCGGGCAGCGTGATCGCCAGCGCGAGAGTGAAGGCAGTCCAAAATAATTTCATGATGTCCGAATCTCCTCGTTGATTCCCGTGGGGAGCCAACGCGGTAGAGTCGGACTTGGTTCACTTAGCGGCCTTTATGAGTCTCTCTCTCCCAATATGTGGCGAATCGGTAACGGTCCCGCCGCATTTGCGTCGAGATGAAACGAATATGCGTTGTGTGGCGTCGTTTTGAGTTGCGCGCGCGAAACGAAAGAAAGGGCGCGACAAATAATCGCGACAGTTTAATTGCCGCGTTGAGTGCGCAGGAAGGCGCGCGTCTTGTCCCACGCGCCGCGGTCGAACAGATCGTAATGGACGCCGTCGGGAAAAATCTCGATGCGTTTCGGCTCGTTGGCGGCTTGGTACAGACGCTTGCCCATCTCAACCGGGATCACATCATCCTGCGCGCCATGCAGGATAAGCACGGGCGCTTCGACGGCGCGGATATTTTTCTCGTTATCGTATTTGTCGGTGATCAGCAGGCGAAGCGGCAGCCAGAAATAGACCGAACGCGCCACGTCGACGGTCGAAGTGAGCGGCGCTTCCAGCACGATCGCCGAGACCGGCCGCTCCGCCACCAGCTTGATCGCTTGGCCTGAGCCAAGCGACTCGCCGTAAACGACGATCTTGTCGGCCGGAATCCCGAGCCCGGTCAGATACTCGTAGGCGACGGCGGCGTCGGCGACATTGTTCGCTTCGGTGGGCTTGCCGCCCGAGCCGCCATAGCCGCGATTGTTGAGATAGAACACGCCGTAGCCGTGTTCGCGCATGATTTCGATTTTATCGGCGCGGTTGGCGGCGTTCGAGGCATTGCCGTGGAAATAGAGGATGGTTGGCTGGCCGTCTCTTGCGGGAGAATGCCAAGCCACCAGCATTGTGCCGTCGGCAGCGGCGATCTCGATCTCCTCGACGTTATTAAGTCCCGCCTCGGCCGGCGTCTCGCGAACCGGATTGGGGAAGTACATGAGATTGCGGTTGCCGAAATAGACCACCAAGCAGATCAGCACGTAGGCCGCGACAAGCCACGGAATGAGTCCCATGAGTCCCTGCTTGAAGCCCATTCACACGCCGTGGCGGCAAGCCCCAGTCATGTCCCTTGGAAGCTCGTCTCAGGCACCGATGCCGAAGACTGACCGGCCTCCGCCGCCTTCAGCCGCTCGAGCGCCTCGCGCACCTTCGGATCGAGCCCTTCGCCGCCTTGATCAAGATAGACGAAGATCGCCTTGCGCATACGCGGATCCCAGAACTTCCTGATATGATTGGCGATTCCCGGAACGACCTCGTCGGCCTTCTGGACCTCGAAGAACTTGCCGATCTGGTTCGCCATATAGACGAGGCGGTCGGGCGACATGGGAGATGAGCGCTCCGCTATCCGTCGAGGTGTGAGCTATTCCGCCGCGACCAGAGGCTCGGCGATCCGCCGCGACTGGCGCGTCAGCTCCTCGTATTCCTCCTGCCACTCGGACGGCCCGTTGGACGGCATGACCTGCACCGCCGTGACTTTGTATTCAGGGCAGTTGGTGGCCCAGTCCGAGAACTCGGTGGTCACCACGTTCACCTGCGTGCTCGGATGATGGAAGGTGGTATAGACCACGCCCGGTGCCACGCGCTCGGTGATCAACGCGCGCAAGCTCGTCTCGCCGGCGCGGCTCGACAGCTTCACCCAGTCGCCGTCTCGCACGCCGCGCTGCTCGGCGTCGTGCGGATGGATTTCCAGCCGATCCTCCTCGTGCCACACCACGTTCGCGGTGCGCCGCGTCTGGGCACCGACATTGTACTGGCTGAGGATGCGCCCGGTTGTGAGCAGCAGTGGGAAGCGCGGGCCTGTCTTCTCGTCGGTCGCCACATATTCGGTGATGACGAACTTGCCCTTGCCGCGCACGAAGCCGTTCATGTGCATGATCGGCGTGCCTTCCGGCGCGGCCGCGTTGCACGGCCACTGCACCGAGCCGAGCTCGTCGAGCTTCTTGAAGGACACGTCGGCGAATGTCGGAGTCAATTTCGCGATCTCGTCCATGATCTCAGACGGATGATCGTAATGCATCGGATAGCCGAGCGCGTTGGAGAGGAGGCAGGTGATCTCCCAGTCCTCGTAGCCGTTCTTCGGCGCCATGACCTTGCGCACCATCTGGATGCGCCGCTCGGCGTTGGTGAAGGTGCCGTTCTTCTCCAGGAACGTGGAGCCCGGCAGGAACACATGCGCGTAATTCGCCGTCTCGATCAGGAACAGGTCCTGCACCACCACGCATTCCATGGCAGCAAGCCCCGCGGCCATGTGCTGCGTGTTGGGGTCTGATTGGAGAATGTCCTCGCCCTGGATGTAGATGCCCTTGAACGAGCCGTCGAGCGCGGCATCCATCATGTTGGGAATGCGCAGGCCCGGCTCCTCGTCGAGCGGCCGGCCCCACAGCGCCTCGAACATGGCGCGCGTGGCGTCCTCCGACACGTGGCGATAGCCGGAAACCTCGTGCGGGAAGGAGCCCATGTCGCATGAGCCCTGCACGTTGTTCTGACCGCGCAGCGGGTTCACGCCGACGCCGCGACGGCCGATATTGCCGGTGGCCATGGCGAGATTGGCGATGGCCATGACCGTGGTCGAGCCCTGGCTGTGCTCGGTGACGCCTAACCCGTAATAGATGGCGCCGTTGCCGCCGGTGGCATAGAGCCGCGCCGCGCCGCGGATCAGATCGGCCGGGACGCCGGAAAGCTTCTCCACTTCTTCCGGGCTATGCCGGTCTTGCGAGACGAACTCGGCCCAGTCCTGGAACTCGTCCCAGTCGCAGCGCTCGCGCACGAATTTTTCGTTCACCAGGCCTTCCGTCACGATCACATGCGACAGCGACGTCACCACGGCGACGTTGGTGCCGGGGCGGAGCGGTAGATGGTAGTCGGCCTCGATATGCGGCGTGCGCACCAAGTCGATGCGGCGCGGATCGAGGATGATCAGCTTGGCGCCGTCGCGGAGCCGCGTCTTCATGCGCGAAGCGAATACCGGGTGCCCATCGGTCGGATTGGCGCCAATGATCATCATCACGTTGGACTCTTCGACCGAGTCGAAATCCTGGGTGCCGGCGGAGGTGCCGTACGTGGTCTTCAATCCATAGCCGGTCGGGGAGTGGCAGACCCGTGCGCAGGTATCGACATTATTGTTGCCGAACGCGGCGCGGATCAGCTTCTGCACCAGGAAGGTCTCTTCGTTGGTGCAGCGCGACGAGGTGATGCCGCCGACCGAGCTCCGGCCGTATTTTGCCTGGATGCGCTTGAACTCCGACGCCGCGTAATTGATCGCCTCGTCCCACGACACTTCGCGCCACGGATCGGTAATCTTCTCGCGGATCATCGGGTTCAGGATGCGGTCCTTGTGCGTGGCATAGCCGAAGGCGAAGCGGCCCTTGACGCAGGAATGGCCGCGATTTGCCTTACCGTCCTTGTAAGGGACCATGCGCACCAGCTCATCGCCGCGCATTTCGGCCTTGAAGGCGCAGCCGACGCCGCAATAGGCGCACGTCGTGACGATGGCGCGCGACGGCGTGCCGATCTCGATCACCGATTTCTCGTTCAGCGTGGCGGTGGGACAGGCCTGCACGCAGGCACCGCAGGACACGCATTCGGAGTCGAAGAACGGCTGCTCCATGGAGGGCGACACGACCGAGTCGAAGCCGCGACCGGCGATGGTCAGGGCGAAGGTGCCTTGCACCTCCTCGCAAGCGCGCACGCAGCGCGAGCACACGATGCACTTCGACGGCTCGTAAGTGAAATAGGGATTGGACGCGTCGATGCCGGGATTGGGGTGGCGCTGGCCATCATAGCCGTAGCGCACGTCGCGCAGGCCCACGGCGCCGGCCATGTCCTGAAGCTCGCAATCGCCGTTGGCCGAGCAGGTCAGGCAGTCGAGCGGATGCTCGGAGATATAAAGCTCCATCACCCCTTTGCGGAGCTGCTTCAGTCGCTCGGTCATGGTCTTCACCACCATGCCTTCCGCGACGGGCGTAGTGCAGGAAGCGGGCGTGCCGTTGCGGCCTTCGATCTCGATGAGGCAGAGGCGGCAGGAGCCGAACGCATCCAGCATGTCGGTGGCGCAGAGCTTGGGGATCTGGTTGCCGACCTCCATGGCCGCGCGCATGATCGAGGTGCCCTCCGGCACGGTGACCTCGACGCCATCGATAGTGAGCGTCACCTGTTTCTCCGCCTTGGAGGCCGGAGTGCCGTAGTCGATATCCTGGATGAGCGACATTTCGCGTTTCCTCATTCAGCAGCGACGAGCCGCTTGCGCTCGGCGCCAAAATCCTCGGGGAAATG
>Ga0190265_10002266_pt1 | contig 12874 bp, 12 predicted proteins | sample Popmic124T_FD_133135 | JGI IMG/M metagenome (GOLD analysis project Ga0190265, IMG submission 133135) | Populus adjacent soil microbial communities from riparian zone of Indian Creek, Utah, USA - 124 T | ecosystem: Environmental > Terrestrial > Soil > Riparian zone | place: USA: Utah | collected... | reverse complement strand
CATCTGATCGAGGATGTCGTAGATCTCCTCTTTGTCGACGCGGACCTGGTCCGTGAGGGGCACGGGCTTGGCGTTGTGGACGGTGTCGTCCAGCTTGTAGATGAGTACTAGGACATCCATGATGAACCTCAGTTCGTCAGCGCTCGAGCGCTTCCTGCAAGCGAGAGGCTACCTGCGGAGGCACCAAACCTGTCAAATCCCCTCCGAACATCGCCAGCTCCTTCACCCCGCTCGAGCTGAGAAAGCTGTACTGCGGGGCGGCCATCAGGTACGTGCTCTCGATGTCCGGAGCCATCTTACGGTTGAGCTGATTCATCTCGAACTCGTACTCGAAGTCCGATATCGCTCGCAGTCCCTTGACGATCGTCTTGGCCCCGTTCTCGCGTGCGAACTCGACAAGCAGGTTGTGGAAGGACTTGACCTCGACGTTGCCGAGGTCCTTGACCTCGGCCTCGATGAATTCGACCCGCTCCTCCGCGGTGAAGACGGTCTTCTGCTTGCGCACCGGTTGATCGACGACACCGACGATGACCTTGTCGAACACCTCCGCCGTGCGCGTGATGATGTCGATGTGGCCAAGCGTGACCGGGTCGTAGGAGCCCGGGCAGACGGCGCGGCCGCTGGTGCGATTAGCCATGGCGGTGGACCGCGATTCGCGTATCGCCATAGGTACGCTCGCGCAGGAGCGGGAATGGAAGCTCCAGGGGAGCGCGCTTGTTGGACTCGGTCACGATCACGGCGTGTTCGGTGAGCACGGTGGGCAGCCGCTCCGCGAGGCGGGGGCCGCAGCAAACGGCGGAATCATACGGCGGGTCGGCGAAGACGAGGTCGAAGGGTGCGCCGCCCGCCGCGCCAGCGAGCCACGTGAGCGCATCGCGGCGGTGCACGGAAGCCTCTATACCCAGGTTCGAAAGGTTCTGACGGATGGTGTTCACGGCGGGCTCCGAGCTATCGACGAAAGTCGCCTCGGCTGCCCCGCGCGAGAGCGCCTCGATTCCAAGCGCGCCGCTACCGGCGTAGAGGTCGAGCACTCGCGCACCTGAGACATCGCCGAGGATGGAGAACAGCGCCTCCCGCACTCGGTCGGCGGTCGGGCGCGTGACAGACCCGCGGGGAGCTACCAGCCTGCGGCCGCGGAGGTCACCCGCCACTACCCTCACCCGGCGGAGTCTAGGGCGAGGCTCTTTGACTGCCTGTGTGACGTGCCGTAACGTCGAGGTCCGGACGACGCCCCGTAGGTGGGCGCCCATGGCATTCGGCCTCAACGGAGGGAGCACGTCCCAGGCGGGACAACCGATGGAGGGGAGCGCCCCTATGGACGGGTGCTCCTTCCGTCAACGCCTCACGCGATGACGAGCTCCGTCTCGATCGGCGGTGACTCGCGCAGCGTCTGCAACACCGTGCAATAGCGCTCGGCCTTCTCGTGCAGCGAGGCGAGCTCTGCCGGATCCGCGCCGGGCGCGTCGATTTCGAAGCGTGTCCTGATCGCCGAGAAGCCGACGGGCGCCTCGCGGTCAATGCCGAGTGTGCCGCGTAGGTCGAGATCCCCCTCGACGACTACCTCGATCCGCTCCGTGTGGATGCCCATCGCCGCCGCGACCATCTGACAGGTGATCTGTGCACAGGCCGCCAGCGCCCCGAGCAGCAGATCGCCCGAGCAAGCGGCCGTTCCGGGACCACCCACGCCCGTGTGCGCCTCCGCCTGCTGAATCGCCCGGCCGACATCGACCGAGCAGCCAACCGGGCCGTCGCCCGTGTGGCTTCCGCGGGCGGTCAACGTGATCTGAGCGCCGGTCGGGTCCTCGCGGTATCCGTCCTTCAACGGCTGCTGGATCGCTCGCAGGTCCATCTGACTCCTCCTGTGGTCGCCGACCCCCGCAGTATCCGCTACGCCGGGATCGGATCGAGGTCGGATCCGAAGCGCTCGACGATCGCGGCGCGGAGCAGGCCGTGCTCGGGAAGCTCCAGGCGCGGGTCCCGGGCCATCATCTCGTCGGCCCGCTGGCGGGCACGCTCGAGTAGCTCCTGGTCGTCCGGCAGGTGCGCGACCCGGAACTCCGGCAGTCCGGACTGGCGCGTTCCGAGCACCTCCCCCGCCCCACGCAGGTCAAGGTCGATCTCGGCAAGGCGGAAGCCATCGCGCTCGTTTGCGATCGCCTCCAACCGTGGAAGCTTGGGATCGCCGAAGAGGATGCATAGCGAGGCGTGGCCGCCCCGCCCGACGCGACCGCGCAGCTGGTGGAGCTGAGAGAGGCCGTAGCGATCGGCCGCCTCGATCAGCATCACGGTCGCGTTGGGGACGTCGATGCCGACCTCGATGACACTCGTGGCGACCAAGACGTCAGCCTCGCCGGCGGCAAACCGCTTCATCGCCTCCTGCTTCTCGGAGGTTGCCATCTGACCGTGGATCAGGGCGACGCGGTGGGCGCGGAACTCGGTCCGCTGCAGGCGGTCGGCCTCGACGGTCGCAGCCTTGGCCTGGAGCGCCTCCGATTCCTCGACGAGCGGGCAGACGACGAAGCACTGCCGTCCTGCGGCGATCTCCTCGCGGATGCGCTCGTAGGCACGTGCCCGTGCCCGCGCGCCGTCGACCACGTGCGTCTCGACCGGTTGGCGGCCGGCGGGCAGCTCGCGCAGGACGATGGCGTCGAGATCGCCGTAGGCGGTCAGCGCGAGCGTGCGCGGGATCGGCGTTGCCGTCATGTGCAGGACGTGTGGCGTCAGCTCGCCCGGAGCCTTGGCATCGAGCGCCGCACGTTGGCGCACGCCGAAGCGGTGCTGCTCGTCGACTACGCAGACGGCGAGATCGCGGAACTCGACGGCGTCCTCGATCAGCGCATGTGTCCCGACGACGAGCGAGAGCTCCCCGGATGCGAGCCGTCCGAGCAGGTCTCGGCGTCGCGCCGCGCTGGTGGAGCCGGTCAGCAGCTCGACCGGCACGGCACCGCCCAACAGTCGATCGAGCGTTACGAGATGTTGCTCGGCAAGCGTCTCCGTCGGCGCCATCAGCGCCGCCTGGCGCCCGTTCTCGACCGCGCGCAGCATGGCGTGCAGCGACACCGCGGTCTTGCCGCTGCCGACCTCTCCCATCAGCAGCCGCTGCATCGGCAACTCGGACGCCAGGTCAACGTCGATCTGCGCACACGCCGCGCGCTGATCGCCTGTGAGCTCGAATGGCAGACGATCTCGCCACGGACCGACGAGCTCGTCGGTCGCCTGGAGTGGTGTCGCTCGCCGCCCTTCCCGCCGTGCGCGCCGGCGGCCGGTGACCGCGACCTGAAGCAAAAACAGCTCCTCGAAGGCAAGCCGGCGGCGTGCCTCCTTCGCCTCGTTCTCGTCATCGGGAAAGTGAGCGGCGGCGACCGCTGCCGGCCGGTCGGGGAGCCCTTCGGCGACGCGCAGCGCAGCGGGTAACGGCTCGATCAGGTGGCGGATGAGCCGGTAGTCGTCCCAGACGAGCTTGCGCAATGACGCTGGCTCCAGGCCGTGTGTGGCGGGATGGACCGGAACCAGGCCGACGGTATGGACCGGGATCGCGCCCTGTCCGATCACCTCGTACTCGTCGACGGAGAACTCGTTGCGCTGCTTGCGCTTGCCGTGGAGCAGAACCTGCGTCCCTCCGGGGAGTTTGCGTGGAATCGAGAGCTGGTTCCACCAGACGGCGAGCATTGGTCCCGTCTCGTCGAAGACGCGAGCCTCGACACGCTTGAGGCCGCGCCGGCGCGTCGGCCGGATCTTGACATCGCGGACCGTGACGGCGACGGTCGCGGTCTCCCCAGCCCCGAGCGCCGCGACAGCGCGGACATCGCGACGGTCGCGGTGGGTGTGCGGCAGATGATCGAGCAGGTCGCCATGGGTCTCGATGCCCAGCGCCGCGAGCCCCTTGGCCAGCTGCTTGCCGGCTTCGAGCGGTTCGGCCAGCAGGCTCGGCCGCGGGATCGAGCGGACGTCGGCCGCTAGCGCGGTCTCGACCGTCAGCTCCTCGGTGCTGGCGAACTTCGTCGCTATGGCCTGGTCATAGCCGTCAGCGCGGATGGCCGTCCCACTACTCGGCACACAACAGCCACCACCACGCGGGCTGCCCACCATCGTGGTACTCGAGCTCCAGGCCGTCAGGGATAGCGGCCGCCACGGCGTCCTCACCTAGCGGCGGATCCTCGCCCGCAATGCAGGTCAAGAGCTCGGCGCCCTTGCCAAGCGACGCGATCGTGCCGCGCAGCGTCTCCGCGGGATCGCCCCAGGCGACCAACTCGTCGCCGCGGTAGCCGACGGCGTCGCCGATGATGAACCGCCCGTCCGGATCGTCACGCGCCGCCTTCGCGACGCCTCCGACCGCCAGTGCACCGGTCGCCTCGGCGACGGCCTCGGCGTTGGCCGAGGCGTCTTGGGCCGGATCGAAAGCCAGTAGTCCCGCAAGGCCCTCTTGGGGCGCACGCGTCGGTACGACGCGAACCGGCCGCTCAGCGAGCTTCGCGGCCTCCTCCGCGGCCATGATCACATTGCTGCTGTTTGGCAGCACCAACACCTCCCGGCCGTCCGTCTGCTGGATTGCTTCCAACAGTTCGCTCGTGGACGGATTCAGCGTTGGCCCACCGTCGAGGACACGCACACCTAGCTCTTCGTAGAGCGCCCGCATGCCCGCCCCCGTCGCGACGGCGACAACGCCGCACGCGGTCTGGGGGCTCGACCGCTCCGCCAGCCGCGCGTTGCGATCCGCGACCTGCTCGCGCATGTCGGACACCTCGATCCGTGACACGTCGCCGTGGCCGTCGAACAGCGCCACGGCGTCGGTGGGCTCGTCGGTGTGCACGTGGACGCGCAAAGCTCGTTCGTCGCCGACGACGAGGACGCTGTCCCCGATGCCCTCCAGCGCGGCTACGAAGGAATGGGTCTCAAGGTCCGCGCCCGTGACCGCGAAGTTGGTGCAGTAACGGTAGGTCGACGACTCGTGCTGGGTGGCATGCACCACATGCGCAGCCTCGTGATGGGGCAGCTCGATGTGCTGTTGACCGCGCAGCGCAGCGACCACCCCGGCGACGATCACCGTGAGTCCATACGCGCCCGCGTCGACGACGCCGGCCTCCTTGAGCACGGCCAGCTGCTCGGGGCCGCGCTCGAGGGCCTCCTGGGCGGCATCGAGCGCCCGCTCGAGCACCTCCGCGATTAGTGCGTCCTGCTCTTCCGCGGTCGCATCCGGGCCCAGCCGTGTCTTGTCCATGTGCGCGATGTCGTGTGCAACCCGGTGGGCCATCGCGCGCACCGCGCTCAGCATCGTCCCCTCGGCGGGATTGCGCACTGAGTCGTAGGCCGCGTCGGCGGCCCGCGCGAAAGCCGCGGCCACCAGAACCGGATCTACGAGCTCGCCTGGCCGCGACGCCAGCTCCTCCGCCGCGCCGCGAACGATCTGGGAGAGGATCACGCCGCTGTTACCGCGTGCCCCGAGCAGCGCGGCGCGAGCAACCGCCGAGACGACTTCCTCGCGTCCGATGTCGTCCAACGGCTGCCCGTTGAGCTCGTTCAGCTCATCGAGCACCGCCCGCATCGTCATCGCCATGTTGTCGCCCGTGTCGCCGTCGGCGACCGGGAACACATTCAGGTCGTTGACCTCGCTGCGGCGGCTCTCCAGCTCGGCCAGCGATGCGGCAACGACCCTCCTGAAGCGGACCAGACTCTCGTCAGCAGGCACGTAGAGGTTCTACACCCCCGGGCGGATCGGTTTCAGGGAAGGCCGGCCGCGAGTGCGGCTAAGCGGCTTTGGTTATTTTGCCGGCCTTGAGGCAGCGAGTGCACACGTACTCGCGCGACGGGCGACCGCCGACGTCGATCCGCACCTTCTGAAGGTTCGGATTGAAGCGTCGCTTGGTGGCGACCATCGAATGGCTCCGGCTCTGCCCAAAAGCAGGGCCCTTGCCGCATGAGTAACAGACCTTGGGCACGGCGGAGAAGGGTACAGGGTTCGGGCGGATCTACCCGCGTGACGGGAGACTCTTGCGCAGGGCCGCCATCGTGACCACCGCACGTGCGGCGTCCTCGCCCTGATGGCGCTTGCCTCCCCCAGTCCGCGCGAGCGCCTGATCCATGCTCTCGACGGTCAGCACCCCGAACGCGCACGGCACGCCGGTGTCGAGCGAGACACGGGCGATGCCGGAAGCAGCCTCGGAGCAGACGAAGTCGTAGTGATCGGTCTCCCCGCGGATGACCGCCCCGAGGCAGGCGACGCCGGAGAACCCGAGATCCGACTCGGCGCAGTACTTCGCCGCCAGCGGCAACTCGAAAGCGCCGGGGACATCAAAGACCTCGATCGTCCCGCCGGCCTCCTCGAATACCCGCCTCGCACCGCTGACAAGCCGTTCCGCGAGGTCCTCGTAGAAGCGACCGACGACGATCGCCCAGCGGTCAGCCATCTGTAGGCGTGCCCTTGTCCTCGGCCTCGCGGGCGCGGTCCTGGCGGCGCTCCTCGGCGAGCATCTCCTCGTCGAGCGCGAGGCCCTGGTGGTGGAGCAGGTGGCCGAGCTTCTCGGCCTTAGTGCGCAGGTACTCCTCGTTGTGCGGGTTGGCCTCGTGCTGGATCGGAATCTGGTCGGTGACGCGTAGGCCGTAGCCCTCGAGACCGACGATCTTCTTCGGGTTGTTGGTCAGCAACCGGATCGAGCTGAGACCGAGGTCGACGAGGATCTGGGCGCCGATGCCGTAGTCGCGCAGGTCGGCTGGCAGCCCGAGCTCGAGGTTGGCCTCGACCGTGTCGCGACCCTGCTCCTGCAGCTTGTATGCCTTGAGCTTGTTGAGCAGGCCGATCCCACGGCCCTCCTGCGAGAGGTAGAGCAGCACGCCGGCGCCCTCCCGCTCGATCCGCGCGAGCGCGTCCTCGAGCTGCTGGCCGCAGTCGCAGCGCAGCGAGTGGAAGACGTCGCCGGTCAGGCACTCGGAGTGGACGCGGACGAGCACGTCCTCTGCACCGTCGACGTCGCCCTTGACCATCGCCACGTGATGCTTGTCGTCAACCAGCGAGCGGAAGCCGACGGCGCGGAACTCGCCGAACGTGGTCGGCAGTCCGGTCTCGACGACACGCTCGACGAGCTTGTCGTTGCGGCGCCGGTAGGCGATCAGGTCGGCGATCGTGACCATCTTCAAGCCGTGGCGCTCGCAGTACCCGGTGAGGTCAGGGACGCGGGCCATCGTGCCGTCGTCGTTGAGGATCTCGCAGATGACGCCGGCCGGATTGACACCGGCGAGACGGGCGAGGTCGACGGCCGCCTCCGTGTGGCCGGTGCGCTCGAGCACACCACCGGGTTTCGCCTTGAGCGGGAACATGTGACCCGGCTGGACGAGGTCCTCCGGCTTGCTGTTCGGATCGACCGCGACCTGGATCGTGCGCGCCCGATCGTCGGCGGAGATCCCCGTCGTGACGCCGTCACGGGCCTCGATCGTCGTGGTGAAGGCGGTGCCCAGGTGCGACTCGTTCTTGGCCGGCAGCAGGTCGAGCTCCAGCTCGTCGCAGCGCTCCGGCGTGAGCGCGAGGCAGATCAGGCCTCGCGCCTCCTTGGCCATGAAGTTGACGTTCTCAGGAGTGGCGAACTGGGCGGCGAGGACGAGATCGCCCTCGTTCTCGCGATCCTCGGCATCGACGACGACCACCATCCGACCGGCGCGAATGTCCTCGAGCGCCTCCTCGATCGTGCTGAACTGGGTTGCGTTCACGGCGCCTCCACGGTTCGGTTCATGAGCTTCTCGACATATTTGGCGAACACGTCCACCTCAAGGTTCACAGGACGGCCCGACTCCAGCGCTCCAAGCGTCGTGCGCTCGAGCGTCTCGGGGATCAGCGACACTTCGAATGCCTCCGCGTCGACGGCCGAGACCGTGAGCGACACGCCGTCGACGGCGATCGAACCCTTCTCGACGACGTAACGGAGCAGCTCGGCCGCGGCGGCGATGCGCACGACGCGCGCGAAGCCGTCGGCGCGAGTGGACTCCACGTTGCCGATGCCATCGACGTGGCCCTGTACGACGTGGCCACCGAGGCGCCCGTCGGCCCGCAGCGGCAGCTCGAGGTTGACCACATCACCCTCCTCGAGCGGCCCGAGCGAGGAGCGACGCAGCGTCTCGGACATCACGTCGGCGGCGAAAGTCTCGCCGGCGACGCCACGCGCCGTAAGGCAGACGCCGTTGACGGCGACCGAATCGCCGTCGGCGAGCTCGGCGGCGAGCGGCGTGGTCACCGATAGCCGCACGCCACCGGCGTCCCGCGCGATTGCGGCGACCGTGCCGGTCGACTCGACCAGTCCGGTGAACATCAGCGCCTCACCACTCCCTGAGGCGCGCCGTGATCAGCACGTCGTCGTCGATCCGCTCGACGTCGGTGTGGATCGCGTGCACTGCCTGGTCGATCAGCTCGACACCCTCGCCCTCGATCGCCCCCCGCGCCTCACGTCCACCCGCCAGCAGCGGAGCGACGAAGATCCGCGCCTCGTCGATCTCCTCGGCCTCGAGGAATACGCCGGCGAGGTGCGGGCCGCCCTCGAGCAGCAGCGACTGGATGTCGCGTGATCCGAGCTCGTCGAGCGCCGAGCAGACGCGAGCGGCCTCGTTCTCACCGGTCGTGACGATCACCTCGACGTCGGCGTTGCGCAGCGAGTCCATCGCCGTGCGCGACGCCGCGCGAGAGCAGACGAGGATCACGGGCGCCTCCGCCGCGCTGCGGACGAGCTGCGAATCGAGCGCGAGGCTCGCCTCCGAGTCGAACACCACGCGCGTCGGCTGACGCGCGACGCCCTCGATCCGGGCGGTGAGCAGCGGGTCGTCGAGCGTCGCGGTGTGGATCCCGACGGCGACCGCGTCGCAGTCGGCGCGCCAGCGGTGGGCGCGGGCGCGGCTTGCCTCGCCGGAGATCCACTGCGAGTCGCCGCTGCGCGTCGCGACCTTGCCGTCAAGCGTCATCGCCGACTTGAAGATCACCATCGGACGGCCTGTGCGGGCGTGCTTGCGGAACGGCTGGTTGAGGAGGCGGGCGGCGTCCGAGATCTCGCCGTCGGAGACCTCGACGGAGACGCCCTCGTCGCGAAGGATGCCGAGGCCCCGTCCGGCGGCCTTGTCGGTCGGATCGTCGGAGGCTACGACGACTCGGGATATGCCGGCCGCGACGATCGCCTCGGTGCAGGGAGGCGTCCGGCCCTCGTGACAGCAGGGCTCGAGCGACACGTAGAGCGTCGCGCCAGAGGGATCCTCCGAGCAGGCTTCGAGGGCCATCCGCTCGGCGTGCGGATCGCCTGCACGAGCGTGGAACCCCTCGCCGATCGGGCGGCCGTCCTTGACCACCACGGCGCCGACTAGTGGGTTCGGACTGGTGCTGCCACGGGCCATGCCGGCCAGCTCGACAGCGCGTCGAAGGTGGCGTGCATCCTGCTCGGTAGCGGTAGTCGAGGCCATCGGGGTGCCTGCGAGCCGCGGGATTGACTCGCGAGTCAACTCTACCAGTGGTCTGGGCTCCACCAGCGGCCTCGCGGCCCGTGACACGGTCTCATGGGGCTACAAGCGTTCCGACCCCTCGACTTCCTATCGTCCCGCCGCCCGGATGAACACCGCCCCCGCCTCCACCCCGCACCGTCAGCTTCCGGGTTGGCCGTCCGACCGGCCGCTGCGGGCCTGGCAGACTGCCGCTCTCGAGCGCGTCCTGGCCGCGCCGGGCGGTGACTTCCTCACATCGGCGACACCAGCCGCCGGCAAGACGACCTTCGGTCTACGCGTGGCCTACGAGCTGCTGCGCCGCGGACTCGTGCAGCGGGTCTGCGTGGTCGCGCCGACCACCCATATTTGTCGTCAGTGGGCCGCCGACGCGGCGCGCTACGGGATCGACCTGGAGCCGAACCGCCCGAACGCCGACGGCGCCGAGCCGCGCGACCGGCACGGCGTCTCAGTGACCTACCAGACTGTCGCGGCGGGCCCAAGGGTCCACCGCGGCGCCTGTGCGGCCCGACGCACCCTGCTGATCGCCGACGAGCCGCATCACATGGGTGAGCTCGCCGCATGGGGCCAGAGCGCCGCCCATGCCTTCGATGGGGCCGGCTTCCGCCTGCTGCTCTCCGGCACGCCGTTCCGCTCCGACAACACGGCCATCCCCTGGGTCCGCTACGACGACGACTCGCTCAGCGAAGCCGACTATTCGTACTCGTACACCGATGCGCTCGTCGACGGCGTCTGCCGCCCGATCACCTTTATGACCTATGGCGGCGAGATGGAGTGGGTCTCCGACGGTCAGACGCGCCGCTTCGACTTCGACGTGGTCCTGTCGCGCCAGGAGGCCGCCCGCCGCCTCCGCACGGCGCTCGACCCGAACGGTGACTGGATCGGCCAGGTGCTGCGCGACGCGGACGCGCGGCTGTCCGAGTGTCGCACCGCCGGCCATCCCGAAGCGGGTGGCCTCGTGATCGCGGCCGACAAGGAGCACGCCCGCCAGCTCGCGCGAAGGCTCGGCACGATCGCCGGCGAGCAGCCGGCGATCGTCACCTCGGACGACCCGGGCGCCTCCGCGGCGATCGAGCGCTTCGCCAGTGGCTCAGATCGCTGGCTGGTCTCGGTGCTGATGGTCAGCGAGGGCGTCGATATCCCGCGCCTGCGCGTCGGCGTCTACGCGACCGCCGCACGGACCGAGCTGTTCTTCCGCCAGGTGGTCGGCCGCTTCGTGCGCCGCACCCCGACGCCGAGGCGCCAGATGAGCTTCCTCCTGCTCCCCGCCGACCTCGAGCTGAAGCGGCTGGCGGCGGCGATCGAGGAGGAGCGCCGTCACGCGCTTGCGCTCCAGCCCGACCTCGAGGAGCGCGACGCGCCGATCGAGCGGGCTCCCTCCGCCGACGGCTTTGTCGCCCTTTCGTCCAGCGCGCGACTCGACGATGTGATCTCGTCGACCACGCGTCCCGGCGATGCCTTGCACTTGTTCGCCGACGACACCAACCCTGAGTTTGCGACCACCACTGTCCCGGTCGAAGAGAGCACCACCACGTCGCTAGAACCCGAAGCGACGCCCGAACCCGCCTACAAGCGCCGCGAGCGCCTGCGCGAGCGTCGCGCGGCGTTGGTGGCCGAATCCGCGCGCATCCGTGGCGAGGAGCACCGTGCCGTCAACGCACGTATCAACCGAGCGGTCGGCCTACCTTCGGTCCGGGATGCCACCGACGACCAGCTCGAACGCTCGATCGCCGTCCTGGAGCGCGAGCTCGGAATCAGGCGCTAGCTAAGGGACGTACTGATCGCCCGCCAATTGGCGGGCTGTGTACTTGCCGCGCGGCCAGCCGTTCGCGTAGCCGCGTGGCTGACGAACCCAGTTAGTTGCGTTACGGGCCAACTCGAGAGCTCGGCCCTCGAACCACGCGCCGATCGGCAACGGCCCGCCATTGCATGAGCCTCCGGAATAGCCCGGGCGACCGATGAGGAAGTAGCCATCCACCTTGTCGGGACGCATCGTCTGCGTCGTGGGCCCGGGGCCCAGGCCGCGCTTGAGCGGGTGGCACCAGACGGTGACGCGGCGCCAGATCTTCGGCGTGCCGCGGCTGATCCACCTCCGGTAGTGAACGGGCCCGCGGCCGTTGTCCGAGGTGTTGACGATGAAGTGCTTGCCGCCGGTCAGGCGCGAGATCGCCACGCCGTGCTTGACGTTCGCCGCCGTCCAATCCTCGTGGGTGACGTTGAGCATGAAGCCGCGCACTTTGGAGACGCCGATGTAGCGCAGCTGCTTGGCCGTGCGGGCTGCCGGCTCCCAGTCCGATGCTCCCGCCTCGATGTAGATCGTTGCGTTCGGGAGTTGCGAGAAGACGTCGATTCCATAGCGCAGCGTGTCGAGCCGAGCCTTGCGCCTGCTCTTGGCGAGGCACTCGACGGTGCCGAGCGAGTCAGGCTCGAAGCCGACCACGACACGAGCGTTGCCGATACCGGCCGCAAAGGCGTCGTACCAGCGCTTCGTGCGCTCATCCTCCGCTGGGCCCCCGGCGGTGTAGCGGCTGTGACATGCCTTGCCCTGATGACGCATCACGACGATCTGGGGCACCGATCCAGGCTGCTCCTCCTGCACACGCTCCACGTAGTTGCGCGCGGCGCCATAGGTTCCGCCCTTGTCGTCCTGGTTCCAGCGACCGAACCACTTGAACTGCGGCTGGAGCGCGATCTTCGCCATCAGCGCAGCCTTGCCATGCTGGCCGCGGCGGGCATAGCGGTGGTACTGGTCGTACTGCGGCGCCCACGTCTTGTCGACGAACCACGGGACACCGGCCAGCGGATTCGGGGACGCCGAATCGACACCGCGCGGATCGACCTGCGCCGAAGCAGCGGGCACGATGACGGCCATCGCGGCAGCGACGGACAGCGAATATCGAAGGAAGCGAGCTCCAGGCATCGAGATGTGTTGCCGGGTAGGCGCTCCCGGCGGATGGCGCCCCCTGCCTTCTCCTCATCGGCAGAGTAGCGGCCGTCCTTTACGCCTAGGCCGCTTCGCTCGTCACTTGACTAGCGACTCTTGCTGAGCCTTCGTCTGCGGTGCCTCGATGTACGGCTGCTGCTCGTCCTGGGTCTCCTCCTCGTGGTACGCCGACTCGGCGTTCACGGCCCAGATGTCGTGCTCGGTGCCCTTGACCAGGTTGTCGACCGCACGCATCGCGGTCAGCATCGAGTGATCCGAGTTGTTGTAGCGGTGCAGCCCATTACGGCCGACCTGCTGCATGTTCTCGATGCCGTCAAGGAAGCTACGGATCGCGGTAATGCGCTCGGAGTAGTCCATGTCGTACATCGGGTAAGCCTTTGGGACGCGGGTCGCGAAGCCGAACTCGAGCTTGTCGCGCGTGGCGAGGCCAAGTTGCTCGAGCTCGCGCATGCCGAGCTCGACGAGCTT
>Ga0190265_10002265_pt1 | contig 12874 bp, 5 predicted proteins | sample Popmic124T_FD_133135 | JGI IMG/M metagenome (GOLD analysis project Ga0190265, IMG submission 133135) | Populus adjacent soil microbial communities from riparian zone of Indian Creek, Utah, USA - 124 T | ecosystem: Environmental > Terrestrial > Soil > Riparian zone | place: USA: Utah | collected... | reverse complement strand
ATCGCGGAGACGCTCGCCGAGATCAAGGGAACGGGTCTCGAGCTGCCGGGCGGCGCCACCGCGCGGCTCGACCCATGGCTGACCGAGATGGCCTATGTGGCCGACGCCCTGGCGAATGGGGACTCCGGCGTCACTGCCGAGGCGCTCCCGCTGCCTCGGGCGGCCCGGGTCGCGATCTTCCGCGCCCTGGTCAAGCGCACCTTCGCCGACGTGTACGCCTACTTCTTCGACGGCGCGGGCGACGCCCTGCGGGACAGGCTGCGGAAGCGGCTGGACGCCATCGACGGGAGGGCCGTCGTCATCGGGCACAGCCTCGGGTCGATCATTGCCTACGACACCCTGAGCCGGACCGCCCACGACGTCCCGCTGCTGGTCACGATCGGGTCGCCGCTCGCGGTGACCGAGGTCCAGGATCTGGTCAGCCAGCCGCTGCGGGTGCCCGACGGGGTGCTGCAGTGGTGCAACGTCGCCGACGGCCGGGACCTGGTCGCCCTCGACCCCACCATCCGGCCCGAGTACGCACCGGCCGACCGCACCACCGACTTCCTCGTCGTCAACGACAGCCCGAGCCATCACGGTGGGCTGGAGTACCTGGCCAGCCAGCCGGTGCGGTCCGCCGTCGCCGCGCTGACGGCCTGACCCGAGGCCGGCCGAGGCAGCCCGATGGACACGCCGCCAGTGGTGACCGACACCGACCTGATGGCTGCCATCCAGGACTACCCCGACAAGGCGGCCGCGGCTCTGGTCGCCGTGCAGGCCGCCGCAGCTGGTCAGAACCCGCCGATCACGGTCGACTCCCTGCGCGCCGCGGCCGCCCTGCTGCGGCGCGACCTGTCGGAGCTGTGGGTCGAGCAACTGCGGACGATGGAGGTCCGGGACGCCTTCGTCGCGGCCCTGCTGGCCCGGGGGGTGCCGCTGGTCGCGGTCGCGACCAACGGGTTCCTCGACCACATCCCGGCCGAGCGGCTCAGCCAGTTCACCGGGCAGGCCCAGTCGTTCCGCTGCCGGGTCCTGGTCGACAACCGCGTGGTCGGGTCGGGCTGCCTCATCGGTCCCAGCCTGGTGCTCACCGCATGGCACGTCATCGCCGTCGGCCCCCCGGGCTCGCCGCAGGAGCCGTCGCCCTCGGTGCAGATCCAGCTGGCCGACGGCTCGCGGCAGGACGTCGTCATCCCGCCGTCGTTCGAGTCCCTGTGCGGCGACGACGAGTACCGGGAGCTGGCGCCCCGGCATGACCAGGAAGTGGTCGGACGCAACGATGTCGCCGCGTTGCTGATGCGCCGCCCGGCCGCCGCCCACCTCGGCCACGTCCGGCTGCCGACCGCGGCGGTCGCGCCCACCCCCCGCAGCGCCCTCGTGCTCGTGCACTACCCGGACGGTCAGGACGAGGGCTTCGGGTTCGGTCGGACGTCGGAGATCCCGCACGTCACGGCCCGCTGGCGACACGACATCTCGACCGTCGGCGGCTCGTCGGGCGGTGCGTGCTTCGACCGCAACCTGGAGTTCGCCGGTCTGCATCAGGGCCGGCTGCGCAAGGGTGGCCGGTTCGTCCCCCTGGTCCGGTTCCTCAACGACCTGCGGCCCGGGATCGCGGCCGATGTCGCGCCGACGCGTCTCTGGTCGCTCGACGGGACGGTGGGTGGCCCGATGGTGATCGGCCGCGCGCTGCTGTTCGAGGCTCTGGCCGCGGCCGGCGACGATGCCGGACCGGTGCGCGGGGTGCGGGTCAAACGCACCGACGTCGTGTCCGGGGAGACCGCCTCTCTCGGATTCACCCACGACATCCTGCGCCACCTGCTGGACCGCCGCGGTGTGGACCACATCTTGGTCCGGCTGCCGTTCGACGAGCTCGTCGCGGACGCGGTCGACGACATCCGGCAACGGGTCGGGGTCGCCGGTCTGCCGCTGCCGGCGCTGCCGCCGGAGCCGGGGGTCGCTCCGGGCACTGCGGCGCCCGAGGGCACCGCGCGGGACCGGGCCGCACGGCTGGCCGCCGCCGTCGACGCCGCCGCGGCCGCGACGGGCCGCACGGTCTGGTTCTTCCTGGACAACCCGTCGGTCACGGTCTCCGAGGACCTCCGGCTCGTCCTCGACGGCTTCGTGGCCGCGGCCCTCGTGCAGCCACGGCTGCGCCTGGTGATCACCGGTCTCGAGACGCTGCCGCTTCCGGGGCAGGAGTTCCAGGCGCCCGGTGACGCCGCGGCCGTCGGGACCCCCGGGCTGGTCGTCGAGTTCGTCGGTGGCTTCCTGCGCCGCGACGTGCTGGACCTGCTCGCGCTGGCCGCGCAGGACCTCACCGGTCAGCCCGTCGTGCGCCCGGTGCTGGACGCCATCGCCGACCGCGTCCTGTTCGGCCGAGTGCAGTTCAACGGCATGTACCCGGATGCGGAGCTCCCGGCTGTGGCCGCGGAGCTGCGCGAGGACCTGGCCGTGCTGGCCCAGCGGGGCGCACCGTGACCGGCCCCGTTCCCCCGGTCCGGGACGACCAGAGCGTCGTCCTGCGCCGGTTCGCCGCGCTCTCCGGGCACTTCGACCCCGAGCAGGCGCTCGGCGTCGTCCCCGATCTGGACACGGACAACTCCGACGCCGTCGTCGCGCTGGCCGCCGACCTCGCGTCCGTGTGCGACACCCGGGCCGGCCGGGCGTCGGGCAGCTGGCTGATGCGCGGACCGGACCGGCGCTCGGTGCTGGACTCCCTGTCCGCCGAGCTGGGCGAGATGGTCGACTGGCGGCGCCGGGCCGGGCCGCTGCACACCGAGACCCGCGATCTCCTGGACGCCCTGCAGGGCACCGGCGGGTTCGATGTGGCGAGCCTGAACGAGCTGATCGCTGGCGGTGCGCGGGAGGAGATGGAGCGCGCCGCGGTCGCCCTCGACCGCGCCGGGCAGCTGGCCCCCGCGACGGAGCTGCTCGGCACTCTCCGGGCCGCCATGACCCGGCAGGACAGCCGGGCGCGAGGAGCCGGCCTGCTCGCCGACGGCTTCGTCGGGCGGGCCGCGGAGCTGGCCGAGATCGCGACCTGGCTCGGAACGCCCAGGAGCGTCCCGCCCGTCGCCGCCCTGTTCGTGAGCGGGCTGCCGGGCATCGGCAAGTCGACGCTGCTCGAGCAGGCCGTGCGGCGGGCCACCGAGCGGCCGTGGGTGGTCGTGCGCCTGGACTTCGACCGGGCCGGGCTGGAGGTCCGGGACTGGATCGGGCTCACCGTCGAGCTGGCCCGGCAGGTGGCCGCGGAGCTGGGCGAGCCGGCCAACGACCTGCGGCAGGCGCGGCTGGAGGCGCTGGCCGGCACGGCCTCGGGGCCGGCGGTCAAGGGCGAGGCCCGCGAGGAGGTACCGACCCTGTTGGCCGGCCAGGTCGCCGACCATCTGCGGCGGGCGGGCCGGCCGCTGCTGGTCCTGCTCGATACGCTCGAGGTGCTGCGCGGGCGTGGGGAGAGCCACCCGGAACGCCTGTTCCGCTGGCTGGACCAGCTCGTCGGGACGCACGCGATACCGCTCTCGGTCATCGCCGCCGGGCGCGGGGACGCGCTGGACAGGGCACCGGGCCGGGTAGGGCGACGGCTGGCGCTGGAGCGGCTGGAACCGACCAGCGTCGAGGCCCTGATGAGCCGGCTGGATGTCCCGGCGGCGAGCGCCGTCGCGGTCCAGGACATCGCCGACGGCAACCCGCTGGTGCTGCGGCTGGCGGCCGCCGTCGTGCAGGACACCGGCGCGGCCGAGCTGCGGCGGATGGTCCGGCGGCGGGAGCTGGCGGTGGCCTACCTCTACCGGTTCCTGCTCTCCCGGATCGACCAGCCGGTGCTGAAGGACCTGGCCTTCCCGGGCCTCGTCGTCCGGCGGATCAACGCGGAGGTCATCGCCGAGGTGCTCGGCCCCCAGCTGAGTCGGCGGATCGAGCCGGCCCAGGCGGTCTCGATGTTCGAGGAGCTGGCCCGCCAGCACTGGCTCGTGCAGCCCGATCCGCAGGCCCAAGGTTTCGTCACCCACCGGGCCGATGTGCGCCAGGTGTTGCTGCGCCTGCTCTACGACTCCCGACCGGCGCAGTGCGCCCGGATCGACCGCGCGGCCGCCGACTGGTTCGCCCGGCGCCCGGAGCCGTGGAGCGACGTTGAGGCCGCCTACCACCGGCTCCAGCTGATGCGCCGCGACCCGGCGGTCCCCGCCCTCGACCCGGGCGACCTGCGGCGGTTCGACGAGCAGACGATCGCCGAGCTGCCCCCGGCCGCGCAGGACGTGGTGCGGCGGGTTCGCGGCGAGCGCACGTCGCTGGCCCGCGGCGACCGCGCGGCCGGGGCCGCGGACCTGGACGCGGTGACCGGCGAGCTCGAGGCGATCGTCGGGAGCGGGGACTGGATCGAGGGCCGGCTGCTCTACGCGCGGGTCCTGCGGGACGCGGTGTTCGACGCCCGGTCGCGGACCGCCGACGTGGTCCGCGCCCTGCTCTGGCGCTGCGGTGACTGGTCCGCGGCGAGGCGGCTGCTCGACGAGCGCGACCGGCGGCAACCCGACGACGCCGACCTCGCGACGCTGCCCCCGGTGCTGGCCGCGCCGCGGACGGAGATGCGGGCCGAGCTGGCGGCCCGGCAGCTGGTGCGCTCGATGACGACCGACCCGGGTCTGGCCGGGCTGGTCGCCGGCTCGGCCGGCCACGGCCTGCGCGCGGAGCTGAGCGACGGCGCGCTGGGCTTCGTCCTGCACCGGGCCGGCGTGGCCCGGCCGGTCAGCACCGCCCGCGGCTACGACAGCGTCGGCGCGGCGGCCGGGTTGCGGGCGCCGGAGCCGGACCGGAACGCGGCCACCGCCGAGCTGGGCGTCGCCGCGTTCCGGCTCGCCCGGCGGGTGAGCGAGCCGTTGCCCCGGTGGGACGACGGAGCCGTGACCGGCCCGCTCGGGGCCCGGCTGCTGGCCGTCCTCACGCCCTACGTCGAGGTGGCGGTCACCCTCAGCCGGGTCCGCGACGACCCGGCGATCGGCGGCCACGCGGAAGCGGTGGCCGAACGCCTGGGCGAGTTCGGCGGCCTACCCCCGCGACGGACCGGCCCGTGGACCGTCCTGCCCCGCTCCGGCGAGACGATCGACGGCCTGGCCGCACTCGGGCTGCTGGCCGAATGGCTCGGCGCCGCGGCCTTCGTGCTGCACCACCCGGACCTGACGCTGATCGCCCGCAGCGCCGAGCGTTGGCGCCGCACGGCGGCCGGCCTCTGGTCGTTCGGGTCGGCCCCGCCGGAGTGGCGGGGGCCGTCGGGCCCGCTCGACCTCACGATGGCCGACCGGGTCGCCCAGCTGCTCGACGCGGCCGACCCGATCGCCGAGAGCCGCCGTCAGCTCGCCGTCTTCGCCGGCGCCGACTCCGGCGACGGGGATCCCGACCCGCTGCTCGCCGAGCTCGGCCGCCGGTTGCGCGGGTCGCTCGACCGGGCCCGCGCGGCCGCCTTCGACGGCGTTCCCGAGGACGTCCCCGACGGCGCGCCGGACGCGGCCGGCGTGCTGCTCCGTTACTACGTCCCCAGCGCGTTCGTCCCGGCGCTGGCGGTCCTGATCGCACATCGACAGCTCTAGCCAGGGAGAAACCAGATGCCCGACCAGAATCTCGAAATCGTCATGAGCTGGGTGCACGGCTCGCCCGCGCTCGAGGAGGCGGTCCGGAAGGCGATCGCCGACGGCGCCATACCGGACGCGGCGGCGGCCCAGATCAGCGAGGCGGACGCCGAGGCGGTGCGGCTGGACCGACAGCCGTTGGAAAGCGTCGTGCCCGACGGGGCGCTGGAGGCCATCGTGCGGCAGGTCGGGCGCCCACCGCTGCTGATCCGCAACGACGAGGTGGTGCTGGAGCCGCTCGTGGACTTCCCCGCCGGCACCGACGCGAAGATCAAGGGAGTGGAGCCGTTCGTCAGGTCGGTCGGCCGGGTGGAGTTCCTCAACCACTTCATGCCCTGGGGCGGCACCGGGTGGGTCGTGCACGAGGACGGGGACACCCGGGTGGTCGCGACGAACCGGCACGTCGCCAAGGAGGTGGCTCGGCGCACCTCGAGCGGTACCGGCATGTTCCTGCGCTCGCCGGTGTCCGGGGTGCGCTACGGGATGAACGTCGACTTCAAGCGGGAGGCCGGGTCGATCAGCGGCGACGCGCGGCCGTTCGGCGTCCAGGAGATCGTCTACCTGGCCGACGACGCCGCACCGGACATAGCGCTGGTGCGCATCGTCGGCGACGACCTGCCCGCCGCGCTCCCACTGGCCGACGACGAGGCCGACCAGGACCAGCTCGTCGTGATCATCGGCTATCCGGCGTTCGACAACCGCAACAGCGTCGAGGATCAGGAGCGGTACTTCCGCCACCTGTACGAGGTGAAGCGGCTCGCGCCCGGGAAGGTCATGCAGAAGCTCACCGGCCGTACGACGCTGCGGCACGACTGCACCACGCTCGGTGGGAACTCTGGGTCCCCGCTGATCCGGTTGGAGGACCGCAAGGTGGTGGGCCTGCATTTTGCCGGCGTCTACGGCCGGGAGAACTCGGCGGTCGGCGCCGCCACCCTGCGCGCGCTCATCGACTCCGACCGGCCGCTGGTCGTCGGACCGTTCAGGCTGGACCCGGACGTCGTGGCGCCGGCCGACATCGAGGCGGCCGACGGCGTGCACCGCCCGGACGAGCTGGCCGACCGCGGCGGCTACGACCCGGAGTTCCTCGGAGCCGGCTTCAGCGCGCCGTGGCCGGGCCTGGACACAGCCACCGCGGCCGATCTGGCCCAGCCCAGCGACGAGGTGGCGGGGCGAGCGGGCGAGTTGCGCTACACGCACTTCGGGGTTCGCTTCTCCGCGTCCCGCCGGCAACCGTTGATAACCGCCGTGAACATCGACGGCGGCAGCCTGGTGAACATCAAGCGCAGCAACGATCGGTGGTTCGCCGACGCGCGGCTGCCCGGGAAGGTCCAGCTGACCCGGGCCGACTACGACGACCCGGAGATCGACCGCGGGCACCTGGTGCGCCGGCAGGACCCGAACTGGGACCCGGCGGCCGCGGTGGGCGCCCCGAGCGCGCTGGCCGAGCAGGCGAACTTCGACACGTTCCACTACACCAACGCCGCGCCCCAGCACTCGGACATGAACCAGGGCAAGGAGCTCTGGCTCGGGCTGGAGGACTACATCTTGCAGAACGCCCGTACCAGCGGGTTCAAGGCGTGCGTGTTCACCGGCCCGGTGAACCGGTTGGACGACGCGGAGATCAAGCCGGGGGTGCTGCTGCCCCGGGAGTTCTGGAAGCTGGTCGTGATGGTCGACGCCGACCGGCAACGCCTGCACGCCACCGCGTACCTGCTCAGCCAGGGCGACCTCATCCGCGAGCTGCTGGAGAAGCGGGACCGGACCGAGGCCAACGAGGGCTTCGTGCTCGGCGCGTACCGGACATTCCAGATCACCGTTCGCGATCTGGCCGACGCGACCGGCTACGACCTGTCGCAGTACGTCGACGCCGACCCGCTGGCGGCGGCCGCGCCGGACGTCGAGGCGACCGGCGCGCCCCTGTTCGTGCCGTTGGAGCGGCGGGAGGACATCCGCACCTGACGAACCGGTCCACTCGCCCCGTGGACAGCGATGAGGACAGCGATGAGGACAGCGAGGCGGCCGACGGGCACGGCGGGGCGCGTGCACGGGCCTGCCCGTCGACCGGTCCCGGCCCCACGAGGCGTGTCGTCGGGTGCGCCGCCGGACCGTCCGCCGAGCTGTTCCTCGTCGGTGACGCGTGGACCGGCCCCGGCGCCTCGGCGCCCCATTGTCGAGGGCCGTGGCGCAGGTTCCCATGGGGAGATCTGCGTATATCGCCACTCCGGCCGGAGGTGTGCGATGGGAGTCCATCCTCGGCGTGCCCCGCAGACCTGACGCCCTGACAGGGAGTGTTACCCATGCCGGATCTTCACCCCGCTTACCTCAGCGTGCATCCGGCGATCGGCGTCGCCCGAGTCGGCAACAGCCTGGAGCACTACTTCGTGGGGCCGGAGGTCCCAGGCGTTTTCGACCCGCCCGAAGGCGGCTACAAGGAAGACGTCGCCGAGGGGAACTACCTGACGCCGAAGATGAAGCGGCAGGCCGCCCGGTTCCGGGTCTTCGCCTACGACTCCACCGGTCAGGTCATCCAAGAGATCACCGCGGTGGACGCGTCGATCAGCTGGACCGTGCACCTGGCCAACAAGAAGGCCGAATGGGACCGGTTCGAGGGCCGGCAGGGGGAGGACCTGCCGCTGGACCAACGCCGGCCTGGCCGGGCTCGCAACCAGGACATCACCGACCGGGCTTCCCTGGTGATCGACCCGGGGCCGCGCACCGTGACCGGACCCAACGGATCGGTCGGGCTGGACGGCGGCCAGTTCCTCGGCCTGCCGGTGGACCTCGGCGAGATCAGGACCGACGGTTCCGGGCGGTTGCTGGTGCTCGGTGGGGCCGGCCGCTCCGGGGCGGCGGAGCCCGATCGCCCCGTCACCAACTACGCCAACAACGACCGCTGGTTCGACGACACGTCGGACGGCCCGGTGACCGCGCGGGTCACCTTCGCCGACGGCACCGAGCTGACCGCGCGACCGGCGTGGGTGCTGGTCGGGCCGCCAGACTTCGCGCCCGCGATCCCGAACTTCGTCACGCTCTACGACGTCGCCCGGGAAGTGGCCGTGGCCCGCGGCTGGCTGCCGGTGCCGCAACGGCCGTCGTTCACCGCTGACATCTACCCGGTGCTGGCTCGCGCGGTGTCGCTGCAGTGGGTCAACCAGCGCGCTCTGGACGGGCACGGCCCGCAGGCAGCCGGAGCTGGCTTCTTCCCGCGCAAGCTGCTCGAGCTGGCCAGCGCCGATGAGGCCGCCCGGCCGGCCCGGGAGCGGGTGTTCCGCGTGCTGCGCGACCCGCACCTGCTGGCCAAGGTGCGCGAGGGCACGGCGTCCGCCGCCGAGCGCGCCACCGCCGTGCAGCAGGCCGAGTACACCTACATGCCCTCGTCCTCCGGCGACGACGGCGACGCCCAGTCCGGCGTGCCCGGCCGCTGGCTGACGCTGACCGCCCTGCAGTACGACCTGCTCGCCCGCTGGGCGGCCGGTGACTTCGAGGCGGACTGGACCGGCCAGGAGGAGGCGGTGCGCCCCGGCCTGCCGCTGGCCGACCGGGCCGATCGGGGCGCCGTTACCCCGGACGGCCTGGACCGGGCTGCGCTGGAGTCGGCGAGCGGCGGCGGGTTCTTTCCGGGGATCGAAGCGAGCTGGGTGACGCGCAACCCCGCCGCGTACGCCGAACCGTTCCGGTTCGACCACACGGTGTTGGGGCCGGGGGATGTCACCAAGCGGATGGCGGTGCCCTGGCAGGCGGACTTCTACGAATGCCGGTACCACTGGTGGCCCTGGCAGCGCCCGTACGATGTGCTGACATCGACCGAGTTCGACCGGCTGATCGACCTCGATCGGCAGCTCGCCCAGCTCGACCCGAACAGCCCGCAGTACCGCCAGCTCAGGGATGAGCGAGCGAGGGTCTGGGAGCAACGTGTCGGCTGGGCTCGCACCCTGCCCGACCGCTCCCCGGCCGGAGACAACGCCATGGTCACCCGTTGGCCGAGCCTCGGAGTCGTGGTCAGCCACCGGCCCGACCGGACCCCCTTCGAACTGCTCGGCCAGCCAGCTTTCGTGGAGACGGAGACAATGAAGTACGACAACCTGACGATGCCGGAGTACTACCACATCCTCGTCAACATCGAGGACTACCCGGACTTCACGCCGAAGGCGCGCGAGCTGGCCACCGGCTTCCTAGCGGCCGCGGACTATGCCTCGGACCCGCACTACGCGCGCTTCGATTACTCGGCCGAGGCATTCGACCGACGCATGCAGTGGATCTACGACGACTTCGTCACCGGCATGTTCGACGAGCATTGGCTGGACACCGGCGTGCTCAACTCGCAGCTGCAGGTCGGCCGGTTCTCCGACGCCGCCGTGATCGAGAACCTGCGGCAGAAGGCGCCGTTCAACCTGGTCGACGGGGCGTGGCTGCAGAACATCCTCAAGTCCGGTCCGTGCAACGAGGTGCAGGCCAACCTGTTCGCGATCTGGGCCGACGAGGCCGGCAACGGCCGGACAGAGCTCAACCACTGCAACGTGTACGAGACGCTGCTGCGCAGCGTGAACATCTATCTGCCGCCGGTGACGTCGCGCGAGTTCATCGAGAGCGACCTGCTCCCGTCCGGGTTCGAGGACGCGGTGTTCCAGATGAGCGTCGGGCTGTTTCCGCAGGATCTCCTGCCGGAGCTGCTCGGCATGACCCTCTACCTGGAGTGGGAGGCGACCCCGACGCTCACCCCGATGGTGCGCCTGCTCGAAGGCCGGCGGATCAACCCTCAGTTTTATCGGCTGCACGTGGCCATCGACAACATCGCGTCCGGGCACGGCGCGCTGGCCAAGCAGGCGATCAAGCTCTATCTGGACGACGTGCGGGAGAAGGGCGGTGACGCCGCGGTTCAGGCGCACTGGCAGCGCATCTGGAGCGGTTACGTGACCTGGGCCACCACCGGTACCTTCGGCGGCGACCTGGCCATGCATCTGCTGCTGTTCGACGGCAAACTGCCCGATCAGCGCAAGACCTACGCGGAACAGCAGATGACCGCGATGATCACCCGCAAGGCCCCGGCGGCGCGTCAGAGCCATGGCACGGTGCGGCTCGGGGACCGACTGCTCAACGAGCTGTTCGACGACCCGCCCGCGCTGATGAAAGCCTTGGTGACCGCCGATTGGGTCGACCCGGGTGACCCGCGGGGCAGCCGGTTCTTCCGGGAACTGATCAGCTTCACCGGGCCGATGTACAAGGTGTTCACCGAGGAGGACCAGAACGTCATCCTGGACTGGATCGAGTCGCTGGACCCGTCGACCGAGGACCCGACCGACCCCACCGATATCGGCAGCCAGGTGGAGCAGGTCCTGATCAAGCACACGGCCCGAGCCGCCGCCGAGCCCCGGCACGACCAGTTCCGGTTGCCGCGGGCCGACCAGACCACGCTTACCGTGCGGGAATGGTTCGGCCAGCCGCCGGAGGAGCTGATGGCTGCGCTGGCCCGAAGCACGTTCATCACTCCGGGGGCGGTGGACACCAGCCCGTTCTTCACCGAGGTGGTCAGTCTCGGCGGGCTGATGGACCGTGTGCTGCCGGCCGCCGACGTGGCCGTGATCCGGAACTGGGTCACCGCCGGATGCCCGCCCCCCGGCCAGCCGGTCCGGGCCGAGGGGGCGCAGGCTGGGTTACGCGAGCTGGTCACCACCACCCCGGCGCCGTTCGCCACCCGCCGCTTGACCATCGGTTACGGCAGCGTGCACTGACCATGCCCGCCGCCGGGCGGTCCGGCCAGGCCGACGCGTTGGTAGTGGGTGGTGGACCGGGCGGCTGCGCCGCTGCGCTGGCACTGTTGCGCGCGGGCTGCTCGGTGTTGCTGCTCGAACAATCCACTCAACCGCGGTACCGGCCCGGCGAGGTGCTGCCGCCGGCGGCACGGCCGTTGCTGGCCGGCCTGGGGTTGCTCAAGCGCTTCTCGGCGCAGCGACACCTCCAGGCCGGCACGGTGCGCTGCCGCTGGGGCAGCCCGCAGGCGGCCGACGTCGACCTGACCTTTCACCCGCACGGGCCGGGCTGGCACTTGGACCGGGCCGAATTCGACGAGATGCTGCTGGACGCCGTGCGGGCCGGTGGCGGCCAGGTGATCCGCGGCGTGACGGTGCGTGCGGCACGGCGGGCCGAAACCGGCGGGCTCCGGATGGAATCGACTGGGTCCGGCTGGCTGCCGACGACGTCCGCACCGGTCGTAGTGGACGCCACCGGCCGGTCCCGGGTCGTGGCGCGCGCCCTGGGGGTGCCGCGGCTGGGCGTCGACACGTTGGTCGGGCTGGTCGCGATCGGTCGCTGTCCGCCGCCGGCCGGCCCCGTGCGGGTGATCACCCTGATCGAGGCCGACGAGGTCGGCTGGTGGTACGCCGGGCGGTTGCCGGGCGGGCGGGTGGTGGCGGCGTTGCTGACCGACGCCGACCTGATCCCCCGGGGCAGGGTTGCGCTCGCCGCATTCTGGCGGGATCGGCTCGGCCGCACCGAGCTGGCGTCAGGGGAGTGGGCGGGAGTCGCCGACCCACCGGCGGTGCGTGTGGTGGCCGCCGGGACCAGCCGGCTGGCCGAGCCGGCCGGTCCGGGCTGGGTCGCGGTCGGCGACGCGGCGATGACCTTCGACCCGCTGTCCGGGGAGGGAATCTGCGCCGCGCTGCGGTCCGGGATCAGCGGCGCGCGAGCCGCCGAGCAGATGCTGTCCGGCACCGCCGACGCGCAGCGCGAGCACGTGACTGACGCCGCCCGGATGTTTCAGGACTACCTGCGGCTGCGCGCGCACTACTACACCCAAGGCCGCCGATGGGACACCGAGTTCTGGCGGCGCCGGACCGGGCACCCCCGGTGCGCAGACGCCGCCGCAGACGAGCTCCACGGCGGCCGCTGACCGGGTGGTGGCCCCGCTGCTCGGTCGACGACCCGGTCGGCACCCGGCCCTGACGGTGCTCAGATGAGCTGCACGATGCGGCTCTCCGAAGTGTCGTCCACGGTGACCCTGATCAGCACCGCCGCGCCGCTCGGCAGGTCGGCCGGTGGTTCCCACACCACCTCCCGTGGCCCGGCGGCCGGCGTGGACTCGTCGACCAACAATCCCAACTCCTCGCCGAACCGGCTCCAGGCGGCCACGATGAGCCGCTGGGCTCCGTCCGGCACGGTCGCCGGCAGTCGCAGCGGCCGGCCGCTGCGCAGCGGGGCGTTGCTGGCCATCAGCCGTGTACCGAGCACCCGTCTACCGAGCGCCGCGGCGGCGGCCCGGACCGGCGGCTCGGCGCTGTACT
>Ga0190265_10002264_pt1 | contig 12875 bp, 8 predicted proteins | sample Popmic124T_FD_133135 | JGI IMG/M metagenome (GOLD analysis project Ga0190265, IMG submission 133135) | Populus adjacent soil microbial communities from riparian zone of Indian Creek, Utah, USA - 124 T | ecosystem: Environmental > Terrestrial > Soil > Riparian zone | place: USA: Utah | collected... | reverse complement strand
TGTGGAGGTGATCGGCGAAGCCGAGGACGGTGTCCAGGCCGCCGAGCAGATCGCCGCGCTCACCCCCGATCTGGTGCTGCTCGATATCCAGATGCCGGGCGCCAGCGGCCTTGATGTGGCGGCGTCGCTTGGCAAGCCGCGGCCGTCGGTGATCTTCTGCACCGCCTTCGATCAATACGCGGTCGATGCGTTTGAATTGTCGGCGCTCGATTATTTATTGAAGCCCGTCAATCGCGCGCGCCTGGCCGCCGCCCTCGATCGCGTCCGCGCCGCCGGCGCGCCTCAGGGGCGCGACCGCGCGCTCGAACAGCTGTCGCACGCAAGCGGCCTCGCGCCCACCCGATTCCTCGCCCGGCGCGGCGCCCGCTTCCGCGTCGTCCCCGTCACTGACGTGGTGGCCTTCACGTTCGTCGACGGCCTCACGCACCTCATCACCGCGACCGAACAGCTGTCGATGCAGCCGACGCTCGCCTCACTCGCCCGCCGGCTCGACGCGCAGCGTTTCTTCCAGGTATCGCGCACCGCGATCATCCGCCTCGACGCGGTGAAGGAAGCCAAACCCTTCAGCGATGGCACCGGCGAGATCACGCTGGCCAACGGCCAGACGATGATCGTCGCGCGCCGGCGCTGGCGGGCGTTGCTCGAGCGGCTCGAACAGTAGCGGAAGGACCTCGTTCCACTGCGCCTCGAATGTGTTGACTTCCAACAGGTTCAACATGTAGTCTTCCGACCTATGTCGGCCGCGAAGCGCGACGTCCTGCATGGAACGCTTGGCTTGATGATTCTCAAGACCCTTGAGGCACTCGGGCCGCTGCACGGCTATCGCATCGCACGGAGGCTCGAGCAAATCAGCGGCAATGCCCTGGCGTTGAATCAAGGGACGCTCTATCCAGCGCTGGCGCGGCTGGAGCAGCTCGGTTGGGTATCGACGAAATGGGGCGAGTCGGAAAGCGGCCGCCGCGTGAAGGTTTACGCACTGACACGCGCCGGTCGCAAACAGCTCCATGCGGAAGAAGCCGAATGGCGCCTCGCGACCGGCATCGTCGACCGGTTCTTCCGCATCTCGGAGGACGTGTCGTGAGCCGCCTCAGGGCCTTCCTGCGGCGTGTTAAGGCATTGGTCCGTCCAGGCGCCATCGATCGCGATCTGGAGGAAGAAATCGCCGCGCATCTCGCCGAGGCCGAGGAGGAGTATGTCCAGCGAGGACTCCTGCCGCCCCACGCGCGGCTTGCGGCGCTCCGCGACTTCGGCGGCGTGATCCGTACCAAAGAGCGGCACCAAGACGTGCGCTCATTCGGGTGGCTCGAGGATACGCGGCGTGATGTGCAATACGGCGCGCGCCTGTTACTGCGCAACCCCGGCTTTACGGCGGTGGTCGTCTGCTCGTTGGCGTTGGGGATCGGAGCGAACACCGCACTCTTCAGCATTATGGACGCCATGATGCTCAGAATGCTTCCGGTCCCGCGCGCCGATGAGATCGTCCGGTTCACCACGCCGCTGTCCTACCCGGCCTTTCGCACGATTCGCGATCGGACGCAGACGCTCGAGGGCATCTCCACGTTCAGCGTTTTTCCGGCGAGCGTACGCATCGATGAGGATGCCGAGCAGGCCGTCGCGCAGATGGTGTCGGGGAGTTTCTATGCGATGCTCGGCGTCAACGCGGCCGCCGGCCGCTTGCTCTCGCCCGAGGACGATCGGATTCCAGGCGTCGGTGGACGCGACGGCGCCGTTGCCGTCATCAGCCATCGATACTGGCAGCGTCGCTTCGCGTTCGACACATCGGTGGTCGGACGAACGATCCCGCTCAATGGCGTGCCGGTCACGATCGTCGGCGTGGCGGCGCCGAAGTTCTTCGGCGTCATGCAGACGCTCTCGCCGGATTTCACGCTGCCGATCGCGTTGCAGCCTCGCGTCTCCCCGAGCACCTCCACCGAGCTCTGGGTCCATGGTGACGAGGGATCAATCCTGACTTACGACGCCACCGATGAGTATGGGCCGTCGATTGTCGCGCGGCTGAAACGCGGTGTCACGATCGAGCAGGCGCAAGCCGAGCTCACCGTGCTGTATCGGCAGATCGTCACAGCGCGCGGGACCACGCGATCCGATGACCAACGCCGTCGCGAGCACGCTGAGCAGACAGTCGAGCTCGCACCCGCTGGCAACGGCTCCGGGATATTCCAACCCCAGGCGCGGAACCTTCTGCTGATCGTGATGTCAGCGGTCCCTGCCGTCGTCTTGCTGATCGCGTGTGCGAACGTGGCAACGCTCTTGCTCGCGAGAGCGGCCGCGCGGCAACGCGAAGTCGCCGTCCGGCTGTCTATTGGATCCGGCCGCATACGTTTAATCCGACAACTGCTGACCGAGAGCTTTGTGCTGGCGATCGCTGGCGGTGCCGTAGGGCTCCTGATCGCGGCCTGGGGGCGGCGTGCGCTCCTCGACTGGATTTCATCGCGAGAGGGCCCGTTCTTCGCGCTCCAGGCTGAGACGGATATGCGGACGCTGATCTTCACGCTGGCGGCGGCGGTTGCCGCGACGCTCCTCTTCGGGATGGCGCCGGCTATCCGGGCGAGCAGAGCCGATCTGGTGTCGACGCTGAAGGCCGGCGGACGAGGCGTAACCAGCCTCCGTGGATGGGAAGCTGGGAGACTCCTCGTGGCGGCGCAGGTCGCCCTCTCGCTGCTGCTACTGGTCTGCGCCGGTCTGCTCGTGCGAACTGTCCGAAATCTGCAAGCCTTCGACCCAGGGTTCGATCGGCAGGGACTCTATCTCCTGCACACGATGTTCCTCGGGTACAAGGGGCCGCAGACCGGAACGCTCCTAAAGGAACTCTGGGAGCGCACATCGTCTCTGCCCGGCGCACGCGCCGTCGGAATCGCTCAGACGGTGCCACCGGATGATCGTCGATTGAACGTCACGGTCGACGGCGCCGTGAACCTGCCGCAGGACAAGATGTACGTCGATCGCCTCATGGTCGGCCCTGGGTTCTTCGAGGCGATGGGCATTCCCATACTGACGGGCCGGGCGATCATGGCGACCGACGATGAGCATGCGCCGAACGTCTGCGTGGTGAGCGGCACAATGGCGCGCGCATTCTTTGGGGATCGCAGTCCAATCGGGCGCCGTTTCACGTTTCAACGCACGGGGGCTGAGTACACCGTCGAAATCGTCGGCGTCGCGAAGGACTTGAACAGAGCCGATCCGCGCGGAGAGTGGCGTCCCGTCTATTGCCCGATGCTGCAGGATTTGCCGACCCTCAACGCCATAGTCCTCATTCGCGCGAACGGCAACGCCTCCGCCGTTCTTGCAGAGGCGAGGCGGCAGTTCCGCGAGGTCGACGAGAATCTCTTCGTCGATGTGGCCTCGATGGATCGCCGGATCGAGGACAATGCGTTCTTTCAGCGATTGCTGGCGACGCTTGCGAGCGTATTCGGGCTGCTGGCGCTGCTGCTCGCGTCGATCGGCCTGTACGGTGTGATGGCGTACTCGGTTGCGCGCCGAGCGAACGAGGTCGGCATCCGAATGGCGCTCGGCGCCGATCGTCGAAGCGTCGTCGGCAACGTGATTCGCGAAACGATGGCGCCGGTCGCGGCCGGTGTCGTCGTCGGCCTAACGGCGGCGTGGGGTACGACCCGACTCATTGCGAGCACGTTGTTCGGAGTAACGCCGATGGATCCGGCGAGCCTGGCGCTCGCCGTCGCGGCGATGCTGACGGTCGCGTTGCTTGCCGGCTACATCCCCGCCCGGCGTGCCGCCGCCGTCAATCCCCTCATCGCTCTCCGGCAAGATTGAAAGGCAATCTACGGGTCGGAATCCGCGCCGTTCTGAACTGAATTCTCTGAGTCGCGACCCAACGGGAAAGTGAAAGAAAGGGAGCAGCCACGGCCGTATAATCCACGGCGCCATGAACTCCAGACTGCTCCTCGCGTGCACGGCGGTGACTGCGGCGTCGTATGGCCTGCTCGCGCAACCCGCCGCGCCGGTCGGCGAGTGGCGTTACATCGGCGGCGACGCACAGCACACGCGCTACTCGGCGCTCGACCAGATCACCGCGGAGAACGTCGCGACGCTCGAAGTGGCATGGACGTGGCGCGGCGACAACTTCGGTCCGACCGCGGATCCGATCTTTCGATCGACGCCGCTCTATGTGAATGGCCTGCTTTACACAGTGGCGGGCGAACGCCGCACCGTCGCGGCGATCGATCCGGAAACCGGCGAAACCATCTGGACCTATCGCGAGCCGCACACCACGAGATGGATGCGCGGCATGCGCAACAACTATGGCAAGGGCGTGGCCTTCGCCGAGGTCGCGGGGCGCCCCGTGATCTTCTACACCTCGCCGGCGTTTTTCCTCCACGCGATCGACGCCAGGTCGGGCGAGCATCTCGACAACTGGGGCACGCGCGTGCCGCTGCCGGGCTTTCCACGGACCGGCGTGGTCGACATGCTGCCCGACCTCGTCAAGGATTGGGAGCCGTGGCTCACATCCGGCTACAAGTACGACCCGGATCACGGCATCCCGCGCGATCTCGGCAACCTCTCAACCTCGTCGCCACCCATCGTTGTCAACGGCGTCGTCGTCGTCGGCAACGTACACGAGCAGGGCTACTACCAGACGCGCCAGGAGAACATTCCCGGCGACATCCTCGCCTACGACGCGCGGACCGGAAAGCCGATGTGGAAGTTCCACGTCATTCCGCGGCCGGGCGAGTTCGGCCACGACACGTGGAAGAACGACGCGTGGAAAACCACCGGCGACGTGTCGTCGTGGGCGCCGATGTCCGCCGATCCGGCGCGCGGCCTCGTCTACATTCCCACCAACCCGCCGACGATCGACTTCTTCGGCGGCTTCCGCCCCGGCGACAACCTGTTTGGCACCAGCCTGCTCGCGCTCGACGTCAAGACCGGCAAGCGCGCATGGCATTTCCAGATGGTGCATCACGACATCTGGAACTTCGACAATCCGCAGGCGCCGGTGCTGCTCGACGTGCCGATCAACGGCACGCGCACGCCGATCGTGGTCGAGACCACGAAGCAAGGCTTCGCGTACGTGTTCAATCGCGAGACCGGCCAGCCGATCTGGCCGATCGAAGAGCGCCCCGTCGCCGCGTCGGATCTGCCTGGCGAGATCCTGTCGCCGACGCAGCCATTTCCGACGAAACCGAAGCCGCTCGAGATCCAGGAGCTCACCGAAGACGTGCTCATCGACTTCACGCCCGAGCTGCGCGCCGAAGCCGTGGAAATCATGAAGCGGTACAAGACGGGCCCGCTCTTCAACCCGCCGATCCAGGTGGGCCATCCGTCGGGGCTGCGATCTTTTGTCAGCTGCCCGGCCGGGGCGAGCAACATCAACGGGCCGACCGTTGCCGATCCCGAGACCGGCGTGTTGTTTGTGACCACGCAGCGGTTGTGCCGCTCGGAGAACATGGTGCCGGGCACGAAGATGGACGAACCCGAGGATCCGAAGACGACCGGACGCACGGTGGCGCGGTGGGTGGTGGCCAATCGCGGCGACCTGCGCGGGCCGCAAGGCTTGCCGATCTGGAAACCACCGTATAGCCGGATCATCGCGATCGACATGACGACCGGCGAGTTTCTCTGGGAGACGCCGAACGGCGACACGCCGGAGTACATCCGCAATCACCCGGCGCTGCGCGGGCTGAAGCTCCCTCCGACCGGGCAGACCGTGCACGCGATCATGATGCCGACCAAGACGCTGCTGCTCACCGCGCCCGGCGTTGATCCGGTTTTGTATGCGCTCGATAAGAAGACCGGCCGTCGGTTAGCGACCGTGAAACTTCCGGCACCCGGACAATACGGGATGATGGGCTACCTGCACCGCGGCCGGCAGTACGTGGTGGTGCAGGTCGGTAGCCCCACGCATCCCGGTTCGCTCGTGGCCCTGCGCCTACCGCAGCAACCGCGGTAACCGTTCCGCTTCGAGGATCGAGTACACCGCGGCTTCGAGCGGATTCAGGCCCTCGGTATCGAGCGTCAGCGCCATCGCGCGCAGTTGCCGCACCAGCGGCGCCGCCACCTCGAACGACGAGGCCGCGATTGCCTGACTGGCGAGCGTCCGCATGGCCTGGGCGCGCGCCGCAACCGCGCGCGCCGACGCCGCAACGGCTGGACCCAGCTTGCGAATGGCCGGTGACGCATCAGCGGCCTTCACCGCCAGCTCGATGTGAGTCGCCACCGCGCCGGCCGCGGTCGCGACCGACGGCAGCACGTCGAGCACGTGAAGCGTGTGTAACCTCATTTGCTCGAGGCCTGGCTGTCCGGCGGCGAGATTCGCGTGGTACATCGCGGCATTCACCTCAATGGCGGCCGTCACCGCCAGCCCGCCGGGCGACTGCGCGAAGCCGGTGGTGATGTGGCCGAGGTGCGTCAGCGCCTCGCCATGCGGCGCTGACGGCGGCGCCGCAGGTGGAGGTGACCCGCCAGGCGCCAGCCGCACAAACTTCTCGAGCATGCGGCGCCGTACGACGCCGCCGTAGATGTTGCCTCTCGAATCCACGCCGATGCCTTCGGCGCCGCTGTGCGAGATCGTGGCGGGCTCGATGTCTCGAATGAAATATTCGACGCTGCCGTCGCGCGCGCTGCCGATGCGAATGCCTTTCTCCCAGCCGGGGTTATGGAAGTCGAACGACTCGGAGTCGGCGACGTAGATGCGATCGTCGGGCGTGATGACGATGCCGCTGGGCCGGCCGAATTGGTACCACAGGTCGAGGAAGGTGCCCTCCTGATCGAAGATCTGAATGCGGTTGTTGTTGCGATCGCCGACGAACAGCCGGCCACGCGAATCCATCGCGATGACGTGCGGTGAACTGAATTCGCCCGGAGCCGTTCCCGTCCTGCCCCAGGTCTTGATGAACCTGCCGTCGGAGGTCCACTTCGACACGCGCGCCACCGGCGCCGTTGGACTGTTGTCGTGTCCCTCGGTCACGAAGACGGCGCCATTGGGCGCCACGACGACACCTGTCGGCGAGGTCAGCAACGACGGCGGGCCGCCGGCCTTGCCGGGGTCGCCGATGGTCATCAGCAACCGTCCATCTGGCGTGAACTTCCGCACGGCGTGGTTGCCCTCATCGGTGGTCCAGATGTTGCCGTCGCGATCGATGGTGAGGTTGTGGGGAAACATGAACAAGCCGGCGCCAAAGGACGCCAGCAGCCGGCCCTCGGGATCGAACTTCAGGATCGGCGCTTCGGGGCGGCCCTCACATGAATTGCGATGGCAGCGGGTCAGGACATAGATGTTGCGATCGGCGCCTTCGGCGATGCCGATCACCGACGTGCGGTTGTCGTAGACGGTGGCGTCGTAGGGGAGTTCGCTCCATGGCTGGACGCGCGCGTACGGGCCCGTGGGACGGTCGTTGACGGGAGTGACGAGTCGCTGATCGGGAAAGGTCCGCGGCGTTTGCGCCGTGGCCGCGGCCCCGGAAACCAGCATGCCTGTCAGTAGCAGGACACCGCGCGGGGGCGTCGAACGTGTCATGGGAGACTCCTTGTGCGCCGGACTATAATTCGCTGCAATGATTTCACGACGAGACATCCTTTCCTACCTCGCCGCAGCCGGCGTCGCCGTTCGATTCGCGCCGCCCGAGTTGTTGGCCCAAGCACCCGCGCGTCAACTTTACGGCAAGGACAAGCTCATCATTCGGTCGGTGCGGCCTCCAGATTTCGAGACGCCGGTCTCGCTGCTCAACACGTTCATTACGCCCAACGACGCGTTCTATGTCCGATCGCACATGCCGATTCCGCAGGTCGATACGGCCGCGTTTTCCTTGAAGGTCGGCGGTGAGGTGAATTCGCCGCTCACGCTCTCGGTGGATGAGATCAAGAAGCTGCCGGCGACCACCGTGACCGTGACACTCGAGTGCGCCGGCAATGGCCGCGCGTTTTTTCAGCCGGCGGTGGCCGGCATCCAGTGGGAAAAGGGCGCGGTCAGCACGGCGCGCTTCACCGGCGCGCGCATGGCCGACGTGCTGAAGAAGGCCGGCGTCAGGGCCGGCGGCATCAACGTGGAGATGCACGCCGCCGATCGGCCGCCTGGCACCATGCCCGCGTTCGTGCGGCAGGTGCCGATGGCGAAGGCCATGCATCCGGACACGCTGGTGGCCTACGCGATGAACGGCGAGCCGATTCCGCTGGTCCACGGCGCGCCACTGCGCGCCATCATTCCGGGATGGGAAGGCGCGTACTGCATCAAGTGGCTCAATTCGCTCAACGTGATCGCCAAAGACTCCGACAGCTTCTGGGTGGCCACGGGGTATCGCTATCCGACGCGGCGCGTGGCACCGGGCGGTGCGGTTGATGCGAAAGACATGGCGCCGCTGACCGGGCTGGTGGTCAAGTCGCTGATCACCACGCCGGCGAATGGCGCATCGCAAGCCGTCGGCAAGGTGATGGTCGGCGGATTTGCGTGGGCCGGCGAAGACGACATCAAGGCCGTGGATGTATCGATCGACAACGGCGCCACGTGGCGGCCGGCGCGGCTCACGGGCGAGCAGGCACGTTACGCCTGGCGGGGATTTGCCTTCGACTTCAATGCGCCGCGGCCTGAATCGTATTTGATCCTCTCGCGCGCGACCGACTCGAAGGGCAACGTGCAACCCGCCGTGTCGCAGTGGAATCCGTCCGGTTACTTGTGGAATCAGTACGACGCCATTCGCATCGAGGTCAAGTGAAGTCGCTGCTTGCGCTTGCCATCGCCTGCGCCGCGACGACGTTGAGCGCGCAACAACTGCCCGCGGGCGCCGGGTTGGACGTCCTCAACAAACGCTGCATCAGCTGTCATGAGGCCGACATCATCAGCGGACAGAAATTGTCGCTGACGGGATGGACTCGGTCGGTGGACAAGATGGTGCGGTGGGGTGCGACGATTACGCCCGACGAGCGTGACGTGCTGCAGCCGTACCTTGCGCAGCATTTCGCGCCAAGGCCTGTGGCGTCGCATCCTGCCACCGAAACGGGCGCGGCCACCTACAAGCGGGTATGCCTGACCTGCCATGAAGCCGATATAGTTGAACAACAAAAGCTCACCCCCACGGGCTGGACGCGGTCAGTCGAGAAGATGATGCGGTGGGGCGCCGCCATGAGCGACGCCGAGAAACAACCGCTCGTCGACTACCTGGCAGCGCGCTTCGGTCCACAATAAAAATTTGCTACTGCTCGGCCTCGCCGTCATTGTCATCCTCTTCTCGGTCCTGTGGTTCGTGTCGGTACGGCTCGAGGATTCGAGCATTGCCGACATCGCCTGGGGACCGGCGATTCTGTTCCTGGCCCTGACCTATTACCTGACCAGCAACGGGGCGCCGGTCCGCGCGAGGTTGACGCTGGCGCTGGTGGCGATCTGGGCGATTCGCCTGGCGGCGCATCTGTTTCTTCGCAACCAGTCCCAGGGCGAAGATTTCCGCTATGAAATGATGCGGAAGTGGCGCGGCCCGTCGTGGTGGTGGTTCAGTTACTTCAGGGTATTTCTTCTGCAGGCGCTGGTCGCCTGGGTTGCGTCGATTCCGGTGTATTTCGCCGTCGTCTCGGTCTCCCCTCGGACGCTGACCATCCTGGATTACCTCGGCATCCTGGTCTTCGCGGCCGGCTTTCTGTTCGAGGCCATCGGCGACGAGCAGTTGCGTCGTTTTCGCGACGAGCCAGGGAACGTCAAACTCGTGCTCGAGACAGGCGTGTGGCGGTATACGAGGCACCCGAATTACTTTGGTGACGCCCTGGTGTGGTGGGCGTTCGGCCTGCTCGGCGCCGCCACCGGCGGCGTGGTCGGTCTACTCATTCCCGCGCTGATGACACATTTCCTGTGGAACATCTCGGGGAAACTGCTCGAACGCAGGCTGCTGCGAAACAGGCGCGCCTACGCGAACTACGTCGCCGAAACCTCGGCGTTCATCCCGAAGGCGCCTAAAGACGGCTAAGATCGGCAGGGATGCTGCCGCTGCTCGCGCTGCTGTTCTTCGGCTCCGGCGTATGCGCGTTGATCTATCAGGTGATGTGGCTGCGGCTGCTGTCGCTGGTGTTCGGGGTCACGGTGTATGCGGCCAGCACCGTGCTCGCGGGATTCATGGCGGGCCTCGGCCTCGGCAGCTTTCTTGGCGGCCGCCTCGCGGCACGGATCACCCGGCCGCTCGCCGCGTTCGGCATCGCTGAAATACTCGTCGGCGTCACGGCGTTTCTGACGCCCTCGGTGCTCGGTTGGCTCACCGAGCTCTGGGTGTCGCTACACGGCTCGCTGCCGGATTCTCTGGCCGCGACCACGGTGATCCGTTTCATCGTCGCGTTTCTCGTCCTGATCGTGCCGACGTCGTTGATGGGCGCGACGCTGCCGCTCGTGGTGAAGTCGGCGATCGCCCGCGAAGAACGCGTCGGCGGCAAGATCGGGGTTCTTTACGCCATCAACACCACCGGCGCCATCGTCGGGGCACTGATCGCCGGTTTTTATTTCATCGCGGAACTCGGCGTCCACCGCTCCTTTCAAATCGCGGCCGCAACCAACATCGGGATCGGCGTCATCGCCATGATCGCGTCGTACCTGATCCCGGCACCTGGATCCCTGGCACCCACCCCCTTGGCACCTCAGGCACCTGCGGCACCCAGGGCACCGGTAAGCGAGCGCCGTTTGGTGCTGTGGGTGTTTTTCGTTTCGGGTGTGATGTCGCTGGCCCTGGAAATAATCTGGTTCCGAATGCTGGTCGTGTTCCTGCGACCAACCGCGTATGCGTTCACCATCATGCTCGCGTGCGTCCTCGCGGGCATCGCCACTGGGAGCGCGATTGCCGCGCCGATCCTGCGAATGCGCAGGAACTGGCTGGCAACACTGGCGGTCATCCAGGCCGTGACTGGCTTTGCGGCCGTGCTCTCCTTCAATGCGCTCACGCGATCGCAGCAGGCCATTGACACCGCCACACCGTGGTTCGACCGGCTGGGTCTCAACACCTACCTTGCGCCGCTCGTGGCGTCGAGCATGATCGCGATGCTGCCCACGACCATCCTGCTGGGCCTCGCCTTCCCGATCGGCCTGACGGTGTGGGCGGGCGACGATGCCGGCGAGGACACCAGCCGCCGCGTCGGCGTGTTTTATTCGCTCAACGTGTTCGGCGCCATTCTCGGCTCGGTCATGGCAGGCTTCGTGTTATTGCCGCAGCTCGGCGCGCGCTGGAGTTTGATTGCCACGGCGGGTCTCGCGACGGCATCGAGCGTGCTGCTGGCCATGTCGTTGCGCAAGACCCATCCTGGCGCGGCGGTGTCGATCGCCGCCGGTGGGCTCGCGCTCTATGCCGGCGGCGCCGCACTCGCGGTCGATCCGTTTGATGTGGCCTTCGCGCGTTTTCACCGCAACGAGACGCTGGTGTGGCGTGAAGAAGGCGCTCAGACCACCGTGGCGATCCACGACCGCCGCGGCAATCCGCCGATGCGGGTGATGTATCTCGACGGCAATCACCAGGCGAACGATTCGCCGGGCACGGCATTCGTGCACCAACGCATTGGCGCGCTCCCGACCATGCTGCATCAGAAGCCAACCACGGCGCTGGTGGTCGGCCTGGGCGGCGGCGCCACGCCCGGCGCCGTCGCCATCCACAACGTCGACGTCGACGTCGTCGAGTTGTCGCAAAGCGTGGTGGCCGGATCCGATTTCTTCAAGCGAATTAATTTCGATCTGCTCACCCGCCCAAACGCCCACCTGCGCGTGGACGATGGGCGGAACTTCCTGTTGATGAGTCGCAAGAAGTACGACGTCATCACCGCCGACATCATTCTGCCAAGGCACGCCGGTGCGGGATCGCTGTACTCGAAGGAATATTACGAGCTGGTGCGCAAATCGCTGGCGCCGGGCGGACTGGTGATGCAGTGGAACGGCGGCGACACGGAGTTCGAGTACAAGCTGCTGCTGCGCACGTTCATGTCGGTGTTTCCCCACACGACGCTGTGGGCCGGTGGCGGACTGATGCTCGGCAGCCTGACGCCCTTTACGTTGAGTCAGAGCGCCTACGAGGCCCGCCGGGCGGCGTTCCCGCTGTTCAATTGGGATCTGCCGACATTGAAAACTCTCTACTCCGCGGGACCCGACGAAGCCCGCGCGTTCGTTGGCGACGGCCCCCTCCTCATCGACGACCGGCCCGTGATCGAATATTTCCTGTCGGTGCCGAAGAACTCGGGCCCCGGCGGCTATACCGGCGCGATTGGCGTCTTCGAAGCCATCCTGACACCATAAGGGGCGGCTCGCTTCGCTCGCCGTAGTGGCCTCGGCGGCTTCGCCGCCTCGGTGGGCGGCCGGCTTCGCCGGCCGTAAGGGCGACGGCCTTCCACCTTCGCGCTTCGCGCTACGGCGGACAGATCGGCCGTCGTAGGAAGTTCCCACGCCGAGCGCAGCGAGGCACCGACGCGGCCGAAGGCCGCGCCCCTACGCGCGACGAAGTCGCGCGCCCTTACGCCGAGCGTAGCGAGGCGCCCACGCGGGCGAAGCCCGCGCCTGTGAAATAATTCCCCGATATGCCCGTCGCCGCTCCCGAACTCGATAAGGCTCGTACTACGCTCGACGCCCACGTGCGCGAGATCATGCAATGGCACTTCAGTCCCGAAACCGGCTGTCCGTTCTGGCTGCAATGGGCCGAGAAGGCGGGCTGGGACCCGCGTAAGGACGTAAAGCAGTACGAGGACCTCGACAAGTTTGGCCCCTTCCAGGATGAATGGCTGCGCGGCGGGCCGGTCAGGCGCTGGGTGCCGCGCGCCTACAAAGACAAGCCGATCTACACGTTTGAAACCGGCGGCAGCACTGGCGTGCCGAAATCACGCATCTCGATCGACGACTTCCGCATCGATTACGAGCTGTTCAGCAAGACGCTGCCGGACGACAAGTTTCCGAAGGGCGC
>Ga0190265_10002263_pt1 | contig 12877 bp, 12 predicted proteins | sample Popmic124T_FD_133135 | JGI IMG/M metagenome (GOLD analysis project Ga0190265, IMG submission 133135) | Populus adjacent soil microbial communities from riparian zone of Indian Creek, Utah, USA - 124 T | ecosystem: Environmental > Terrestrial > Soil > Riparian zone | place: USA: Utah | collected... | reverse complement strand
GCATTGTGGAAATCGCCCTCGGCGGTGGCGCCGTCGCCGATCCAGCCCGCCGCGATCCGGCTGTCGCCCTTGATCGCCGAGGCCATCGCCCAGCCGACCGCCTGCGGATATTGGGTGGCGAGGTTGCCCGAGATCGAGAAGAAGCCCTTCTCCCGGTCCGAATACATGATCGGCAGCTGGCGGCCTTTGAGCTTGTCGCCCCGGTTCGAATAGATCTGGCACATCATCTCGGTCAGCGGATAATCGCGCGCGATCAGCAGGCCCTGCTGGCGATAGGTGGGGAAGCACATGTCCTCATTGTCGAGCGCGTGCGCGGCCGCCACCGCCACCGCCTCCTCGCCGAGCGACTTCATGTAGAAGCTGGTCTTGCCCTGGCGCTGGGCGCGGAACATCCGTTCGTCGAAAATGCGGACCAGCGCCATGTCGCGCAGCATCCTTCTCAGCGTGTCCGGATCGAGCCGCGGATCCCAGGGGCCGACCGCCTTGGCCTCCTCGTCGAGCACGCGAACCAAAGTGTAGCAGAGCGGGTGGGTCTCGGCCGGCGCGACATTGATGTCGGGGCGCGCCGCGCTGCCGGCGGCGGGGATCGCGATGCCGCTGAAATCGACCGCGTCGCCGGGACGGGCGTCGGGCTCGGGAACATGGAGGGATAGGCGGGTTCGGTTCGCCCCGCGAACCGAAGCCATGTCCGGGGGACATGGCAACCCGCCTATCGCCGGCCGGTTGCGGCGCTCGGTCTTGTCGGTCATCCTGTGCCCTGTATTCCTTGCGGTCCGCGTTGCCGTTAGTAGATTTTGGGCGCCTGTGCACCCCTTGTGAAGGATCGATCCGATGCGCCTTGTCACTCTCCTCGCCGGGGCGCTGCTCGCCCTCGCCGCCTGCGCGACGACGCCCGTGCCGGCCGGACCGGCCTATTACGTGGTGCGCCACCTCAACACCCCGGCGGGCGAGCAGGATCCCGATCTGATCCCGGAGGGGCAGCGCACCGCGGCGATCCTGGCCGGCTGGTTCCGGCGGGACGCGCCGAGGGCGATCTACGTCAGCGACTTCCGCCGCACCCGGCAGACCGCGGCGCCGCTCGCCGCGCGGCTCGGGCTGACGCCGATCGTCTACGACCCCGCCGACACGCCCGCCCTCGTCGCCCGCGTCCGCGCGACCCCGGGTCCGGTGCTGATCGTCGGCCACAGCAACACCGTGCCCGACATCGTCGAGCAGCTCGGCGGGACGCGCCCGGCGGCGCTCGTCCACGAGGATTTCGGCGACATCTGGCGGATCGGGCCGGGCGGCGCGACGATTCGGACGCGGATCGCGCCGCGCTGAACGCCACCAATATCCGCAAAAGCACGGCAAACCGGATCAAATAATTGGCCGATTCGCGCAAACCGGATGCCCTCGCAACTGGACTCGCGGCCAGTATTGGCTCACCATTGCGGTTCGGGGGCGAAAGCTCGTCGAGTCTCGCGGAGGGGCCGACTTATGAGCGGGAACGAAATCGATCCGACTATTGTCACGCCGGTGAAGGGACCGGGGTTTTTCGGCGGCTTGCTGTCGGGGCCCGGGCTGCCCGGCTTCGCGGCCCGAGTCGGCGCCCGAATGGCGCGGCGCTCGGGCAAGCCGTTCCGCCTGGCGAGCAAGGTGATCGTCGCCCGCCACGCCGACGTTTGCGATCTGCTCGACCGCGACCTCGAATTCGGCATCGCCGCCGTTAACGCGGTCAAGATCGGCGAGGTCAATGGCGGGCCGTTCGTGCTCGGCATGGACCGGTCGGCAGTGCTCGAGATCGAGCGTCGGGCGCTCTACAGCGCGCTCCATGCGGTCGATATGGCCGCGCTCAGGCAGCGGGCCGAAGCCGAGATCGCGCAGATCCTCGCCGCGGTCCCGCGCGGGGGCAAGGTCGACGCGGTCGGCGGCTATGCGCGGCCGGTCGCGGCGCATACCGCGCAGCGCCTGTTCGGAATCACCGGCACCAATGACGGCATGTTCATGGAGGCGGTGCGCTCGGTGTTCGCCCACACCTTCCTCAACATCGGCAATGACGAGACGATCCGCCAGCGCGCGATCAGGGCCGGCAAATATATGGGCGGCTGGCTGGCCGACGAGATCGCCCGCCGCCGCGCCGTCGGCGAAACCGGCGACGACATGATGGGCCACCTGCTCAGCCAGGGCATCGTCGACGACGACGGCGCTCGCCGCACGCTCGGCGGGATGCTGGTCGGAAGCATCGACACCACCGCGACCTGCGTCGCCAAGATCCTGTTCCTGGCCGGGCGCGACCGCGAGCTCAGGGCCGGCATCGAGGCCGATCTCGACGATATCGACCGGCTCTACGGCTGGTGCAACGAGGCGCTGCGCCGCTGGCCGCACAATCCGATCGTGATCCGCAAGGCGAGCGTCGACTGCAGCCTCGCCGGCTTCCCGATCAAGGCCGGCGAAGATGTCTACGCCTGGACTCAGGCGGCGATGCAGGACGAGAGCGTGTTTCCCGACCCCGGCCTGCTTCGTCCGGACCGCGACCCCGCCGCCTATCTGCACATGGGCGCCGGCGTCCATCCCTGCTCGGGCCGGCCGGTCAACTGGTTCCAGATTCCATTGCTCGTCGCCGGCCTCGTCCGCCGCGACCTCGTCCGCGTCGGCCGCATCGGCTGGGCGGGATCGTTTCCGAACCGCTTGCCGGTGACCCTCGGGGAGGCTCGAAGCTGATGGATTCGATGATCACCATCGTCGCCCCGATCCGGCGCGGCGACGTCGACGCGGTGAACGCCAAGATCGACTCGCTCGGCAATCCGTGCTGCACGCCCGTCGCCGAGGCGCTCGACCGGCTCGGCGCCGACGGCCACGGCACCCATTTCCTCAGCCTCCACGCCATCGTCAGCGCCGGCGGCGGCGACGCGCACATCGTCTTCGAGATCACCGCCGATGGCGACGCCAAGGCCGCGATCGGGCGGATCGACGCGGCGATCGGCGCCGATCTGCTGCCGATCTTCTCGGCCGCGCGCGACTGGCGCAAGAATGTCGGCCTCGCCGCCTATCTGGACAGCCACCGGATCCAGGAAGGCTCGGGCTATTCCGATCCGCCCGGCCTGTGCTTCGCCGGCACGCCGCATATGAGCGTCAAGCGGATCCGCGACGAAGCCGCTCTGTCCGCCTTCGTCTCGTCGATCGTCGACGACGGCGGGTGCGATGTGCGGCCGATCGACCGCCTCGACCAGGCGCGCCGAGCGGTCGCCGCCAGCGACGAGTTCAAATGGGCGCTCACGCCGCCGCCGCCGCCGGGACGTGGAGCGGGGACCGCCAGCACGCTCGGCCTGGTCTTCTCGCTCCTCGGCCCCTTCATCCGGTCCTATCTGTGGCCGTTCATCTTCGTTCTGATCGCCGCGCTCGCGGTCTCGTGGATGCTGATCCGGCCCGATGCCGCGGCGACCTGGCTGGCGATGGGCTGGGGCGTGATCAAGGTGCTGGCGCTCGGCTTCGGCGCCACCCTCCTCCTCCTCGTCATCGCCGCCGCGCTCTTCTATTCCAAGTTGCGCAAGCAGGAAGAAAGCGACTGGCTCGACACCCGCGCCCCCGATCTTGCCACGCTGGTCGAGATCCGCAAGCGCGAGAATTTCTGCGCCCAGAACCACATGGTGTCGATCACCGAACGCAAGCCGGGTTTCGTGCGCGCCGTGACGCTGAGGCTCGCCTTCTGGATCATCGCCATGTTCGCGACCAAGGTCTATCGCGAAGGCTTCCTCGGTGGCATCTCGACGATCCACGCCGCCCGCTGGATCACCATCCCGGGCACCCGCACTTTGGTCTTCTTCTCCAATTTCGGCGGCAGCTGGGAGAGCTATCTCGAAGATTTCATCACCCGCTCGCATGAGGGCCTGACCGCGGTCTGGTCCAACTCGATCGGCTTCCCGCGCACCAAGAATCTGATCCAGGACGGCGCCACCGACGGCGAGCGCTTCAAGCGCTACGCCAGGGCGAGCATGCAGCCGACCCGTTTCTGGTACAGCGCCTATCCCAGCCTCACCACCGACCATGTCCGCTGCAACGCGGCGCTGCGCCGCGGCCTCGCCACCACGCTGACCAACGACGAGGCGCAGCAATGGCTGGCCCTGTTCGGCTCGGGCGCGCGGCCCGATTCCAAGCTCGAGACCAGCCAGATCCAGAGCCTCGTCTTCGGCGGACTGGGCTTCATGAAGGACGGATCGGTCGTCCTCTACAACCTGCCGGATGACCGCGAGAAGGCGCGGGCGTTCATGGCGGGGCTCTATCCCCATGTCGGCTTCGGCGACGGCCGCAAGCTGCGCCACGACGCGATCGTCACCGTCGCGCTCGGGCCGAAGGCGCTCGAGAAGCTCGGCCTCCCCGACGACTGCATGAAGGGCTTCGCCGCGGCCTTCCTCGAAGGGATGAGCATCGAGGGGCGGACCCGAATCCTCGGCGACATCGGTAAGAACGCGCCGGAAAACTGGCGCTGGGGCCGCGATCCGTTCGACCTCGCTCTGCTCGTCTACGGCCGCGATGAGGACTCCGTCGGCGAGCTCTGCAAGCGTCTCGGCGAGCTCGCCGACGAGAACGGCCTTGACGAGCCGCACCGGATTCCGCTGCAGCGCACCAAAAAGCCGGCGATCGAGCCGTTCGGCTTCGTCGACGGCATCTCGCAGCCGGTCATCCGCGGCTCCTACCAGAGCTTCCGCAAGAACGACCCGATCCACATCGTCGAGCCGGGCGAGTTCATCATCGGCTATCCCGACAATCGCGGCAACATGCCGCCGGAGCCGGAGCTGTCCTGCCTCGCCGATCCCGACAACCGGCTGCCGGTCGCCGACAAGAGCAATGAGTTCGGCAATTCCATCGTCGAGGCGCCCCGCGCGGTCGGGCGCAACGGCACCTATCTCGTCATCCGCCAGCTCGAGCAGGACGTGAAAGGCTTCTGGGACTATTGCTGGGGCGAGTACCGGCGCCTGAGGGACTTGGGCCGGCTGCCGGCGCCTTACGACGTCCGGCCGGATTATATCGCCGCCAAGCTGGTCGGCCGCTGGCGCGACGGCTCGTCGCTGGTCCGCAACCCTTATTATCCTTTCCCGAAGGAGCATAAGGAGCGCGTCGAGCGGCGCGCGAACCGCGAGAATGCCGAGGGCTATGACGACGTGACCGCCGTCTCCGCCTCGGGCGAGCCGGTCGGTTCGGCAACGGTGCGGCCGGACAGCAATCCGGCCGATGGCGCCGTGATCGCCGCGCCGCCGCTGAGCGGCACCGGTGCTGCCGCGGCGACTCCCGCGGCCGCGGAGGGAACGGACGCAAAGGGCACGGCGCAAAAGGCGGCGCCCGACGCCCAGAAGACCGCTCCGGCCGAGGCCGCGCTGGCGAAAGGCGAGCCGCCGGCCGAGAAGCAGGAGCCGGTCCGTTACAGCGACAACGACTTCCTGTTCGGAGTCGAGGATCCGGAAGCCCAGCGCTGCCCGTTCGGCGCCCATATCCGCCGCGCCAATCCCCGCGACAGCCTGATGCCGGGATCGATGGACCAGGTCTCGATCTCGAACCGCCACCGGATGCTCCGAGTCGGCCGGCTTTACGAGCCGGAGCCGGGGCGCGATCCGGGCCTGCTCTTCATGTGCCTCAACGGCGACATCGAACGGCAGTTCGAGTTCATCCAGCAGACCTGGCTGGTAAGCCCGTCCTTCCACGGCCTGGCCGGCGAGCAGGACCCGCTGACGAGCAATTGCGAAGGCACGGGCTATGTCGTCCCGACCCATGACGGGCCGGTGCGGCTGAAGCCGTTGCCCCAATTCGTGAAGACGCTCGGCGGCGGCTATTTCTTCATGCCCGGCCGGAGCCTGCTCGCCTATCTCGGGGGGCTTTGAGCCTTACTCCCGCCGGGGGGGAATATAGCCTGGACGGAACCGACTCTAGAGGTCGATGACCGCGGCGAGCGTTTCGAGCTTGCGGACGCGTTCCTTGAGGTCCGCCACCTCGATCATGTCGCCGGCCGGGCTGCGCGCCTCGCGGCGGGCGCTGCCGGACAGCTCCATGCGCTTGACCTCGAGCCAGCCCTGCCAGCCCCTGAGCCCCGCGAAGGTGGCGATGCTGAGGCCCGCCAGGCTGAAGCTTGCCATCGTGATCATCGTCATTGCGTCGCTCATCTCGTCCTCCCTGAACAGATGAAGTCGTTGCGGTTGCTAGCGCAGATCCTCGATCTCGCGGGCGAGGCGGCTGTTCGAGCTGGTCACGTAGGTCTCGATCGCCTGCATCCTCAGATCGAGGTTGCGGATCCGCTCGCGCGCTTCCTCGCGCGTGGCGGAGCCAGTGACGGAGCGGGACAGAGCATAGTCCGGGCGGCGCTGCCGCTTGCCGGCGAAATAGGCGACCCCATAAGCGATCAAGGTCCACGGGAACGCGCCCATGATCGTGACCAGCACCAGGCCGACCCGGATCAGGGTCGCGTCGATGCCGGTATGGTTGGCGAGGCCGGCGCAGACGCCGAGCAGCTTGCCATTGTCCCGGTCGATCTCGAACCTCTTGCCGCGCATGTTCATTCCTTCCTCCCTGAATCCCGGCCGTCGTCGGCCGGCGTCAAAATCCGTTCATCCCCGCGCCGGCCGATCGCCGGGTGTTGGTCGGCGAGCGCCCGTTCGAGCACGTCGAGCCGCGATTCCATCCGGTCGACCAGCCGCCACAGATCCTCGGCCTCGGCCGCGTCCATCTCGCGCGGCGGCGCGCCCTTGCGCTCGGCCTTGCGGCCCTGGCGGACGTGCCGCGGCGGCCGGACCAGCAGGTAGAAGATCAAGGCGGCGACGAGCAGGCCGACGATCGTGCCGGCCCAGACGAGGCCTTCGATGGCCGCGCCGATATCCTGGGAGATTTCGAGCGTCATGCCGCGATCCTCCGCGCCGCCTTCATCGCCTCCAGCTCGGCGTCGACGCGCTCGGCGACCTTCAATTCGGCGATCTCGTCCTCGAGGGTGCGCTGCGGCGCGGCGAGCATCAGCGCCTCGGCCTGGCCCTCGGCGAGGTCGGCCTCACGCTCGAGCAGGTCGAAATTGGAGAAAGCCTCCTGGGTCCGGCCGCCGGCATACATCTCGCGCATCCGCACCTGGTTGTGGGCGGTCTCGAAGCGGGTGGTGACCGCGTTCTGGCGGACCCGCGCCTCGCGCAGCTTCGCCTGGAGCTTGGCGATGTCCGTTTCGAGCGCGCGCAGCGACCGGTCGATTTCGGCGACCTCCGCGTTGAGCTCGCCGGCGAGATCGCTCAATTTCTCCTTCTCGACCAGAGCGAGGCGGGCGAGGTCCTCGCGGCCCTTGCTCAGCGCCAGCTCGGCGCGCTCGGTCCAGTTCGCCTGCATCTCGGAGAGCTGCGCGACCTGGCGGCGCTTCTCCTTCTGATCGGCGATGCACCGCGCCGCCGAGGCGCGCACTTCGACCAGCGTCTCCTCCATCTCCAGGATGATGATTCGGATCGTCTTGGCCGGATCGTCCGACCGGTTCATGAGGTCGATGACGTTGGCGGCGACGATGTCGCGGGTGCGGGAAAAGATGCTCATTGCGGCGCTCCGGGTGCGGCTGGTTTGAGCGGCGGCCGGATCAGCGAGCCTAGGGGGAAAGCTGCTGTCCGGCCGGCCGCCGCGGTTCAGGCGTGGGCCTGAGCCGAACTCTGGACCTGGGCGACCTGCTGGTCGGCCCGGACGTTGGCGCCGGGGCCGACCGCCGCGCCGATGAACATCGTCGAGATGAGGACGGCGCCGATCGCGGCGGTGATGCTGTGGCTGAAGTGGGTCATTGTCTGTCTCCCTGAACCGATTGTGAAACTCATGCCCACAAGGTTAGCAGGGAGCGTGCCAACTCGATTTTTTAGCGGTTTTCCGCCATTTTTACGGCGGAAGGCACAGTCCGGAAGATTAGCGGCGCGCCGCTAGTTGGGAATTTTCCCCAACATTTGGCCAGGCTTCGGCGGGAAGTCCGACTTGCGCCGCTTGAACCCGTTATCCTTGCGCGTGAACTCCATCAGCCGCGCGCCCGCCATGAACACCGCGGCGGTGCAGGCGGTGAACATCAGCCAGCCGCCGAAGCCGGGATAAATGTCGAGATAGCGCATCCCCCGGTCGACCGCGCCTAGGCCGAGGGCGTAGATCACCGCCATCGCCTCCCAGCGGTTCTTGATGACGAACAGTCTCGCGACGCGTTTGATCATGCGCGGAACAGAGCAAGATGCGGGCCAATGGCGGATTTGCGCCGATGTCGAAGGTTAATCGGTAAGGTTCTGTAAACCATGCCGACAGGGATGGGGGACTGTCCCCGCGGGAGGGGGGACTGTCCCCCAAGGAGTCGGGCTCCCCCTATTCCAACGCCAGCAAAGCGAAGGTCGCCAGCCAATGCTCGCCCATATAGTCGCCCGCGACATGCGGCAGGCTGGCGTCGAGATGGGCGTCGGCGGTGTCGCGCGCCAGCGCCGCGAGCTCGGGATCGAGCGCATCGGCGAGGCCGCGCCAGCACCAGGCGCGGCTCAGGTTGAGGCCGTCGAGATGGGCGATCTTGCCGTCGCTGCGGTCGGAGACGAAGGCTGGCTTGAACAGGGTCTCGGGGCGGCCGGCGGCGAAATCGGGGAGGAAGGCGCCGAACCAGCCGGCGAAGTCGCCCGCCGTCCGCCGCATCAGCAGCGCCTCGGCCAGAGCCGGCGAGAGGAACTCGTCGCCGCCCGGCTCCCAGGCCTGGCAGTCGCGGTCCGCCGCGTAATAATGGTCCGCCCGGGCGCGGATCAGATCCGCCAGCGCGGCGTCGTCCGCTTCGGCCCAGTCGAGCGCGAGGATCATCGCGAAGGCGGTGTTGAAATGGGTGCCGGTGCGGATCGGGTAGGTGAGCCTGGGCAGATAGGATTTGAAGCGCTCGGCGAAGGCCGCGGCGAGCGGCGCCAGATTGTCTCCCCATTCCGCCTCGTGCCGCTGGGCCTCGGCGTGGAGCGCCAGCAACCAGGCCCAGCCATAAGGCCGCTCGAACCCGCCCGAATAGGCGCGGTCGAGATAGGCAAGCTCGCCCTCGACCTTGTCCGGGGTCAGCATCTCGTCGAGCAGGGCCGCCACGCGCGGCGCCACCGGCATGGCGGGAAATAGCCGCCGCGTCCTGAGCAGCAGCCAATAGCCGTGCACGCAGCTGTGCCAGTCGAAGCTGCCGAAGAAGATCGGGTGGAGGTCGCGGGGTCCCCGCACGTCCTCGGGCCCGTCCATGACATGGTCGAGCTTGTGCGGATATTCGCGTGCGACATGGCCGAGCGCGATCTCGGCGAAGCGCTCGGCGGTCTCGGCGGTGAGGCGGTGCTCCATTCTTTCGCCCTAGCGGAACGCCAGGAAATAGATCAGCAGGATGTTGACGATCAGCAGCGGGATCGCGGTGCCGATCTGCACCTTGATGACGCCGTTCTGATCCTTGAGTTCGAGCAGGGCGGCCGGGACGAGGTTAAAATTGGCGGCCATCGGGGTCATCAAAGTCCCGCAAAAGCCGGCCAGCATGCCGATCGCGCCCACCACGGCGGCGTCGCCGCCATAGGCCTGGATCAGGATCGGCACGCCGATCGCGGTCGCCATCACCGGGAAGGCGGCGAAGGCGTTGCCGGTGAGGATGGTGAACAAGGCCATGCCGAGGCCGAAGGCGGCGACCGCGGGGAAGATGCTCCCTTCCGGGATGACGGTCAGGATCAGCATGCCGATGGTCCGTCCGACCCCGGTGTCGGCGAGCACCAGCCCGAGCGCCGCCAGCATCATGGGCAGCACCGCGGCCCAGCCGACCGCGTCCATCAGCCGCCGCCCTTCCTCGAGCGGCGCCAAAGGCGGCGGCCTCAGCCAGGCGAAGATCAAAGCGAGCGCGAGCAGCACGCCGAGGCAGAGCAGGATGAAGGTCTCGCGGTTGCGCTCGAACAAGCCAATTTGGTGCAGCGGCGTATAGAGATAGAGCAATGTGCCGGCGACGGCGGTGAAGAGGACGACGAGGATCGGCAGGAACAGGGAATTGCCATAGCGCTCGCCCGCGGCCTCCCGTTCCGCCTCGCCGGTCGTCGCCGCGCCGCGGCCGATCAGCTTGAGGCTGGCCAGCGCCGCAAGGCCGAGCACCACGCCGCCATTGGCGAGGTCGCCGAGGCGGTGCCCGGCGATGAGGCTGAGCGCGACCAGGCCCCAGAAGGCGGCGTTGCCGAAGCGCTTGGGATTCGTCCGGTCGAGGGCGCCCAGCAGCGCATAAGCCGCGAACATCGCGCCGACGAGGTAGAAGACCTGCTGGATGGTGATCATGGCCGGCGCGCCACGCCGCGCCGGTTCAGCGCCCGATCGAGCATCAGCAGCCGCGTGCCGTGGATCAGGAAGGCGGCGATGGCGGTCGGGATCGCCCAGACCGCGAGCTCGAGCGGCGACAGCATTATGCCATAGGCTTCGAGCGTCTGCTGGATCAGCACGATCGATCCGATCGCGAAGAAGATGTCCTCGCCGAAGAACAGGCCGACATTGTCGGTCGCGGCCGCATAGGCCTTGACCTTGTCGGTCGTCTCCTCGTCGAGCTCGGTCTGCTTCTCCGCCGCGGCGACCGCCATCGGCGCGACCAGCGGGCGCACGGTCTGCGGATGGCCCGCGGTCGAATGGAGCCCGATCGCGGAAATGATCTGGCGGTAGAGCAGATAGAGGAGCAGCAGCCGCCCCGCCGTCGCGGCCCTGAAGCCGGCGATCACCGCCCGCGCCCGCTGCTGGAGCCCGTAGCGCTCCAGGAGGCCGATCACCGGCAGCACGATCCAGGGAATGATGATGATGCGGCTGTCGTTGAACGCCTTGCCGAGCTTCGAGACCACCTCGACGAGATCGAGCCCGGCAAGCAGCCCCGTCGCCAGCGCCGCGGCGGGCACGACCAGCATCGGATTGAACCTGAACGCGAAGCCGAAGATGACGACCAGGATGCCGAGCAGAGGGAGATATTGGCTCATCTAAATCCTCCCCGGAAGGGGGGGGACCGCGAGCCGCAGGCTCGTGGTGGAGGGGTCGGGCTCGGAGTTCGTGCGACCCCTCCACCATGCTTCGCATGGTCCCCTTCCCCGTTCCGGGGAGGATCTTTAGGCCTCGCCATAGCCCCCTCCCCCCGGCGTCTCGATCACGAACGCGTCGCCCGCCGCCATCTCGGCCGAAGCGGTCGCGCTCAAAATCTCCTCGCGCCCATCCGCCCGCACCACCTTGTTCACCCCCGCTTGCGCATCGCCCCCGCCCGCAATCCCCCGCGGCGCCACCCGCCGCCGGTTGGAGAGGATCCCCGCAATCATCGGCTCGCGAAAGCGGATGCGGCGCTCGACGCCGTCGCCGCCCCGCCTCGCCCCCGCCCCGCCCGAGCCGCGCCTGATCGCGAAGCGCTCGAGGATCACCGGGAAGCGCGTCTCCAATATTTCGGGATCGGTCAGCCGGCTGTTGGTCATGTGGGTCTGGACCGCGCTCGCGCCGTCGAAGCCGGGGCCGGCGCCGGCGCCGCCCGCGATCGTCTCATAATATTGGTAGGCCGCGTTGCCGAAGGTGAAATTGTTCATCGTCCCCTGGCTCGGCGCCAGCGCGCCGGCGGCGGCGAGCAGGCAATCGGTGATCACCTGGCTGGTCTCGACATTGCCCGCCACCACCGCGGCCGGATAATGGGGGTTGAGCATCGAGCCGTCCGGGACCTTCAGGGTGATCGGGCGCATGCAGCCGTCGTTGAGGGGAATGGGATCGTCAACCAGGGTGCGGAAGACGTAGAGCGTCGCCGCCCGGCAGATCGAATAAGGCGCGTTGAAATTATTGTCCTGCTGGCCGCTGGTGCCGGCGAAATCGACCACCGCCGAGCGCCCTTCCCGATCGACGCGGATTGAAACCGCAACGCAGGCGCCATTGTCCATTTCGTAGCGGAACGCGCCGTCCTTCAGCCGCCCGATCAGCCGCCGCACCGCTTCCTCGGCATAGGCCATGACGTGTGCCATATAGGCGTCGATCACGCCGCGTCCGTATTCGGCCACCACCCGCCTGAGCTCGCCCGCGCCGCGCGCGCAGGCGGCGACCTGCGCCTTCAGATCGGCGAGGTTGCGGTCCGGGTTGCGCGCCGGCCATTCCCCCGAGGCGAGCAGGGCGCGCAGCTCTGCCTCGCGCAAGCGGCCGCGATCGACGAGCAGGAAATTGTCGATCAGTACCCCCTCCTCGTGCACCATGCGGCTGTCCGGCGGCATCGATCCCGGCGCGATGCCGCCGATATCGGCATGGTGGCCGCGCGCCGCGACATACCAGGCGGGGTCCGCGCCGCCGTCGACGAAGACCGGCATCACCACGGTGATGTCGGGCAGATGGGTGCCGCCGCGATAGGGCGCGTTGAGGACGTAGACGTCGCCCTCGTGCATGCCGCGCCCGTCCCGCTTTTCGCCGCGTGCCGCGATCAGGGTGCGGATCGAATCGCCCATCGAGCCGAGATGGACCGGGATGTGCGGCGCGTTGGCGATCAGGCTGCCGTCGCGGTCGAACAGGGCGCAGGAGAAATCGAGCCGTTCCTTGATGTTCACGGAGGAAGCGGTGTTCTGGAGCGCGACCCCCATCTCCTCGGCGATCGCCATGAACAGGTTGGACATGACCTCGAGCATGACCGGATCGGCCTCGGCGCTGGCATTGGCCGCCGCGCGCGGATGGGAGCGGGTGAGGATGAGGTTGCCCAGGGCGTCGACCTCGGCGCGCCAGCCGGGTTCCACGACGGTGGTGGCGGAGGGGTCGATGATCAGAGCGGGGCCGGAGATGGTGTCGCCGGTTTGGAGAGAGGCACGATCGTAAAGATCCTCCCCGGAACGGGGAGGGGGACCATGGCGCGGAGCGTCATGGTGGAGGGGTCGCGCCCCGTCCCCCGACCCCTCCACCGGCTTCGCCG
>Ga0190265_10002262_pt1 | contig 12878 bp, 12 predicted proteins | sample Popmic124T_FD_133135 | JGI IMG/M metagenome (GOLD analysis project Ga0190265, IMG submission 133135) | Populus adjacent soil microbial communities from riparian zone of Indian Creek, Utah, USA - 124 T | ecosystem: Environmental > Terrestrial > Soil > Riparian zone | place: USA: Utah | collected... | reverse complement strand
GTTCTCGTCGCGCATCGGCGCGGTGCAGCCTTCGAGATAGGAGACGTAGCTGCCCTTGTCGGCCACGATCAAAGTGCGCTCGAACTGGCCGGTATTTTCGGCGTTGATCCGGAAATAGGTGGAAAGCTCCATCGGGCAACGAACGCCTTCGGGCACGTAGACGAAGGTGCCGTCCGAGAAGACCGCGCTGTTCAAGCAGGCGAAATAATTGTCGCGCTGGGGAACCACGCTGCCGAGATATTTGCGGACCAGATCGGGATATTCGCTGATCGCCTCGGAGATGGAGAGGAAGATGACGCCGGCCCGGAGCAGCTCGGCGCGGAAGGTGGTCGCGACCGAAACGCTGTCGAACACGGCGTCGACCGCGACTCGCCTCGCGCCCTCGACGCCGGCGAGCACCTTCTGCTCCTCGATCGGGATTCCGAGCTTTTCATAGACTCGAAGGATTTCCGGATCGACCTCGTCGAGGCTGCCGAGCTTGGGCTTCGCTTTGGGCTCGGCATAATAATAGGAATCCTGGAAATCGATCGCAGGAATGTCGAGCTTGGCCCAGCTCACTTCCGCCATGGTCAGCCAGGCGCGATAGGCCTTGAGCCGCCATTCGAGCATCCATTCGGGCTCGTTCTTCTTGGCCGAGATGTAGCGGACCGTGTCCTCGTTCAAACCCTTGGGCGCGAAATCCTGCTCGATGTCGGAGGAGAAGCCCCATTCGTAGGTCGAGGCGCGGTCGGCGGCCTCCCGGGCCTCGCGATTGCGGAGGCCGGCATCGTCGGGCGCGGTCATGCCTTCACCTCGGCCAGGCTGGACAGGCTGACGCTCCGCAGCGCGCCGCGGACCACGCCGTTGACCACATTCATGTGCGGGCGGACCTGGCAGGCGCTTTCGAGCGCGCATTCGTGGCGCTCGGCGTCGGCGCAGCTGGTCATGAAGATCGGGCCCTCGACGGCCTCGACGATGTCGGCGAGGCTGATCTCGGGGGCGGCACGGGCGAGGCGGAAGCCGCCGCCGGTGCCGCGCGCCGTCACCAGCAGGCCGGCCGCGGCAAGGCGGCCGGTCAGCTTCTGAGCGGTCGGAAGGGGAACGCCGGTCTCCCCGGCGAGCACGGTCGCACTGAGCCGCGCGCCCGCCGGGTGTCGGGCGGCGGCGGCCATCATCACGACCGCATAGTCGGCAAGGCTGGTGAGGCGCATTCTCTTCCCTAATGCGACTGATTCGCTCCGATTGGCGATGTGGGCCTGTACGGGTGCGAAATCAACCCTCGGCGGTCATGCTCATTCTCCGCGTCATGCCAGCGAAAGCTGGTATCCATACGGAGTCAGAATGGACCCCAGCCTTCGCTGGGGTGACGATAATGGTGAAGCGTGACATAGGCGGCGCGCATGGCGCTCTACCCGCTCGTCCGCCCCTTCGCCTTCGCGCTCGACGCGGAGCGGGCTCATCGCGCGACGATCGCGGCGCTGAAGCTGTTGCCGGCGGGGCGGCCGGCGGCGCCCGATCCGCTGCTGGCCGTGGACGTGGCCGGGCTCCACTTTCCCAATCCGGTCGGGCTTGCGGCGGGGTTCGACAAGGATGCCGAGGTGTTCGCGCAGATGCTTGGCCTGGGCTTCGGCTTCGTGGAAATGGGCTCGCTGACGCCGCGCCCGCAGGCGGGCAATGCCAAGCCGCGCCTGTTCCGGCTGGCGCAGGACCAGGCCGTGATCAACCGGATGGGGTTCAACAATCGGGGCCAGGCGGCGGCGCTGGCGCGGCTCGACGGGCGGGACCGGCGGGGCGGGATCGTCGGAGTCAATATCGGCGCGAACAAAGACAGCGGCGACAGGATCGCCGATTATGCGGCCGGGGTTCGGGCGATGCTCGGGGTCGCCGATTATCTGACCGTCAACATCTCCTCGCCGAACACGCCCGGGCTTCGCGACCTGCAGGACAAAGGGGCGCTCGACGAATTGCTCGCCGCGGTGATCGAGGCCCGGGGCGCCGGGCCGCCCATATCGGATATGGAAGGCCCCCGGCCTCCCAAACCTCCGATATTCTTGAAGGTCGCGCCCGATCTCGATCCGGCGGCGATCGACGACATCGCCCGGGCGGCGATCGACCGCCGGCTCGACGCCCTGATCGTTGGCAACAGCACGATCAGCCGGCCGCTGCTCCAATCCCGGCACCGCGACGAGGCGGGCGGCCTTTCGGGAGCGCCGCTGAAGGCGCTCGCGCTCCAGCGGCTGCACGATTTCCGGCGGGCGACCGGCGGCGCCTTGCCCCTGATCGCGGCCGGCGGGATCGCGAGCGGCGCCGACGCCTTCGAACGAATCCGCGCCGGGGGGAGTCTCGTCCAGCTCTACAGCGCGCTCGTCTATCGCGGGCCCGGCCTCGCCCGAGCGATCAATTGCGAGCTGAAGGCGCTGCTGCTGCGCGACGGCTTCAAGTCCGTGGCGGACGCAATTGCTAGCGGCGCGCTTCGATCCTGACGACGCCCTCGCGCCGGGGGTCGGCGCCGCCGTCCGGCCGCCCCTGCCGAAGGATGAGACCGTGGAGGCCGGAATCCTCGCCCTGCCCGCCCCGAACGACGATCCCGCGCGCGGCCAAGGCCGCGACCACGCCGGGCGCGAAGCGGTCGACCTCGCCATTATAAGCGGCGCCGCGCGCGATCAGGTTCGGCAGAGCGATCGAATCCTGCATCGAGAGGCCCCAATCCACCGCGCCGACCAAAGCCTTGCCGACATAAGCGAGGATCGCATTGCCGCCCGGCGAGCCCAGCGCGCCGGCGAACCGCCCCTCCCGGTCGAGCAGGATCGCGGGCACCATCGACGAGCGCGGCCGCTTGCCGGGCGCGACCGCATTGGCCGCCGGCCGCCCCGCCGCATCCCTCGGCTGGAAGGAGAAATCGGTCATCTGGTTGTTGAGGAAGAAGCCGTCGACCATCCGGCCCGACCCGAAGATCGATTCGACGGTGGCCGTCATCGAGACGACATTGCCCCGAGCATCGCCGATGATGAAATGGGTCGTGCCGGCGGGCTCGCGGGTCGCGACGCGGGCCGGCGCCGGGGCGCCGGGCGGGGTTCCGGGCGGCGGCGGCGGGCCCGCCTGGGCGCCGATCAGCGCGGCCCGGCTCGCGACATAGGCCGGGTCGAGCAGGCCCTCGACCGGCACCGTCGCGAAGGCCGGATCGCCGACATAAAGGTCGCGGTCCGCATACATGAGCCGGCTCGCCTCGGCGAACAGGAACCAGGCCTGGGGATCGGCGGGACCGCGCGTCGCGATGTCGGTCCGCTCGAGCATCGCCATCAGCTGGAGCACCGCCACCCCGCTCGAAGGCGGCGGCGGCACGCAGATCGAATAGAGCCGGTAGGGCCGGCAGAGCGGCTCGCGAACGACCGGCCGGTAGGCGGCGAGGTCCGCGAGAGTCATCGTTCCGGGCAGGGCCCCGGTTGTGGTGCGCGCGACGATCCGCTCGGCGGTAGCGCCGCGATAGAAAGCGTCCGGCCCCTGGGCTGCGAGGCGCGCCAGGAATTCGGCATAAGCGGGGTTGCGAAGCAGGTCGCCGGCGTCGACCGGCGTGCCGTCGCCTTCAGCGAAATAGGCGCGCACGTCTGGCATGGCATTTTGCGGGAAGCGGCCGCTCATGAAGCGGCCGAGACGCGGGCTGACCACGAAGCCCTCGCGCGCGCTGCGCTCGGCATCGCCGAACAGGCCGCGCCAGGGCAGTCGGCCATGGTCGCGATGGGCCAGAGCGAGCATTGCGACGACTCCGGGAACGCCGGTCGCCCGGCCGCTCACCACCGCCTGAGCAAAGGGCAGAGGCTCGCCATTGTCGTCGAGGAACATGTCCGCGGTCGCGCCCGCGGGCGCGGTCTCGCGGCCGTCATAGACGATCACCCGCCCCGCCGACGCGTCGAAATAGGTCATGAAGGCGCCGCCGCCGAGGCCCGAGCTTTGCGGCTCGACCAGCGACAGCATCGCCTCGACCGCGATCGCCGCATCGACCGCGCTTCCGCCCCGGCGAAGCACGTTCATCCCCGCCTCGGCCGCGAGCGGATTGGCCGCGATCACATAATATTGGCGCTGCGGCCCGGCGCCGGGCCCGGGCGCGGCCGTCGCGCAGCTCGCCAGCGCCGCCGCCGCGGCAAGCCAGATCAGACGAAGGAACAGGCTCATCTCTCACCCCAATCCACCGTGGGTGGTGCGGGCCTAGCCAAGGCGCGGCAAGCCGTCCACAGTTGATCGGGATTGTCGCCCGGCCGCGAGGCGCGGTAGGAAGGGCGCTTCGACACGGGCAAAACCGTGCGATCCGGGGAGGCATGATGCGAGAGCTCGAACATTTTCCGAACCTCGTCACCATGTTCTTCCAGCGGGCCGGGGAGAAAGGCGACGCGCCCTTCCTTTGGGCCAAGACCGGCGGCGAATGGCGGCCGACCGGCTGGCGCGAGGCGGCCGGGAAGGTGGCCCGGCTCGCCGCGGCGCTGAAGGCCATGGGCCTCAACAAGGGCGACCGGATAATGCTGGTCTCCGAGAACCGCCCCGAATGGCTGATTTCCGACCTCGCCATCATGGCCGCCGGCTGCATCACAGTGCCGGCCTATACGACCAACACCGAACGGGATCACCAGCATATCCTCGACGACAGCGGCGCCCGCGCCGTCATCGTCTCGACCCAGAAGCTGGCCAAGACGCTGCTCCCCGCCGCGATCCGCTCCAACAGCTGCGAGGCGGTGATCGGCCTCGAGCCGCTGCCGGCCGGGCAGACCGGCAACGTCGCCTTCCACGACTGGGCGGCGCTGATCGAAGCGCAGGAGGCCGATGTCGAGGCCTGCGCGGCCCAGGCGGACTTCGCCCGCTCAGACCTCGCCTGCATCATCTACACGTCGGGCACGGGCGGCGCGCCGAGGGGCGTGATGCAGCATCACGGCGCGATCCTTCACAATATCGAGGGCTGCGTCGCCGTGATCTCCGAGGATTTCGGCTGGGGCGACGAGGTCTTCCTCTCCTTCCTCCCCGCCTCCCATGCCTACGAGCATAGCGGCGGCCAGATGTTTCCGATCGGGCTCGGCGCCGAAATCTATTATTCCGAAGGGCTCGAAAAGCTCGCCTCCAACATCGAGGAGGTGAAGCCGACGATCATGGTGGTGGTGCCGCGCCTGTTCGAAGTGCTTCGCCAGCGAATCCTCAACCAGGTCGAAAAGCAGGGCAAGCTCACCAACTATCTGATGGGCCGAGCGCTAGCGATCGGCGCCAAGGCCTATTCGGGCTCGGTGCCGCTCTGGGACAAGCCGATGGACCTGTTCCTGGCGAAGACGCTGAGGCCGAAAATCTCGGCCAAGTTCGGCGGGCGGATCAAGGCGATGGTGTCGGGCGGCGCGCCCTTGAACCCGGAAGTCGGCATCTTCTTCCATTCGCTCGGCCTGACCCTGCTCCAGGGCTATGGCCAGACCGAATCGGGGCCGGTGCTGAGCTGCAACCGGCCGAGCGCCGGCCTGAAGATGGACACGGTCGGCACGCCGCTGAAGAATACCGAGGTCAGGATCGCCGAGGACGGCGAGATATTGTGCCGCGGCGAGCTCGTCATGCAGGGCTATTGGCGCAACGAGGCGATGACCGCGCGGGCGCTGATCGACGGCTGGCTCCATACCGGCGACGTCGGCCATATCGACGACAAGGGGCGGATCGTGATCACCGACCGCAAGAAGGACCTGATCGTCAACGACAAGGGCGACAATGTCGCACCCGCCAAGGTCGAGGGGATGCTCACCCTCCAGGCCGAGATCGTCCAGGCGATGGTGGTCGGCGACAAACGGCCCTACATCGTCGGCCTGATCGTCCCCGACCCCGAATGGACCGCCACCTGGTGCGCGGCCAACCACCGCAAATGCGAGTTCCACAACCTCGCCCACGATCCCGATTATGTGAAGGCGCTCTCGGCCGCGGTCGACCGGGTCAATGCCGAATTGTCGGTGATCGAGAAGGTGCGCCGCTTCATCGTCGCCGACGAGCCGTTCACGGTCGAGAACGAGCAGCTGACCCCGTCGATCAAGATCCGCCGCCACGTGATCAAGGAGATTTACGGCGAGCGGCTGGATGCCTTGCACAAGAGGTAATGCCCTCTTCGCCGTTATTGCGAGCGTAGCGAAGCAATCCAGTCCGGTATCGGAGGCAGACTGGATTGCCGCGTCGCTACGCTCCTCGCAATGACCGGAGGGACTAGAAGGCGTCCTTCGCCGCCCGCCTATCCGCCAGTTCCTCGACCGAGCCCGCCCGCACGAAGGGATTGGTGGCGCGCTCCAGCGCGATCGTCGTCGGCAGCGTGACCTCGCCCCGTTCGCGCAGCGCCTTCACCGCCGCGACCCGGCGGGCGAGCGCCTCGTTGTCCGGCTCGACGCTCAGCGCGAAAATGCCGTTGGCGAGCGTATATTCGTGGCCGCAATAGACTTTGGTCTCGGGCGGCAGAGCGGCGAGGCGTTGAAGCGCGTCGTGCATCTGCGCCGCATTGCCTTCGAACAGCCGGCCGCAGCCCATCGCGAACAGGGTGTCGCCGGTGAAGGCGACCTGCGCGGCTGGGAGGTGGAACGCGATATGGCCGGCGGTATGCGCCGGGATGTCGTGCACCTCAGCCTCGATCCCCCCGATCCGCGCCCGATCGCCGCCGGCGACGATATGGTCCATCTTCGACACCCGCTCGGCTTCGGCCGGGCCGGCAATCGTGCAGCCCGTCGCCGCCCGGATCGCATCGTTGCCGCCCGTATGGTCGGGGTGCCAGTGGGTGTTCCAGATCTGGCTGATACGCCAGCCCCGCGCAGCCGCGGCCGCCAGCACCGGCTCCGCCACCGAAGGATCGACCGCCACGGTTTCGTCCGAGGCGGGATCGTGGACCAGCCAGACATAATTGTCGGTAAGCACCGGGACAGGGACGATCTCCAGCATCACCAATGCCCGACATTGGGCATCGACGCCCAGGGCTCGGCGACCGGCAAATGGCCGTCCTTCTGGAGCAGTTCGACCGAAATGCCGTCCGGAGTCCGAACGAACGCCATCCGCCCGTCGCGCGGGGGCCGGTTGATGACGACGCCGCCGTCCATCAGCCGCCGGCAAGTCGCGTAGACGTCGTCCACCTCGTAAGCGACATGGCCGAAATTGCGGCCTTCGCCATAGCCGTGCTCATCCCAATTGTGGGTGAGCTCGATCTGCGCCTCCTCGTCGCCGGGCGCGGCGAGGAAGATCAGGGTGAAGCGGCCCTTCTCATTGTCCATCCGCCGGACCTCCTCGAGGCCGAGCAGGGAAAAGAAGCGGAGCGTCTCCTCCGGATCCGAGACTCGAATCATGCTGTGCAGATATTTCATTGCGCATCCCTCGATTCATCGCCATAAATGCACGGTTCATCGTCGCAGTGCCAGGTGAACACGCCGGGGCTCGCGACCGGCTCGAAGGGAGCATTATCATGGCCGAGGGCTCGCAGGGCAACCGCAACGTCATCCTCATCGCCGCATTGGTGCTTGGCATCGCCATCATCGCCGGCGGCTATCTGCTCGGCGACGGCCTCAGGCGCGCGCGGATGGCCGATCGCGCCGTCACCATGCGCGGCCTCGCCGAGCGCGACGTCACCGCCGATCTCGCCACCTGGACCTTGAGCTTCACCGCGCAGGGCAGCGAGCTCGGCCCGGTCCAGGGCGAAAGCGACCGCGACGCCCGCACCGTCGCCGCCTTCTTCCGAACCGCCGGCTTTCCGGCCAATGCGGTGACCGACGCCGGCGGCTCGGTGAACCAATATTTCGACAGCAATCGCGGCGTGAACAACGTCACCGTCAACCGGCGGGTTCAGCTTCGGACGACCGACGTGATGGCGGCGCGGCGCGCTTATGCCCGCCAGTTCGAACTGATCCGGGGCGGCGTCGCGATCCAGGAGGGCTCGGGGATGCAGTATATCTTCACCGGCCTCAACCGGATCAAGCCGGGGATGATCGCGCTGGCGACCCGCAACGCGCGCGAGGGCGCCCAGCAATTCGCCCAGGATTCGGGGACCAGCGTCGGCGGCATCCGCTCGGCGACTCAGGGCTATTTCTCGGTCGGCCCGCGCGACGGCGACGCCACCGAGGAAGGCTCGGGCGGCCGCGAATCGCCCTTCCAGAAGGTGCGGGTCGTGACGACGATCGAATTCTACCTGAACTGAGGGCGCGGCGCCGGCGGAGCGGCCGGGGCCGGAACCTCGATTTCGCGCAAGGTGGCGAGGCTCGCCCGCGCCTGTCGGCCGGCCTCGCTGTCCGCCGCGATCTCGACCACCCGGCGGTAGAGGCGCTCGGCTTCCTCCATATATCCGGCGTGGCCGGCGATCGTGCCGGCGAGAAGGAGGATGTCGGGATTGTCGGGCGCGAGCGCCCTTGCACGGGCGATGTCGGTGCCGGCGCGGGCGGCATCGTTCTCGCGCCGGGCGAGCGCGGCGGAAAGATACCAGGCGAACGGATCGGCCGGCACGAGCTGGAGCGCGCGATCCACGTCGCGCCGGGCGGCGTCGACACGATCGAACGCGACTTGGGCGCGGGCGCGGTCGAGATGGGCTTCGCCGCGCAGCGCCGGCCTGAGATCGGCGGTCGCCAGCGCCGCGTCGAACGCCTGGAGCGCGCGCGACGCCTCGCCGGCGGCGAGCCAGGCATTGCCCGCCTGGACCCGGAAATCGGCGCGGCGCGGGTCTTGCGTCGCCTCCGCCTCGCCCGCCGCTTGCTCGTAGACCGTCGCCGCCGCCGCCCATTGCTCGAGGGCGACATAAGCAAGGCCGGCACATTGGCGCGCGGGGAGCCCGCCGCGCTCGGCGAGCCAGGCATTGGCCGCGTCGAGCGCCTGCTGCGGCGCCGTTCGGACCAAGGCTGTGCAGGCGCGAAGGCGCGCGTCCACGGCCGGATCGGGCGAAATCTGAGCGGCGGCGAGCGCCAGGAGGGGGAGGATCACAAGGGCTCCGTCAAGGTGGAAATCGTGGCGATCAGGAGGGCGATGTCGCGCTCGCGAGAGAGGCGGTGATCCCCGTCCTTGACCAGATGCAGCTGCACGTCGGCTGAACGCAGAAGCTTGGCGAGCTGCAGCGACCAGGTCCAGGGCACGTCCTGGTCCTCCTGCCCGTGGAGCAGGCGGACCGGGCAGTGGATCGCGATCGGCGCGTGGGTCAGCCTGAGCGATTCGCCGCTCTCCCAGAAAGCGCGGGTGGTGATCGTGGGCGAATCGCCATGGGGGTTCGGCTCTTCGAGCCGGCCTTCGCGAAGGATCGCCAGCTTCTGCTCTTCGGTGAAGCCCCAGGCGGTGAAATCGGGGGCGGCGGCGATTCCGACCAGGCCGGCGATCCGGGCGGGCCGCTCGAGCGCCGCGAGCAGCATCAGCCAGCCGCCCATCGAGGAGCCGACCAGGACCAGCGGCCCCTCGACGACCCGGTCGATCATCGCCAGCGCATCGTCGAGCCAGAGCCGCAAAGTCTGCGCCTCGAACGCGCCGCCGCTCATTCCGCAGCCGCCATAATCGAAGCGAAGCAGCGCCCGGCCCTCGCGCTCCGCCCAGGCATCGAGCGCGCTCGCCTTGCCGCCCTCCATGTCGGAGGCATAGCCGGGCAGGAACAGCAAGGTCGGCCCGCGCCCCGCGCGATGCTGGAAAGCGAGGTGCACGCCCTCGCGCACTTCAAGATAGTCGATTCGGGTCATGAGCGGGCGCCTAGCAGCGCGCGCTTCGTCTGGCGAGCGGCCTGGTCCTCTTCTCCAGCGGGCAGAGGCTTTCGTTAGGCTTGCTAAAAGTTTCGGATTCGCAATTGTTAGCGTGAGGCGGTGCCGGCGAGAAACGCCGTCAGGATCGCCTGGAAGCGCTCCGGCTGGTCGAGCATGATGAAATGATAGCTCGGCTCGACCGGGATCAGGCGAACGGCCGGCGCGCCGGCGTAGCTCGCCCGGACCAGGCTGCCGAACCGCGCCTCGGTGGCGAACGGATTGACCGCATAAGCGACGGTGAGCGGAGTCCGCATCGTGGCGAGCGCCGGCCGCAGGTCGGCGATCATGTCCTCGTAGAGCAGGCGCGCGACCACCCGGCGATCGGAGGCGAGCGCATCCTCGAGCAGCCGCGGCCGCTCCCCATCGGTCATCACCATCGCGGCGAGACTGGCCGGCTGCTGAGCGCGATATTGCTCCTCGCTCATCGTCAGGATGGCGTCGCGCAGGGCGGCCGCGCGCGGCTCGACCGAGGCGGCGGTCGCGTCGGCGCCGAACAGAAGGCCGTAAAAGGGCAGAGCGTCGACGATCAGCGCGCGCTCCACATCCTCGGGGTGGCGCTGGGCCAGCATCAGCGCGATCAAGCCACCGACCGAATGGCCGACCAAGTTCGGCCGCTCGAGCCGGTTCGCCCGGATATAAGCGTGAAGCTCGGCGACGATATTGTCGAGGACCGGCCCCTCTGCATTGGCGCCCGCCGGCGCGCCGCCGAAGCCCGCAATCTGGATACGGTGGATCCGGTAGCGGCCTCCCAGGCCCGCGACCGCCTGGTCCCAGACCCGCCGGCTCGAGGTCAGGCCCGGGATCATGATCAATTCGGGGCCTGCGCCTTCGACGGTGACGCTGAAGCGAGTCGGCGCCTGCGCGAAGGCGGCCAGCGGCAGGAGGGCGAACAGGGCCGCGAGCAGATATTTGAGCATGTCGGATCAATCCTTGGAGAAAATGGCTTCGATCGGCAGATCGAACAAAGCGGCGATTCGGAAGGCGAGCGGGAGGCTCGGATCGTAGCGGCCGGTCTCGATCGCGTTGACGCTCTGGCGCGACACCTCGAGCCGCTCGGCGAGGTCGCTCTGGCTCCAGTCGCGCTCGGCGCGAAGCACCTTGAGGCGGTTCTTCATGAATCGCCTCTCTCGGCGATCCAGTTGAATATCTGGCCGGCGCAAAGGCCGGCGAACCAGATCACCGGCACGAAGAAGAGCGGCAGATGCGGCGCCTCGGCGTAGATTTCGAGGAAGCCCAGGACGGTGGTGACCGCGAGCGTCAGCCCGGTGGCGACGAGCGCCTTGCGGACTTCGAGCATCCGCACATATTCGTCGTGCTGCTCGGCCAAATAACGGCCGATGATCCAGAAAACGTAGAGCAGGGGCAAAGCCGGCAGAAGCGCGATCCCCCAGATTGCGGGGCCGCGGCCGAGCGCGGTTTCGCTGAGCGCGGTGGCGGCGGCCACCATCAGCACGTAGACGATCATCGCCGGGATGAAGCGCCGGATATAGGCGCGCGCCGCGGGGTTGCGCATGACAAGCGTCCTTTCAATTAAGTAAAGGTAGCTTTACAGATTGTCTCGCCTTCTGTCAAGGCCCCTTTACACCCTGCGGCGCCCTTTCTTGAACCGCCGCCAGCGCCCCTCTATGGCCCTGTCGTTCACAGTCCGAAGGAGCGGCCCGCCCGATGTCCGAAATGTTCTCGATCAAGCTGCCCGACGGATCGGTCCGCGCGGTCGAGCGCGGGACCACGCCGGCGGACGTGGCGGCGGCGATCGGGCCGGGGCTCGCCAAGGCGGCGCTGGCCGCGCGGGTCAATGGCGAGCTTCGCGACCTCGGCCGCCCCTTCGACGGCGATTCCGAGCTGGCCCTGATCACCAGCCGCGACGAGGCCGACGCGCTCGAGCTCGCGCGGCACGATTTCGCCCATATCCTCGCCGAAGCGGTCCAGAATTTGTTCCCGGGGACTCAGATCACCTTCGGCCCGGCGACCGAGGACGGCTTCTACTACGATTTCGCGCCGACCGCCCAACGGGGTCCCTTCACCGAGGAGGATTTGCCCGCGATCGAGGAGGAGATGCGCCGAATCATCGCTTCGGACGCGGCGCTGGTGCGCGAGGTCTGGAGCCGCGACGACGTGCGCGCCTTCTTCGAGAAGCAGGGCGAGACCTTCAAGGCCGAATGGGTGATGGAGCTGCCGCAGGACGAGCCGATCACCATGTACCGCTCCGGCGGCTGGCTCGATCTGTGCCGGGGGCCCCATTTGGCCTCGACCGGCAAGCTCGATCCGCAGGCGTTCAAGCTGACCCGGGTCTCGGGCGCCTATTGGCGCGGCGACCAGAACAACCCGCAATTGTCGCGCATCTACGGCACGGGCTGGCTGAACAAAAAGCAGCTCGAAGCGCATCTGGTGAGGCTCGAGGAGGCGGCCAAGCGCGACCATCGCAAAATCGGCCAGGAGATGGACCTCTTCCACCTCCAGGCCGAAGCGCACGGCTCGGTCTTCTGGCATCCCAAGGGCTATCTCATCTGGCGCCAGCTCGAAGCCTATATGCGCCGCCGGCTCGACGCGGCCGGCTATGAGGAGGTGAAGACTCCGCAGCTGATGGACTCGCGCCAATGGGAGGCGTCCGGCCATTGGGGCAAATATCGCGAGAACATGTTCGTCGTCCCCGACGAGATTCCGAACCCGGAGGAGGAAGGTCCGGTCCTGTCGGGCGACAGCGACCTGATGGCGCTGAAGCCGATGAACTGCCCGGCCCACATCCTGATCTTCCGCCAAGGCCTCAAATCCTATCGCGACCTGCCGCTGCGCCTCGCCGAGTTCGGCTGCTGCCACAGGAATGAGCCGCACGGCGCGCTGCACGGCATTTTGAGGGTGCGCCAGTTCACGCAGGACGACGCGCACATTTTCGCCAGGGAGGACCAGATCGTCGCGGAAACACGGGCGTTCTGCGACCTGCTCGATTCGATCTACAAGGATCTTGGCTTCGCCGATTATGCGATCAAGCTCGCGCTCCGGCCCGAGAAGCGCGCCGGCACCGACGAGATGTGGGACAAAGCCGAGCAGGATCTGCGCGACGCGGTCCGCCTCGCCGGCCGCGACGGCCCGGAATATGGCTGGGAGGAATTGCCGGGCGAGGGCGCCTTCTACAGCCCCAAGCTCGAATTCCATCTG
>Ga0190265_10002261_pt1 | contig 12896 bp, 8 predicted proteins | sample Popmic124T_FD_133135 | JGI IMG/M metagenome (GOLD analysis project Ga0190265, IMG submission 133135) | Populus adjacent soil microbial communities from riparian zone of Indian Creek, Utah, USA - 124 T | ecosystem: Environmental > Terrestrial > Soil > Riparian zone | place: USA: Utah | collected... | reverse complement strand
TGGTCGGAGGCGGTGCGCAATGCGCATTGCTTCATCGGCCTTGCTCATTCCCCCGGCCACTTCCTCGGCCGTCGCCATTTTCACCGAGACTGTGTTTGTCTTCCGGCGGCCGTAAAGCGTCTCGAAGTTCGTCAGCGGCATCAGCACGAATCCATCGAAGGATTGGCCCAGCACTCGCCCCTTCTTCGCGATCGTTCCGATCACGCTAAAGCGGTGGCCCATGATGCGAACGTCCTGGCCGACCGGATCCACCTGCTCGAACAGCTTCTCGGCCACGTCGGCTCCGATCACCACCACGGGACGGCGCTCCCTCACATCGACGTCGGTGATCGGCCTCCCTCCCGCGAAGACGTAATCCTGAACGACCTGGTAGGGCGCGGTGATGCCGAAGATGGCGACGTCGCCAAGAGTCTTGCTCCGCCACTGGACGTCGGAGGTCGGGGTTGGCCAGCCGGACTGGAGGCTGATCGCGACAGCCTCCGGCACCGCCGCAATCACGGCTTCAGCGTCCGATTCGGTGATTCGCGGGCGGCGCTGAATGCGGCGCCACTCCTCGTCGTCGAAGAGGCCGATCTGGATGGGTGACCGTCGGACCTGAAACGTGTTCTGGCCGATGAGAGCGCCCGCCAGGTTCTCCTTGACGTACGCATTCATGCCGGAAATGATCGCCACCACGGCGACCAGAAACGCGACGGAAACGATGATTCCGAGCAGCGTGAAGAAGGACCTGAGCTTGTTGACGCGAATCTGATCGATTGCGGTCGTCAACACATCCACGTAGCGCATGCACCAATCTCGGGGCGCGCGGCGGTGTGCGCCACACTCGCATTACCTGCTAGCCACCGCCCTGTGGAACCGCTGGGATTGAGGCCGGATCCTCGTCGGTCGCCATTCTCGCCGCGATCATCACCGTCGCCAGCATGGGAACCGCGACCAGCAACCCGAGTATTCCGAACACGATTGCCATGAGCGCCTGCATCACGATCGTCAGCGCCGGCGGCAGATCGATGCCCTCCTTCATCAGGATCGGGATGAGGAGGTGGTTCTCGATGAACTGGATTATTACGTATGCGATGGTGACGGCAAGAGCCTTCTGGGGCGAGTCCACAAAACCCATCGCGATCGCCGGCAGGGCGCTCAGGATCGGACCGAGAGTCGGCACGAACTCGAGGAGGCCGGCGAGAATGCCGAGTGGTATCGCCGCTCGTACGTTGAGGGCGAGAAGCACCGCGGTCGTGACCGACCCGATCACCACCATCGCTATCAGCTGGGTCACGAGCCATTTCCTGAGCGTCATGGCGATTGCCCCCATCATCTCGTTGGCGCGCGGCCTCCTGGCCCGGGGGATGAGTCGCAACAAGCCGCGGCGGTAGATCTGCGGGTCGATTGCCAGGTAAATCGCGAGAAAAAGCACCAATACGATCCCGGCGAATACGGCCAAGGTGGAGCTGATGACGGGGAGGAAGAAACGACCGACGCCGCCCAGCTGCGCCAGCAATCGGTCACGAAGACTGGGAGGCGCCGCGCTGGCCGGAGGACGGATGGGTACGCCGGCTGCCGCGGAGTCGAGGGGTGTCGGAGCCACGTTCGGGGCGGGGCCGGTGGCGAGAGTGTCCGCGCTCAAGCCGGTAATCGTCGCGATGATGCCGCCGCCGCGCGAGCGTACCCACAGCTCGAGCTTGCCAAGCGCTTCCGGCAGCTTGGTTCTCAGCTCCATCGTCTGCTCGCGAACCGTGGGTCCGATCCAGGTGCCGAACCCGGCGAGCAGGGCAACGAAGGCCAGTACGATTACCGGCGCCGCTAGGCCGCGCGGAACGCGCCAGCGCTCGAGCCGGTCCACTCCGGCGCTCACTGCCAGGGCGAAGAGCACGCCGAGGAAAATGGTGAGCACCAGCGTGCGGGTGTGCCAGAGGAGCAGCAGCGCGACCGCGAGCCCGATCACGAGCCCCGCTGTCAGAATCGATTCGTTACGCCGCCCCGATTCAGTCCCAATCATGCCGGGAGTCTAGCGTCGGCCAGGTAATCCCGTAAGCAGGGTGCTACTCGTACCTCAGCGCCTCGACGGGGTCGAGTCGCGCCGCGCGCGCAGCGGGGAGAATCCCGAACAGGATCCCCGTGAAAGCGCTGGTGGCAAGTGCCGCGAGAACCGCCGACAAGGGTGTAGAGGCGGGAATCGCGGGGAACGCCGTCTTTATTCCGAAGGCCACGAGTATTCCGAGAACCAATCCGATCGACGCGCCAATGCTGGTGAGGGTCGCCGCCTCGACCAGGAACTGCCAGAGGATCTCGCTCTTCGTCGCGCCAAGCGCCTTGCGCACGCCGATTTCGCGCGTGCGCTCGGTGACGCTGATCATCATGATCGCGATGACGCCCACGCCTCCGACGAGCAGGCCGACCGACGACAACGCGATTCCGACGACGAAGAAAGTCCCGAACAGCTGATTGTAGATTCCCATCAGGCGATCCTGCGTCACGATCTCGAAGTTGTTCTTGGCTGTCGCCTTCAACCCGCGGCGCCCACGCATGAGCGCCGTGACGTCGTCCGTCGCTTCGGCCGTCAACACACCGGGCTCGGGCTTCACGATGAGGTCGGTGCCGCGAATCCAGAGATTGAGGCTGCGGCGCGCGGATTCGTACGGCACGATCGCCTTCGCCTGATCACCTCCACCTGCCGACGTCGGCGTACCCATCGGGCTCGCGGTATAGTGGTAGACGCCGATGACCTTGAAGCCGACGCCATCGACGTTCACGACCTTGTCGATCGGGTCCGATGAGCCGAACAGACGCTCGGCCAGCTTCGCGTTCACGATGATCACCCGAGCCCCGGTCGAGTTCTCGGCATAAGTGAAGCTGCGGCCGGGATAGATGTCGCCGCCATCCACGTCGACCCAGTTCGGCGTGTACACCTCCATCCCGGTGCGCACCTGCTTGTCCTTGTAGGTGAATGTGCCTCCGGAACCGACGTGCGCCGTCACGGCCTTGATCGTCGGCAATCTCTCGATGGCAATCGCGTCCTCGGTTGTGAGCGGAGGATTGCGTCGCTCCGGGCAGGTCTCGTCGGATCCGTCGCAGGCGTGGAATCCGCCGATCGGGCGGCGATACATATAGAACGAAGTCGGGCCTGCCGCTTCCAGATCCTTGGCGAAGCTCTCATTGATCCCGCGCACGACTGACGACATGGCCACCACGACGAACACGCCGATCGCCACGCCCATGATCGTGAGTGCGGCTCTCACTTTGTTCGAGCGAAGCGCGTCGATCGCCATGCCGACGCCCTCGAACGCGCTCGCGATACGCTGAAGAATCATCGCTACTCCTTCCTCAGCGCTTCGATTGGGTCGAGCGCGGCCGCGCGCCGCGCAGGGTACACGCCGGATACGATCCCGACGAAGGTGCCGAGCAGCGTTGCCATGACGATCGACCATGGAGCCACTTCGGCCGGCAGCGGCGTTTTCCACTCGATCACCTTGGCGATGACGACGCCGAGGGCAATGCCGACCAGAGCGCCGAGCGTGCTCAGCGTTGCGGCCTCAACGAGAAACTGTCTGAGGATGTCCTTGCGTCGCGCGCCGAGTGATTTTCGGATGCCGATCTCCCGCGTGCGCTCCGCCACCGCGACCAGCATGATGTTCATGATGACGAGCCCGCCGACTACCAGTCCTATCGCCGGGAACGCTGTGCCGGCCATGGTCATCACCTTCTTCAGCTTGTCCATGAACGCGAGGGCACTGGCCGACGTCTCCATGAAGAAGTTGTCCGGCTCCGCGGGACGGAGGCTCCGGCGGCCGCGCATCACCTCGCGCACGGCCTCCATGGCATCGTCCAGCGCCAGCGCTGACGGCGCCTGCACCATGATGCCGTCTACGTCTCCACGGGGATTGGTGTGATGGTGCAGCGGCGAGTTGTAGGGCGCGATTGCGACGCGGTCCAGCGAGATACCGAAGACGGAGCCCTGTTTCTCCAGCACGCCGACTACGGTGTACGGCATGCCCCTGATTCGGAGCTCTCTGCCGAGTGGGTCGAGATCCCTGAAGAAATAGGTGGCAGTCTCGTCACCAATGACCACAACCGGAGTTCCAGCGGTCATTTCCTGCTGCGTAAGAGGCCGTCCGCGGCTGACGTCGTATCTCTTGATGAGGAAATAATCACCGTCGACAGCATGTGCCTCGACCTGCTTTGGCCGCGCGTACTGTGAGGATGCCGGGATGAACTCCTGGCTCTCGACCGCGTAACGCGAGCCCGGTGGCAGGGCGCTCGCCACCAGCGAGAGGTCGGAGTGATAAATACGGGGGCGGCGCAGCCACTGTCGCCACTCTTCTTGCGAGCTGGCGCCGTCTCCGAACCAGGGGAAGCGACGCAGCGTAAAGGTGTTGACGCCGAGCAACTTCGCGGCGAAGTCGTTCTCCATGTAGCTGCTCATGCCCTGCACGATGGAGATGACCGCGATGAGAAACATGACGCCGATCGTCACGCCGAGGAGCGTGAAAAAGCTCTTCAGCTTCTGGACGCGGATCTGCGCCAGGGCGAGCCAGACTGCCTCGACGAAAGGCATCTAGGCGCGCGGTGAAACCAGGTGTCCGGTTGCTTGCTGGATTGCGGCGAAGCGCTCGGCGCGGTCGTCGCTGGCTATGAGGCCGTCCTTGAGCACGACAACCCGCTTCGCGTGCGCGGCGATGTCCGCCTCGTGGGTGACCATGATGACCGTCTGGCCCTCGGAAGAGAGACCCTCGAAGACCCTCATGATCTCCTCCGATGTGGTAGAGTCCAGGTTTCCGGTCGGCTCGTCCGCCAGCAGAATCGACGGACGGTTCACCAGCGCACGGGCGATCGCGACGCGCTGGCGTTGTCCACCGGAGAGCTCGTTCGGCCGGTGATGGATCCGGTCACCGAGCTGCACGCGCTCGAGCGCTTCGGTCGCGCGCCGTTTGCGCTCATCCGATGCGACGCCGGCGTATACCAGCGGGAGCTCGACATTGTGCAGCGCGCTGGCTCGGGGCAGCAGATTGAACGTCTGGAACACGAATCCGATCTCGCGGTTTCGGACGCGCGCCAGCTCGTCTTCGTCCTTCTCCGACACCTGCATCCCGTTCAGCCAGTACTCGCCGGCATCTGGTGTATCCAGACAGCCGATCAGATTCATGAGGGTCGACTTCCCCGATCCCGACGGCCCCATGATGGCGACGTACTCGTTGCGCCGGATGGCGATATCGACACCGCGCAGCGCGCGCACGATCTCGCCACCCATATCGTACTCGCGCTTCAGGCCGCGCGTGACGATGATCCAGTCCTTTTCCGGTGCGATGCCCGATGCGCCCGTGACCACCTGCCGCTCAGCCGTCGTGCTGAGCGGTATGTCGTCGGTGACGTGCATTACGATGTCGCCGCTGTCGCGGCCGGCTTCTTCGGATCGACTTTCAGGGCACGGACGAGCGCGCCGTCCTTCAGCTCGCGAATCGCCTGGTAGGTTCCACCCACAATGTCCTCGCCTTCCTTGAGGCCGGTCACCACCTCGAAGAACCTTTCGCCGGCTATACCGACCTTTACGGGGCGGAACGCGACTTTGTTGTCCTTGCCGACTACGAACACGCCCTCGACGTCGCGCTTTCCGACCTCCTTGGCCGGCGGCCTGCGACCCAGCGTGAGTGCGCCGCTGTCCTCCTTGGCGACCTGCTCGTCCTCACGAACGGTGAGCGCGATGATCGGGATCGACAACGCGGCGTTTCTCGTCTGAGTTATGATCTTCGCCGTCGCCGAGAAGTCCGGACGCGTCTCGGGCGGCGCGTTGAGGAGCTGAATGGTCACCTCGTAGTCGATCGCCTGATCGGCTGCCGCCGCCGTGCCTCCCGTGCTCGCGCCCTTGACCGAGCTGTTGGAGATCTCCGACACACGTCCCAGGAAAGTCGTGTCCGGGAAGGCATCGAGCTGGACGACGGTCGAGTCTCCGATCTTGATGCGTGACACGTCGGTCTCGTCGACCTTGACCTTCGTCTCGAGCAGACTCATGTCGCTGATCGTGAGCAGGGTCGCGGCGTCCTTGTTCAACGTGCCCATGATGGCCGTCTCGCCCTCCTCGACGTTGAGACGCGTGATCCGGCCGCTCATCGGCGCGACGATGGTGGTCTTGCCAAGGCTGCTGCGAGCGTCGCGCATGGACGCCGACGCCTGATCGACGGCGTGGTTGGCCGCCTCCAGCTGTGCCTGCGACACCTCGACCTGCGTGCGCAGCTGCTCGATCTGCTCGTCGGAGACGAGGGTAGGGTTCGCCTTCTTGAGTGCGAGCAGCCTGTCGTAGTTGCGAACGGCCTGGGCCAGCGCCGGCTTGGACTGTGCAACCTGCGCGCGCGCAGATGCGACTGCGGCAGTCGCGCGCTCGGCGTTGGCCTGGTACTGCGATGGGTCCACCTCGAGGAGGAATTGTCCCCGCGTCACCATCTGACCCTCGCGCACGGCGAGCCGGACGACGCGCCCGGTGATGTCAGCGCTGACGTCGACTTTGGTGTGAGGCTGCACCTGACCGCTGGCGGTCACCGATGCAACGAGATCGCGGCGCTGGACCTTCTCGACGCGGACTTCGGTCGCCTTGTTCCGGCCCTTCATCGCGCTCGTCACGCCAATGATGACGATCGCGAGAATCACCGCGCCGGCAACCGACCATTTGGTGCGTTTCTTCATGTAAGGATCCGATTAACGAAGTGGTTTGCCGACGGCGCTCTCGAGAACGGCAAAGGCTTTGTGGTAGTCATAGATGGAATTGATCCGATCGCTTTCCGCCCGCTCGTACGTCGCGCGCGACTGCGCGAGATCGACGAACGTCGTTGCACCGATCCTGTAGCGGTCCTGCATCAGCTTGAGCTCCTGCCTCGCCTTGGCGGCGTTCTGCTCCTGTAGCGCGACGGTCTTCTCCGCGGTCACGAGAGTGAGATAGGCCGCCGTCACGTCCGCGGTGAGCGCGAGCTCTCTCGACCGCACGCTGTACCGCGCGTCGGACCGGCTCGCCATCGCTTCCTGCACGCGCTGCTCGCGGGCAAATCCGTCGAAGAGCGGCAGCGACAGCATCGCGGTGAACGAACGGGGTGCCCTGGTGAAGTTGAAGGGGAACCGCGAGTTCCCCTCGCGAATCGACTGCGCCTGTGAGTCGGTGACGACGATCGCGCTGCACTGCGCGAGGTTGTTGGAAAGGTTCAGTGCCGCCCGGACCTCCTCGGTGCGAATGCAGCCGAGGCGCGAGGCTTCGGCCTGCGCCATGGCCTGCTGGACCGGGAAGGTCGAATTGGTATACCCATAAGTATAGCCGCCAATACCGGTGCTCAGGGTCAGCGTCGGAGAATACTCGCCCCGTTCCCGGCGCACGTTGAGGTTGGCCACCCGCTCGCGTGAGCGAAGCGCAATCACCACCGGATTTTGACGGTGTGCCGCCTCGAGCAGGTCCTCGAGGCGCAGATTCGTCGGCGTCACGGTGAAGCGGCTCACCAGCTTGACGTTGGGGGGCTGGCTGATGCCCATCAGCTGAAACAGTCTCAGCTTCTCGATCTCGATCTGATTTCTGGCTCTCAGCACCTGCACCTGCTGCAAGCCGAGCGCAACCTCGGCGCGCTGGATGTCCAGCTGGGTGCCCGAGCCGACGATCTCACGCGCCTGAGCCAGCACCAGCTCCGTCTGGGACGCTACAACCAGCGAATCCTGAAGATCCGCATTGGCCTCGGCCTGAAGGACCAGGAGGTACTGCTGCGCTACGTTGCTGCGCAATGTCTCGGTCGCGCCGGTGATGTCAGCCTCGACCGCGTCGCGATTGGCGCGCTGGAGGCTCGGCGTGATGAACGACGCGCTGTTGAGCCGGTAGTCGAATCCAATCTGGTAGCTCGACTGATTTACGTCAGAGCTCGCGCCTAGGCTCGTGCCGCTGAAGATCTGCTCGCCGCCTTGCTGGCGCTGGGCGGTCAGCGAGGCGTCGGCCCGGGGCAAAAGCGCACCGTAGGCGGACCTTACGCCGGCGCGTGCCGACACGCGGTCATTGAGGGTTTGCTGGAGGTCCGGATTGTTGCGGCGGGCCTGGTCTATGGCCTGTTCGATCGTCAGTGTGGTCTGTGACGCTGAGTCACGCGTGAGGACCTGGCCAGATGCCTGAGGGGCAGCTGCAACTAGAGCTATGAGAAGCAGGGGTCGCATCATTATAGGATGGGTGGGGTTTTCCGAGACGTACGAGCAACTATACAACGTAGTTTCAGGACGGAAAACACCCAATTCGCGTCGGGATCACTCCGCCGGCGCCGGGGCCAGGAATATCCGGTCGCTGATCTTCGCGTAGATGCGCTCGTACAACCGCTTGCCCTTGTCCGCCGATGCGAGGGAGGGCCGTCCGATCGAGCCTGAGCTGCCGCTGGGAACCTTGAGAGTGCCGCGGCGGTAACGCCGCAGCTGCTCCCGCGACATCATGTAGTCCTGCGCGATGTCGGGCTTTACCATCTGTGGGGCGATGAAGAGCATTATCGACGTGTCCACCTCGTCGCCGTGCATCGCCTCCTTCTGTCCCTCGAGCAGATCCGAGAGATTGACGCCGAAGATGTCCACGACCCGCACCCTCGCGCCGGCCGTGATCACCGTCGCCAGCGCCTCCTGGTGCGGGTCGTGGCCGTGCGCCGTGAGCAGGATGAACTCGCGCACTCCGGTCGCCTCCCACGAATCGATAAGATCGTTGAGCAGCCGGTGGAGGGTTTTTTTCCGCAGCGATGCGTTGCCGGTGAACCCTTTCTCGGTGTCCACGTTTACCCCGTATTCGACCGTCGGCGCACGCAACACGCCATATTCCGCCGACAGGTCGTCCGCCATGCGCTCGACGATGATCGTATCACAGCCGAGGGGAAGGTGCGGCCCGTGCTGCTCGCACGTGCCCACCGGAATGATGAGCCGCGGATCGTGACCCAGTATCGTCGCGATCTGCGATGGGTTGAGCTCCTTGACCCGCAGCGGGCCGGAATCTGGAAGGGAGGAGGGAAGGGTCATCGCATCAGCAAGTAGTATCAATGTAAGAAGCGCCGCCCTCAGGCGGCGCGCAATGCTGGCGCTTGCATCGGTCCCGCTGTTCCTGATGGCCCTCTGGGTGCGGAACCCCGCACTGCCCGGGTCGAACGGACCGCAGCAGCGTCCGGATGAGCGCGCTCGAGCCGCTGACGGAGCGATCCGCGCGCTCGAGCGCGCGCTTGGCGAAGCGACCGGGCGACTCGATGCGCGTGCCAGCGCGGCGCTCGACGCGCCCGCCGACCCGAACGAGGCTTTTGATTTTCTCGCTTTCCGGGCGCCACAGCGCGACGGCGAGTCCGTGGTGTTGTACGAGCAGGAGCGTGCATTGGCCTGGTCGGGCACCGTTCGTGTCGATCCCGACTCGCTGCGCCACCCCACCAGCGTCGCGTTCAGTGAATTCTATTCGACGCTCAACGTCTCGCGCGTGCGCGGAAACCGCCGCGCGGTTGCATCCGCGGTGCTGGCAGCCGTGCCGCCCGCGGACCGGCTCACGCCTTCACTTGCTTCGCGTGTCGCATTGTCCGGTGAAGTCGCCTCGTACGGGCTGGCAAGCGGCGCCGATGCGGCCGGCGGAAGAGTTGTGCTCGCTGCCGATGGTGTTCCGCTCCTGCGCGCGACGGCGAGGCTCGCCACCGCCGAGGAGGTGCGCTTTCGTCAGACCGCGACGTGGAGAGGCAGAGTTACGATTCTGCTGGTAGCGGGCATGCTGGCGCTGCTCGCGTTCGTGTGGAAAGACCGGCGCGCATTGCCGGAGCGGCTGTTCGCGATTGGCGTCGCGCTCGCCGTCACCGCGCTGGTGCCGTGGAACGAGTTCTCGAACTCGTCGCGCCTCTTTGACCCCGCGTTCTATTTCTCGCGCGTCGGCGGCGCGCTGACCGCCAATGCCGCGGCGCTAATCATCAGCTCGACGCTCGTGCTGATGGCCGTGTACGCGATCCTGCGGGCGTGGAGGCGAACACAGTGGCCTCGCGTGTGGGGCGCGATGGGAGCGCTGGTAATTCTCGGCTTCGGACTTCCACTCGCCTCGAACATCGTGCGCGGAATCGGACAACCGCCGCGGGGATCGACTCCCGGACTGTGGCTGTCGTGGGAGATTCCGCTGTTCCTGTTCCTGTTCGGGGTGCTCCTTCTCGCGTACTGCATGCTGCGCATCGCTTTCGGCCGGCCGGCGAGAGTTTCCCTGCGCTCCGCGCTCTTTCTCGCCGGCTTCGCGAGCACGGTTGCCATCGCCGCTCTCTGGTCGACGACATCGCGGCAGCGGGTGCGACTGGCGGAAGAGGACGTGTCGCGGCTCGCTGAGATCGACGAATACACGCTGCTCCTCGCCCGGCGCTTTGCGTCCTCCCTCGCTGACTCGGCGCAGCCGCGCACACGTGCCCGGCTGCTCCAGCTCTACGCGTCGTCCGAGCTGGCGTCGGCGGAGCTGCCGGCGACGCTCACCGCGTGGGACTCGAGCGCCAATCCGATCGCCGAGTTTGCGATAGCAGCGACCAGTCCCGACACCGCGCTGGTGCTGCGAGGCGCGCGCGAAGCGCTCGCCAGCGGCGAGACTGTTACGCGAAGCATCCTCGGTCCGACCGGCGTTCAGGTTCTGTCGGCCGTCGCCCACGAAGATGGAGGTGTCACATCGGTGCTGGTGCTGCCGCGCACGCGGCTGCTGAACGAGAATCCGTACGCCGCGCTGCTCGGCATGGGACGCGCATCGGGTGGCGACCCGCCGTACGCAATCGCGCTGACCGACGCTTCGCCGCTCATCGCCGCCGACCGCGACAGTCTTCGGTGGCATCGCATCGGCAACGAGCTTCATGGCGACAGACTCGTCCCGACGTCCACGGGCACGATGAGGGCGCACGTCGAGATCGATCTGCGCTCGCGGTGGGCCAGAGCCGAACGGGGTCTGCTCCTGTTGTTGATGAACGTTCTGCTTGCCGGCCTGCTTTGGCTCATGGGCGCCGCGGCCGAGCGCGGCTTCGCGCGCTGGGTACGCATCAGGGCATCACGCTGGATCTACACTTATAGGGCCCGTCTCACTCTCGCCCTTTTCACGTTCTTCGTCATTCCGGCGGTTGCATTCGCGCTGTGGTCCTATCAGCGGCTCCGCAGCGACGACGAGCAGACCCGCGAAGTGCTGGTGCGAGAGACCCTGAATGCGGTGATGTCCGGAGACGAATACGGTGAGCTGCCGGCCGCTGCCGCGCGCTTCGACACGCCGCTGTTTCTTTTCAGCAACGGATTCCTCGAGAGAACCAGTGACGTGCTTCTCGACGCGCTCGCGCCGGCCGGTCGTGCGCTGCCGCCGCCGGTCCAGCTGCGCCTCTCGACAGCCGGTGAGCTGTCCGCGTCATCCGTGCAGCAGCTGGGTCCGGCGGCGATGTTGTTCGGGTACAGCGCTTCACTTGGTCCCGCCCGCGAGCGGTTCGTGCTGTCGGCGCCGGCGCGAAGCGACGATCTCGTTCTCGATCGCAGGCGGCGCGACCTCGGCATGCTCGTACTGTTCGCGACGGCCGTCGGGGCGCTGGCCGCGCTTTGGCTGAGCGGAATCGCCGCCAAGCGTCTCGCGCGCGATCTCGAGCTTAGCCGCATCGAGGTGGCGCGCGCCGAGCGCGTGCTGGCCTGGGGTGAGATGGCGCGGCAGGTGGCGCACGAGATAAAGAATCCGCTCACTCCCATCAGGCTCGGCGTTCAGCACCTGCGTCGCGCGCGCTACGATTCGCGCGTCAACTTCGACGAGGTGCTCGACGACAACGTCGGCCGCATCCTCGCGGAGATCGACCGTCTCGACGAGATTGCGCGGTCGTTCAGCCGCTACGGCAGCGCGCCGGGCGACCTGCCACCCGCGTCGTCGATCGACGTCGCGGCAGTCGTGCGCGACGTCGTCGATCTCGAGAAGATGGGGGACCGGGAAACGAAGTGGCGGCTCCACGGCGCCGACGGATCCGCGTGGGCGATGGGCAGAAAGGACGAGATGCGCGACGTGCTCCTCAATGTTTTTGAGAACGCCCGGTTGGCGGGCGCGCGGCACGTCGACATCACCGTTCGCGAGGATGACCGGCGCGTTACGATCGAGACCGCCGACGACGGCGCCGGCATCGCGCCGGCGGTGCTGCCGCGAATCTTCGAGCCGCATTTTTCGACACGCACGACGGGAAGCGGGCTTGGCCTCGCCGTCACCCGCCGGTTGATTGAAGCCTGGGGTGGCGAGATCGGAATCTCGAGCGAAGAGGGAAAGGGAACGAGGGTATTGATCGTCTTGGCGAGAGGAGCAATGGATTCATGAGCGCGCCGGACCGCGGCGTCGTAACGCCCCGCGCCACGAGGATTCTTCCGGCCCACCTCGCGGAGTGGCAGCTGCCGCCTGAATGGGCATGGGGTCCGGGCGGAATGACGGGCGACTACAGGCACTATCAGGAAGTCATCGATGGTCTTGGCAGGTCACTGTCACTGGTCACCGTGCCGGATGTAGCGCACGTCAATTGGCTATTCTCCGAGGCGAAACAGCTCGCGCAGCGCAGTCACCCTTCGATTCCGACGACTTACCACTACTGGACGTCCTATCGCGAGGGAGGGAGGGGTCCGGGCTACCTGCGCCGCTGGGTCACTGGCGAAACCGTGCGGTCGCGTCTGGCGCGGCTCGGGCCGGCGGACATTCCCTACGTGCTCCAGCTTTTGCGCGGCGCGTGCTCGACGCTTGCGTACCTGCACGATACCGGCATCGCGCACGGCGGCTTGAACGGCGACGCGCTCTGGACGACGCCGACGGGGCGGTTGTGGATGCTCGAGTGGCAATGGGCCGTGCCCAGAGAGGACCTGCCGTCAGGGGTGCGCCCGGGCAACGGACCGATCGAGGTGCGGGCGCTCGATGCGCCGCGGATCGTGCG
>Ga0190265_10002259_pt1 | contig 12899 bp, 20 predicted proteins | sample Popmic124T_FD_133135 | JGI IMG/M metagenome (GOLD analysis project Ga0190265, IMG submission 133135) | Populus adjacent soil microbial communities from riparian zone of Indian Creek, Utah, USA - 124 T | ecosystem: Environmental > Terrestrial > Soil > Riparian zone | place: USA: Utah | collected... | reverse complement strand
TCCGCCAATGCTTCGACCGCCGCGCGCACGCTGTCGCCGCTCGCTGCATAGCCGGTCAACGCCGGCGTGGTACCGGCCACGATCGCGCCGCCGCTGACTTCCTCGGCGAGAGCGCCGATCTCCACCGCGCCGGCATCGGCCTCGACCTCGAAAGTCAGCGACGGTATCCGGTTTCCATATTCCTCGAGCTGGAAATCCTCGAACACCGCATAGGCAAGGCCGCGAAAAGCGGAGGTCTGGTCCGCCCCTTCCGCGGCGGCGATCAGCGGATCGGCCGCCTGGTCCTCGTCGCCGGGATGAAACCTGAATCCGGTGGCGCTCTTAAAGTCGCCCGCCGCGCCGCGGAGCAGCTTGCCGTCGGCCCAGATCCGGCCGATCCCGAGCACCGGCCGGGCCGAGAGCGCGACCGCGAAGCTCGCCGCATAGCTGTAGTTGACCGTCTTGGGTTGCCCCTTCCCGCCGCCTGCGGTCGAGCGCCGCTCGATCAGGTCGGTCGACCAAATCACGGTTCCGGCGACCCGCATCGTGCCGAAGATCTTGGGGATGGCGACGCCGTAGGACGAGGTCTGCACGGCGAGGTCGCCGAGCCTGGGCCCCTGCCGGGCCTTGGGCGCGAAGATGCGCTGATCGATCTGCTGGCCGATCGCCGCGCCGACCGCACCGCCGATCGGCCCGCCGATGACGGTTCCGACCGCGGTCAGGATGACTGTCGCCATTCAATCCTCCCTTTGCCTCCAGACACTCAGAATCGGCCAGGGCACCGGCCCGGGCCGCTCGACCACCCGGCCGAGCCCGGCGTCGCCGTGGATCAGCCCCTCGGTCGAAAGCACGCCGAGATGGAGCTGGCCCGGGCCGGCTTCCATCGCCAGCAGGTCGCCCGGACGCGCGACTTCGACCCGCGCCAGTCCCGCCGCTTCAAGCTCCGCCGCGAGGCGCTCCAGCGAATTGCCGCGCAGCGCATAGTCGCGCGGCACGTCCTCGACGCCGGCCGCCGCGGCAGCGAGCCCGACGCAGTCGAGCCCGGTCTCGCGCGCCCGGCCCTGCGGCCGGAAGCGCACGCCGACAAGGGCCCGCGCCCGCGCGACGATGCGGTCACCGTTTCGGGGCATCGGCCGGCGGCGGCGCGGGAGCCGGCGTTGCGGCGGGCTCGGCGGCGAGGCCGCCGAGGTCGAGCCGGACGTAGCCCGGCAGGTTCGCGCAGGCGCCAAGGCCGAGCAAAATGAATTCAAGGCAGACTTTGAGCCGCATGGTCCTTCTCCTTCTTTGATGAATGGCCCGGGCTGTCAGGCGCCGGGATAGCGGGTCAAAAGGTCGATCCCGGGCAAATGCGGTTCGCCGCGGAAGTTCACCGCGTTGCCGAACCGGCCCGAACAGGTCGCCAACATCTTGTCGCAGCCCTCGCGAATCTCGACGAGGTCGCCCACCGCCGGCGCGAAGGACGGCGGCTCGGCCAGCGTCAGCCGGCCGTCGTCGGAACCGAGCACCAGGCTCTCGAGCCCGCTGTTGGCGCCGCCGATCCAGCGCAGCCTGCCGCCGGCATGAGCGCCGCCCGCCTCCGCCTCCCCGACCTCCACGACATCCTCGTCAACGACCGCCGCGATCCGGGTCAGCGTCGTCCGTCCGGCCATGTCGACCCGGCACCTCTTGTCGCCCAGACTGGCGCGGCATTCGGGCGAGGTCTGCTCGACGACCGGCGCGTCGAGCAGGGCGGCGGGTCCGCGCAGCTCGGCCTCGAACGAGTCGCCTCTGGTCGAAACCTCTCCCAGCTCGCCACGCGCGACCGCGAATGTCTCGCCATCCGGCGCTTCCCAATCGACCATGAAAACGAAGGCCGCCGCGCCGTCCCAGCGGCCCGAGCCGAGATCGGCGGCGCTGATCGCTGCGCTGGTCAAAGCGCCCTCGACGTCGAGCGATTCCGCGTCGAACCCGTCGGTCAGGCTGATCGCCGACGGCAGCATCCCCGGCGCGGCGCGATAGACGAGCCCGCCGAACTCCAGGTCGCAATCGTGGGTCGTGAACCCAAGGGTCACCCCGTCCCGCCGCTCCAGCCGCCAGCACAAGGCCACGGTGCAGAGGTCTTTGTCCAGGAAATCGGTCATTCGCGAATCTCGATCATCGGCACCGAAGGCATCTCGCCCGCCGCGAAGGTCGCGCGGCTGAGGGCGAGCCGATCTTCGGCGAAGCGCACCGGTACGTCGAAGCGGAAGCCGGCGCTGACCGCCTCCCCCTCCTCCGGCGCGGCATCGAATTCGATCACGCCTTTCGCCGCGATCGTCCAGCCGCTCACCAGCTCGACCCCGTCGACCGCCACCCGCAATGTGCCTGCTTGCGGCCGCGTGATCCGGCGCAGCTGGTCGCCATAATGCTTCACCAGCGCATATTCGGTGCGGACGCCGTCGCCCACGCCCAGTGCCTGATCCTCCGGCCCGGGCTCCCCGCTCATGCCGTTCGAGCTGTTGTCGAACGGATCCTCGAGCCGGAAGCCGACCGCCGCCCCGCGCCGCGCGCGGAAGAAGTCGATCAATTCGTGCATATCCGCCTCGCTCGTCACGCCCGGTCCGGCATCGAAGGCGAGGCGCGCATCGGCCCATTCGCTGTTGCGCTGCTCGGCGCCGCCGGCGGTGGTCACGATCGCGGTGGAGAACTCCGGCTCGGCGCTGACCTCGCGGCCCAGTCCGATCGGGAAGCGCACGTCCTCGAAGGCAAGCATGTCATCCTTTCCCTCGCCGAAATGGACGAAGCCGTCGCGCAGCACCTGGGGCAGCGCCCAGACGAAGACCTGGTCCGTCCCGCGCCGCTCCGCCGCCGCCGCCGCCGCTGCGATCGGCGTCCACAAATGGCTGTCCTCGCCCGCGAGCACGAAGCCCGCATAATAATGCTGCGCCTCGACCGGGTAGCCGAGCCGAGTCGCCATCTCGGCGGCGCCGCGCGCCGAAGCCCCGGTCCGTCCCTCGATCACCCAGTCGTAATCTTCGAGCTGCAGGACATCGAAAGCCGGTGCCGCCCAGCCAAGCGGCGCGTTCGCCCGCTTCACTTCGGGCGCGCCGAGCAATGTCGGCAGGTAAAGCAGAAGCAGGCATTCGGCGTCCGGCGCTTCGTCCCGGACTGCCGCGCACAAGGCTTGGGTCGAGGCGGCCAGCGCCGCGCCCGCATCGTCGAGCGTCGCCTGCTGCGCCGCGTCGAGCGCGGCCCGAACGTCAGGGATCGAAACCGGTTCGAACGCCGCCACCGCCGCGTCGTCATAGAGGCAGATCCGGTTGTCGGGCATCACCCACCACCAGGGTTCGCCGATCTGGAACCGGACCGGTTGCTCAGCCGCAGCCGCCAGCGCCGCGAACGCGCGCGCCACGTCCTCAAGATAATCCATCGCTTCGGCATTGGCGGGCGAGAGCAAAGCCGAAGGCGGCTCCCAGCCGGTCAGCGCCGGATCGCCATTTTCCGCCCGCTGCTTCCATTCTTCCGGGCAATGCTGATCGAACAGCTCGTAGCTCAGCGACAGGATGACTTCGAAACCGATCGCCTTCGCCCGCGCCAGGAAATCCGAATGCCAGGCCGCGCACGGCCCGTTGAGCGTCCCGGTGACAAGGCCGCCTTCGAGCTCGAAATAATGGCTCATCCCGACATAATGAGAGATGATGCCGCGATAGCCGAGCTGCAATATGTTGCGCAGCATTCGCGCCGGCGTCAAATGGTAGAGGTCGTCATAGCCGGTCGCGACCCGAAGCGCGTGCTCCGGCACCAGGACATCGCCGATCGCCAGTACCGAGCCCGATCCGTCGCACGCGATTTCGCTCATCTCCGCCCAGCCTTCGGCCGGGGCGGCGAGCGCCGCCGCGGTCGCATCATAATCCGGCGCGACCAGCGACACGAACATGCGGTCGATATCGCCCGCCCAGACCGGGTCGTCCGCTTCCCAGCCGCCGGCGATCGTACCGAAGTCGAGATCGATCAGGGCATCTTCACTCGTCCCCTCGGCATAATTCCACAGCCGCACGAACCAACTCCGCGGCGCGCCCGCCGCGTCACGACCCTCCACGGTCAACGTTGGCCCGTGCGCCGCGTCCAGCGGCCTCAGCCCGCCCGAGCGCCAGCGAAAGCCGAGCCGGCAGCGGCGGAAGTCGCGCGCCGCCTCATAGGCGAGCAGCGGATGGTCGCGCCGGTCCTCGGCCTCCCAGATCAGGCCGGCCAAATCGTCCCGATTGTAAAACAGCGCCTCGACCCGCAGCGCGTTCGGCCCCATCGTCACCACGCTCGCCATCATCGGCCGCGGGAAATTGACGGTCCAATAGCGCGCGTCGAACCGCTTCACCGTCCCGAGCGTCTTCGCGCCGCCCGCCGGCGCCAGCCAATGTCCCATCGGCCTGATTCCTCTTCACATTCTGGCGTCTTGACCGTCCGGCGCGGACGCCCCTAGGGTTCGCGCCTCGGCGGGAGACCAGGATCGTGCGACGCGCGTTCGGCAGCATCATTCTCATCGCGGCGGCCGCGCTCACGGCACCCGCGGCCGCGTCCGATCTCGCGCTCGATGCGCAATCCGGCTACATCGTCGCGGTCGAGATCAAGGGCGTCACGCTCCGGCTGCGCGTCGATCCGGCCGCGAGCGGCCTCGTCATCCTCAATCCCGGGGCGGCGGCGCGCGCGCGGCTCAGCCCCGAGATCAGGCCGCCCAACTCGTTTCTGCCGGGCGCCTATCCACGCCAATCCTTCGCCAGGATCGGCCCGGTCAGTCTCACCGGCCGGACCACCCGGACGAGCGCCCGGGTCGCGGGCTTGCCCGCCGACCTCCGCTTCATCTGGTTCGATCGCGACGCCGTCGAGGGCGCCGACGGGATCATCAGCGTCGCCAACCTGCCGTTCGACCGCATCGTGCTCAGCCTGCGCCCGGAGAGTCCGCGTGAGACCGCGGTGCCGCTCGCCCTCGATTATTCGCCCGAGATGGGCCTCTTCCATCCCTATGCGCTCGGCGACCGGATCGTGCCGGTCCAGGTCTCGATCTGGCGCCAGGACAATATCAGCACGGCCGCCGCCGGCGCGCTGCTGGCCAGCCGCCATGCCGGCGCCTGGCGCGGCGACTATGCCCGCCAGATCGTCAATTTCGGCATCGACCGCCCGGTCCGGCCGATGGGGCTGCAGCGGCCGATCGACCTCGAAGGGATCAGCGTCAGCCAGTTTTTGGTCCGCACGGGCGATTATCGCGGCGACTATGCCCTGCCCGCCGACGCCGCCGATCCCGACGAGATCGTCGTCACCGCCGCCGGCCTCCACCAGGCGGCGCGCCTCAACCTCACGCTTGGCCGCAGCCAGCTCGAGCGCTGCAGCAGCGTCACCTACGAAACGGCGCCGCGCCGCCTCACCCTGAGCTGCGCGCTCAATCCTCCACGCGCAGCAGCGCCTGCTTCACCGCGCGCGCCACCTGACGGCTCGACGCCTTCAGTGCCCGCGGTTCAGCTCCCGCCGCCGCGTTGATCGTGATGCTGAGCCTGACCTCACGTGCGCCGGCGCTCCGGCCCGTGTCGATCCGCCCGCTCGCCGCCGGCACGAACAATTCCGGCCCGCGCTCGCCGACCAGATAGGCGCGCCCCGCGGTCACCGGACCGCCGGTCGCCCGCCCCGGAGCGCCCGCCAGCGCCGCGACGATGTTCGCGATGGCGCCGCCGATCTCGCTGCCGCCGCCCTTGCCACCGCCGAATATCGCGCCGATCCCGCCCCTGATCGCCGCGCCGGCTATGTCCGCCAACACCGACAGCGCCACCCGCTTCAGATCCTCGAAGCCCAGCTTTCCGGTGCTGAGAGCGCGCAGCAGCGCGCCTTCCAGCGCCCGCCCGGCCTGGAGGGCGCCGGCCGTGAACGGGCCGTCAAGCTCGGCGCGCATCGCCGCCACGTCGCGCGCGAACAGCGAGGTGTCGGCGCGCACGCTCACGATCAGCCGTTCGATTTCCTCATCCATCGGGAAACATCTCCTTGAGGCGTGCCAGGTCGTGCGCGGACGCGGCGGGCAGATCGTCGCCCGCCATCGCGATCAGCACAGCCGCCAGTTCGGCCGGCGTCGCCGCCCAGAATTCGTCCGGCCGCCAGCCGAGCAACGCCCCCGCCGTCCCCGCCAGCCGCCCCGCGGCGTCGCTAAACACGGCCTTGCAGGATCTGGGTAAGCAACAGCTTCAGCACCGGCGTCGCTTTGGCGAGCCCCCGCTCGGCCAGCGCCTCGCCGATACGCTCGCGCGTGCAGCCGTCCGGCCGTTCCACCGCGCAATGCCAAAACAACGCGGCGATCTCGCCAAGCCTGAGCTGCCCTGCCGCCGCGCGTTCCACGAGCGCGAAGAGCGGCCCCAATTCTTCTTCCGCCGCGACCAATGCCGCAAAGCTTGGGCGCAGCAGAAGCGTCTCGCCGCCGACCCTCAGGCCCGCTTCGCCGCGGGCGGAATTGGCCGGCCGCGTCATTCCGAAGTGACCGCGCCCGAGCTTTCCAGGTTCACCGCATAGGTGCGCTCGCCGCCATGGTCGCCGGCATAATCGAGCCGGGTCAGCAGGAACTTGCCGCGCAGCCGCTCGCCGCTTTCGAACGATAGTTCGTAATCGTCGATCAGGCCGGCCAGCGCGTTCGCCTTGATCCGCGTCTCCGCCGCCGATCCGGTGAATATGCCGCTGCCCGAAACCGAGACCGAGCGCACGCCCGCGCCCGACAGCAATTCGCGCCAGCCGCCCGAATCCTTGCTGGTGACGTTAACCGCCTCGCCGTTCACCGACAATTGCGTCGTCCGCATGCCGGCGACGGTGGCGAAGACCGGCGGCGCGCCGCCATCTCCGACCTTCAGCAAAAAGGCGCTTCCTTTTTCCGCGCTCATGCACCATTCTCCTTAGTCTCAAGCCGTTGGATGGATTGGAATTCGCAATGATTTCCGCTGTTCTCACGTTGCTGCTCGCAGCCGCGGCGGCTCAGTCCGATACGACCCGCACCGCGCGCGAGGCGTATACGGCCTGCCTCCGTGGCTATGTGCAGCGCAGCCTTGATGCCCGCATGTCGGCCGCCGACTTCGCCGCGGCATTCCCGCAGCAATGCACCGCCCAGGAAACGGCCTTCCGGTCCGCCGTCATCGCCCGCGAAAATGCGTTGCGCGCGACCCGCGCCAATGCCGAGCAGGCGGCGACCGACGAGATCGACGAAGCGAAGCTGAACTTCCGCGAGCGCTTCGAAATGGCGCAGCCCGCCGCGCCGGCGACGCCGCCACCAGCTACGCCGCCACCGACCCCCGCCGCCGCGACGACGACACCGCAATAAGCGCGCCGCGCGCCGGGCCGCTCAGTCCTTCAGCATCCGCGCGCGATAGTCGATCGCGCCCGCCCGGCCCGCGCCCGCCTCGCGCAGCATCCGGCTGCGCAGGAAATGGAGGGTCACAACCTGCCAGCCGTCGAGCGCGCCGCCGACTCCGCCGATCGCGGCTTCGGCGGCCTGGATCAGCGCCCGCAGCCGCGCCGGGCGCTCGCCCGAGTCGCGAATCACGACCGCGAGGCGCAGTTCGCGGCCGGTGCCGCTCTTGTGGCTCCAGTCGCTTTCCGGCCCGGCCTCGACCACCGCATAAGGGAAGGCGGCGCGTATCGGCGGCCCGTCATAGACGCCGTTGAGATCCGCCACGCCGCCCAGCGCCGCGAGCGCCGCCGCGCACAAGGCGTCGCCCGCGCCCAAATCCTGCCCGCTCATTCTCTCAGCTCCGCCATCGTCCATTTGAGCGCCGGATCGAGCGCCAACCGCCGCTTGAGCCCGCGCCCGGTGAGGCGCACGCCTTCCGCATCGGTCCGCGCGTGCACATCGCCCGGCAGCGCTTCCGCGAGCCGCGCGGCGATCCGGCGCGCCTGTTCTGCGGCGCGGTCGTTGGCCCGCGCCGCGACCCGCGCCATCAATGTCTCGAACATCGCCTGTCCTATCTTAGCCGCAGCCGCCGCCACGGCCGCCACAAGGCGGTCACGGCGGCCGGCGGTCCGGCGCCCTCCGGACGTCCTGCATCGGGCCCCGGTCCGGGGTCCCGCCGGGTGTACAAATGCGCCGCCAGCCGCACGATTCCGTGCCGAAGCGCCTCGGGCAGGCCGTTGGGATCGGCCGCCATGCCGGCGCGATAGGCGACGCGAATCCGCTTGGCCCCGCCGCCGGCGAGCAGCCGCACCCAGCCGTCGCCGGCCGCGTCGATGTCGATCGCATAGTCCGTGGGGCCAAGGGCGGTCGGCGTGCCGTCTTGCGCCAGCGCATCGACGCCCAGGATCGCGCGGACCGGCGCGGCGCCGAGCCGGGTCCAGGCGGTCGCCGCGGCCAGCACCTCCGCCACCTCCCGTTCGATCAGCGCCTGGCCGGTAAAGGCCTCGCACATGTCGGCGGCGCCGCGCGCCAAAGCGGCGAGCAGGGCATCCTCGTCGCTGACCGCAATCCGCAGATACGCCTTCAGCTCGGCGATCGGGATGGGGAGCGGCGCGGCCTCGGCCATGACGATGCCCATCACCTTTCCTCCACGCGCAAGATGATCGACCGCGAATCGGCGCTGCCGTCGGACAGGGTGACCAGATTGGAGACCCAATAGCTGCGCCCGAGGACGCCGCCGGAGAGCCGCGCCGCGGTCCGGGCCGGTTCGAAGCTGTCTTCGTCGACGGCGATCCCGCCATCCTCGTCGGGATCGACCGACCAGACGCTCGCGACGATGGTCTGGCCGTCGAGATAGAGCGCCCAGTCGATCGCAAAATCGACCCGCGCCTCGGGGTCCTTGAGGTAGAAGCTCATCGATCCAGTCCTTCGTCAGGGTCGCGTCGCCCGCGCGGCGTCGAATCCGCCGGCCCGCGCCGCGTGCTGCCCTTCGGCCTGCGCCGCGCGGGCTTCGCGCGCCGCCGCCATGGTCTCGGCCAGCCGGGTGCGGCCGAAGTCGGTGGTCAGCATGCCGAGCCCGGCATGGCCCAGCGCCGCCGCGGCGATGGCCCGGCCGTCCATCTCAGCTTCCGATCAGTCCGTGGCCGCGCAGATCGTCGATCAGCGCCTTCACCCGCTGGGCGAGCTGGCTGACGGTGATGCCGCCGGAGTCGAACGCCGCGCGCGACGCGGTTCCGGTCGGCGTTCCCCAGCCGGTGACGCGGTTGCCGGCCACCTTGACGCCGTCGACCTTGTAGGCGCCCGATACGTCGCAATCGCCGGCCACGCTCAGGCTGGCGAGGCCGCTGACGCTGCCGCCGCTGATCGCGACGCCGTCCGCCGCTTGCATCGCCAGCGAGCCCAGGCCCAGATTGGCTCGCGCCGCCGCGGCCGAGGAGGCACCGGTGCCGCCATCGGCGACGGCAAGGTCGTTGCCGAGGCTGAGCTGCGGCGCCGAGACCGCCCCCGCAAAGGCGGCGCCGGCCAGGCCCGCTTTGGCGTCGAGCGCTTCCTGGAGCCCGTCGACGCTCTCGATTCCGATCGCCCCGCCTTCCTCCTGGCCGGTGAACCAGGCCGCGCCGACGGTCAGCGCGACCGTCTTCAGCCCGGGCGAGAAATCGACCGCCCCGCCGCCGGCCGACGAGGCGAGGGGCATCCGCACCAGCGTCTCGCCGCTGCCCAGCTCGCCCTCGCCCGTCTCCCATTCAGACGCATGGGTGACGCCGGCGACCGCATAATGAAACCGCGCGCCGGGCGGAACCGCGTCGGCGAACTGCCGGTGCCCGGGCAGCGCGCCGCCAAGCGCAAGATCCCCGGTCCCGGTGCCGAGGCTCACCTCGCGCACCAGATCGGCAAAGAACAGGCTCATGATCGGCCTCTTGATCTGAGGAAATGGAGGTGCGCCGGCCGGGAAAGGGGGCAAACCCGGCCGGCGCGTCGCCGCCGTCAGGCGGCGAACTTGAGCAGCTTGATCGCTTCCGAGTTCATCACCTGGCCGCCGACCCGCTTGGTCGCGTAGAAGTGGACGAACGGCTTGTTGGTGAAGGGATCGCGCAGGATCTGCGTCTCGCTCCGCTCCGCGATCAGATAGCCGGCCCTGAAATTGCCGAACGCGATCGACAGCGAATCCGCCGCCACGTCGGGCATGTCCTCGGCCTCGACCACCGGATAGCCGAGCAGGGTGTCGGGTTGTCCCGTCACCAGCCCCGGCTGCCACAGGAACGCGCCGTCGTCGGTCTTGAACTTGCGGATTCGTGCCGCGCTCGCCGAGTTCATCACGAACACCGCGCCCTGCCGGTAGGGCGAGCGCAATGCCTGGACCAGGTCGATGAGCTTGTCCTGCGGATTGGTCGCCGGAAAGCCCCCGGCGACGCCGGTTTCGAGATATTGCAGCGTCCCGAAAGCGCGGACGCCATCGGCCTCGTCGGTGTTCGGCGCGGCGAGGAAGCCCTTGGGCCGGTTGGTGCCGTTGCCGGAGACGAACGCCGCCCCTTCCGCCCGCGCGAACTCGGTCGCGATCTCGCTTGCGAGCCACGCCTCGACATCGAATGCGGCGTCGTCGAGCATCGCCTGGCTGGCCGCCGGATTGGCGTAAAGCTCGCCGAAGGGCGGCGCGATCTCCATGAAATCGGGCGTGTCGGTCTCCGGCCGCCCGGCGGTCTCGGCGACCCAGCCCGAGGGCGTGCCGCCGGTCGTCACCAGCTTGCGGTAGCCGGCCGAGCCGACCCTGACGACATTGGCGATGGCGCGGATCGGCGAGACCGCGGTCAGGATCCTGTCGATCTGCTGGTCGAGCTCTTCGGGCACCGCATAGCCGCCGGCCGCGTCGGTCGCGCCCGACAGCGCCTTCAGCTCCACGCCCGCCTCGAGGCCCTTCCTCAAATAGCGCTCGACGAACGGCGAGGCCTCGGCCTTCGCCCCCGCCAGCGCCGGCCGCGCGCCGGCCACGGCCTGCGCGTCCATCCGTATCTTCAACGCCGCGACCTCTTCCTTCAGCGCCGCGACATCCTCATCCTCCCGCTCCAGCGCCTCGAACGACGCCTCCAGCGCATCCGCTTTCACTTCCAGCATGTCTCTCTCCTCATTTGATCGTTTCACCCACACCAATCCGTCATCCCGGACCTGATCCGGGATCCAGCAACGCGAATTTTTCGAATCCTCGCGGCGTCAGATCAGCAGCCGCGTCTCCAGGCCGACCGCGTCGAATTGATCGCCCGCCAGCGTCTCCTCGCCAAGCTCGCGCACGAAGTCCGACCATAACGGCGCGGCTTGCTGCTCGCTCTTGCCCAGCTCCTTGAGCAGCGCCCGCCAGACGTCGCCGACTGTGACGAACTGCTCGCAATCCTCGAAATCGAACGCGATCCCGAACCGCGCCTGCACGCGCTCGATCGCGTCCACCTCATCGCCATCGCCGCCGAGGCCGATGCTCGTCATCATCCGTCCGGTTTAGCGCGCCTCGCCTTCAACCTCCACCGCATGTACACGCGCCCTGGGCTGCATCGGCAGCGTGACCAGGCTGATCTCGACCAACTCGAGCTCGGTCAGCTCCCTCGGTGTCTCGCCCGCCGCCTCCTTGACCCGGTAGCCGAAGCTCAGCCCCCGGACCGCGCCCTCCTTGAGCAGCGCCGCCGCCTCGCGCCCGGCCGCGCCATGCGACAGGCGCCCGATCACGCGCAGCCCGCGCTTGTCCTCCTTCAGATATTCGATCCGGCCGATCGGCCGCCCCGGCGCATGCTGCCAGAGCAAGGGCACTGCCGGCCCGCGCTCCAGCGATCGCGCGAACGCGCCCGCGCGCACCACGTCGCCGCCCCGATCGGGCCGGCCGAAGACCGCGGCATATCCAGCGAATCTCATGGCCTGATCGCCTCCAGCAACCCCATCCTGACCGCCATTCCCGCGACCAAAAGCGCGAGCACGATCCGGACCGCCCAGGTCACGATCGCGTTGCGCGCCGATTTTTTGGCGTCGCGCCAGGCGCGCAGCAATTCGCGCAGATCGTCCATGTCGCGCCGCGCATTCTCGTCTCTGAGGCCGAGCGCCGCGAGCGCCCGCTCGGCGCCGACTTCGCTCGCTTCCTCGATGAGCGCGCGCAGCGTCGCCATGTCGGCCCCCTGCCCCTCCGCCTGAGCGACGAGCAGCGCCAGCATCGATGCGTTGGCATCCGTCATGGCTCGCTCCTTCCCGCCCCGGACACCGATCCGGGGTCGAATCCCAGCATCTCTCGCTTCTCCGCATCGCTCAGGAATTCCGCCGCGCTCACCTGCCGCCACAGCCGCTCGCGGTCCTCGGCGAGCGCGCTGATCTGGTCGGCGTCGACCTCGAGCCGGACGCCCGGCCACCAGGCCGCCAGCGCCGCCGCGATCCCGCTCAATATCCGCGCCGCCATCGGCAGCACGGTCAGCCGCCAAAGCGCCCGGTTCGCCTCCTTGTAATTGGCGTAGGTCGAATCCCCCGGCAGCCCGAGCAGCATCGGCGGCACCCCGAACGCCAGCGCGATCTCGCGCGCCGCCGCCGCTTTCAGGCCGACGAAATCCATGTCGGCCGGGGTCAGGCTCATGGCCTGCCATTTGAGGCCGCCCTCGAGCAGCATCGGCCGGCCGGCATTGTCGCTGCCTGAGAATTGCGCCTCCATCTGCGCCCTGAGGCGCTCGAACTGCTCGACCGACAGGGCCGCCCCGTCGCCCGGATCGTAGACCAGCGCGCCGGAAGGCCGCGCCGCATTGTCGAGCAGCGCCTTGTTCCATTTCGCCGCCGCATTGTGCACCGCGACCGCGCCCGCGGCCGCATTGAGGCAGCCGAGCCCGTAATGGTCGTCGAGCGGATGCGCGGACTTCAGATGCACGACGCCCGGCCGCCCGAGCCCGTCTTTGGCCGCGATCCGGCTCTTCGCCTCGCCGACCTTGTAGACATAGGCCGCCGGCCAGCCGGCCGCGTCCGCCGCCACCGTCACCCGTTCGGGCCTGAGCGCGAACAATTCGGCCGGCAGCGCGTCGGCATCCTGAAGCACCTGCACATA
>Ga0190265_10002258_pt1 | contig 12900 bp, 7 predicted proteins | sample Popmic124T_FD_133135 | JGI IMG/M metagenome (GOLD analysis project Ga0190265, IMG submission 133135) | Populus adjacent soil microbial communities from riparian zone of Indian Creek, Utah, USA - 124 T | ecosystem: Environmental > Terrestrial > Soil > Riparian zone | place: USA: Utah | collected... | reverse complement strand
TCGAGCATCGCCTGCGCCTCGCCCGGGCTGACCACCATGCCGTACCGGTCCGTGCCAGGCCCGCCGTGGTAGCCCGGACGGACCATGGCCGCGTTCGAAACCGCGTAGAGCCCGTTGGTGGCCACCGTGAACACCGCCAGCATCACCGTCGCGAGCGTCGCCGCCACCGGCGTACGCAGGCGCGACACCAGGCTGAACCGGCCGAGCCGGTCGCGTAGCCACGCCTGCGTCTCGGCCATCCCGTTTGCGGCGATCAGGCACAGCGGTGCCCCGGCCATGGCGGCGAACCTGAACGGGTCGTCCCACCACGGCCGCGACAGCGTCATCACGAACTCGGAGTCCGAGGTGGCGACGGCGACGTAGAAGGCCCCGCACAGCAACGCCGTGGCGCCGATCCAGCGCAAGGCACCCAGTCGGGTGAAGAAGACCAGGCCCAAAGCCAGCGCGGCCGTGACCCAGAGCTGCGCGGTCGCCCCGGCGTGCTGGAACGTCAGCAGCATGCCGACGGCCTCGGGCAGCTTCGCCTCGCTGTCCCAACCCAGATACGGGATGTCGCCCGCGGCCAGTTCGATCGCGCTGATCAGTTGCGACCACGCCAGCAGCACGCTCGCGACCGCCACGGAGGCCAGCGCGACGACGTCACGGCCCACCGTCCGCCACCGCTGTCCCGCGGCGGCGAACCAGCGTTGCGCCAGCATCGGCAGCGCGAAGAGGATCCCGGCGAACAGCGTCGACGAGTGCACGGTGAGCAACCCGACGGCGGCCAGGACGAAGACGAGACCCGAATCGAGACCGGGCCGGGCGAGGTAGCGGTGCAGGGCGACGGCACCGAGCGGGGTCAGCGCCAGCCCCACCAGGAACGGCAGCAGTGGACCGCGGTTCATCGACTCGTACAGCACCGCCGTTGGCACCACGGCGATGACGGCCGCCAGACCCGCCAACACGGCCCGGCCGCCGAACTGGCGCACCAGGCCGACGAACGACAGCGCGAGCATCCCCGGGATCAGCAGGGTGTTGGCGTTGAGTACCACCGGGATCGACGCACCGCCGATGAGGTAGTTGACGGTGCCGATCAGGTGGTAGGCGTTCGGGTAGAAGATCTGCGTGTCGTACCAGTTGACGTTGCCGGTGCCCGTGACACTGCCATCGCCGGTCTCGGCGATGTAGCGGATGCCGTTCGCGTGGTAGACCGCGTCGAAACCCTGCGAGATCGCGCCCAGGTCGCCCAGCCCGGAGAGCACCGCGTAACCGCCGACCACGCCGGCCAGCAGCAGGCAGCCGACCACGGCGACGTGGCCGGCAGGTGACCAGCCCACGTCCACCCCGCCCACCCCGCCCGCCGCCGTGCGCCGGAGCCGCGAGGACAACCACCGGACGCCGGCGGCGACGGTGGTGAACAGGACGATCGTCAGTAAGAAGGTGCCGATGTCGAACGGCAACCCGAGCGCGGCCAGCCAGGGCCCCGCGAGCCCGCCGATCGCGTAGGTCAGGAGCGGGGCCATCGCGGCCAGCGCCCAACCGCGCAGCCCGGCGGCGAACCCGACGATTACTCCGGGCAGCATCAGGACGACCGCGTACGTCGCGATGGTCACCGCGTCGAGCGTCGCGCTGGTCGTCGTCGGCACTGGTGCAACCACCGTTCGTCGGTTTCAGGAGGCGAAGGGAGGTTATTGGTCACACCTGCCGCATCGGCTCCGGGGTCCCGTCTGCCGGTCCCGCAGATGATCGGCTACCTGAACCGGTACACGCTCGCGGAGCCGTATTCGGTTGTCGCGACGGCCGGCGAATCGTTCGGCGCGCGGGCCGTCGCCACCGGAGGTCGGGGCTGCCCGGACGCGCCGATAGTCTGCAGGCCAATTCGCAGCAGTTTGGGAGTTCGATGACCGCGTCAGATGTCCTAGTGCCGCTCGGCGGCGTCCTGGTACTCGCCGTACCGGGGCTGTTGCTGCAGTTCGCGGCCGGTGTGCGGGACAAGCTCTGGTTGGCGGCGATGACCGCACCGGTGAGTGTCGGTGTGTTCGTCATCGCGGGCGTGACCTCGGCGATCCCCGGCGTGTCCTATACCCCACTGCTCGTCGGCATCGTGACGGTCGTGCTGGCGGCGGTGATTTTCGCGATCTCCCGGGTGCGCCGGAACTGGGCGACCACGGCGCCCGCCCCACTGCCGGGTGAAGGCGCGAGCGCATCGTTCCTGCCGCCGCTCTCGACCCGCTTCGCGCTCCTCGCACAGCTCGGCGGCCTGGCGTTCTGCCTGGTCGCCGTGGTCCTGGCCTTCCAGCCGTGGCGGTCGGGCCTCGGTGGCTGGGACACCTACCCGCAGGAACACGACACGATCATCCACACGGTGCTCGTGGGCTACATCTCGCACACCGGTGAGGGCGCGCCGTGGCAGCTCCTGCCGCTGGACATGCTCACCGGCGATCCCGTCTCGTTCTACCCCTCCGGCCTGCCGCTCACCGCGGCACTGACCGGCGACCTCGTCGGGGGGCCGATCGCGGGCTTCAACATCGTCAACGCGCTCATGGTCGGCCCGGTGTTCGTCCTCGGATGCGCCGCGCTGACGGCCGCGGTGATGCGCCGGATGTCGGTCCGCGCCGAGTGGATCGCGCTCGCCGGGGGGATCGCGGCGATCGTCGCGGCCGGGCTGTACCGGCCGGGTGTCAACCTGCTGCACGACGGCGGGATCGCCCCCAACGCCGTTGCCATGAGCCTGACGCCGGGGATCATCGCCGGGATCGTGACGCTTGGACGTTCGCAGTGGCTGCGGGCGGCGGTGCTGGGCGTTGCCCTGGCAGGGATCTTCTCCGTACACCCGAGCGTGGTGGCGACGGTCGGCGCGAGCGTCGTGGTGTTCTGGGTCGCGGAGGCGTTCAGCGCCGACGGCCGCCGGACGCTGCGGGCGCAGTGGCCGGTGCTCGTGGGCGCGGCCGTGGTCGCGGGGCTGGCCGCGGCAGGGCAGGTGATCGGCTCGCTCGGGCAGGCCGGGCGCACCGGGAGCTGGCTGCCCGACATCCCGCCCGCGGGGCTCGGTGACGCCGTCGGCACCAACCTGATGCTGACCTACGGCGGCTACTACGACAGCAAGCAGGTTTTCGCGCAGGCCGCCGCCGGGTTGCTCGCGATCGTCGGAGCCGTGGCCGTCCTGCTGACCCGAAGGGGCTGGGCGGCGCTGGCCCTGTGGGGTTTCTGGCTGCTCGTCAGCATCGACTTCAAGATCAGTCCCGGATCGGGTTTCGGCTCGACCATCGGGTCGTTCTTCTACAAGTCCTACGTCCGGGTGCAGGCGCACGTCTCGGTGTTCGTGCCCCTGCTGGCCGCGATCGCCGTCCTTTCCGTCGCGGTGGCCATCGCCAGGCTCGCGGCCTCGCCGCCGAAGCTGCCCGCGTTCGCCGTGGCGTTGCGCAGGCGCGGCCCGGTCGCCGCGGGACTCGTCGTCGTGATGGCCGTCGGGTACGTACTGGCGGCGGGTATCTCGTACGAGCACCGCAACGCGGATATCGTCGCGCAGCGCTATGCGAAGCCGGAGTTCGTCCGCGTCAACGACGACGACCGCAGGGCCAGCGATTGGCTGGCCGAGCGCATCCGTCCGGGCGAGCGCGTGATGAACAGCGCCAACGACGGCTCCACGTACGCGTTCACCGAGGACAACGTGCCGGTGGTCAACGTCGTCACACTCGGAGCGATCCAGGCCCCGTACACGTACGCGTTGCTGGAGAGTTTCGACGACTACCCCACCGATCCGGAGATCCGGCAGACGATTCTGCGGCTGAACATCCGGTACGTGTACGTGGACTCCAAGGCCCCGACGATGGGTGCGGGCCCGGGCGCGCCGGACAACTGGCTCGGCGAGCCGACCTTCACCGTCGCTCCGGGACTGGAGAAGGTCGACGGCCTCCCGGGAATGTCGGTCGGTTTCCGATCCGGCACCGTGACCGTGTACGAACTCGATCGCGGCGCGCTGGAGGAGATGTCGGCCTGACGGCGTCCCGATTTCCCTTTGGTGCCACCAACCGGTTCACCCGGAAGCACCAGGCAACCGGTGCGTTGATCCGCGCGTGATCCGATTGGATGGCGGTAGGCCGTCCGAAGGGTGGGGGATCCGTTGATCGTCGCTGTGGTCGCAGTGTGGCTGGTACTGGGCGGCCTGGTGATCGCCGCATGGTCCCGCCTGAACGAAAGCAGGGCGTGGCGGGTCGTCGCGCTCGTGATCGCCCTCGCCTTCTCGCTGCTGCACCAGTTGATGTTCGGCACGGTGGTCGAGGACGCCTACATCTCATTCCGCTACTCGCTGAACATGGCCGAGGGATACGGCCCGGTGTTCAACCCGGGCGAGCGGGTCGAGGGGTACTCGAACTTCCTGTGGACGGTGCTGGTGGCCGTGCCGCAGGCCGTGTTCGGCAGGGGGCTGGTCACCGGTGCCGCCGCACTCGGTGTCGCCTGCACGTTGGGCTGCGTCGTGCTCGCCTACCTGCTGGTCAACCGGATCACCCGCACGGCGGGCACCGAGCGCCCCGCGCTGGGCGTGCTGGCCGCCGTCCTGACGGCCGGGGCGGGCGGGCTGGCGGCGTACGGGCCGTCCGGGCTGGAGACGCCCCTGTTCCTGCTGCTCGTGTTCGCCACCGTCTACGCCGCCGCCTGCGAGCGGGCCGTGATCGCCGGGGTGCTGGCGGCGCTCGCCACCATGACCCGTCCGGACGGAGTGCTGCTGGCACTGCTCGTCGGCGTCTACCTCCTCGTGGCGGCCGCCCGCAAGCGCCTCGGGTGGTGGCTGCCGACCGGCTACGCGCTCGGCGGGCTCGTGCTCGCCGTGCCGTGGACGGTCTGGCGGGTCACCTACTACGGCCACTTCCTGCCGAACGCGGTCGCCGCGAAGTCCGGTGGTTCACTCGGCTGGCAGCTCGAACAGGGGTGGGACTACCTGGCGGGTTTTTCCGTGGCGCACCTAGCGTTCCTGCTCGCCGGTGTGGTCACCGCCGTGGCGTTGGTGCGGCCCAGAACGCCCGCCGACGCACCGGCCGCGCGGGCCGCATCGCTGGTCTGGCTGCTGCTCGCCGTGGCCGTCGTGTACCTGATGTTCGTCACCTTCACCGGCGGCGACTGGATGCCGGCATGGCGGCTGCTGGCCCCTGTGCCACCGCTGCTGGGTGCCACCGCGATAGCGGCGTACGGGGTGCTGGCCGGGACGTCCGCCGCGCCGGTCGGGGCATCGGCCGGGGAACTGCCGCGCGCGTCCCCTGCCCGCCGGGTCGCGCCCGCTGTCGTCGTCGGCGTGTCCGGCCTGTCGCTGCTCGTCTCCACCGTCGTGCCGAACATGCTGGCCTCGATGCACGAGTGGCGGGGGGAGATCGCCGAGATGGCGGAGATCGGTTCCTGGTTCGGTGACACCCTTCCCCCCGGCACGGTGTTCAGCACCTACGCCAACGGTGCGCTTTCCTACCGCGCGGGCAACGAGCTGGTTGTCATCGACGTCCTCGGGCTGACCGACGAGCACATCGCCCGCGAGGGCAGGCGTGACGAGGGGAGCGGTCCGATCGGGCACATCGCCAACGACTACGGGTATGTGGTGGACGTCCGCCGCCCCGCCGTGGCGGTGATGTCGACCAGCGGGTTCGGGCGGGAGCAGGACTGCTGGATCGCGCCCGCGTACGAGGAGTCCTACGCCGCGGCCACGTTCCGCCGGGCGGGCACGGCGAAGTGGGTCACGCTATTCGTGCGCAACGCCCAGGCCGCCGAGTTGATCGGCGAGCTCGACTCGGACTCGCGGTTCGAATACGTCCCGTGCGGGTGAAGAGGGGCGGGGGACCGGGGCGGCACGCGGGAAGCGCGGCGGCCCGTGGCTACGCTGAGGCAGTGCCGGAGCAGGTGGAGCGCGAGGTCACGCATCGGCGGGGGCTCGGAACGGGCAGGGAGATCGGTCTGGCGACCGCAGTCTTCGTGCTGACCTTCGGGTTGCTCATGGTCAGGCTCCTGGTGCCCCGTGCGATCGGTGCCGCTGACAACGGCGACGGCAAGCGCGTGCTTTGCGGCTTGGGGATCCAATGGGAGACCCCGGCCCAGGATTTCGCCCGCACCGCGTACACCGAACCGATCCTGGGCTGCAAGTCGGACTATTTCCTCAGCCAGATCTGGTTCCTCCGGGCCGCGCAGTGGGTCGGACGGATCGTGGGTACGGAATCCACCGTCAATCTCGTGATCGTCGGCATTCTGAGCAGCATTCTCGTCGCGGCCTCGGTGGCGTTGATCGCACTCGGCGCACAGTTCCCGTGGCGCTACCGGCTCGCGCTTTCCGCCGGGGTCCTACTGGTGCTGGCCGATTCCGCGTTCTTCGGGTACTTCTCGTCGGTTCTCGGTGAGGGCCCGGCGTTCATCGGCATCACGCTGATGGTCGGCGGGATGCTGCTGATGTCGCGTACGGGCTGGTGGCGCTATCTCGGCATGGCGGTGACGATCGGCGGCGGGATCATCGGCGTCAACGCCAAGGTCCAGACCTTGATGATCCTGCCGATCCTGCTGCTGGCACTGGTTTTCATCCGCCCGGACGGCATGAAGGGCATCGCCCGATGGGCTCCCGTCGGCCTGGTGTTCGCCGCCGTGCTGAACGGGACGCTGTACCTGCAGCCGCCGCTCGGCGAGGAGACCGGGCCCGGCCAGGACACCCGTGAGATCAACATGTTCAACACGATCTTCATGTCCATTGTCGACGGCGAGCACGACACCGGCGCGGATCTCGCCGCACTGGGTCTTCCCGAATCGTTCGGCCAGTACGCGGCCAACGGCTGGTGGCATCCCCACCCGGCGCGATTCGATCCGCTGTATCCGCAGTATCGCGAGAAGATCAGTAGGCGGAACGTCGTCGAATACTTCGCCGAACACCCTGACCGGACCGTCCAGATCCTGAACCGCGCGGCGACCGACCTGCTGAAGGCGCGCCCCGAATACCTGGCCAGCTTTACACGGGAGGCGGGTTACCCGCCGTTGACGCTCGAATACCGCGTGCCGGTTTTCTCCGGCATCACGGCGTTCATCGCACCGCTGGGCCTATGGGTGCTCATACCCCTTTGGCTGCTGATCGCGTTCGCGGCCGTTCGCGCGTGGCGGTCACCGTTGCGGATCCGGCAGTTCGGCGTCGTCATCCTGTTCCTGCTCGGCATCGCGCTCGGGCAGTTCCCGCTGGCCGCGCTCGGGGACGGCATCGAGAACATCAAGCACCAGAGCGTCGCTCTGTTCTGCACCCTGCTGGGTCTGGTGCTGTCGGCCGCGACCCTCGTCCGCAACACGGCGGATGGCGGTCGCGACGAACCTACGGTCACGTAGCCTGGGTGCATGGCTGAACTCGTGTACCCGCCCGTGATCGCGGCGGCCAAGACCATGTTTCGCTTGCTGGACAACAAGTTGCGGGTGACCGGCACCGAGAACATCCCGGCCACGGGTGGCGCGGTCATCGCCTGCAACCACGTCAGCTACCTCGACTTCCTCTTCTGCGGTTTCGGGGCCCAACCGGCGAAGCGCCTGGTGCGGTTCATGGCCAAGAAGGAGATCTTCGACAACAAGGTCGCCGGCCCGCTGATGCGCGGCATGCACCACATCCCGGTGGACCGGGCCGCGGGCCGGGCCTCCTACGACGAGGCCGTGGGGCGGTTGAAGGCCGGCGAGGTCGTCGGCCTGTTCCCGGAGGCGACGATCAGCCGCTCGTTCACGGTCAAGGAGATCAAGTCCGGCGCCGTCCGCATGGCGGCTGAGGCCGGGGTCCCGATCATCCCGATGGTGCTCTGGGGCACCCAGCGACTGTGGACGAAGGGAAGGCCGCGAACGCTCACCAAGCGCCACGTGCCGATTCTGATCCGGGCAGGCGATCCGTTCACCCCGGGCCCCGGCGAGGACCCCGAGCTGGTCGCCAAGGACCTCCGGCTGCGGATGACCAAGCTTCTCGACGAGGTGCAGGCCGAGTATCCCGAGGCACCGGGCGAGGACGACCGCTGGTGGATGCCCGCGCACCTCGGCGGCACCGCGCCGACCCCGGAGGAGGCCGCTGCGCTGGACGCCAGGCCCGGTCGCGACCCCGACCCGGCGAACTGACCGGGCCCGCCGGCCGGGCAGGCGCCGACGAGCCGGCGTCAGAACCAGCGTTCGAGCACCTGTGCCACACCCTCCTCGGAGTTGGGTGCGGTGATCTCGTCGGCGATGGCCAGGACCTCCGGGTGCCCGTTGGCCATCGCCACCCCGTGCCCGGCCCACTGGAGCATCGCGGTGTCGTTGGGCATGTCGCCGAACGCGATCGTCCGCTTCCGCTCCACGCCGAGGCGCTCCGCGACATCGGCGAGCCCGGTGGCCTTGGTGATGCCGTGCGCCGAGACCTCGATCATCCCGAGGCTGGTGGAGTAGGTGACGTCCACGGAGTCGTCCAGCACCGCACTCGCGGCCTCCGCCATCTCCGCCGAACGCATGCCTTTGGCGCTGACCAGCAGTTTCACCGCCGGGTGGCCGAGGACCTCTGCCCGTGAGGCCTCCAGGCACTCGCTGTCACCCCACGGATTGTGGAACCCGTGCTCGACGATCAGGCTGTAGGTGTCCTCGACCTGGGCTGTCGCACCGACGCGTTCGGCGGCGAGTTGGCAACGGGGCAACGCCGTGCGCAGCGCGACGGCGATGTCGTTGAGCATGAGCGGATCCAGCGTGTGGGTGGAGACGATCTCGTCGGCCCCGACGTCGTAGAGAACGGCGCCGTTGGCGCACACCGCGTAGCCGGTGAGCCCCGCGGGGCGTGCGACCGGTGGGATCCACCGTGGCGGCCGGCCGGACGCGAGCACGAACGGAACATCGGCCGCCAGTGCGCGGCCGATGACGTCGAGGGTCCGGCGTTCGAGCTTCTCGAGCGGGCTGAGCAGGGTGCCGTCCACGTCCGACGCGATCAGTTGAGGTCTGTCCACGCCGGCCATCCTCCCTCACGACGGACGGTTCGTAGTCGGCCTTTCCGTGTGACCCTGCCCGTTGACTAACCGGCGGGGTGCACCGATAGCGTGATCACCCGTGCGAGTAGGCATTGTGATCCTTCCGGAAGACCGGTGGTGGGCGGCGGAGCCCAAGTGGCGGGCCGCAGAGGAATTCGGCTTCGACCACGCGTGGACGTACGACCATCTGGGGTGGAGGTCCCTGGTCGACGGTCCCTGGTTCAGCGCGATTCCCACACTGACCGCGGCCGCGACGGTCACGTCGTCGATCCGCCTGGGGACGTACGTGGCGTCGCCCAACTACCGCCATCCGGTCCCGTTCATGCGGGAGGTGGTGACGTTGGACGACATCTCCGACGGCCGTCTCATATTGGGCATGGGCGCCGGAGGCACCGGCAGCACCTCCTACGACACCCTTGTAATGGGCGGGCCGGAACCGACCCGCAAGGAGCGCGCGGACCGGTTCATCGAGTTCGTCGAGGCGCTCGACGGGCTGCTTCTCCACGACAAGTACGACCACGAAGGCAACTACTTCACGGCCAGGGGCGCCCGGAACCTCCCCGGCACCGTCCAGCGTCCCCGGTTGCCGTTCCTGATCGCCGCGAACGGCCCTCGGACGATCCGGCTGGCGGTGCGTCAGGGTGCGGGCTGGCTCACGGCCGGCCGTCCGGCTGACACCCTGGACGCCTGGTGGAAGGGTGTCGCGGAGCTGGCGGCGAGATTCGACGAGACTCTCGCAGCGCTGGGTCGCGACAGCTCGACCGTGGAGCGGCATCTCGGCCTGGACGCGGCACCCGTGTACTCGCTCTCCAGCGTCGAGGCGTTCACCGATGCCGCGGGCCGGGCGGAGGAGTTGGGGTTCACCGACATCGCCGCGCACTGGCCCCGCTCCGACAGCCCCTACGCGGGTCGCGAGACCGTGCTTGAGCAGGTGGCGGCCGACGTGCTGCCGGGCTTGCAGGGACGGCAGCAGCGGTTGTAGCACCCCGGGAACGTGCACCCAGGGCGATTGGGGCAACACGGACGACGCAGCGTGACCCTCCGGATTGGTCCCTTCGGGTGATAGTGGGTACCCAGGGAAACCGATTGCCGAAGGTAGGCGTCCAGATAGTTGTAACCGCTACGCAGGGCGGTAGGAACCGGTGTCGGAGGGGCGCCGGATCCGACGGGGTGTGAGCCCCGGGGGTACTGGGGGAGGTGTGAGCCCCCGTGCGGCGGGCCGCGAGGCCGGTCGCACGGGGGCTTTACCGCGTTCGGACCCGCTGTCGACCGTCTCGGTCAGCGGGTGATCTCGTAGATGACCGCGTCCGGGTTCGTGTATACGCGCCGCAGGAACCCGAGCCCCTCCAGGTCGCGAAGGCCCATCGGCCGCTCGTACTCGACCTTGATCGAGCTGCTGCCCAGAAGTACGTGGCGAATGTTCAGGCGCTTGACGGTCTCCCGCACGCGGGCGTCGCGATCGTAATCGCGGAAGTGGTCCGCGAGCAGCGTCGCGTCAGGTGGCGGAACGCTCGGGTCGTAGTGCCCGGCGATCGGGCGGACACCAGAGATCGCGAACACCCAGGCCGTGCCGTCGAACCGGTCGTTGAGCACCATCTCGTCCGGGCCGGCGAGCTTGCCGACCTCCTTCATCGCGGCTACCTCGTTCCAGCTGACGGGTATCGCGCGATTCTCCGACTCCGGGTAGTTGTGATAGGCGTACGCCACGGCCGTCGCGTTGACCTTCGCGTAGAAGCCGTTCGTGACCACCGCGAGCGCGCCGACGATGGCCACGGCGGTGGCGACGCTCACGACTCGGCCGAGCTGCCTGCTCGACTGCACCCACGAAACGTTCGAAGTGGCCTCGCTGGCCCAGCGATGCAACTCGGCGAGACCGTGCCCGGCCAGCAGGCACAGCGGAATCGCGGCGAGCGCCAGCAACCGGTACCGGTCGTTCCACCACGGCCGCGACAGGATGATGACCAGCGGATTGGCGCCGTAGCAGGCGACCATCACGAACAGCCCCGAGAGCCCGAACGCCGAAAACCCGATCCACCGCATCCGGTCCAGCGACCGGAACGCGAAGATCCCGATGACCAGCAGCGCGGCCAGCCACATCTGCGGATGGTGCAGCACCTGGTGAAAGCTCAGAAGCTGGCCGAGCGCCGACGTGACCTTGATGTCGGAGGCCCAGGGGTTGTACGGGTACGAGCCCGCGGAGAACGTGATCGTCGCGAGCAGGTGCGGCGCGACGAGCAACGCGGCAACGACACCGGCCGCGAGCAGCCGCAGCACGTCGCCGACGACCTTGCCCTCCTTGCGCCACCAGCGTTGGAGGAGCATCGGCGCGGCGAACAGGATCGCGCCGATCAGGGAACTCGAGTGCGAGGCGAACAGCCCGGCGGCGGCCAGCGCGAAGAGGAAGCCGGTGTCCAGGCCCGGACGCGCGATGAAGCGATGCAGGACCACGGCCGCGACCGGTGTGAGGACGATGCCCAGCGCGAACGGCAGGAGCCCGCTGGACACCGACTCGTAGGCGCCGGTGGTGGCCGTGGCGGCGACGATCGCCGTGGCGCCCGCCAGCGACGCGCGCCCGCCGAACTGGCGGACCAGAGCCACCATCGACAGCGCGAAGATTCCGGCGACGGGGACCGTGACCGCGTTGAGCACGACCGGGATCGACGCGCCGGACAACGCGTACACGGGCGCCGCGACGAGGTGGTAGGCGTTCGGGTAGAACGACCCGCCGTCGAACCAGTTGACGCTGCCCATGCCGAACAGGGAGCCGTCACCCGTGTCGGCGATGTACCGGATGCCGTTCGCGTGGAAGACCGTGTCCCAGCGTTGGAAGACGGCGGTCGTGCCGCCCGCCGCCGACAGGACGACGACCACCGACAGGACCGTCGCCAGAAGGACGCACACGGCGACGGCGATGTGCGCCCGCCGGCTCCACACCACCGGGGGACGGCAGGAGTCCTGCTTCGCGCGCGAGGCGGTCCAGCCGCGCTTCACCGAGACCCAGCGCAGCCCCCAGGCGATCCCGGCGAGCAGCAGGGTCACGGCCGCCGCGGTGCCCGCGTTGTAGCGCAGTCCGAGGTCGGACAGCCACGGACCGGCGAGCCCGGCGGCGGTATACGTCAGCAGGGGCGCGAGGCCGGCGAGGACCCAGCCGCGCAGGCCGGCGGCCACTCCGATGAGGAGGCCAGGAACCATCAGCACGATCAGGTAGAGGCTGATCGTGCTGGCGTATATCCAGAACGTGTCCGGTGTTGGCACGGCTTCCTAGCTCGTCTTCTGCGTCAAATCGAATGGGCGGTGCGGTGCGACTCCGGCGCGGCGGTAGCGTATGCGCCCGTGAGCGCGCACACGAACTCCGCAGAGATTACTGAAGGCGATTTCGCCGGTTACGACCTGATCGTAGTGGGTTCCGGTTTCTTCGGTCTCACCGTGGCCGAGCGAGCCGCCAGCCAGCTCGGGAAGAAGGTGTTGATCCTTGAGCGGCGAAGCCACCTCGGTGGTAACGCCTACTCGGCGAACGAACCCGAGACGGGGATCGAGGTGCACGTATACGGCGCGCACCTGTTCCACACGTCGAACAAACGGGTGTGGGACTACGTCACCCAGTTCACCGAGTTCACCGACTACCAGCACCGGGTCTTCGCGAAGTACTCCGGTCAGGTGTACTCGTTCCCGATGAACCTCGGTCTCATCAATCAGTTCTTCGGTAAGTCGCACAGCCCCGACGAGGCACGCGAACTCATCAACGAGCTGGCGAGCGAGATCGACACCAAGGACGCGCAGAACCTCGAGGAGAAGGCGATCTCACTGATCGGCCGTCCCCTGTACGAAGCGTTCGTACGCGGTTACACGGCCAAGCAGTGGCAGACCGACCCCAAGGAACTCGCCGCGTCGATCATCACTCGGCTCCCCGTCCGCTACAACTTCAACAACCGCTACTTCAATGACACCTACG
>Ga0190265_10002257_pt1 | contig 12902 bp, 10 predicted proteins | sample Popmic124T_FD_133135 | JGI IMG/M metagenome (GOLD analysis project Ga0190265, IMG submission 133135) | Populus adjacent soil microbial communities from riparian zone of Indian Creek, Utah, USA - 124 T | ecosystem: Environmental > Terrestrial > Soil > Riparian zone | place: USA: Utah | collected... | reverse complement strand
TCAGGTACTCGTAGTTGGCCACGGTCACGTGCGCGGACACCACCAGCCGGCGCATCCGGCGCACCGCGGCGCCGGCCCGGTCGTCCACGTGCTTCCAGAGGACGGCGTTGTCCTCCTCGTGGATGCAGATCGCGTTGCGGATCACCGAGGGCTCGCCTGCGGAGTCCGGCAGCACGGCGTCCAGGTAGCGGATCTCGCCCAGGCAGTCGCAACCCAGCTCCAGCGACGTGGTCATCACGCCGAGGCCCCACTCGCCGATGTCGTAGGCGGTGCGCCGCACGTGATCCGGAGTGGGGTCGCGGTAGGGCACCACCATCTCGGCGAAGGAGATCCGGTGCGCCACCGAGCGCAGCTCGTCGCCGTCGCGGTAGCCGACCCGGTGCAGCACCAGGCCCTCGCGGTGGTTGAACCCGACCCGCAGCTCCCAGTTCTGCCAGCGGATCAGGTTGCCGTCCAGCGTGAACGACGGCCCCTCCGGCTGGTTGATCTCCAGCGGCTTGCGGTCGGTGCGCTCGGCGTAACCGGGCACGTGCTCGGGCAGGTACTCGCCCTGCACCGGCGGGAACCCGGCGCTCGGCTGGTCCTCGATCTCCAGCAGTTCCAGGGTGTTCACGTCGAGGATGAACTTCAGACCGCTGACCGGGTGTGCGTAGGGGTTGGAGGTCGGCGCCGCGCGCAACCACACGTCGCACCAGCCGATGCGCCGCCCGCGGTAGCGCTCCGGGATCAGGTGCCCGCCGTAGGTCCACATGTCGATCAGCACCAGCGACATGTCGGTGATGCCGCGCGCGGCCAGCGCCGCGATCACCTCCGGGTGCTTGCGGAGCGCCTCGTCACAGTCGTGGAACTCGTCGACGGTGGCGTTGGGCTGCTTGCCCGGCTGCGGCTCCCAGCTGAGCACGGAGTCGTCGGTCAGCGAGAGCATCGCCTTGTAGGCCGACCCGTCCCGGGTGTCCCACAGCACGGCCCGCGCCTCGCGGCGGATCTCGTCACCGGGGGAGAACCGGCGCACCACGTCCTTGGCCGGCTCGCGGAGCTCGATCGAGGCGATCCGCCAGCCTGGCCCGAAGCCGCGCTCCCGCGCCAGGATGGCCCGGGCCCGCAGGAACTCGTCGGCGGAGAGCGGGTCGAGCGGATGCGCTGTGGACGTCACGGAATCGCTGCCTTCCTTCAGGAACGATCAGAACCGGGTGTCGCGGCGCGAAGTGATCCACAGTCTTGTGGCTCCCGCAGCGGCGGGGCAAGGGTCGCCGGTGCGCTCACGTGCTCCGGCGGCACGGCATGCCGAAATGGCGAACTCGATCTCCGCAGTGCGCCGTTCGGACCCGATCGCTGGAGGTGCCGGCGGGATAGCCTCAGCACAGGTCCGGTCGATCCCGACAACGTGAGGGGGCACCCGATGGTTGCTCAGATCCCCCAGGTCGCCACGGCGCTGCCCGGCGCCGGCTCGCAGGCGCTGCAGCAGCGGCGCGCCCAGGCGGTCAGCCGTGCGGTCGGCACCGTGCTGCCGGTCTACGTCGAGGAGGCGTCCGGCGGCATCCTGCGCGACGTCGACGGCAACCAGCTGATCGACTTCGCCTCCGGTATCGCGGTGACCAGCGTGGGGAACTCGGACCCTCGGGTGGTCGCCCGGGTGCAGGAGCAGGTCGCGAAGTTCACCCACACCTGCTTCATGATCACCGCGTACGAACCGTACGTCGAGGTGTGCGAGCAGCTCAACGAGCTGACCCCGGGGAGCCACGAGAAGCGCTCGGCGCTGTTCAACTCCGGTGCCGAGGCCGTCGAGAACGCGATCAAGATCGCGCGCTACGCCACCGGCCGGCAGGCCGTGGTCGCCTTCGACCACGCGTACCACGGCCGCACCAACCTGACCATGGCGCTGACCGCCAAGTCGATGCCCTACAAGGCCGGCTTCGCGCCGTTCGCCGGCGAGATCTACCGGGTCCCGATGGCCTACCCGTACCGCTGGCCCACCGGGCCGGACCGCTGCGCCGACGAGGCCTTCGAGACCTTCGTGGCGCAGGTGCACACCCAGGTGGGGGAGGAGCGCACCGCGGCGGTGATCCTGGAGCCGATCCAGGGCGAGGGTGGCTTCATCGTCCCGGCGCCCGGCTTTCTGGCCAAGGTCGCGCAGTGGTGCTCCGAGCACGGGATCGTGTTCATCGCCGACGAGATCCAGACCGGCTTCTGCCGGACCGGCAACTGGTTCGCCAGCGAGTTCGAGGGCGTCGTGCCGGACCTGGTCGCCACGGGCAAGGCGATCGCCGGCGGGCTGCCGCTGGCCGGGGTGACCGGCCGGGCCGACCTGATGGACGCGGTGCACGCCGGTGGTCTCGGCGGCACCTACGGGGGCAACCCGGTGTCCTGCGCCGCCGCCCTGGGCGCCATGGAGACCATGCGCGCCGAGGACCTGACCGCGCGCGCCGCCGCCCTCGGCGAGGTCGTCACCCGGCGGTTGACCGGGCTGGCGGAGAAGTTCGAGGTGATCGGCGACGTGCGGGGCCGCGGCCTGATGCAGGCCGTCGAGCTGGTCAGCGACCGGGAGCGCAGGACGCCGGACCCGGCCACCACCGCCGCGGTGACCGCGGCCTGCCACAAGGCCGGCCTGCTCACCCTGACCTGCGGCAGCTACGGCAACGTGTTCCGGTTCCTGCCGCCGCTGGTGATCGGCGAGGAGCTGCTGGAGCAGGGTCTGTCGATCTTCGAGTCAGCACTGGCCGAGGTCGCGCACTGACCTGTCCTTGACCTGGAGCCGGGTTCAGCGGCCAGGCTGTGCCCATGACGTTCCACGACTTCGAACTGGAGTACCTGGCCGGCCAGCCGCTCGGCCGGCTGGCCACCGTCCAGCCGGACGGCACGCTGCAGGTCAGCCCGGTCGGCTTCCGCTACAACGCCGAGCTGGGCACGATCGACATCGCCGGGTACCGGATGACCCGCAGCCGCAAGTACCGCAACGTGGCCGACAACGGGCGGGCCGCGTTCGTGGTGGACGACATCCGGTCCCGGGACCCGTGGCGGGTGCGCTGCCTGGAGATCCGCGGAACCGCCGAGGTGGTGCCCGAGCAGGAGCTGATCCGCGTGCGTCCGCGACGCGTGATCAGCTTCGGCATCGACGACGCGGACAGCGAGCCGCACGAGATGACCACGCACACCCGCGACGTCGACTGACCGGTGCCGGCGAACCGGCCGACCGCTCAGCCGAGGGCCTCCAGCCGGTGAACCCTGATCAGGTTGGTCGAGCCGGGCGTCCCGGGCGGTGACCCGGCCACGATGATGACCAGCGCCCCCACGTCGTGGCGCCCGATCTTCACCAGCGCGTCGTCGACCAGCCGGACCATCGCGTCGGTCGATTCCACCTCGGGCACCAGGAACGTCTCGGCGCCCCAGGTCAACGCGAGCTGGCTGCGGACCGCCCCCACCGGTGTGAAGGCCAGCAGCGGCAGCCGCGGGTGCAGCCGGGCCATCCGGCGCACCGTGTCCCCGGACTGGGTGAAGGCGACGAGCGCCTCGGCGTTGAGCCCCTCGGCCACGTCCCGCGCCGACTGCGCGATCAGGTCGGACTGGTGGCGGCTGGCCTGGCGCAGCGGCGGCACCACGGCGACCGGCTCGGACTCGACCTCGTGGATGATCCGGGCCATGGTGCGGACCGACTCGATGGCGTAGGTCCCGACGCTGGTCTCACCGGAGAGCATGAGCGCATCCGCCCCGTCGAGCACGGCGTTGGCCACATCGGAGGTCTCGGCGCGGGTGGGGCGCGGATTGCTGATCATGGAGTCCAGCATCTGGGTGGCCACGATGACCGGCTTCGCGCGCTCCCGGCACATCTGCACCGCGCGCTTCTGCACGACCGGCACCTTCTCGAGCGCCAGCTCGACGCCGAGGTCACCGCGCGCGACCATGATCCCGTCGAAGGCGTTGACCACCGCCTCGAGGTTCTGCACCGCCTCCGGCTTCTCCAGCTTGGCGATCACGGGCAGCCGGACGTTGACCTTGTCCATGATCTCGTGCACGAGTGTGATGTCGTCCGGCGAACGCACGAACGACAGCGCGATGAAGTCGACGGTCAGCCCGAGCGCGAACTCCAGGTCGGCGATGTCCTTCTCGCTCAGCGCCGGGACCGTCACGTTCATCCCGGGCAGCGAGATGCCCTTGTTGTCCGACACGACGCCGCCCTCGATGACCGCGCAGCACACGTCGTTGCCGTCGACCTCGGTGACGGTGAGCCCGATCCGGCCGTCGTCGACCAGCAGCCGGTCGCCGGGACGGGCGTCGTTGGCCAGGCCCTTGTAGGTGGTGGAGACCCGGTCATGGGTGCCGGTCACGTCGTCGACGGTGATCCGGACGGTCTCACCGGCCTGCCAGGTGACCGGCCCGGCGGCGAAGCGGCCCAGCCGGATCTTCGGGCCCTGCAGGTCCGCGAGGATGCCCACCGCACGGCCGGCGTTGTCCGCCGCCCTCCGGACCGCGTCGTAGACCCGCTTGTGGTCGGCCCGATCGCCGTGGCTGAAGTTCAGCCGGGCGATGTCCATGCCCGCCTCGACCAACCGGGCGACCTGCTCATCGCTCGACGTGGCCGGCCCGAGGGTGCAGACGATCTTCGCGCGGCGCGGCAGCCGGGTGCCCGCGGTCATCGACCGGTCCCGGCGGTGGACCGGACCGTCCGGGGGCGGACGAGGCACGGGGCAGCAGGGAACCATCGGCTGGGGTTGTCCATGAGCCGATCGTCACACCTGTGTGCGCCACTTCCAAGCGCCGCGTGGGGGAGTCGGCCGAGTGGTCAACTTCCCGGAGGGCAACGAGCGCGACGCCGGCGGTGCGGCCGCCGGCGCCCGTCCGTCAGTGCTCGTCCGCACGCCGCCGTTCGCGGCGCACCGACTCCGGCCGCTGGTGGCCCACCCCGCCGGGCACGTCGTGATCCGGCGTGATCCCGGGCGGCGGCGCCTCCGAGAAGATCGGGCCCTCCCCGTCGTCCCGCTGGTGGGCGCCCGCGTTGAACAGCAGGTTCAGCAGCACCGCGGTCACCGCGGCGGCGCAGATGCCGGACTCGAAGATGGTGCCGAACCAGGCCGGGAACTCCTCGTAGAACGTCGGGACGGCGATCGGCAGTACCCCCATGCCCAGGGCCAGGGCCACGATCACCAGGTTCGCGTTGCCCTCGTAGTCCACCCGGCTCAGCGCCCGGATCCCGCTCGCCGCCACCGTGCCGAACAGCGCCAGCCCGGCGCCACCGAGGACCGGGGTCGGGATCGAGGCGACGATCGCGCCGAGCTTGGGCAGCAGCCCGAGCAGCACCAGGATCACCCCGCCCGCGGCCACCACGAACCGGCTCTTGATGCCGGTGATGGCCACCAACCCGACGTTCTGCGCGAACGCGGAGAGCTGGAAGCCGTTGAGCAACCCCCCCGACACCGCCGAGGACAGGCAGTCCGCCCGCAGGCCGGCGACCACGGTCCGGCCGTCCGCCGGCTTGTCCACGATCTCGCCGATGGCCAGGATGTCCGCGGTCGCCTCGGTCATGATCACGATCATCACGATGGTCATGGACAGGATCGCGGCGAACTCGAAGCGCGGGAAACCGAAGTGGAACGGTGTCGACACCGCGACCCACGCCGCCTCCCCGACCCGGCTGAAGTTGGTCATACCCAGCGGAATCGCCACGATCGTGCCCAGCGCCAGGCCGGCCAGGATCGCGATCCGGCTGAAGAAGCCGGGCAGGAACCGGTAGATGAACAGGATGATCAGCAGCGTCAGGAACGCCAGGCCTATGTTGCCGGGCGAGCCGAAGTGCTCGGAGCCGACACCGCCTGCCGACCAGTTCACCGCGACCGGGAGCAGCGAGAGGCCGATCACCGTGATGATCGATCCCGTGACCACCGGCGGGAAGTAGTGCAGCAGTCGATTGAACAGCGGCGTGAGCAGGAAGCCGATCACGCCGGCGACCAGCACCGCACCGAAGATCACGGTGAGGGCACCGGCCCCACCACCGGCGGTCTTGCCGATGGCCAGCATCGAGGCCACGGCCACGAACGAGGTGCCCTGCACGAGGGGCAGCCGCGCGCCGAGCTTCCAGACGCCGAGTGTCTGCAGCAGCGTGGCCAACCCTGACACCAGCAGCGCGGCCGTGAGCAGGTAGGCGAGTTCGGCGAACGGCAGGCCCATGGCGGTACCGATGATCAGCGGTACCGCGATCACGCCGGCGTACATGCTCATCACGTGCTGCAGCCCGTACAGCAGCAGCTGCCCGACCGGCATCACCTCGTCGACGGGGTGGACCTCGCCGCCGGGGGCGGCTTTGCGCTTCAGCTTCCAGGCCATCACTGTGCTCCTCCCCGTGCGTTGCGTCCGCACTGGACGCGCTGTCGGTATTGCGCTGTGGAGCGTGGCGCGGCCACACCCGGGTTCGTCATCGGAGTCCCCACACGTTGCGAGAGTTGGGCGCCGCAGGCGGGCGGAGGCCGACCGCGCCTGCTCGGCCAGGCGAAAGCGAAATAGTTATTCCGCTCTGCGACACGGTAAGAGGCGCGCCGACCTTCGTCAACAGGGCGTAGCGGACGAGCCCGGACTGAACCCATCCGGCCTATCGGAGCCGACGGGCAGCTCCGGCCGGCGACCGGGCGCAGCGGTCAGGCGCTGGCGTGCTCGGCGAACCGGCCGGACATCGTCGCCGCAGCGCGCTGCAGGGCCATGGTGGCCCTGCGCACGACGTCGGCCGTCATCCGGGGCTCGGGTCCGGAGAAGGAGATGGCGCTGAGCACCGGCGCCCCCGGGACCGGCACCGCGACACAGGAGACGCCGAGCTCCTGCTCGCCGACTTCGGCCACGTGTCCGACCACCCGGCCCGCGGCCAGCTCCGTGAGCAGCTGCTCCGGCTCGACGATGGTGCGCTCGGTTGCCGGCGGCATGCCCGCGACCTGCAGGATGTTCAGCACCTCGGAGTCGGGCAGCTGCAGCAGCAGGGCCTTGCCCACGGCGGTGGAGTGCATCGGCACCCGGCGGCCCACCTGGGTGAACATCCGCATCGAGTGCCGCCCCGCGACCTGGGCGACGTACAGCGCGTGGGTGCCCTCGATGATCGCCATGTTGGCGGTCTCGCCGATGGCGTCGACCAGCTCGGCCAGCAGCGGATCGGCCCAGGTGCCGAACTGGCGGGCGGCGCCGTCGCCCAGCCGGATCAGGCCGGGGGCCAGCGCGTAGCGCCGCGAGCTGTCCTGCCGGACGTATCCGAGCTCGACCAGCGTGCGGATGAGCCGGTGGATCGACGGAGCGGGACGGCGAGTGGCAGCCGCGATGTCGGAGAGTGCGAGGGAGCCGCCGGCGGCGGCCATCACCTCGAGAATCTCGAACGCACGCTGCACCGACTGGACCCCCCCGGGCCCCGATGCTCTGGTCACAACTTCTCCCCGGTGCGCGGAGCTTCGACCCGCACTGTCACGCCGGCCCGACGAAAGGATTCCATCCTTCCGTCCAGCAGAACGTAACATCCGCAAGCCAGAATACGCCGGCGGCGTCACGCCGTGTCCGTCCATCGTATCGGCGGACCGGCAGGCGTGCCCTCGACGGGATCCAAGGCGGCTGATCCAGAGCGGCCCAGAGGTTGACGCACCCCTGGGCGCGGCCGTACGCTCTTTCACGTAGACGGAATCGGAATTCCGTAAAGCGGAACAAGTATATCTGCGGAGGTTGCTGGTGCGCTTCGAGGTCAACTGCTCGATCGTGTTCACGGAGCTGCCGCTGCTGGACCGCCCGCAGGCGGCCAGGGACGCCGGGTTCGACGCGGTGGAGTTCTGGTGGCCGTGGCCGGTCGCCGTCCCGTCGGACGCGGACGTCGCGCGGTTCGCCAGCGCCATCACGGACGCCGGGGTGTCACTGGTGGGGCTGAACTTCTTCGCCGGCGACATGCCGGCCGGGGACCGCGGGCTGGTGTCCTGGCCGGCGCGCAGCTCCGAGTTCCGCGACAACATCGACGTCACCCTGGGGCTGGGCGAGCAGCTCGGCTGCCGCGCCTTCAACGCGCTCTACGGCCTGCGCCAGGACGACTCCTCGCCCCAGGAACAGGACGAGCTGGGGGCGGAGAACCTGGCGCTGGCGGCGGACGCGGCCAAGCGTATCGACGGCACGGTGCTGGTCGAACCGGTCAGCGGCGCCGACCGCTACCCGCTCAGGACCGCGGCCGACGCGCTGGCCGTGATCGACCGCGCGGCGGCGGGGGAGCGGGACAACATCCGGCTGCTGTTCGACGTCTACCACCTGGCGGTCAACGGCGACGACCTCGACGCCGCCGTGGACCTGGCCGCCGGCCGGGTCGGCCACGTGCAGATCGCCGACGCGCCCGGCCGCCACGAGCCCGGGACCGGGAAGCTGGACATCGACCACCACCTGCGGCGGATCGCGGCCACCGGCTACGACGGCTGGGTCGGGCTGGAGTACAAGCCGAGCGGGGCGAGTGCCGCCTCCTTCGACTGGCTGCCGCGGGAGCGGCGCTCCGCGACCGCGTCCTGACCGCCCCACACCACACGAGACAAACACGCGAGGAGAGGTGCTCCTGAAATGACGACCGTCGCCTTCATCGGCCTGGGGATCATGGGCGGCCCGATGTCCGCCAACCTGGTCAAGGCCGGGTACGACGTGGTGGGCCACAACCGGTCGCCGGAGCCGGTGCAGAAGCTGGTCGGCGCCGGTGGTCGGGGTGCCGAGGACCTGCCCGCCGCGGTGCGGGGTGCCGACGTCATCATCACGATGCTCCCGGACTCGCCGGACGTCGAGGCGGCGACCTGCGACGAGGGCGGGATCTTCGACAGCGCCGACGAGGGTGCGCTGTTCATCGACATGAGCACGATCCGGCCGGACGTCTCGGTGCGGGTGGCCGAGGCCGGTGTGCAGCGCGGCCTGCGGGTGCTGGACGCCCCGGTCAGCGGTGGCGAGACGGGTGCGATCGAGGCCAGCCTCTCGATCATGGTCGGCGGTAACGCGGCGGACTTCGAGGAGGCCAAGCCGCTGCTCGAGGCGGTCGGCAAGACCATCGTGCACGTCGGCCCGGCCGGCTCCGGGCAGACCGTCAAGGCGGCCAACCAGCTGATGGTGGCCGGCAACATCCAGCTGCTGGCCGAGGCGATCGTGTTCCTCGAGGCCTTCGGGGTGGACGTGGAGTCGGCGCTGGAGGTGCTCGGCGGCGGCCTGGCCGGCAGCACCGTGCTGAACCGCAAGGGGGCCTCCATGCTGGCCCGCGAGTTCGCGCCCGGATTCCGGCTCGCGCTGCACAACAAGGACATGGGCATCGTGACCTCGGCCGCCCGGGAGGCCGGCGTGGTCGTCCCGCTCGGCGCGCTGGTCGCCCAGCTGATCGGCGCCATGGTGGCCCGCGGCGACGGCGGCCTGGACCACTCCGGCCTGCTCAAGCTGGCGCTGGAGTTGTCCGGCCGCGAGTGACCGGCCGCCCGCTCCGCATCGACCACCAGGAGGTTTCCACATGGCACGGATGACAGCTGCTGATGCGGCGGTCGCCATTCTCAAGGCCGAGGGCATCACCCACGCCTTCGGCGTTCCCGGCGCGGCCATCAACCCGTTCTACGCCGCCCTGCGGCGCAGCAACGAGGCGGCGCACGGCGACGGCCAGGGCATCAGCCACGTGCTGGCCCGGCACGTCGAGGGTGCCTCGCACATGGCCGAGGGCTACACCCGGACCCGGCCGGGCAACATCGGCGTCTGCATCGGGACGTCCGGCCCGGCCGGCACCGACATGATCACCGGGATGTACTCGGCCGCGGCCGACTCGATCCCGATCCTGTGCATCACCGGGCAGGCGCCGACCGCCCGGCTGCACAAGGAGGACTTCCAGGCCGTCGACATCGCCGCCGTCGCCAAGCCGCTGACCAAGATGGCGGTCACCGTGCTGGAGGCCGCGCAGGTGCCCGGCGTGTTCCAGCTGGCGTTCCACCTGATGCGCTCCGGCCGCCCCGGCCCGGTGCTGATCGACCTGCCGTTCGACGTGCAGATGACCGAGATCGAGTTCGACGTCGAGACCTACGCCCCGCTGCCGGCGTTCAAGCCCGCCGCGACCAGGGCGCAGGTCGAGAAGGCCCTGGACATGCTGCAGGCCGCGGCGGCTCCGGTGATCGTGGCCGGCGGCGGCATCATCAACGCCGACGCCTCGGACACGCTGGTCGAGCTGGCCGAGCTCCTCGGCGTCCCGGTGATCCCGACCCTGATGGGCTGGGGCAGCATCCCGGACGACCACGAGCTCATGGCCGGCATGGCGGGCCTGCAGACGTCGCAGCAGTACGGCAACGCCACGATGCTCGCGTCGGACTTCGTGTTCGGCATCGGCAACCGCTGGGCCAACCGGCACACCGGGGGGCTCGAGGTCTACCGCCGCGGCCGGACATTCGTACACATCGACATCGAGCCGACGCAGATCGGCCGCGTCTTCGCCCCCGACTACGGCATCGTGTCCGACGCCGGCGCGGCGCTGCGGCTGCTGGTCGAGGTGGCCAGGGAGCGCAAGGCGGCCGGGCAGCTGCGGGACTACGGGGCCTGGGTCGAGCAGTGCGTGAAGCGCAAGGGCGCGATGCTGCGTCGCACGCACTTCGACAACGTGCCGGTGAAGCCGCAGCGGGTGTACGAGGAGATGAACAAGGCCTTCGGCCGGGACACCCGCTACGTGTCCACCATCGGGCTCTCGCAGATCGCCGGCGGCCAGTTCCTGCACGTCTACCACCCCCGGCACTGGATCAACGCCGGACAGGCCGGCCCGCTGGGCTGGACGCTGCCGGCCGCGCTCGGGGTCTGCGCGGCCGACCCGGACGCGACGGTGGTGGCCCTGTCCGGTGACTACGACTTCCAGTTCATGCTCGAGGAGCTGGCCGTCGGGGCGCAGTTCAACCTGCCCTACATCCACGTCCTGGTGAACAACTCCTACCTGGGCCTGATCCGCCAGTCGCAGCGCGGGTTCGAGATGGACTACTGCGTGCAGCTGGCCTTCGAGAACATCAACAGCCCGGACCTGGGCGAGTACGGCGTCGACCACGTCAAGGTGGCCGAGGGCATGGGCTGCAAGGCCCTGCGGGTGGAGCGGCCGGACGATCTGGTCGGGGCGTTCGAGGAGGCCAAGAAGCTGATGGCCGAGTTCAGGGTGCCGGTGGTGGTCGAGGTGATCCTGGAACGGGTCACGAACATCTCGATGGGCACCGAGCTGGACAACGTCGTCGAGTTCGAGGAACTGGCGACGCTGGACGAGCACGCTCCCACCGCCATCGCCCTGCTCGACTGAGGACGCCGGATGCATGTCGTGGTGGCGCCGGACAAGTTCAAGGGTTCCCTGACCGCCCGCGAGGTCGCCGCCCGGGTCAGCGCCGGCATCGCGGCGGTGGCGCCCGGGGTGCCGATGCGCGAGGTGCCGGTGGCCGACGGCGGCGACGGCACGGTCGACGCCGCGCTCGCCGCCGGCTACCAGCGGATCGAGGTGCGCGCGGAGGGGCCGGTCGGGAAGCCGGTGGACACCGCCTTCGCACTGCGCGACGGCATCGCCGTCGTCGAGATGGCCGACGTGTCCGGACTGCGGCTGCTGCCGCCGGACGGGCTCGCCGCCCGGAAGGCCAGCTCCTACGGCACCGGTGAGGTGATCGCGGCCGCGCTCGGACACGGGTGCCACACCGTGCTGCTCGGCATCGGCGGCAGCGCGAGCACCGACGGCGGGGCCGGCATGCTGCAGGCCCTGGGCGCCCGGCTGCTGGACGCCGACGGGGTCGAGCTGCCCCGGGGCGGCGCGGCGCTGCTCGGGCTGGCCCGGGTGGACCTGGCCGGGATGCATCCGCAACTCGCCTCGACCACGGTGATCGTGGCCAGCGACGTGGACAACCCGCTGCTCGGGCCGAACGGGGCCGCGGCGATCTACGGCCCGCAGAAGGGCGCCGACCCGGACGACGTCGAGCTGCTCGACTCCGCGCTGGCGCACTGGGCCGACCTGCTCGACGTGGCCACGCACCCGAAGCGCCCGGGCTCGTCGCTGCGCAACCTGCCCGGCGCCGGCGCCGCCGGCGGGGTGGGCTATGCGGCCATGGCGGCGCTGGGCGCCGAGCTGAAGCCGGGCATCGACCTGATACTGGACCTGGTGGGATTCGCCGAGCAGCTGCCGGGCGCCCGGCTGGTGATCACCGGCGAGGGCTCGCTGGACGAGCAGACGCTCTCCGGGAAGGCCCCGGCCGGAGTGGCCGCCGCGGCCAGGGCGGCCGACGTCCCGGTGGTCACCGTCTCCGGCCGGTTGCAGCTGTCGACCGACCAGCTGACGGCGGCCGGAGTGGCCCAGGCCTACGCGTTGACCGACATCGAGCCCGATCCGGCGCGGTGCATCGCCGAGGCCGGCCCGCTGCTGGAGCAGCTGGCCACCCGGCTGGCCCGCGACTGGCTCTCCGACTCCGCAGAACCGGAAGGTGGACGATGACAATCACGGTGCCGCTGTTCGTCAACGGTGGGGGCATGCGCGGCGGGAACGTGCACCACAGCATCGAAGGCAACCCGTTCCTCGGCGAGGCCCGCACCGCGCCCCGCTACCGGTTCTACTCCGTGCGGGACGAGTTCCCGGCGCTGTGGCCGGTGGCCGAGGGCGGGGTCAGCGTGCCCGGCGAGCTGTACGAGGTCTCCCTGGACGTGATCCGGGACAAGTTCATCCCGGCCGAGCCCCCGGAGCTGGAGCTGAGCGTGGTCGAGCTGGAGGACGGCTCCAGCGCGATGGTGGTCGTCCTGCGCGAGGTGGCCTACCGGGCCGGCACCGGATTGATCGACATCTCGGACGCCGGCGGCTGGCGGGCCTACCGCGCGGCCGCTGCGCGCTGAATGGAGCAGGCGTGTCCGAGTTCGATCTGGTGATCCGTGGTCGGCGTGTGATCACGAAGGCGGGCGAGGTGCCG
>Ga0190265_10002256_pt1 | contig 12904 bp, 12 predicted proteins | sample Popmic124T_FD_133135 | JGI IMG/M metagenome (GOLD analysis project Ga0190265, IMG submission 133135) | Populus adjacent soil microbial communities from riparian zone of Indian Creek, Utah, USA - 124 T | ecosystem: Environmental > Terrestrial > Soil > Riparian zone | place: USA: Utah | collected... | reverse complement strand
GGTCCAGTGGTTGACGTGGCCCGGTGTGTTGCCCAGTTGACGCACGTACCGACGCCGTACCAGGTTGCCGGCCCGCCAGATCGGCTCGAACGGCACCGACGCGATCAACCGGTCCGAGCAGACGCGTGAGAGCTCGCGCAGCGCCGCGTCGGGACCCGGCACGTGCTCGAGCACCTCGATGGCCAGCACGAGGTCGAACGTGTCGTCGGCGAACGGGAGGGCGGTCCCGTCGGCGAACAGGCACGCCATGTCGACGCGCTGCCAGTTGCTGGCCAACTCGTGGTCGGGGAGGTCGAGCCCGATCATCGTCGTGCTGGGGAAGCGCTCACGCAGCCGGGCCATCACCTCGCCCTCGCCGACGCCGACCTCGAGCACGCGCCGGGGGGTCAGTCCGTCGAGCATCCCGTCGAGCGCGCGCAGGAAGCCGCGCATCATCCGCTGTTCGATGGGGTTGGTCGAGCCGTACTTGTCGTACGTGTTGCCAGTCGGTATGCCGCCAATTGGTACGTCGCCAGTTGGCACGTTGCCAGTTGATACGTCAGAGGTGCCGGTCGTCATGTCGGCGGTACCTGGGTGGGCGGCTTGGTGGCCCGCACTACGAGGTCGGCGAGCAGGCCGATGGTGATCGCCTGCAGCGACGCCAGCAGGATCAGCAGCGTGTTGGCGGCGAGACGGAAGTCCTTGTCGATCCAGTCGTAGACGAGCTTGCCCATGCCGATCGTCAGGAACGTCAGCCCGAGCGGGAGGAAGACCTTCAACGGGTTGTACGACAGCGACATGCGGACGACCTGGAGCAGGTACCGCTTGGTGTCGCGCCACCAGTGGAACTTCGACGTGCCGGCGCGCGGCGAGTAGTCGATCGGCACGTACTTGATCGAATAGCCGTTGGCGAGGAACGACATCGTGAGCGTCGTGACGCACGAGAACCCGGCCGGCAGGTGGTGCACGTACTGCATCGCGACGTCGCGCCGGAACGCCCGCAGCCCGGAGTTGAGATCGGGGATGTCGGTGTCGGTGAGATAGCTCGCGAGCTTGCGGATGAACCACTTGGCGGGGACCCGGAGGAAGCGCTGCGTGCCTTGCTCGGTGCGCCGTGCCCCGACGATGTGGTCGTAGCCGTCGAGCTCTTTGACCATCATCGGGATCTCGTCGTTCGGGTAGGTCATGTCGACGTCGGTCCATACCACGATCCGCCCGCGGGCTGCCGTGGTGCCCGTGCGACGGGCAGTTCCCGAGCCGCGGTTGTGGGCGTGGGTGATGAGTTGGATGCCTTCGATCGCCGGCAGGTCGACCTCGGAGCCGTCGTCGGACCCGTCGTCGACGACGATGATCTCGAACGTGTACGGCGATGCGGTGAGCGCCTCGCGGATGCGATCGATCTCGGTGCGCAGGTGCCCGCGTTCGTTGTAGACCGGCAGCACCACGCTGACGTCGAACTCGTCGACCGACTCCACGCCACGAACTTACCGGGACCCGCCGCCCTGCGTCCGCCGGGTGCGTCGTCAGACCGTGATCGAAAGGCGTGAGTGACGGGTTCAGGCGTAAGCATCGGTTCGGCACGCCGGGCGCACCAGCGCCTTCGGCGGCCGCATCAAGTGCGGACCTTCCAGAGGATCCAGTGAGGATCTGACCACACGATCTCGAAACCGAGGTCGTGGCCTCGCGCCTCGGTCAGCCGTGGTTGGTAGAAGTCAGCGCCGCGCTGTTGGGCGAAGTAGTCGGCGCGTTCGCTGATGCGGTCGATGAGTGTCGACTGGAACGCCCGCCGGTCGGTGTAGAGCGTCATCGTGCGGGCCCGGTAGAACGCGACGATGTCGTCGGGGCGGGTGAGTCGCGCCACGGCATCGAACACGGGGATGACGCGGGGATCGGTCGGCCCGAACGGTTGCTGAGAAGTCCGGTTGAAGTCGCGGGCATCACCGATGTCGCCGGGCAGGACCGCGACGTGAACCGCGACGAGGTACAGCAGCGGCACCGCGGCGAACACCGAGATGAAGCGGCGATCGCGCTGACGCCAGACGAGGACCACGGCCGCGACGACCGCGACCGACGCGAAGTAGAGCACCCACGGGGTGATCTGGAAGTAGTACCGCCCGACCATGCGGAAGTGGGTGCTGACAGCGATCGCCGACAGGACGGCAATCGCGGCGAGCGGACCGTCGAGTCCCGGCCGTCGTCGGATTCCGATGACGGCACCGATGACGGCGAGGCCGAGGATCAAGGCGCCGATCAGGGGATGCGATCCGAGACCGAGGTGCTGGGTGAGGACGCGCGGATACCCGCCGAGGCGATCGTCGATGTATCCGGCGTTGTCGCCGTTGTCGGGAAACAACATCGAGGGGAGCACGAGCTGGAACCCGGCCGCCGCCGCCGCGAACGCGGCGTACGGGACGGCGACGTTGCGCCACGGGATGCGGCTGAGCCGCTCGTGGCCGAGACGCGACGCGATCTCGACGAACTGCACCACGCCGATCAACCCGATCAACACGATCGCCTCGCGGCGGAAGCTGTAGGCGACCGTCACGAGCACACCGAGCACCACCAGATCACGTACCGCCGCGGTCAGCAGCGGCCCGCGGGTCCGCACGCGGTCGAGCCACCAGATCACGACGGCGACGGCGGCCGCGTGTGGGAACTCCGACAGCAACTGACCGGTGTGGCTCAAGAAGGCCGGCGCGGTCGCCAGCACGGCGGCGATGGCCAGCCCGAGGACGCGGCCGAGGCGCCGGCGGACCACGCCGTGTACGAGCACCAGCCACACGCAGAAGGCCGCCACCTCGACCAGCTTCAGTCGGTTGTAGTCGAGGTCCCACAGATGAACGAAGGGGGACAACAGCAACGGGAGCCCCCACGGATACGCGTACGGGCTGAAGGCGCCGGTCGAGTTGATGACGGCGAAGCGGTTGTCGGCGACGACCTCGGCCATGTTGCCGTCGAACAGGCTCCGGGCCTGGCGCACGTAGAGGGCGAAATCGTCACCGCGGGCGTGACCGTTGCGGTGCAGCAGGATCGCGAGCACTGCCGCGGCGGCGATCACCACTGCGAGGGCGACCGCACCGAGAGACCGCCGTAGCCAGGCGACGACTGCGGACGACGTGTCGGGCACCGCGTCCCGTGCTGCGTCGTCGGCGTGGTCGATCGTCAGCATCTCGTCATTGTGGTGGTTCGGGCGCGCCACGACCCAGCGGCGCGACCAGCTCAGCAGTGCCCGCCGCGAACCGACCGGCGGCCGACGCTCACCCGGAGGCGTCGGCCGCGAGCTCCGCTTCGTGCTTGGCGACCATGTCGTTGACCGCCTGCATGTTGCGCTCGGCGAGGCGCTCGCGCGCCTCACGCGCGCGGGCCTTGGAGTCGAGCGTCGAGCGCGCCTGACCCTGGAACTGCGGGAACACCCGCTGGGAGATCAGCTCGTAGCTGCGCTTGGTGGCGACCGGGTTGGCCCACTCGTGGGCGAGCGCCATGTAACAGCCGAACCCGCCGGACTGCTTCTGGAGACGTTCGATCTGCTCGCACGCGTCGTCGGCGGTGCCGATCGAGCCGAGTCCCGAGTCGTTCACGAAGTCGACCATCTCGCGCACCGCGGTAGAGCTTCCGACGTCCATCTGCGGGAACGCTGCGGTGTGCTGGAAGTAGTCGAACCAGGCGGCCATGCCGAACTCGACGTCGCGGTACGCCTGCTCACGCGACTCGGCGATGTGCATCATCCCGACGAGCCGCCATTGCGCCCGATCGGCGACGGTGCCGAACTTCGCCGCCCGCTCCTCCATCACGTCCCAGTGCAGTCCCAACAGGTCGAACCCGACCGCTTGGGTGGCGCCGATCGACAACAGCCCGACGCCATAGCGCCCGGCGAGACGTGGACCGGCGGGCGAGGCGACGGCGGGCACCGCGATGTCGAACAGCGGGTTCGAGTACGGCCGCAGGTGGAGCCTGGCGTCGGTCAGGTTCCACATCTTGGTGGTGCTGCTCACGGGCTCCTCGGACGTGAGCAGCTTGATGATCACGTCCAGCCCCTCTTCGAGGAGCGGTCGGGTCTCGGTCGGGTCGAGGCCGAGCATGATGGCATCGGTCGGCAGCGAGCCCGGTCCGACGCCGAGCATGAAGCGTCCCTTGGTGAGGTGGTCGAGGAGCACCGCCCGCTCGGCGACCATGTAGGGGTTGTGGTACGCCACGCTGATCACGCCGGTGCCGAGCTTGATGTGCTTGGTGCGCTCGGCCGCGGCGGCGATGAAGATCTCCGGTGATGCGATGATCTCGGTTCCGGCGGAGTGGTGCTCGCCGATCCAGGCCTCGTCCCAGCCGGTTGCATCGAGGTGCTCGATCAGCTCCAGGTCGCGTTGGAGCGCGAGGGTCGGGTTCTCGCCGGCCGGATGGAACGGCGCCATGAAGATCCCGAACCGGAGTCGATGATCGTTCGCGAGTGTTGACATGGTGCCTCCTGCGTCGGATCGAGCCGCCGGGGACTGCGGCCTCGTCGAGGGTTCAACGTACGCGGAGCGGCGGGACGGCGGCGCACCGGAGGAGAACGCCCGATCAGGCCGTCGCGAGCGTTCACCCGCGAGGCGGTGCGGGCGGACTCACGCGGGAGTGCGGGTACATCGTGCAGCACGCGAAGCACCATCGCTCGGTGCCCGGCATCGTCGTCTCGGAGCCATCGGTGTCCCAGTCGGCGGGCGTGACGTACATCCGGCGAACGGTGTGCAACTCGTCGTCGGCGGCACCGCAGCTCTCGCACGTCACCCGCCTGACGATATGCGCCGGCGCCACGGCCGCACCCACACCTGCGTCTCGCCCGCGCGACTGCTGGCGTAGCGTCGTCGACGTGCGGTGTCGCTGGTTGGTGATCCTCGTGCTCGCCGTCGCGGCATGTGACAACGACGCGCCCGCCGAGGTCGCAGGCGATTTTGCCGGTGGCCCGACCCGCCCGATCGAAACGCCTGCCGTCAGCCTCGCCAGCTCCGGCGTCACCACCGACTCCAGCGCCGACTCCAGCACCAGATCCAGCACCAGATCCAGCACCAGATCCAGCGAGGCGTCGCCGCCGCCCGCGTCCCCCGTCTCCACCGGCGGCGTGCCCGGCGTGGTGCCACAGGGCTTCGGCACCATCGCCGCCCGCGTCAACGCGTCGAACGGCGAGATCTGCGACCTGTGCCTGTGGCTCGCCGACGACCCGGCCAGCCGCAGCCTCGGGCTGATGCAGGTCACCGATCTCGGCGGCCTCGACGGCATGGCATTTCTCTACGACAGCCCACACACGACGAGCTTCACGATGCGCAACACCGTGATGCCGCTGTCGATCGCCTTCTTCGGAGCCGACGGCGCCCATCTCGACGAGTTCGACATGGAGCCGTGCGTCGCCGAGCCGTGCCCGTCGTACCCGACGCCGGCTGACTTCGTGGTCGCGATCGAGGCGCCCCAGGGTGGGTTGGCCGAGCTCGGCATCGGCAACGGGTCGACGTTGGAGCTCCTCGCCGAGGGCTGCTCGGGCACGTCGCCGACCACGCCGTGAACCGACTCGGTGCCCGGCTGCCGGCGGGCTCGATGACGGCGCGTCACACCCCCTTGCCATGCTCGTCCGTGTGAGCAGCATCCTGCCGGTACACTCCCCGGGTCCACGTCCACCCTGCTCCGCATGTTCTGCATTCGCGGGGCCCCGGTCCACCAGCAGGTGGCCGAGTCCGAAGGGAGAACACCACGCATGACGCGTGCGTACGAACTGATGGTCATCATCGACCGTGACGTCGAGGATCCCAAGGCGCAATCCTGGATCAAGACGGTCACCGACGGAATCGTCGCTGCCGGTGGCTCGATCCACGGCAAGCCCGATTGGTGGGGGAAGCGTCAATTCGCCTACCCGATCCACAAGAAGGAGTCGGGTTACTACCTCGTCGTCGAGTGCATCGCCCCTGGTGGGGCGCTCGACGAACTCGAGCGCTCGCTTCGCCTCGCGGACGACATCGTCCGCCACAAGCTCATCCGTCTGCCCGACGCCGAGGCCGAGCGCCGCGGCATGACGGGCGCCGCTGCCTGAGCGCAGCACACCTCGAAGGAGCCATCCATGGCAACGAACAGCGTCACCCTCATCGGCAACCTGACCCGCGACCCCGAGCTGCGCTACACCACCGGTGGACGTGGCATCGCCAGCTTCGGCTTGGCCGTCAACCGCCGCTACCAGGTCAACGGCGAGTGGCAGGAGCAGACCTCGTTCTTCAACGTCACGTGCTGGGCCGAGCTCGGCGAGAACGTCGCCGCCAGCCTCACCAAGGGCAGCCGCACGATCGTCACCGGCCGTCTCGAGCAGCGCAGCTGGGAGACCCAGGAGGGCGAGAAGCGCAGCGTCGTCGAAGTCGTCGCCGACGAGGTCGGTCCGAGCCTGCGCTGGGCGCAAGCCCAGATCGAGCGCAACGAGCGTTCGTCCTCCGAGGGCGGTGGGTTCTCCGGTGGCGGAGGCGGCCGAGGCGGCGGCGGCGACGCCGGTGCCAGCAGCAGCGGCGGAGGTTCCCGCCAGCCCGATCCTGTGTACGGCGACGAAGAGCCGTTCTGACCCCCCGACCCCCCGATTAGTTCGTAAGGACCCACGATGGCCGCCAAGAAGCCCCGGGCTCGCGTCAAGGACGCCAACCCCCGCAAGTACAAGAAGAAGACCAGCCCACTCATCCTCGAATCGATCGACTACGTCGACTACAAGAACGTCGACCTGCTGAATCGCTTCATGAGTGATCGGGCCAAGATCCGCAACCGGCGCGTCACCGGCAACGACGTCCAGCAGCAACGCGACATCGCCAACGCGATCAAGGTCGCCCGCGAGATGGGCCTCTTGCCGTACGCCAGGCGGGTCGCCTCGGCGAGCCGCCAGCGTCCACCACGCGACGGTGACGGCGGTGGCCGTCGGTCGCGCGATTCCGCCGAGGCCGAGGTCGCAGAGAGTCCGGTCGCCGCCCTCGTCGGCGCCGACGAACTGGCAGTCGACTCCACCGATGACGCCGCCATCGTTGACGAGGTCGTCGCCGGTGACGGCGAGGAGGCCTGAGCGATGAAGGTGATCCTGCGCTCTGATCTCGACGGTCTCGGCAAGCGCGGCGACATCGTCGACGTCGCCGACGGTCATGCCCGCAACTATCTGCTGCCGCAGGGGCTCGCACTCGTCGCCACGTCAGGTGCGGCCGACCAGGCCGCCAAGATGCGCCGGTCGCGCGACCTGCGTGACGCGAGCGACCGTGAGGCGGCGCAAACCGTCGCCACCACGCTTGTCCCCAAGGTCATCACCGTCGCCGCCAAGGCAGGAACCGAAGGCCGGCTGTTCGGCTCGGTCACGACCGCCGACGTGGTCGAGGCGGTGCGCGAACAAACCGGGGTCGTGCTCGAACGCCGACAGTTGCAGGCCGAGCAGATCAAGACCGTCGGCCAACACACCGTTATCGCATCACTCCACTCCGACGTGTCGTTCCCGATCACGATCGAAGTCATCCCCATCTGAAGTCCATCGTCGCCGGCGCCGGCGAGCGCCCTGATCGTCGCGGCCCCTGCTGTGTCCACAGCAGGGGCCGTGCTTTTCCCCCGGAAGATCACAGCTTGTGCCCCTAGCGATCCCCAAGTTGCGAGGGCAAGAGTGGGAACCCCATGCCAGGTGAACGACAGCCGAACGGTCAGCGAACGACCGACCGATCCCGCCGGAGCGAGGGGAGGGTCCCGCCGCACAACCTGCAGGCCGAGGAATCGGTGCTCGGGGCGCTGTTGTTGTCACGCGACGCGATCGGCGTCGTCAGCGAACAGGGCCTGAACCCCTCCGACTTCTACCGGCCCGCCCACCAACACATCTTCGATGCCATCCGCGCCCTGTATTCGAGCGGTGGCCCGGTCGACACGGTCACCGTCGCCGACGAGCTGCGCCGCGCCGGCCTGCTCGACGAGGTCGGCGGCTCGGAGGCGATGCACGAGCTGCAGAACTCGACGCCGGCGATCTCGAGCGCCGGCCACTACGCCAAGATCGTCCAGGACACGGCAATGCTGCGCCGGCTGATCTACGTCGCGGGCGACATCGCCGAGCTCGCCTACAGCGAGCCCGACGACGTCACCAAGGCGCTCGACGAAGCCGAGACCAAGGTGTTCCAGGTCGCGGAGCAGCGAGTCACCGACTCGACCCGTCAACTCGACACGCTCTTGTCGGAGGCGATGGATCGCCTGCAGGAGACGTTCGATCGCGGCGACACGATCACCGGTGTCGCCACCGGCTACACCGACCTCGACGAGCTGTTGTCGGGGCTCCAGCCGAGCTCGCTGTACATCGTCGGCGCTCGCCCGGCGATGGGCAAGTGCGTCGCGTGGGACACGCCGATGGTCGACGTGTCGACGGGCGAGGTGGTCACCGCGGCCGAGCTGATGGACCGGGCGGCGTCGCGTGGCGGTCTCGACATGCTGTCGCTCGACGCCGAGGGACGCCAGTCGCGTTCGATCGCATCGGCGTGTCTCGACGACGGCGTCAAGCCGGTGTTCCGCGTCCGGACCCGTTCGGGCCGCGACGTCACGATCACCGCGTCGCATCCGCTGTTGACCGCACGCGGCTGGCGGGCCCTCGAATCGATCCGGGTCGGTGAGGTCGTCGCGGTGCCGACCCGTCTCGACGTGTTCGGTGACGACGAGTTGGCCCACCGCGACATCGACGAGCTCGCACGTGGCGTCGACCCCGGCCGGCCTGGAGCCCGCGTTCCGGCGGTCGTCTTCCGGCTCACGCGCGACGGGGTTGCCCGGTTCTTGAACCAGCTGTTCGCGAGCGAGGCGATGTCGTGGATGGCGAGCCTCGGGAGCTGCCGGATCGGCTACGCCACCGCGTCCGAGCGGCTCGCCGCCGACGTCACGCACCTGCTGCTGCGGTTCGGGATCCGAGCCAAGCGACGCGAGCGGCCGTCCGACCGCCTCACGGTCCAGCCGGCGTTCGAGGTCGACGTGATCGACAGCGTGTCGCTGATCGCGTTCGCCGACCAGATCGGCATCAGCGGCAAGGACGCAACGGTGTCCATCGTGCGCGCGCACGCCGCGGCCCGGACGTTCGGCGGTTCGATCGACGCGGTCCCGGTCGCGGTGTGGGACGACATCGTCAAGGCGTCAGGCGAGTTGACATGGGCCGAGCTCAGCGAGCAGATCGGCAAGCCGCGTTCGCACGAGTGGCACGCCTACCGCGGTTGGGTGTCGAAGGAGACCGTCGCCGAGCTCGCCGAGGCCCTCGACGACGATCGGCTGCGGTGGTGGGCGTCGCCCGACGTGCTGTGGGACGAGATCGTGTCGATCGAACCCGCCGGCTCGACGCGCGTCATCGACTTCACGGTCCCCGGGCTGCACAACTTCGTCGCCGCCGACTTCTACCTCCACAACACCGCCTTCGGGCTCGGGATGGCCACCCACGTCGCCCAGAACGGCCAGAAGCCGGTGCTCGTGTTCTCGCTCGAGATGGGCCACGCCGAGCTGACGCAGCGCATCTTGTCGAGCGAGGCGCGGGTCGACTCGATGAAGATCCGCACCGGACGCCTCGCCGAGGCCGACTGGGCCAAGATCGGCAAGGCGATCGGTCGCCTCGAGGTGCCCTTGTTCCTCGACGACAACCCCCGCGTGACCGTGATGGAGATCCGCGCCAAGGCACGGCGCATCAAGGCCCGCTACGGAGGGCTCGGGCTGATCGTCATCGACTACCTCCAGCTGATGAGCACGAGCGGCTACTCCGAGAACCGCCAGCTCGAGGTCAGCGAGATCAGCCGCAACCTGAAGATCCTCGCTCGCGAGCTCGAGGTGCCCATCGTCGCCCTCAGCCAGCTGAGCCGGAACCTCGAATCCCGGTCGGACAAGCGGCCGATGTTGCAGGACCTGCGTGAGTCGGGCTCGCTCGAACAGGACAGCGACGTCGTCATGTTCCTCTACCGCGACGAGGTGTACAACAACGAGTCGCCCGACAAGGGCTCGGCCGAGGTGATCATCGCCAAACACCGTTCCGGGCCGATCGGCACCAAGCGCCTCGTGTTCCTGGGTCAGTACACCCGGTTCGACAACGCCGCCCGCGGCGTGTGAGGGTCGAGCCACCGAAGTTCGGCGCCGCGGCAGCCCGCGACGGTCACAGTGCGAGCTCCCAGTTCTGGCCGACCAGGTCGTGTCCGAAGCTGTGGTGGGGTTCCTCGTCGACGAGCTCGAAGCCGGCCGCCTCGTAGATCCGCCGGGCCGACACCAAGACATCGTTGGTCCACAGCATGAGTGTGCGGTAGCCGGCATCGCGGGCGAAGTCGATGCACTCGCCGACGAGCCTGCGTCCGATCCCGAGGCCGCGGGCGCTCGGCTCGACGATCAGGATCCGCAGCTGGGCGGTGTCCGGGTCGCGCTGACAACAGAACACGCAGCCCGCGCGGGACCCGTCGACCTCGGCGATCCACGCCTGTTCGCGCCCTGGCCGGTGGTTGGCGACGTAGGCGGCGACGATATCGGCGATGAGGGCCTCGAACGAGAGATCCCACCCGTACTCGTCGCGGTAGATCTCGCCGTGGCGTTGGACGACCCATCCGAGATCGCCGCTGTCGAGGCCGCGTACGGTCACGATCCGCTGGCGCTCGACATCGAGGACCCGCTCGATCGTGTCGATCGCTTGCACGATCCGCCGGCGATCCGGGTCGGCGAGTGGTTCGAGCAGGGCGCTGATCTGCGTGGCGGAGCGCTGATCGAGATCGGCGGCGGCGATCCGCCCGGCAGGTGTGAGCTCGAGTCGGACGCGGCGACGGTCGACGCCGGAGCGGTCCGCGGCGACGAGACCGGCCCGCCGCAAGCGGGCGACGACGCGGGTGAGGTAGCTCGGGTCCATCCGCAGCCGGTGACGCAGCTCGACCTGCTCCCACGGTGTGGCGTCGCCGCGCCGGCCGAGCTCGAAGAGCACCCGCGCCTCGGGGAGCGAGTACGGCGTCTCCAGCAATCCCGCGTCGAGCAGCCCGATGATCTCGGTCCAGCGCCGGTTGAACCCCCTGATCCGCTCGATGTTGGACATAATCCAACAATACCAATCGGATCTCGTGAAGTTTCGGCGTTCCCAGGACGCCGAAACTTCATGAGATGAATACCTGATGAGATGGCGCCGGGGGAGCTGGCTACGGTGCTGCGCCGTGGAACTGGAGATCCGGGCGCTCACGCCCGACGACGATGCAGAAGGCATGGGCCGGCTCCTCGTCGAGGGGTACCAGTCACTGCCCGACTCACCCGTCGATCCCGAGTACTACGCCGAGCTGGCCGACGTCGGTACCCGCATCGAGCGCTCGATCGTGTTCGGCGCCTTCGCAGACGGCGACACGCTCGGCTGCGTCACGTACGTCGCCAACGAGACGAGCGCCTACGCCGAGCACATGCTCGACGGCGAGGCCAGCTTTCGGATGCTGGCGGTCGCGCCGGCCGCGCGTGGACGGGGCGTCGGCGAGGCGCTCGTCCGGCGCTGCATCGACGAGGCGACGAGCGCCGGACGAACCGCACTCTTCATCTACTCCGGATCATGGATGCTCGGCGCTCACCGTCTGTACGACCGGCTCGGTTTCGAACGCCGGGCCGATCGCGATTGGCTGATCGACGACCCGTCGCTCCTCCTGTTCGCCTTCTGGCGCGCGCTCTGACCACCGGTCAGTCGTCGCGTGCGGGCAGATCGCCCAGGAAGCCGAGCACCCGGCTGATCGCGCCACCGTCGTCGAACTCGGCCACGTCGGTGCCGTTGAGGGCGACGGCGCCGGCCGTGTCGACCAGCTCCCACCCATAGCGGGCCACGTTGTGGTGGGCGTCGATGCCCGTCGTGCGGCGGAAGCGATGATCGGGGTAGTGCCCGAGCACGGCGCCCATCATCTCGGTGATGCCGGCGTGGCCCTTGCCGTCGATCGGCGGATCGATCAGTTCTGCGTCTGGTGCGAACGTCTTGGCGACGAGCTCGGCTCGCACCGCGGCGTCGGGTTCGCTGTAGGCGTCCATGTAGGTGTCGATGGTGGCGGTCACGGACTCGGCCGTGACCGGGGTGCCAATGGTGGTGGTCGTGGTTTCGCTCACGTCGTCCACCATCGTCGGGGTGGGCGCCGGCGGCGATTACCCGTGTGGTAGCGAAATTCTCTTTACCTCGCGGGTAGTCGTGGCGTCCGTCGATGCGTTCTAGCGTGACCGCATGGCGAGACCACGAGTCGGTGAACTGGTTCGCGAGTGGCGCACGCGTCGGCACAGGAGCCAGATGGATCTCGCCCTCGAGGTCGGTGTGTCGCCGCGGCACCTGAGCTTCGTCGAGACCGGACGATCACGCCCGAGCCCGGAGCTGGTGCTCGCGATCGCGACCCACCTCGAGGTGCCGCTGCGCGAGCGCAACACGTTGCTGCTGGCCGCCGGCTACGCGCCCCGGTACAGCCAGAGCTCGTTCGACGATCCGTCGATGGTCCACGCCCGGGCCTCGATGCAACGCATGCTCGACGCCCACGACCCGTACCCCGGCGTCGTGGTCGATCGATCGTGGAACGTCGTGCTCGCCAACAACGCCGCGGCGCTGTTGACGTCCGGACTCCCCGACGACTTGCTGGAGATCCCGCTCAACGTCTACCGGGTGAGCCTGCATCCGGAGGGTCTCGCGGCGCGGTCGTCGAACGTAGCGGAGTGGGCACCCCCGCTGTTGCGACAGCTGCGACGGTCGGTGGTGCTGACGGGCGACCCGGAGCTCGAAGCGCTGCTCGTCGAGGTCGAGTCCTATCCGACGGTCGCCGCATTGCTCGACGGGTTCGAGGCGATCGAGTGGGACGATCCACCGCTGCTGATCCCCATGCGCCTCACGGTGGGCGACAACGAGCTGTCGCTGTTCACGACCATCACCACGTTCGGAACACCGCGTGACGTCACGCTCGACGAGCTGGCGCTCGAGCTGTTC
>Ga0190265_10002255_pt1 | contig 12913 bp, 12 predicted proteins | sample Popmic124T_FD_133135 | JGI IMG/M metagenome (GOLD analysis project Ga0190265, IMG submission 133135) | Populus adjacent soil microbial communities from riparian zone of Indian Creek, Utah, USA - 124 T | ecosystem: Environmental > Terrestrial > Soil > Riparian zone | place: USA: Utah | collected... | reverse complement strand
GAGCTGGCGGCCACCGCCGCCTAGTCGTTCGGCCCACTGCGCCGACGCCCCGGGTTCCCTCCACCCGGGGCGTGACCGGCCGCGTATAGCTTCCCCGGGGTGATCCTCGGGGTCGACGTAGGAGGAACGTTCACGGACGCCGTCGCGGTGGATGGGGATCGTGTTCGCACCGGCAAGGCTCCCACGACGCCGGAGGACCAGTCAGTCGGCGTGATGGCGGCGATCGACCAGGTCCTCGACGGCGCTGCCGGGGACTCGGTCGAGCGACTGATCCACGGCATGACCGTCGGCACGAACGCTCTGCTTCAAGGTCGCACCGCCCGCACCGCACTGATTGCCACCGAGGGCTTCACCGACCTCGAGGAGCTTGGGCGACAGGCCCGTCCGGAGCTCTACCGGCTCTGCGTGGCGGGGCCGGCGCCGCTCGTACCACCTGGCTTGAGGATCGCCGCACCTGAGCGTTGCGGGCCAGACGGGGTCCTACAACCGCTCGACGAGGCGAAGCTGCGCCAGCGCCTGGCCGAGGTCGATGGAGACGTCGAGTCGGTGGCTGTCTGCCTGCTGTGGGGCTTTCGCCATCCCGAGCACGAGCGCGCCACGAAGACGCTCGCCACCGAGGCGGTCGCGGGGGCTCACGTGTCTGCCTCCCACGAGACGGCTTCCGTCTTCCGCGAGTACGAGCGTTGCGTGACCACGATCGTCGATGCCGCGGTCTCGCCCCTGTTGGCACGCTACCTCGACCGACTGACCGCCAAGACGCGATCGGCAAAGCTGCCCGACGCCGAGATCATGCTGTCGAGTGGCGGCGTGGTGGACGCGGAGACCGCGGCTCGACACGGATCCTGGACCGTTCTCTCGGGGCCGGCTGGCGGAGCGGTCGCGGCAGCGGCAGCAGCGCGTGACGCAGGCGCGGACAGAGCAATCGCGCTCGACATGGGAGGCACATCCTGCGATGTCTCCCTGGTCCTCGACGGGGGCGTCACCCTCACCGGCGGGCGAGAGATTGCCGGGCGCTCGCTCGCTCTGCCGATGCTCGACATCCACACCGTCGGTGCCGGCGGTGGCAGCCTTGCCTGGGTGGACGCCGGCGGCGCGCTGCGCGTCGGACCACAGTCGGCTGGCGCCCGACCTGGGCCAGCGGCCTACGGGAAGGGTGGTACCGACGCCACGGTCACTGACGCGAGTCTGCTGTCAGGCCACCTCGATCCTGCATCGCCGCTCGCCGGCGGGGTGGCGCTTAACCGTGACGCCGCGGCAGGCGCGATGGATCGTCTGGCTGCCAAGCTCGGAGCTGAGCGGGATGACGCCGCCGCCGGAGTCCTTCGCGTAGCCGCGGTCGCGATGGCACAGGCCGCCCGCGTGGTGACGGTGGAGCGCGGGATCGATCCGCGGAACCTCGCCTTGGTGGCGTTCGGCGGTGCCGGACCTCTGCACGCCGTGAGCATCGCGGAAGAGCTCGGCATGGCTCGGATCGTCGCTCCCGTCGCCTCCGGCGTGCTCTCCGCGCTCGGCTTGGCCGTCTCGGAGCGCCGACGCGATCTGGTCGAGTCGGTACTGCTCAGTGGCGACTCGCTCACGCGAGAGGCGGTAGCGGAAGCCGTTCGACGGCTTGGTCAGCGTGGTCGTGAGGAGCTCGCGGCGCTGGACGCGAAGCTCCGTCCGACTTACGAGTTGCGCTACGCGGGACAGGCGTTCGAGCTGCCAATCGAGGCGGGCCTGCAGCCCGAACCGGCGGAGCTGAGGGCAGCCTTCGATCGCGCGCACGAAGAGCGTTACGGCTATGCGGATCCAACGGCCGAGTTGGAGCTGGTCACCGTCCGCGTTGCCGTAGCAATCCCCGGAACGGCTGCGCCCTCGGCAGCGCCAGCCAAGGCCGCTCGGAAAGGCGTTCGACAGGCGCGCTTTGGCGGTCGGTGGCACGAGACGACCGTCTGGGGCCCTGGCAGCGCGGACGTCCGAGGGCCCGCGATCGTCGAGTTGCCAGGCTCGACGCTCGTCGTACCGCCTGGATGGGCCGGCACGGCCGATATGACGCGCGTGACGCTGGAGCGATCGTGAGCTTGGACCCCGTCGCGCTTCAGGTGATGGTGGGCGCCCTGCGTTCGGCATGCGACGAGATGGGCGTCGTGCTCGTCCGCTCGGCCCATTCGGCGAACATCAAGGAGCGCCGGGACGCGTCAACCGCTCTTTTTGACACCAATGGGCAGATGGTCATGCAGGCGGAGCACATCCCCGTGCACCTTGGCGCAATGCCGAGCGCCGTCGCCGCCGTCCTCGACGAGGACCATGCGCCTGGGGACGCGTGGATCCTCAACGACCCCTATGCGGGTGGAACCCACCTCCCGGACATCACCGTCATCTCGCCGGTGTTCGCCGGCGTCGAGTTGATCGGCTTCGCCGCGAGCCGGGCGCATCACGCAGATGTCGGCGCGCCTGAGCCGGGGAGCATGCCAGCCGATTCGCGCAGCCTCGACGAGGAGGGCGTGGTCATCCCTCCGACGCGACTCACACGCGCTGGCGAGCTGGACCGGGAGCTGCTCGACGATCTCGTGAGCCGAATGCGCAGCTCGCGCGAGCGCGAGGCCGACCTACGCGCCCAGCTCGCGGCCAACCGAGCTGGAGCAGAGCGCCTCGTGGAGCTAGCCGAGCGAGCGGGCATAAGTGTCCTCCGCGCGGGCCTGGTTGAGACGCTCGACTATGCCGAGCGGCGCACTCGTGCCCGCCTCACGGAGCTGCGTGACGGTGAGCTCCATGCGACCGACGTCCTCGAGGGCAGGGATGGCGACCTCGAATTGAGACTTCGAGCCACCGTGCGAGGCGACGAGCTGGAGCTCGACTTCACCGGCAGCGCCGCCCAGCACGATGGCAACCTCAATTGTCCGCTCGCGGTGACTCTTTCCGCCTGCTACTTCGCCCTGCGCGTGATCGCCGATCCCGACGTTCCACCGTGCGCGGGCGCCTACCGCCCGCTGCAGGTGGTGGCGCCAGAGGGGTGCCTGCTGAATGCGCGCCCGCCGGCCGCGGTCGCCGCCGGCAACGTCGAGACGTCGTCGCGCGTCGCGGATCTAGTTCTCGCCGCCTTCGGTCACGCGCTCGGCCAGGGAACGATGAACAACCTCACGTTGGGCAACGAGCACTTCAGCTACTACGAGACGCTCGGCGGCGGCCAGGGCGCCTGCGCTGATGCCAACGGCCCAAGCGCCGTACACGTCGCGATGAGCAACACGCTCAACACGCCGATCGAGGCGTTGGAGCTCGAGTTCCCGCTCCGCGCCGTCGAGTATTCGCTGCGGCGCGGCTCGGGCGGAGGCGGGCGCCACCGTGGTGGCGACGGCGTCGTGCGAGAGCTGGAGGCGCTTGTCGAGATGCGCTTCTCGCTCATCACCGAGCGGCGCCGCCATCCCCCGCCAGGAGCGAGCGGAGGCAAGCCGGGCGCGCCTGGTAGGAACCTGCTCAACGGCGAGGATCTTCCGCCGAAGACGTCGGGAACCCTGCGCCCGGGCGACCGCCTGAGAATGGAGACCCCGGGCGGCGGCGGACACGGCCCAGCAGACGATCTGTGACCCTCGTCACAGAACTGCCCTTGATTTCGCTCCTTACCTGCGTAACAATTCATCGCCCGTGCCGCGCCACTGAGTCAACGTCCTGCGCACGGGTTCCGGAGGTATCCCTTTTTCATGCCAGTTGCTTTGAAGGAATGGGCTGTGACCGTGCGCGCTCTCGCGGAGGGTGAGCAGCTGCTCACGCTACGTAAGGGCGGGATCCGCGAGGAGCACAAGCACTTCGAGATCGAGCACGACCAGTTCTTCCTGTACCCCACCTTCGATCACCAGCGCAACAACCTCGTGCGGGATTCGCGTCTGCCCGAGCTCGGTCGCGCGCTCGAGGAGGGTGTCTGGCCTGACGGAGACCCGCCGGCACGCGCGCTGCTTCAGGACGGCGGCATCCCTCAGCCTGACCGGGTTCGCATCCGCGCCTGGGCTGAGGTTGCGGCCAGCTATCTGATCACCGATCCGCGCGCCGTCGATGCTCTGTCGCCCTACTACGTCTGGACGACCGACTACGCCGAGAAGCGGCTCGATTGGAAGCGCCGTCACCCGATGCACGTGATTCTGCTCCGCACCTACCGCATCCCACGACCGGTGACGGTCAAGGTTCGGCCCGAGTACCACGGCTGTCGCTCGTGGATCGAGCTGCACCGTGATCTCCCGTTCGAGGGCACGCCGGTGCTCTCCGACGAGGAGTTCGACCGTGCCGCTGGTGAGATCGAGGCGATCGCCTCGGACGCCGTTCCGGTTCTGGCCTAGCTGCTAGGCGCGTCCCAGCTCGGCCGCACGCCGCTCTCCCCCGGGGCTCTGCTCCGGAGGCGCGTCGCCGTCCAAGACCTCTAGCAGCGCCGTCACCACACGGCGATCGAACTGAGTCCCCGCGCCGGCGGCCAACTGGTCACGCGCCTCGTCGCTCGACAGCGGCTGACGATATGGGCGTCCGGCGGTCATCGCCTCGTAGGCGTCGCAGGCGTGGACGATCCTTGCTCCAAGCGGGATGTCCTCCCCCGCGAGGCCGTCGGGGTAGCCCGTACCGTCCCAGCGCTCGTGAGCGTGGCGGACGAGTGGCCGCACATCCTCGAGGAAGTCGACCGATGAGAGGATGCGCTCGCCGGCGATCGCGTGGCGCTCGACTTGGAGCCGCTCCTCGTCGGTCAGCGGTCCTTGTTTGTTGAGGACCGTCTCCGACACGGCGATCTTGCCGATGTCATGGAAGATCGCCGCGAGCCGTAGCGCGCGTACCTCCTCCTCGGTCATCCCGAATCGGCGGCCAATAGCGGTAGCCCGCTCGACCATCGCTCTCGCGTCACCGCTCGCCTCGCGGCCATTCGTCTGGCGATCGCCAGTCTCGAGCGCCGTGGCAAGCGCCTGAGCGGTTCCGATGTAAGCACTGTCGAGACGCTCGTAGAGCATCGCCGAGCGCAGCGCTGAGCCGACCTGATCGGCCACCGTCTGCACGAGACGGGCATCGTCCTCGTCAAAGGCGTGCGGGCGCACCTCCTCGACATCGATCGCACCCCACAGCTCGTCGCCCATCCACAGTGGCACGACCAGCTCGGCGCGAACGTCCTCCGTCTCGGGCTTAGCGACGTAGCCTGGCTCCTCACGGACATCGCCGATGATCACTGGCCTGCGCTCGCGTAGGCAACGTCCGATCACTCCCGCGGCACGTGGCTGCGCGGTCGGTCGGCCGCCAACCCGCGGCAGGGCCTGACCACGTCGCACGACCGCCTCGACGTAGTTATCTCCCCTAATCCGGACGATCGCACAAAGGAAATAGCCGAATGCACGGTGCAACTCGTCGACGGCCGCGTCCAGGATCTGCTGTGGATCGGTCATCGCGGATAGGCGCGTGCCGAGCGCATTGGCAAGTGAGAGCTGCCGCGTCCTGACTCGCAGGCGCTCGGTCTGCTCCCGGCCCTGATCCGGCCAAGCGGCATCGCGTCCCTGATCGGGCCATCCAACCTCGTCGCCGCCGTGCTGGATCGTGGGTGGGGTTGGTTGCCGCCGTGCGGGCAGCGCGTGCAAGCCGGCAGACAAATCAGAGGCAACGACTACGGAGTTTCGCCCACGGTGCTGCTTGCCATGTAGCAACGCGCGGTCGGCGTTGTCGATCACGACCGTCGGCGTCTGGTCCGGCTCCCACTCCGCGACGCCAGCGCTAGCGCCGGAGGCACCGCGCACCGCCTCGTCGTCCTCCAGTGCGCGCTCAACCCCGTCGAGTGATCGTCGCGCCAACTCGGCCGCGGCCTGCTCATCCGCCTCAATCGCCACGATCGCGAACTCGTCGCCGCCATAGCGAGCGACGAGATCGTAGGGCCGCACCGTGCTCCGTAGGGCGCCGCCAACGCGGCGTAAAACCTCGTCTCCGGCGAGGTGCCCGTGCTCCTCGTTGACCTGCTTGAAGTCATCAAGGTCGATCAAGATCAGCGATAGGCGGTGGCCGGTGCGCTGGCAACGCTCGATCTCCCGCCTCAGCATGTGCTGCATCGCGGTGTGGTTCAGGCAACCGGTGAGCCCGTCGGTACGTGCGACCTGCGCCAGGCCAGCGTGCGCGCTGGCGTTGCGGCATGCCGCCGCCCCGAGCTCGCCGAACGCCTCGAGCAGGTTCATGTCCTCGCGTGTGACGCGACGGCGGCGGTGATAGCCGACGGCAAGTACGCCGCGCAGCTTGCCGTCCCAGTGCATCGGCACCGCGACACAGCTACGAACCTGGCCGAACAAAGCCTCATCAGGTCTCGACGTCAGCTCCTGATAGTCGTTGGTGATCAGCGGACGGTCGAGTTGCGCGACCTTGCCCGATAGGCCAACACCGGGGGCGACTCGGTAACCGATCGCCTCCGGCGCGATGCCGTGCACCGCCTCCACCGTGAGACCGTTGGCATCGCCACGGAAGATCGCCGCGTTGTCGCCGTCGAGGATGCTCGCCGCCTCGCTACAGATACGGGCTAGCACACGGTTGAGATCCAAGCTCTCGTTGAGCGTCTTTGCCGCGCGGGCGAGGGCGCCCTGTTGAGCGACCTGCTCGGCATGCTCTTCGGCAAGGCTCATCTGAGCGAGGCTTGCCGCGGCGGCGGCGGCGAAAGAGCCCGCCACGCCAATCTCGATCTCGCTGAAATCGCGAGTGTCCGCATCGAGCAGCAGCAGGACGTGACGCACCGAGCTGCCGGCGCGCATCGGGAGCAGCAACGCCGTGCCCACGCTGCCATCCGATCCGAGCGCACGGTCGATCGCCTCGGCCTCCGCATGCTGAGCGAGCAGTGCCGGAAGGCCCTGGCGGAGCAACAGCTCGAGCGGAGGCATGTCGGCAACCGTCAGCGGCCTGCGCGCCATGCCCACGGACGGGCTCGAGGCCACCGCCTGCACCCGCCCGTCGCTCTCGCCGACCTCCAGGAGCACCACTCGCATCACGCCGAAGAAGTCACGCGCCTCGCTGACCAGGCGGCGGCGAACGACGTCTGGCCCCTGTAGATCGGCAGCGACGCTCAGCAGGCGGGTTACCGCCTGCATGGCGTCCGTCGCCGAGCCGACGCGAGCGTCGCTCTCGCCTACAGGGGCCAGTCGTTGTACAGGGCGAGGGGTGCCCACGAATAGGAGATCGACCGCTACCCCCCTGGGCTTTAGGCCCAGGGGGCCGTCTGGCGCTAGAGGCCCAACGTCTTGGCGATGATGTTGCGCTGGATCTCCGACGTGCCGCCGTAGATCGTCGTGACGACCGCGGAGCGGAGATGGCGCTCCATCGGGTACTCGGCCGCATAGCCGTAGCCGCCCGCCATCTGCACCGACTCGAGCGCACAGCGCTTCGCGAGCTCAGTCGCCGCGAGCTTGGCCATCGACGCCTCCTGGGGAAGCATCCGGCCCGGATCCTCGTCGGTCAGGCGGGCGACCCAGCGGACCAGTAGGCGCGCTTGCACCAAGTCCGTTGCAAGGTCGGCGAGCCTGTGCTGGAGCGCCTGGAACGAGCCGACCGGACGGCCGAACTGGCGTCGCTCCTTGACGTAGGCGAGCGTGTCGTCGAACGCCCGCTGCCCTAGTCCGAGCGCAAGCGCGGCGAGGATCACACGCTCGTTGTTGAGGCCGGCCATCAACTGCAGCCAGCCACCGCCGTCGGTGCCGAGCAGGTTCTCCGCCGGGACTCGGACGTCGTCGAGGTGCAGCTCGTTGGTGTCCTCGCCGCCGAGCGTGTCGATCGGACGCATCGTGAAGCCCTCGGCGTCGCGCGCGACGAAGATCATCGATAGGCCCTCGTGGCGCTCGCTGTCCTCTCCGGTTCGGCAGACGACCAATACGTGGCTCGCCTTGTGCGCGAACGAGCACCACATCTTGGAGCCGCTGATCACCCACTCGTCACCATCTCGGCGAGCGCGGCACTTGAGCGCCGCCACGTCGGAGCCAGCGTCTGGCTCGGACATCGCGATCGCGAGCGTCCCGCCCTGCGCGACCCGTCTCAGCAGATCCCGCTTCTGCTCCTCGGTGCCGAAGCGGTTGAGCGCGCCGACGCAAATCAATGTGACGCCGTAGGCACCGATTGGCGCCTGGCCACGGGCCACCTCCTCCAGGAACAGCGTCGCGTCGAAGAAGGTCCCGCCAGAGCCGCCGTACTCCTCCGGAATCGTCAGGCCGTACCAGCCGAGGTCGGCCATCCGTGTGGCTACCTCGTGGTTATGCGGATCTCTCCCGCCGTCGGTCAGCGCGGCGAGCTTGTCCGTCGTGCACTCGCGGGCGCAGAAGTCACGGATCGCCGCGACGAAGTCGCGCTGCTCGTCGGTCAGGCCGTGGTCGGCCGGGCTGCTGGGCGATGCGACTGCCATTGCTGTCACGCCTCCACTGGGTCTCGCTGCTTGAAGCGGCTCAGCTCGCGCCGCGCGATCGATTGCTTGTGTACCTCGTCTGGGCCATCGGCGATCCGCAGCCATCGACCCTGCCGCCACATCAGCGCGAGCGGGATGTCGTCCGACATGCCAAGTGCGCCATGAACCTGCATCGCACGGTCGCAAACCGCCTGGTGCATCTGCGCGGCCACGACCTTGATCATCGATATCTCCTGTCGCGCCGCACGCTTGCCCTCGGTGTCCATCTTCCAGGCGGCGTGAAGCACCATCAGACGAGCCGCGTCGATCTCGATCCGTGAAGTCGCGACGAACTCCTGGACGAACTGCTTGTCAGCAAGCGGGCCGCCAAAGGCCTCGCGCTCGTTGGCGCGGCGGCACATCAGCTCGAAGGCACGCTCCGCCGAGCCGATGGCGCGCATGCAGTGGTGGATGCGACCCGGTCCGAGGCGCGCCTGGGCGATCGAGAACCCGTCGCCGCGCGGCCCGAGCAGGTTCCCCTCGGGGACCCGCACGTCGTCGTAGGTCACCTCCCAGTGACCTGGTCCGGCGCTATGTCCCATCACCGGCACCGGTCGCACACCAATGAAGCCAGGCGCATCGATCGGCACCAGAATCATGCTCGCGCGGCGATGGGGGGCCGCGTCTGGATCGGTGACGACCATCACGATCGCCACATCAGCGCCGTTGTAGCCGGACGTGAACCACTTGTGGCCGTTGATCGCCCATTCGCCGCCCCCTGTGCCCGATCGGGTATCCAGCTCGGCGCGTGCGGCGAGACCGGTCGGATCCGAGCCCGCCGTCTCAGGCTCGGTCATCGAGAAGCAGCTGCGGGAGTGCCCGTTGAGCAGTGGAGTCAGCCAGCGCTCCTTCTGCTCGAAGGTGCCGTACTCGGCGAGGATCTCCATGTTGCCGGTGTCGGGCGCCGAGCAGTTGAACACCATCGGCGCGACGGGCGAACGCCCCATCTCCTCGCAGAGCAACCCGTACTCCCAATGAGTCAGGCCAGGTCCATGCTCCTCGTCCGGCAGGAAAAGGTTCCACAGCCCCTCGGCCTTCGCCTGCTCACGTAAGTCAATGAGGATCTCTGGATAGGCGACGCCCGCCCGAACGTCCTCGTCGAGGGCGCGCATCGCATCGTCCTCAACTGGCATCACATGCTCACCCATGAAGGTTCGGACACGGTCGCGCAACTGGGCGACACGGTTAGACGGAGCGAAGTCCATGGGCCGGGAGGCTACCGACCGCCTGTCAGCCGGCTGACTGAAGCGCCCACCAGGCGAGGGCGGTCGTCAGGCCCGCACCCAGCAGGATCACGACGGTGAGCATCAACGCCCGTCGAAGCGGGGGCGACGTCGACGTATCGACCGTCGGCGCCATGTCAGCGGTCCTTAACACCTGGCTCGCTACGTCAGCGCCGGAGCTCGGTACAAGCACATCCCGAGGCCCTGCCGCTAGGAAGTCGGGCACGTCGAATCCCATGCTGCGGCGAAGGATGCTCGGAACCCCGGCCTCGAGCAGCATCCCTTGGATGAACTCGGCCTCGGCTTGGTTGCGTCCTCCGGCCACCCGTACCAGATCTCCCTCGGTATAAGCAGGATTGATCTTGCGCGCCTTTTCGTGTGCCGCACTCCGTGGCGGCTCTAACTGCTCGTCGCCGTAAGGCGGCTCGGGGAGGTCAGCCAAGGATCTCGATCTCCTCCTCCTCGACGCGGTCGTCCGCGATACGCCACGCCCGGACGTGCGGTTCGTCGCCCACGAGCGACACGATCAGGTACTTCCAGTGGGGGTAAGTGGCCAGGTTGATGTCCGTCTGCGAGGGCTCCGCGGGGCTTCGGGGGTGCGAGTGATAGATGGCGACCTCGTAGCCGTCGTCGTCGAGCTCGTTCGCCGCCAGCAGGCTCTTCGAGTCGAGCTCGTAGCCGTAAGGGGACCGGCGCGGGTTGTCGGCGCGAAAGGTTTCCTCGATCCGCCCATCACGCCCGCACGCGTAGCCACAGCACTCGTTCGGCGACTCTTCCCGCGCGTGAGCGATCAGCGCGTCCCATTGAGCCCTGGTCATCCGCATCGAGCCAAGCGTAAGGGACACACACGAGGGGCTGGACACAGACGTTGTCCCGCGCACCGCCAGGACCAACTATGATCCGCGCGGCGGCAGCGTTCGCGATGGAGGGAGCGAGCGACGGATGCGTTGGAGGGACAACAAGCGTGAGACGAACCGGGCTTGGAAGTCACGGTCGCTGCTCGTTTGCCTAGGACTGCTCGTCTTCGCCATGGCCGGGTGCGGAGGCGACGACATGAGTCCCGCGAAGGTCGAGCCCACGCCGAAGGCGACCGTCGTCATCTACGACGACGCCTATCACCCGGCGACGGTGAGGATCAAGCCGGGCTCGCGCGTGACATGGGTCCATCGCGACTCATTTCCCGTGACCGCGGAGACCGACGGCGTTGGCTTCTTCGAGGTGGACAGCGAGAGCCTCGACAAGCGCAACGTCTTCGACATCCACACGCTTCAGCAAGGAGAGGCGGAGTCGGTCGAGTTCGACACTCCAGGGAAGTACGAGTACCACTCGTCCTTCGACAGCAAGGTGAAGGGCGTGGTCGAGGTCATCGGTGAGGAGGGAGACAGATGAGGGTTCTTGGAACAGTACTGACCATGGCGGTTCTGGCGCTGGTGGCGTCTGGCTGTGGAGACGATGGAGACGCCGTGGCGGAGGGGCCCCACGAGATCGTCGCGACAGACTTCAAATACGAGCCGGCCAACCTAAAGATCGCGGTCGGCGACCGCGTCTCATTCGTAAACCGCTCCGACGGCAAGCCCCACTCCGCCAATGCCGAGTACGGCGTCGACATCGACCCCTCCCCTGGCGAGGGCCCGACCGATCACAGTGGCAAGGACATCAACCACGCTTGGCAGCGCGGCTTCGCCACGCACGCGCTCTTTACTGAGGAGGCCCAAACCGTCGTCTTCCACGTTGCGCGCAAGTACGAGTACGTCTGCTCGTTCTATCCGGAGATGAAGGGCACCATCGAGGTGGTCGAGAAGGACGGGTAGCCTTGGAGAGGCATGGCGTTCCTCTCCCCCTCACCGATGGAGCTGGTCGTGATCTTGGTGATTGCGCTGGTCGTGCTAGGCCCGTCACGGCTGCCTGAGACCGCCCGCTCACTTGGGCGTGGCATGCGCGAGCTGCGCGATTCGCTGCAGGGCTACGGGAATGAGGACGAGCCCGATCGGCCCCGCGCTGACGATCCCGGCGCTCTGCCGGTCGATCCTGCGTCGGTCATGGACACGGGACCGCCTTACGACGACGACATGCCGTCGCCCGGCGCGGCCAATTCGGATAGCCCAGCGGGCGAGACTGAAGAGCCCGCGCGTCGCGCCTAGCGGCTACCAGAACGAAGCAGAGTCGAGCGCGCCCTCAGCATCGAGTTGCTCGATCGGCTTCGTGTAGACGCCCGAACTCAGATACTTCCAGCCGTCGTCGGCGACGACGAAAACGACGTTCCCCTCATCGAGCTCGCCGGCGATCCGCACCGCGATCGAAGCGATCGCCCCACTCGACACGCCGGCGAACAGCCCCTCCTCCTCCAGCAGTCGCTTCGTCCAAACGACTGAATCGCGGTTCGAGACGAAGATCTTCCGGTCGATCAAGGCAAGGTCGATGATCGGCGGGATGAAGCCGTCGTCGAGCGAGCGCAATCCCTGCACCAGCTCCCCCTGCAACGGCTCAGCCGCGACCACCAGCGTCTCCGGATCGTGCTCCTTGAGGCGTCGCCCGTTGCCCATCAGAGTGCCGCCGGTGCCGAGCCCGGCGACGAACGCCGTGACCTCGTCGAGCTCATCGAGAATCTCGAGCGCCGTCCCGTTGTAATGGGCGTCCGGGTTCGCGTTGTTGCCGTACTGGTAAGGCATGTAGTAGGAGGAGTCGCCCTCGGCGATCTCGAGCGCCAGCGCGACGGCTCCATTCGATCCCTGCGCTCCGGGCGAGTAGACGATCTCGGCGCCGTACATGCGCAGTAGCTGCGTTCGCTCCTCCGTGACGTTGTCCGGCATCACGACCTTGAGCGGGTAGCCCTTGCGCTTGCAGATCATCGCGAGCGAGATCCCGGTGTTGCCGGATGTCGGCTCGAGGATCGTCTGCCCGGGCTTGATCGCGCCCTTCGACTCCGCGTCCTCGATCAGCCCACGCGCGACACGGTCCTTGACCGACCCGGTCGGGTTGTAGGACTCGAGCTTCGCGTAGATGCGCACGCCGGGCTTCGGCGACAGTCGCTTCAGCTCGACAAGAGGCGTGTTGCCAATCGCCTCGACGACATCGCCGTAGCGACCCCCGCAAGGTCGATTCTGTAGCCCCTCCATGACTTCAGAAAGTGTAGCGTCGGTGAAGGGGGCTGGCTAGGACGATCAGCCGCCAGCCATCGCCGGCAGGATCACCAGGGTGTCGTCGGACTTCACCGCCGTGTCCAGGCCGTTGAGCACCCGCACGTCCTCGTCGTTGAGGTAGACGTTGACGTAGCGGTTGAGCGAGCCGTCCT
>Ga0190265_10002254_pt1 | contig 12915 bp, 7 predicted proteins | sample Popmic124T_FD_133135 | JGI IMG/M metagenome (GOLD analysis project Ga0190265, IMG submission 133135) | Populus adjacent soil microbial communities from riparian zone of Indian Creek, Utah, USA - 124 T | ecosystem: Environmental > Terrestrial > Soil > Riparian zone | place: USA: Utah | collected... | reverse complement strand
GAGGGGCCGGCAGGCGCATCCTGTGCGACAGCGGCCGGAGCGGCGAAGGCGCCGGCGAGCGCGGCACAGGCGCTGAGGATTTTGCGCATCGAACGATCACTTTCCGTGAGATGGGCTGGGGCGGCTGGAGATCCGGCTCAACCCAGGGCCGCTAAATGGTTGATATGTCCGACACACAGGAACCGTTTGTACGCCGCATTGGCACATGTGCGGGGCACAGTGTCAAGGCGCGACCGGGCGGGCCTTCCGTCGTTTCTGTGACTAACTGCGAAGCCGTCCTCGAAGTGCCCGCCGTCGCTGCGAGTGGCAGAAAGCCGGAGCAGGGTCGGCGGGCCCCGCTGCTGGTGGCCCGCATTCATACGATTTAAACGACGATCGGGTAGGTTGGCCCGGTATGGGCAAAGCGGCCGGGGGAGGCGCAGCGTGAGTTTCATGGGGTTCGGCCGCAAGGGCCTGGAGCGGGGTTTCGGGCGCAAGGGGCTTGCGGAGCCGCAGGCTTCGGGGCGGATCTTCGGGGGCCGAGAAGGCCACGGCGGCAGCTCGCCGTTCGATCGCTTCTTCGCCCAGCTGGTAAGCGAGCGCGACCTCACCCGGATGGGCCTGCATCAGTACTACAACCGGTCGGGCGCGATCGCCGACCTTTCGCCGGAGGAGCGCGGCGAGCTGCTGGCCGACCTCGCCGACCGGCCCGGCCTGCTCGACGGAAGTCGCGAGGGAAGCCCGGAGCGCGAGAAGGCCGCGTATCACGCGCATTGCTGCATCTACCATCTCGACATCGAGGTGCGCGCCGAGCATCTCGGCAGCTTGCTCAGGCTCCTGCTGGGCAACGAGCGCTGGACCATCTCCAACCTCAACTCGGTCATCAGGTTCACATCGAACCAAGCACAAATAGATTCTTTAACAGGCACGATGGGTGGCGGTCGCATCTCCGCCACCGGCGGAGCGCTGCTTGAAGGATTCACGCTCGCCAGATTTCTCGTCAACATTCACGGCGACGACGTCATTGTGCCGTTTCCCGAAAACTTCCGGACGACGGCGGACCTCGATCTTGAAATCAAGGGTTCCGCACGCGAGCAGTTGGTCAGCGGCGTGGTCAATGTGCGACGGACGGAGTACACCGAAGACCTCGAGATTGCAGACCTGATTAATTTCCGCCGGGAGGAATCAATCGAAGAAGGCGGCGAGCTTGAGGTAACGCGTGCTGCGGTGTTTAGCGACCTGCGTGTTGAAGGACGTAACGCTTTGGTTGTCAGAAACAACCTGGCAGACATAGTGGGATCAGTTTCACTTCAGGTTAATGGGCCGGTAAAAGATCCTGTCATCTCCGGAAGAATCACTGGAACGAGCGGCACCATTAACTTCCGCAACGATCAGTATTCTGTTAACCGTCTGTTGATTGACTTGCCCCCGCGGCGCAACGCCGATCCAATCATCAACATCCAGGCTGAGTCGCAAATTCGCGGCTATCGTGTGTCGATTGGTCTAACCGGGGCTCTTTCGCAACCGCAGGCAGTGATTAGCTCCGATCCGGCTTTGCCACAGGCTGACGTCGTATCACTGATCACCACCGGGCAGTTAGCGACTGGTGACACTAGTACTTCGGTTCTTTCGCAATCGAGTTTAGGCACCGCCACCAGTCTGTTGACTGACGCGCTGATTAATGCGCCGGCGCAGCGTGCCACCAGCAGGCTGTTCGGGCTGACGCGTTTTGAGATTAACCCTGTCATCGGCGGCCGCGGCTCAACTCCAGCCGCGCGCCTGACTGTCGGCAGAAGAATAAACAAAGACCTGTCGGTGATTTATTCGACGAATGTGGCGTCTGACCCGAATCAGATACTGGCACTGGAGTACCGGCTTTCAGATAGGTTGTTCTTCGTTGCGCAGTATGAGCAGGCCTCGACCCGAAAACTGACCGCGCGCAGTAACAACTTCAATTTCGAGATTCGGTTTAGGAAACGGTTCTGATCAATGGGTGTGGCAGAAGCGCGGCATAACAATTGGGAAACTTTTCGCCGGTTAGAGCGACTTGTGCCTTGTCTGGTTAGGTTTAAATTTGTCGCGGCTCAGGCCCTGGCCGGCTGGCTTAAAAGCGCTTTCCTTTCGTGTCGTTTCGTGTATTTCGTGGATCGATTCTGCTTTGCCTTTAAGACGATCCGCGAATCACACGAAATACCACGAAACATTGCTTCGCCAGAGCCGCCCAATCATGCGCAGATAAACCGGGCCAAGGGAATCTTCCAAAACTATCAGGTTTTCAGAGTTGTGTTGCTCCTCTGGCTCTGCCTCGCTGCCGGCCCACATGTTTTTGCCAGCTCAACCTTTGAACAATATGAAGGTCGAGTAATTGTCTCTGTTGAAGTCACTTTTGAAGGTTCGCCCGCTGATTCTCCTGCGGAAGCGGAATTTCTTTCCATCATCCGGATCCCACCCAATTCGGAATTCTCAGCAGTTGCTGTCCGCAACGCGCTGCAAGCTCTGTTCGATTCTGAACGCGTAGCGAATGCGCGTGTCGAAGCCTTCGAAGTGGGCGGCGGTGTACGCGGACCTATTCGATTGCGATTTTTGATTCAGCGGCAGGTGCAAATCGGCGACGTCAGGTTTGAAATCACTCCCGGCACCGGCGTCGCATTATCCGAAGACGAGTTGCGAGCGCGCGTCAATCTCAGCCAGCCTGGAACACGACTTTCAAGACAAATAATCCTTCGCAACACCAATGAACTGCTGGTGTACCTGCGGGACCTTGGCTACTTCAACGCAGTGGTCGACTCAACCGAACAACTGGATGCGACCGGTACCAGGGCCACAGTAACCTTTCGCGTCGTGCCCGGCGAACAAGCCCGGGTGCGCGCTTTCGATATAGGCATTACAGGTTTTGATGTTAATGCGGTCAGATCGTCGCTCGAGCTGCAACCTGGCGCGCGGTTCACACGCGAGGCGCTGGGTCGTGACGTCAGGTTGATTCGCGAAGCCATTATCAACAGCGACTACCTGGCGCCGTTGCTCGACGACGCGCGGGTGGTGCGTGATGCGGAAGCGAACGATATCTCCATTCAGTTGAGAGGCGCAGTTGGTCCCAAGGTCACTGTGCTTGTCCCAGACTTTCCCATGAGCGACAAGACGTCGCGTGAGCTGCTGCCGGTTAAGCGTGAAGGCAACATCGATCAGTCGGCAATCATCGAGGGCGCGCGACGACTGCGCAACAAGTTGCAGGAAGATGGATATTTCTTCGCCGAAGTGACTCCTGTCTGTACGGTCACGCCGGCTGTCCCGGAGCTGGGAGAGAACGGCACTGCTTCGACTTGCGAGATTTTGAACCCGGAGTTGCTGAGTGGACGCAGTGTGGAGATCCGATACGACCTCGAGCGTGGTCGTCGTTTCAAGCTGACAGACATTCGCATTACCGGTACCGAGAAACTGACTTACGAAGATGTGGCAGCCGATCTGGAAACTCAGAAGGCGAGCGCGTTAGGGCTGATTCCGTTTCTCGGTTATGGACGCGGATACACCAGCCTCGCGCTATTGGAACAGGACAAGCGCACGATTCGAAACTACATGCGCGATATTGGCTATCGCAACGCTGAAGTTGCCGTACTGCAGGGCGTCTCGATCGACGGCGAAAGCTTAATCATCACGTTCGAAGTCACTGAGAACCGGTTGACGCGCATCGCCGGTGTCGAAGTGCGCGGTAATACGATCTACACAGATGAACGATTGTTAGCGGAGCTGAAGACTGTGATTGACGCTCCGTTCTCTCGTTCACAGGCGCGCGCGAATGGCGAGCGGGTCGTGGCGCTCTATTCCAACGACGGCTATGTAAACGCCCAACTTGAGTTTTCTTTCGTGGAGCTGCCGACCAAAGGTGAAGATGAGCAGGTGCGTCTGGTCTATTCGATTACCAACGAGGGCGATAAGGTCCTCATCAACCGCATTATCGTTAACGGCGTCACCGGCAACGCGTCCAGGCAACGCACCAAGCGCGACGCTATAGTGAGAGCTATTCCGCTCTTTGAAGGAGACGTGCTGCGCTCCGACCGGATCGCCGAAAGTGAGCGCGAGCTGTATCTCACGGACGCGTTTCGCCAGGTGCTGATTCGCACGGAAGCTGCGGGAGAAACTCCTTCCGGTTTCAAACAGCGCGACGTGATTATCGACGTGGAAGAAAAACTGCCCCGCGTGATGGATTACGGTGGTGGTTTCTCGACCGATACGGGCGCGCACGGTTTGTTTGAGCTCAGCAACGTAAACCTGATGAACAAACTGCGATACGGCGCCATGCGTCTGCGCGCCAGTAGGCGCGCCCAACTCGTCAGGTTTGAGTATCTCGACCCGCGTTTTGCACGTTACGGTGAGCGCCAGTTTTGGCCCCTTGGTGTGACGATCGAGTATCAACGCGACTCCACGATTACACGTTTTTTCCGTACTGCTATCGATCAAGGCACGATGGGGATCGTGCAACGGCTCGACGAAGACGGAAATGCGCTGGACGAATTTGGCGCTCGTGTTGGCGAGCCCACGATCAACCGCTTTACGGCTGCGATCGAAACTCGCCGGGTGTTAAGCACCAAGACGCGGTCCATAGTATTCGCGCGCTACAGTTATGAAGATGTTCGTTTGTTTAACCTGCAGAGTCTGGTGATCAGGCCAATATTGCATCCCGATCGCGCTGTGCGCTTGTCTCGATTTGGGGCTTCCTTTGTTCGCGATACGCGCGAACGATGCGAGCGCGGGTTGATCGGGGCGATTCGTGATCCTGACGAGGAGACAGGCGCGCCGGGTGAAGTCTGTCGCTACAACCAACTGGACGCCACGCGTGGAGACTTTTTCAATGTGGATTACGCGATTGCACTGCGGCAGTTGGGCGGCAATCTTTCTTTCAACAAATTGCAGGCGACTTATCGCCGTTACTACAAAATCAATCGACTGCGCGGGACTGTGTTCGCAGCCAATGCGACGCTTGGCTTAGCTAATCTGTTCAATCCGCGTGACCGCGACGGCAACAACCGGATCGACGAGATCGATCTAACGTTGCCTATCAGCGAGCGTTTCTTCTCCGGCGGTTCAAACACACTGCGCGGCTTTGCTTTTGAAGAAGCGGGCCCGCGCGTGGCCATTATCCCTGAAGGGACGTTCCTTGATCGCGAAAAGAACCCGGTGTTTCTGAATCCGTTTACGGTTCCGGTTGGCGGCAACGCGCTGGCGATTGTCAACCTTGAGGCGCGCGTGCCGGTGTCCGCAACCTTGCAGGTCGTGCCGTTCTACGACGGCGGCAACGTGTTCCGCCGCGTCGGCGATTTATTTGGCAAGGACGATCCGCCGGTCCCGCCGGGCGACGTGCTGGCAGCCATCAATGCGGCCAACTTGCGTGCGCACTGGATACACACGCTTGGTTTAGGTCTGCGAATTCAGACACCGTTTGGCGGCGCGCTCGCGATTGACTACGGCTTCATGATGAACCCGCCGGAGTTTTTGATCCCGCAGAGGGGTCCGCTGGGAGGCTTTGACGGCATACCAGCGATTTATCGTTTGAAGCGAGGTCAGTTGCACTTCAGGTTTACGCAGGCGTTCTGAGACACGAGGCAGGCGCCAGGTTGCAGGAGGCAGGAGAATGCTCCCTTCTCCCGTTGGGAGAAGGGATGGGGATGAGGGCTTGAGAGCAATGATAATTAATGAAATCAATAGGTGGCGGCTTGTTACGTCGATAGTTGATGCCGCCCCCCTTTCATTTCTTCGGGGTCTGAGTAGCAAGCCCTCACCCAGCGGCAGAGGGAGTAAGAAAGCAGTGAATATCCGGCGAACAAAACTTCCACATATTTTCAGTTTCATCTGCCTTGTATTCTTTGCGCCCGGCCCGGCAACGGCGCAGGAAGTTGTCGATAAGATGGTGGCCACGGTCAATGCTGATGGCTCTACGCAATGTGGCGGAATTTGCTTAATCACCTATTCGGATTTGCTGTGGCAGCTTGCACTGCAGCCCGGCACCTCATTGGATAATCCAACATCTGCCAATCTTAACCGGGCGCTGAACCTGGTAATCGACCAGCGACTAATTCTGCAGGAGGCGGAGAAACTGCCATCTATCGAGCCGACAGCGGAGGAGATCAGAGTTGCGCGCGACGAGCTGGTGAAAAACTTTGCCTCGCCGTCAGCATTTCAGCAGCGTCTGTTGCGAGTGGGTTTAACGGCGGCGAAGTTGGACGAGATTCTGGAGCAGCGTTTGAGGATCGAGAAGTATTTGGATTTCCGTTTCCGCAACTTCGTGGTTATTACTCAACAGGAAATTGCAGATTACTACCGGGATGTTTATGTGCCGCGGCTTCGTGCTCGATCCCCGGGTCAGATTGTTCCCACCGTGGAAGAGGTGCGAGAAGAAATTGAGCTAATCCTGCAAGAATCGAAAATAGAATCCGACACCGATGCTTTTCTCGACACCGCCCGCGAACGCGCCGAGATTGTCACTCTGAATCCTGTCTAGGCCCAGTCAAGAACCAATCTGCTTCGTGTCGTTTCGTGTGATTCGTGGATAGGCTTGCTTTAGGGTTTAATAAAAGAAAAAGTGATTTACGAATCACACGAAACGACACGAAGGGAAATCGCTATGCTGGCCGACGCAGATACGTTCGCAGGGTAGGTGGTGTTGCTTTACGCATCAGAGCGGCTTTGGCTTTCCATTCCATCGACCGCGAGAGTTCCACCAGAAACTTCGTCTCGCCTGACTCCATCACCGCCGTCGGTTCGCCGTTATGATAAAGAATCCGGTTGGAAGTGAAAGCGGTAACTCGCCCACCGGGCGTGATGATCCCAACCAGGTTGAGCGGATCGGCACCGCTAACTGAGATCATGCTTTCAGTTGAACCTGCCGGCAGTGTGTTGGCAGGGACGCCCACCGATGGCGAACCAGGCACCGATTCCAACATCGCCGGTGATCGGAAACCGAAGTCCATCGCCACGGTGCGAGCGCGCCGAATCGCCCGCAACATCGCGACTGCTTCAGGTAGTGCAAACTGCTCACCCGAGATGCCCGCAACAAAACGGCCGCCACGAATTTCTCCGCGCGCCTCCAGGCGATGATAAATACGCAACAAGACGCGCCACGGCAGCGCGATGCCTTCACGTTCGAGCAGCCGCTTGAATACCACGCCATAACGTTTGAGGAGTATCCGTGCGACTTCTTCGCTGGCTTCGGCGTCGAATGAAGACGAGACAGGCGGGAATGCCTGTCCCATACGGTTCAGTAACGACCAGCGCCCCGCACTCGACATTTGATAGACCGGCTGGCGATGTTTGCGACGCGCAGCCGCCTGCGTCTTGCGGCTTGATGGCGTCAACAGCGCACGCAATCCCGCGAAGCTGTCAGAAATCACTAAGCCGCCTGCCACCAATTCACCCAAAGCGTCTTCAACCTGGCTTCTTAACAGCTTGGTGCTATCCACGATGTCGGTGAAGAACGATGCGCCACGCGTTGTGAGAAACTCGAGTACCGCCTGGGTAGTCGTCGAGAATTCAAGCTCGTTGTTGACTGGCTGCGGAAACATCGAGCTCCACGTCGCAAAGTTTCTGCGCAGCAGCAAGGCGATCGGAGTGTTACGTACCGGCGCAGACCCGCGTGCACGTTCATTACCGGGTTCGGCAGATGTTGTACGCGCGGGCGGAGTCAACCGCGCCCAAACAACTTCACCCGAAAGACACAGTGCGTCGAGCCAGGCTGGATCGTATTCAGCCAGGCGCGCAGGCAGAATCTCTCCTTCCCACGCCGCCGCCGGTGCTTCAAATCCTTCGAGCTGTTCGATGATCCCGCGCAGGCTCTCGGGCCCTTCCATCTGATGCTCAGGTGCAACCTTCTGCCAGGCAAGCAGGTACCGAAGGAAGTCGTTGGTGGCGACCGGCTCAATCTCCTGACGCAAACGATTGAGGGTGTAACTATGGATACGCGCGAGCAGGCGACGAGCTGACCATTCAGTTTGTTCGGTGCCCGGCGTGAAATTGCCACGAATAACAAACCCCTCGGCCTCCAGTTTCAATAGTCCGGCTTCAATTTGCGTGGCATCGAGGCCGGAAGAAACTGCAAGCGATTCAATCGTAACTGGTCCCAGACCTTCCAACCGTCCGCGCAGTATTTCGACCAGCGCATCTTCAGCGGCCCAGACTTTGTCGCCGAGACTGGCAGGCGCAACAATCGGCGGCTCAAGATCTGCGGTTGGGTAGACCGCTTTGATCTGCGGCAGTCGTTCTGCAGCAACCCATAAAGTAGGACAGACATTCTTGCCTGTCTGTTCCCTGCTGGCAGCTAGTGGTGATGCCGTCATCACTGCTGCGCGGCGATCCTTTTGTAACTCAGCCAGAAACTGGTGCCAGTCAACACCTTCCGGCTCAGTAACAAATCCTAATTCGACGAGCGCGTCATGCAGCTCATCGGCATTTTCCACCCTGGGCCACGCTTCCTCGCGCACGCGATCGATGGCTGCCTGGTCCAACTTACCCATATCGGAGGCCGTTTGCGGATCCAGCCAGCGACGTTGATAGACGGCGCGCGTGCGTCGTTCTTCGAGCGGGGCATCGTCCAGGTAAGCATACGGTCGCGCGTTAAGTATCTCCTGCGCCAATGGTGACGCTTCGATCACGTCGCGCGCGAACAGGTTCCTCTCGTTGCGTTCGATTGAGGTCAACAACCGTTCAAGGCCATCAATGTCCATCGCCTCTTCCAGGCAATCTTTCACTGTTTGATCAACTAGTGGATGCTGAGGTATTTCACGCTCGCCGCCGCCCAGGTTTTCGAAACATGCAACCTGATCAGGGAAGATCGCGGTCAACAGATCGTCGGCGTCCATGCGCTGCAACTGCGCCGGGATTTTTTTGCCGCCACGCCGGCGCAGGACAGCCAATGAGCGCGTCACATTCCAGCGCCAGCGAATGTTCCACATCGGCGCGTCGAGCAAGGCCTGGCAGAGGATCTGCCGCACGGTTTTGGAGTTGAGATAATGAAAGACGTCTTCTAACGGAAAACTATGCGTCGGTCCGAGCGACAACACAATGGCATCTTCTGTGGCGGCAGCTTGCAGCTCAAAGTTGAACTTGCGACAGAACCGTTTACGCAGCGCCAGGCCCCAGGCGCGATTGAGACGGCTGCCGAAGGGAGAATGCAGGACAAGTTGCATGCTGCCGCTGTCGTCAAAGAAGCGTTCGAGGACCAGGTTGTCTTGCGAGGGCATAACACCTAAAACAACCTTGGCGCCCGCCAGATACTCAACCACTTGCTCGGCAGCCGCGTTTGAAATGCCAACTTCTTCAGTCAGGTAATTCAACGCGGGCTGCAGGTTGAGTGAATTGGTTAAACTCGGTTCACCATTCGTCTCGGAATCGAATTCGCCGTTTCCGTTGCCCGGACTTTGGACATTGGACATTGGACTTTGGGCATCCGTATCCGGACTTTGGACATCCGTTCGGACTTCGACCCGATTCGCAATCTCCTCACGCAAGCGCGACACCGAATGCGACAGCTCGTGTGTACGCGCCGGTGCTTCGCCTAACCAGAACGGAATTGAAGGCGGCTGACCGGCAGCGTCCTCAACGCGGACCTTGCCCTGTTCGACGCGCAGAATCCGCCACGAAGTGTTGCCTAACTGAAAAATGTCGCCCTGCAAACTTTCAATCGCAAAGTCTTCGTTAACTGAACCGATCACGAGTTCACTCGGTTCAAGTACTACAGCGTAGTCAGCATTGTCAGGAATTGCGCCACCGGATGTGATTGCCGACAGACGCGCGTTTCGGCGTCCCCGTATGCGCTGGTTAACAGCGTCATGATGCAGGTAAGTGGAACGCCGGCCGCGTTTGGTGGTGAAGCCTTCCGCCAACATACGAATAACTTCGTTGAACTTGTCGCGCTCAAGATTTCGGTAGGGATAGGCATTCCTGACCATCGCAAACAGATCGTCTTCGACCCACTCTTCCGGCGCTGAGGCCGCGACAATTTGTTGCGCCAAAATATCAAGCGGCTGTTCAGGTATCTCCAAACGATCTAACTCGCCGCGCCGCACTGAATCGATAATCGCGACGCATTCCACCAACTCATCACGCGAGAGCGGAAATATTCGGCCCTTTGGAAAACCAGCCACGGTGTGGTTTGAACGGCCAACGCGCTGCAGGAAGCTGGCGATTGATCGCGTGGTACCTAGCTGGCAAACAAGGTTGACGTCGCCGATATCGATTCCCAATTCGAGCGAAGCAGTTGCCACAAGGGCGCTGAGCTCGCCGGCCTTCAATCGTTGTTCGGCAACCAGACGTTGTTCGCGCGCCAGGCTGCCATGGTGCGCGGCAATGTTTTCATCACCCAGTCGTTCACCGAGATGACGGGCCACACGTTCGGCAAGACGGCGTGTGTTCACAAAGACCAGCGTGGTCTTGTGCTGGCGGATCATCTGGGCGAGCCGGTCATAAACTTCGTCAAAGACTTCGCCCGACATTACCGCCTGCAAAGGCGACTCCGGCAATTCAATTGCGATGTCGAGGCGCCGCGCATGTCCGCTATCGACGATCACGCAATTCGGATTGCCGGCAACATCGATGTTTTTCGTTCCCACCAGGAAGCGCGCAACTTCCTCGATCGGGCGCTGCGTGGCGGATAGACCGATTCTTACGAGTTTCGAGTTTGGAGTTTCGAGATTCGAGTGAGCGGGTTGAGGTTGCGAGATCAGATGTTCCAGTCGCTCGACCGACAGAGACAAATGCGAGCCACGCTTATCGCCAACCAGCGCATGAATCTCATCAACAATCAACGTCCGTGCAGTTTGCAGCATGCGGCGGCCGCCGTCACTCGTGAGCAGGATGTAAAGCGACTCCGGTGTGGTAACGACGATATGCGGAGGCCGCTTCGTCATGGCCGTCCGTTCTGACGCCGGTGTGTCACCCGTTCGCACGAGCGTCCGGATGTTCACCTCAGGCAGACCCATGGCCCTTAGCTCTTCCTCGATACCGGCCAGGGGCACCTGCAAGTTGCGTTGAATGTCGTTGCTGAGTGCTTTGAGTGGGGAAACGTAAACCACATGGGTGGTGTCGTCGAGTTTCCCTTCGACGCCGAGGCGTACCAGATCGTCAATTGCGGCCAGAAATGCGGCGAGGGTTTTACCCGAACCGGTCGGCGCGGCAATCAACGTGTTTCGTTGCTGCTTGATCGCCGGCCACGCTTCTTTTTGGGGCGGCGTCGCCGAGGGAAAAGTCTTCGTAAACCAGCGCGCAACCGCTGGATGAAAGATTTCTAGGTTCATTGGTGAGGGGAATTATAACTTAGAACGGGAGGGATTGCATAGATGAAACACCAGCCTACCGATAGTCCAACGTCCAATGCCCAATGTCCGGTTAACTAAACCGATTTCAAATCCATACGGCTAACCACTGTGATTCGCCAGTCGATCAGAGCAAGTCTCCTGTTCCCAGCTTTGAAATCTGTGCAATCTGCGTAATCTGTGGATTAGGTTGATTTTTCGCAGAGAGATTTCAATTGTTCAAGCGCTTGCGCCCAGGCGGCTCGCAGGCCATCCGCTTCTTCCCGCGTTTGAATCCGAGTGTGGTTCACGAGCAGGCCGGTCTTGCCTTTCCCTTTGTCCTGAAATTGCACGTCAACCTGCGAGGGCGCGGAGAAGTTTTTGTTTTCAAACGTCATGCGAAGATCCTTGTTGTCTCTTACACGCAAAAACCTTCCTTTGTCGCCATCCTTGTTTTCAAAACTGCCGCCGTCTTTAACGTCAGCCTTCGTCTCCGACCCAAACCACTTGCTCAATTCCTTACTATTTGACCACGCTTTGTAGACTTCGGCCGGTGGCGCACCAATCGTCTTGGTGGCGCAAACGAAATAACCTTCAAAGAGGCCGTCCTTCTTACGCACGTCATGGTGCTTTTCGTATTCGACAGCAATCGTCGCGCACCACCATGGATCGAGCTTCTGTTCATAAAGCCGGTTGTTGATCTCGCGACGTCCTAATTTCAAACCATCCGCTTTGTCCAGCTCAGCAAACCATTGATCGAGCGTCTTCCCGGTCGCCGCTTTGGCAGCTTCATTGGTTACCGGGTGCTCTGGTTTCAGTGTGTATTTCATCTTTGACCGTCCTTCTCCATCCGCAGATTTCGCAGATTACACAGATTTAGACTCAACAGAACGCAACGGGCGATGAGGTGAAAAGTACGTCCTTCAGGACATGGGACCGAATTGATTGTCCATCTTTTCTGTCGTTCTTAATCTGTGTAATCTGCGAAATCTGCGAATTGTTTTAGCGCCAGGCGCCAATGATCGCGCCCATGATCGTAAATGCCACCGTCACGTACCCGCCGTTAATCAAGATATATGTCCACGACTTGTTCTCGAATACACCGATGATTGCAATGGACATCGCCACCCAGCCGAGTCCTGTTAAGACGCCGGCCGTCATTCCCCACGTTACATTCGTGGTTGGGCCTGCCAGAAACATAGCGAGGTTCAATGCCATTACGAGCGCAAACACGAACGACCAGCCAAACATGCGCGCCTTGCTGAATGTTTGGAGGTCATCCTCCGTCAGGTTGTTCGCGCGCATCCACGCTTTCCCGAAAAGCATGGGAGAGTACCACAGGCCTCCGAGCAGAAACGTGGAAAGCGCGGCAACCAGCACCGCGAGGTAATTGAGGTTGGAAACGTCCATTGAGTTGACTCCTTGGGGAAAGTTGACTGACGGCCGCGGAGTGTAATGAACGCCGATTGGGTTGTATTGTAAAAAATTAACCTGCTTCTGTTCGTGTTATTTCGTGTCCCTTCGTGGATCGCGTTTGGCCCAACCCCGAAAAACGTCCACGAATTACACGAACCGCACGAATGGGTCCTTATGCCGTTAATTTATCGGAATGAAGTTTACGTATTCGCCGCGTTGCGTGAGGTATGTGGACGGGTTCAGT
>Ga0190265_10002253_pt1 | contig 12916 bp, 10 predicted proteins | sample Popmic124T_FD_133135 | JGI IMG/M metagenome (GOLD analysis project Ga0190265, IMG submission 133135) | Populus adjacent soil microbial communities from riparian zone of Indian Creek, Utah, USA - 124 T | ecosystem: Environmental > Terrestrial > Soil > Riparian zone | place: USA: Utah | collected... | reverse complement strand
CCCCGGTGGAGATGTCCGATGCCGCGATCGTGTTCCTCTCCACGCTGACGCCGGAGCAGCGGCAGACAGTGTCCTTCACGTTCGACAACGTCAAAGAGCGTGAGCGGTTCGGCTACGTGCCGACCGAGGGACATCCGCGGGCCGGCCTTTCACTCGAGAAGATGACCGGACGCCAGCGGGCTGCTGTGCACGATCTGCTGAAGGCCGGGCTCAGCGAGAAGGGCTACATGACGACCGACGCCATCATGCAGCTCGAGACGATCCTGAACCTGATCGAGAATCCGCCGGGCGCGCGGCCGCGCGCGCTCGAGCGCAATCCCCTGAAGTACTTCGTCTGGGTATTCGGCACGCCGGGCACCAGGAGCACCTGGGGCTGGAAGCTCGAAGGGCATCACGTGTCGTTGAACTTCACGATCGTGAACGGCGCCATGGTCTCGACCGCGCCTCACTTCTTCGGCGCGAATCCGGCCGAAGTCAGGGACGGCCCGCAAAAGGGACTGCGGCTGCTCGGGTACGAAGAGGACCCGGCGCGCGAGCTGGTGATGATGCTGGACGCATCACAACGGGCGAAGGCGGTGATCTCCACCACCGCGCCGAACGAAATCCTCACACGCGACAACAGCACCATCAAACCGCTGTCGCCCACCGGGATCGCGGCGGCCGAACTCCAACCGCGGCAGCGGGATATGCTGATGCGCGTCGTCGATGCCTACACCTCGGTCATGGCGCCCGATCTGGCGGCGGATCGGATGGCGGCACTCACGAAAGCGGGGCTCGACCGGATCACCTTCGCCTGGGCAGGTGAGCTCGAGCGGGGCAAGCGGCACTATTACCGCGTGCAGGGACCGACGTTCCTCGTCGAGTTCGACAACACGCAGGGGAACGGCAACCACGTGCATTCGGTGTGGCGCGATTTCAACGGCGACTGGGGGCGCGATCTGCTGCGCGAGCACCTGGCCAGCGTCCCGCACTGAACCCCACCGCCAGACCGGCCGCGAGCACGACGCCGCCCCATAGCAGGCCCACCCGCACCGAGCGCTTCACCGCCGGTCGCATGATCTCCTCGATCGTGACGGCGGGCGCCTGCCCCACGGCGGCCGCACGCTGACGCCCAACATAGTCGCGCGCTCCGGCGGCGGTGATCCGATCCTGCACAGTCAGAAAGACGGCCATCGCTGCCGCGATTGACGCCAGCACGATCCGCCGAACGTGCCTGTTCACCTCTCCCGGATTATACGGCTGGGCCTTCGGATGGAGGGCGTGTCTCTTGCTTCATTCTACTCTCTGGAGGAACACACCCCATGAATATCCGCGAAGTAATGACGCCCAACCCGCGTACCGTTTCACCGAGTGACAGCATTCAGAACGCCGCGTGCATCATGCGCGACGAGGACGCGGGCGCGGTCCCAGTGGTGGACAACGGCCGTGCCGTCGGCATTGTGACGGATCGTGACATCGTCGTGCGCGTTGTGGCGGAAGGCGGCCAACTCAGCGGTCCGGTGCGGGACATCGTCACTGGCACCCTCGTGTCGGCGACGCCAGACATGTCCACCCGCGAAGCGGCTGAGCTCATGAGCGAGCACCAGATTCGCCGCCTGCCCGTCGTCGAAAATGACCGTCTGGTCGGCATCGTGTCGATCGGCGACCTCGCGGTGAAAGAAGGCAAGGATGGGCGCATCGGCGACACGCTGCAGCACATCTCGGAAGGTGTGAAGGAGCGGGAACAGGAGCCGGTTAAGGCCCGCTGACGCCACAGCAGTATTCAAACGCGAGCGGCGCGAACAGGGCCAGCAGCGCCAGCAGCACCACGATCGCGATCACGATGGCCGCCATCGGCGGCCGCGCACGACGCGGACGGTCGAACAACGGACCGTCCGCCGGCGGCTTGATCCGCGGCTCGGTCGTCGCGTTTCCACATCGATAGCAGATCAGCGCCTTGTCGGCAATTTCAGTTCCACAGTGCGTACAAATCATTGATGGCGGGGATTATATGCGACCGTCAAATCGATGACGGCGAGGGCTGTTCTGAACCCGCAAGACCGTCGTTGATCAAAGCGTCATGGACATTTCCCTTCGGTCCTCGGGCGCCGTCACGGTGCTCGATCTGACTGGCCGCCTGGTCGTCAGCGCAGACGAGCGCGAGATCGCGCCGCTGCGCAACGCGATCTGCGCCCTGATCAGGACCGGGCACCTTGACATTGTCGTCAACCTGTCCGGCCTGACAGATATCGACGCGCGAGGCCTGGGCGAACTCGCCATGGCGATGAAGACGGTGGACTTCGCCGGCGGCCGCCTGACGCTGGTGGGGGCGTCGCCACGAGTCGCACGGATACTTGCGGTCACGAAGCTGGATGCGGCTTTTGAGTGGCGCGACAAGGAAACCGAACTGCCGGCCCAGAACCCGGCTCTTCACACGTGCGCCCGGTCCGTGAATGGCTGACGTCAATGTCATACTGCGACTGCATGGAAATTTCCCGCCGCTCCGCGGGTGGAGTGACAGTGCTCGACCTGACCGGCCGCCTGACCGCGGGGTCGTCGGACGGCGCCGAGGTCGCCGCGCTGCGCACGGTGATCTGCGACCTGATCAACGCAGGCCGCCTGAACGTAATTATGAACCTGGCCGGGCTCACGCACGTGGACGCGCGGGGTCTCGGCGAAATCGCAATGGCCGCGGAGGCTGTGCAGTCCTGTGGTGGACGCCTGCTGCTGATGGCCGCGTCGCCGCGGGTGGCGAGGATGCTGGCGGTCACCCGGCTCGATACAGTGTTCGAGTGGTGCGATACGGAAGCTGAATTCGACGATTAAGACCGCTGGCGGATCTGCTGCGCGATCCTGGCGAGTTCCACGAGAATCTTTTCGAGTTCGGCCTGGTACTGGTCGTCGGGCATCGACGTCTTCTTGTCCTTCAGCGCTTCGAGCTGCGCCACGAGCACGAGGCGTTGCCGCTCGAGCGCGGCGACCTCGGCGTCGCCGTTGGTCAGCGTGCCCGGCTCGGGGTCGAGATACACAGTCCCGGCGAGCGTGCCATCCGCGCCCGGCGCCCCCGCCTCGCGTCCCACCCCGTCGCCATCGTCATCGATGAGCGGACGCTCGGTGGACAACTGGCCGCGCTGCTCGTAGTGCTGCTTCACGCCGGCGCTGGCCGCATTGAACGCCTCGAGGATCGACACCCGGCCGTTCTTGTCAAAGTCGCTCGACTGATCGACGAGCGACCGGATGAAGTATTCGGGAAAGGCCGTGGCGAAGCGCTGTGCGGCCGAATCGGTCGCGGTGATGACCACGCGGCCCTTCGACGACAGCTGTTCGAGAAACGGGAAACTGGATGCCGTCGTGTTGACCACGATGACGCGGCCGACAAGGCCATCGAGCACGTCTTTCCATTCGGGAGCGCTGAGATCAGGCCCGACCAGGTTGAACTTGGCGTCGATGCCGTCATAGGTGCCGTGGCCCAGCAGGACGAGCAGCAGCGTGTCGCTGCCCGTGACGCGCCGGCGAAGATCGTCGAGCACGCGGCGGATGTTGGCGGCCGTCGAGGTAGAACTGCCCTCGCTGTCTGCGTCAAGGACAATGAGGTTCGCGTCGGGAACCGCCAGGCCGGCCGTGAGGAACGTGGCGACCTCTTCCCGCCATTGCTTCTGCTGGGCGGCGTACTTCTCGCCGCCAGACACGCCTGAGACAATCACTGCGTACCGTTCCGCGGCACCTGCCGGACCCGCGGTGGTCAGAAGCACTGTCAAAACCCAAATTCCAAATCCCAAATCCCAAGGAGTGCGGGATATCAACACCTTTGGGTTTTGGGGTTTGGGATGTGGGATTTGCATGTGCCCGCGTCTCATCGCAGACCCCAGCGCCGGCGAAGCACCCATTCCCCAGCCAGCAACGTCATCACGACCACAAAGATCCAGATGTTGTGCCAGAGCTCCTGCAGCTGAGGCGCGGAGACTTCTGGCTCCACCGCACTGAGGAGCGACGGCAGTTCGGACGCCTGGTCGGCAGCCAGGTAGCGCCCTCCGCTTGCTGTGGCGATCCGCTGGAGCACCTGCTCGTTGAGGCGCGGGTCGGCCATCTCAAGGTCGGCGCCTCCCACGAGGAACCAGCGGTCGGCGTTCCGGGGACGGGTCGCGCCGCTCTGCGCCGATGCGTTCACGCGGTAGACGCCGGGCTCATCGAAGCGCAGGTCGGCCGAATAGCGGCCTGACTGCGGATCGACTGCGGTGGCGCGAAGGTCCTGGACGGCGCCGCCAGGCAGCGTCACCTTGAGCGAGACCTGCGCGTCGGTGACCGGCGCGAATGCGTCGCTGCGAACGTCCACGCCGATCGCCGCGGTGTTGCCGGGAACAAGCGCCGCCGGGGCCGCGATCGACACGCGATCGGGCGCGCCGCCGCCGACCCACCGCACGGCCTGGCGCCAGAACAGCTCGTAGGTGCGGTCCCCGGACGGCATCTGCATCCGCCACCGCCAGGACGCCTCGCCGGTGAAGACCATCGAGCGGCCCTGCCCGTAGCGCTGAACCGCCACGAGCGGCCGGGCACCGTCAGGCGTCCGCACGAGCGCCAGCGCCTGCGCCCCCGGACGCAGCGTGCCGAGCGACGCGGCGCCCGAGAGCGGCGGCAGCGCGCTCCATCGCTCGGCGCCGGCGCCGCCTCCAAGCCGCATCACGGGATGCGATGCGCCATCGGGCGTCAGCGTGACCGCATATCGCGTGTCCTGCCGCGCCGAGACGCGGACGATGCCGCCGCCACGGTTGGTAAGGCGCAGCGGCAGGGCGTCCTCGAGCGGGGTACCCGCGAATCCCTGCTGGACGAACGACCTGGCGCCCAGCACCAGCAGCCCGCCGCCGCGGGTGTCCACGAAGTCCGCAATCATCTGGAGCTGCGGACGCGACAGCGCATCGGCCTCGATGTTGGCCAGCACGAGCGCGTCGTACTCGTAGAGCGCTTCGCGCTCCTGGGGGAAGCCGGCCGCCAGGCGGGGGGCGCGCGCCTCGGCCGCCTGGACGAAGTAGGTCGCCGCCCCGCGCGCATCGCGCCCCTTCCTCACCACTGAATCGAGCTCGAGGCCAGGGTCGGCGGCGAGCGCGCGCTTGATGAAGGAATGCTCGAACCCGGGCGCCCCTTCGATCACGAGCACCGTGCGGCGGCGGCCTGCAGGCTCGACGAGCACGGCGCGCTTGTTGTTCTCCAGCACCCGTTCGCCAGGCGCCGACGGGATCTCCACGGTGTAGAGCGTGGCGGCATTCCGCGGCGGTGACACCGTAAAGACGGCTCGCACAGGTCCCCCGTCCGCCGCCGGGACGACGCGCCGGAGGTCAATCGGCCGGCCGTTCTCGAGGACGCGAAGATCGAAGGGAGCGGCGCCGCCCCGGTTCACCGCCGCCACGCTGATGTCGACCGATGAATCGGTCATTGCCATTTCGCCGGCCGCGACGTCCAGCACTTCGAGGTCGGAGGCGACCCGCGGCGCGCCCACGCCGATCGCGTACACCGGAACAGACCCGGCGTCCACCGACGCGGCAGCGTCCTGCGCGCCGGTGTCGCCGCCGTCGGACATGACGACAATCGCCGCGACCTTACGCTCGCGGTAGCGATCGCGGAGCGCGCGAAGAGCGCCGGAGAGGTCGCTGCGCGAGGCATGCGCGGTCACCGTCGACCCGTCCGCCTGTTCAAGCGCGTCGCCGAAGGTCCACAGCTCGGGGACGAAGCGGGTGGCGAGGGCGGGACGGACCTGACGATCGAGCAGGTCGCGTGCGGCGTCGATGCGCGTGCGGCCGTCCATGTCGGCCAGCCCCATGCTGCGCGACACGTCCACCAGCACAGGCACGACGACATCCGACGAGGAATCGGGCGGCATGACGCGAACCGGACGCAGCAGGCAGGCGACGAGCAGCAGCAGCGTCAGCGCCCGAAGCGTCGTCAGCGCCGCGCGCTGGCGCCGCGGCAGCGCCACGATTGCGCCCGCGTAGCACGCCCATGCCACCACGCACACCGCACCGGCGATGAGGAGGATCGTCCACCAGGGAAGCGCGATGGCGAATTGCATGTCACCTGGCCAGCGCCCGGTAGTACTTCTCGACCAGCCGGCGGTACGCCTCGGGCACGGCCTGCGTCGCGCCCGCGTTCAACCGATCGTTCGCCTGCTGTTCGCGCAGGCGGTCGGCGGCGGTCCGCTCGGCGCGCTCGAGCGCCGCGGCCACCTGCACCTTCAGCTCGTCCCACTTCGTGAAGTCCTGCTTCCACGCCTCTGTGCCGGGGGCCGACCGCCCGGGATTGAAGCCGTCCGCTTCACGCGCCAGGGTCTCGAGGCGGTTTTCACGCTGCAGCTCGCCGAGGAGCTCACGCGCGCTCTGCCACGGCGCCTGAGCGTCACTCTGCTCACCGTTTTGTACGCCGCCGCCCTGGGCGCCACGGCCCGGCTCATTCCCACGGCCTCGTCCCGCCCCGCCACGCTCCCCGGTCTGCTCGCGCAGCTCCGCAAGCTGCCGGTCGAGTTGCGCCAGTTCTTCGCGAAGCTCACGAATGCGAGACAACTCCTCGGTGAGCCGCTGCGAGTCTTCGCTCTGGCCACCGGCCGCGCCCAGCCGATCGCCCACGCGGTCGAGCGTGCGCGCGATTTGCTCACCGGAGGCCTGAAGGCCTCCGGCTACCGGCGCGCCGGCCTGCCCCGCGCCGGCCTGCCCGGCGCGCGCGGCTGTGCGCATCTGCTGCGAGGGACGCTGCTGATCGATCTCGCGCACGGCCTCGTTCAGTGCGTTGCGCTCGCGGGCGTCGGCGGTGTCCTGTGAGGCGCCGGCCAGCTGTTTCACCGCTTCTTCGAGCCGTTCGGTCCGGTCCGCGAGGCGTTCCTGTTCCGCCGCCTGCCGACGCGCCCGATCGGCCGGATCTGTCCCGCCTCGTGCGCCTGCCTCCCCCGTGAGGCGGCGCTGTGCATCGGCGAGCTGGCGCGACTCGAGCTGGAGCTCGCCCAGGGCCCGGCGGCGATCGTCAGGCTGGGCGCTGCGCATCCGCTGCTCGAGGTCCCGAAGCCGCTCGGCAGCGCGGCTGCCGCGCGCGCTGGCCTCGCCCGGGTTGTCGCGCCGCAGCTCGCTCGCGGCACCCTGCATGTCTTCAGAGATCTGCTGCAGCTCGCGACTGGCCTGCTGCCGCTGACCCTGTCCGCCCTGCCCGGACTGCTCCCCCTGCTGCGCGCCTTGCTGGTCGCCCTGCTGGTCGCCCTGCTGATTCCGGGGCCGGCCCTGACCGCGACCCTGGCCTTGCTGACTCTGCCCGCTCTGCTGACCCTGGCTCTGTTGCCCCTGAGGCTGCTGACCCTGACCCTGTCTGGCCTGGTTCGACTGGCTTCCCTGCTGCCCTTGCTGGAGCTGGCGCGCCAGCTCCTCGGCTTCGCGGCGCAGCTCGCTCTGCTCGCGCGTCAGGCGCTCGAGCTGGCGCTTCAGCTCCTCAGCCGACGTCGCCTCGCGGTTCTTCGCCAGCTCCTGCTGGCTCTTGTTCAACGCATCCTGCCTGCGCGCGAGCTCCTGGATCTTCTCCAGCGCGTCGTCTTCTTCCGGCCGGTTGTCGCCCGTCTGGGGACGTCCCGGCGTCTCGTAGTTCGTCTGCTGCTGCTTCGCGAGCTCGCGGTCGAAGAGAGACGAGATGTCCTGCTGCGCCCGGTTTGCGCCGCGGCCTCCCTGGCCGTTCGCCTGCTGCTGCACCTCGCGACGACGGACCTCCGCCTGCGCGCGCAGCAGCTCGTTGAGCGCGGTCATCTCCTGCGGCAGCGCGTCGGCTGTCTTGAGGGCATCGAGCTGCTGGCGCGCCCGTTCCATGGCCTCGACGGCCCGGGCAATCGCCTCGATCATCAAGTCGGGACCGGCGGCAACGGCGCCGCGTCCGCCAATCGTGTTCCGGCGCCTCAGATCGGCGGCCCGCCGCATTTGCGCCAGCGTGGCCATCGCTCGCGTGCGCACATCGCGTTGCGCGCGCCCCACCGCGCGGATGTCATCGTCGGACCGGCCGCCGGCTTCGCGGCTGCGCCGGTCGAGATTCCAGGTGGCCGTGACAATGTCCTTCTGCTGCTGGATCAGATCTTCAATCGTCTCCTCGTCGCCTCCGGAGCCGGCGCCCTGGCTTTGCGAGGCGACGAACTCCTCCTCGAACGGCGTGACCTCGAGGAAGAAGATGTCGCTGCGCGCCTCGGTGGACCTCCTGCCACGGCTCACGTCGCGCGCGCGGGCGTAATACGCGACGAAATCGCCCGGCTTCACGCGCAGATCTTCGAGGTACACGGTCCGGCGGCCGGAGACAGACGTGGGCTCGCCTTCGCGGTCGAACGGTACGATCTTCTCCGCCCCTGTGCCGACCGTATAGACAAGGTCGAGCGCGGCGACGCCGAAGTCATCGTCGGCCTTTGCCTCGATCGAGACTTCCTCCACCGGCGTGACCTGCCGGTCGCTGGCGGGACGGACGATGTGCACGTTGGGCGGGCTGTCCTGCAGTGTGCGGATGAAGTATTCCGTGTCCCCAGGATTGTTCAAGCCGTCCGCGTCGGCGAGCGCCACGCGATAGGAGCCGTCGTCCGCGATGACAAGCACGCCCTGGAGTGTTTGGCCAGCCTGCGCCAGCGCAATCGGCGATCCGCCGGTGATGTTGAGCGCGGCGCGCGTCACCGGCTTATCGACGTGCACGGTGACGTGCACGCGGGTGCCCGCGGGCCCGTAGACGTCCCCGCCGTCTTCTTCCTGGCGCGGCGCCATGCGGAATGCCGCCGGATACTCGTAGCGGAGGTCGATGCGCTCCACGCGCGGCGGCCGGATCACAGTGACGCTGTACTCAGGCGACGCCGTGCCCGCGGCTGTCACGACGTACTGAAAGTCCTCCTCGACGCGTTCGAACTCGACGGCAAAACCATCCGGGCCTGCCTCCATCAGCGTTTCGGTACCGTCGCCGGTCTTCAGCACCGGCACCACCGCTGCCGAGCCAGAGATCGTCGCCACCACACGCAGCGGATCGCCTGCGCGCACTTTCGCGTCGCCGGGTGCGACTTCGAGCGCGAGCCGTTCCGGGAACAGGTAGACGGCAGCGAGCCGCATGGCGTCGCCTGCGGGTCCGGCTGAGAACGTCGCCAGGAGGACCAGCGCAAGCGCTGCTGCGGCCGAGAAGACCGCGGCCCTCCGGACGGCAACGCCACTGATGACGCGATCGCGGTCGATCGCCTGGATGCGGCGGGCCGCTTCGTCGGCGACGGCGGCAGCCATCGGGTTCGATCCAGTGAGATCCTCGCTAATCACCGTCGCCAGGACGTCTTCGAGCTCTGGACAGCGCTCCTCGATGAACCGCGCGAGCTGCGGATGGCGCGGCACGCGCCGAATTGAAGGGACGATGGTGGCGACGCACGCGGACGCGGCGGCAATCGCGAGCGCCCACAGGGCGATGAGCGCCATGCCCTGCGGATCGAGCAGTCGATGCGCGATGAGCGCCAGGCCGAGTACAAGCGCCGCCGCGGCGTCGGCACGCGTGGACGCCCGCAGCACCATGAGCAGGCGCCAGCGGTTCCTGACTTGCCTGAGAAGCGACGCAATCTCCCGCGACTGGTCGGTCATCCGAGCCTCCGCCCGATGGCGCCTTCGGCGGCCAGGCTCACCACCATGAGCAGCAGCCCGTACCACCAGAGGAACTGACGGTCTTCCTGTTGCTGCGCCCGGCTCTCCGCAACCTGCGCAGCAGCCGCGTTGAGTCTCGAGATGCCTGCCTGGAACGTCTCGGCCGCCATCCGCGTGGGATCGGACTCTCGTGGATCCGGATTGACCGCGACGCGGCGACCCTGCAGGTCAACGATGCCGGGCGCCGAGGCGGCCTGAAGCTCACCCACCAGGTAGTCGGTGCGAGAGGCGCGCGGTGAGGCGAGATACCGTACGGTCTCGTGGATAAACGGGACGAACGCCGGCTGCAGTGGAAAGTCGTTCCAGCGGTAATTCAGATCGGAGCCGAAGACCATGACCCGGCCGCCGGTTGTTCGTTCCTCGACCAGCGCCGGGCTGCCATCCGAGTATCGAGCGATCACGCTGGCAGCGGCAGGCGAGGTGATCCGGACCGCCCGGGCAAAGCCGACATGACCCAATGTTCCTGCGCCGCCGAAGACGCGGAACACGGGGTGGCGGCTGTCGTCGGGCGCGAAGGTCAATTCCGTCGCCGGTCGCAGGGCCCACGACGTCTGCACAACGCCGGCGAGCGCTTCCTTCAGGATGGCCGGGTCGACGTCCGGGCCCGCCGCGACGAGGAGCCCGCCTCCGCCGCGAACGAACTCCGCCAGCCGCTCGCGGCCGCGCTGCGCGATGCCGCGCGTCCCGAGCACGGCAATGACGCCAACCTGCTGAAGCGCCTCTGGTGTGAGCGCGGAGAACGCGGTGCCGCTCACCGGGCGGAAGCGGAAACCCCGCGTACCTTCCGCGACAGCCAGCGCGCGCTCGAGATACAACGCCTCGGACGGATGTCCGGTGGCCGTCACCGCCATCAACGACACCGCATCCGCGGCATCGAGCACCGCGTACCGCACGTTGTCGGCGGTGTAGCCATCACGGTCGGTGATCGTCGCGGACAATGCGCCCGACGCGACGCCGTCGAGAGGCACCCGCGCTTCAACGGTGGCCCCCGGCCCCAGCGTGAGCGGTACGGCGCCGATCCGCCGATCATCCACCGAAAAAATGACCTGGTCGGCTTCCGCGCGCGACGAAAAACTCTGAATGACGGCAACGGCATCGCCGCCGTCAACCCGCAGCGACATCACCCCGAGATTGGCCTCCGGCGCGCCAACGTCCTGTACCTCGACGCCGATGGCTTGCGGGATACTGCTGTCGCTCGCCGCGTCCCACCCGCTCTGCTGCAGGTCGGTGACGACCACGATGCGCCCGGATCGCCCTTTGAATGCGTCGGCCGCTCCCTGCAGCGCCGCCCGATACCGCGTGGCGCCCGCGCCCGGCGTCACCTGCGCAAGCGCCGCGAGCGCTCCAGCGCGATCCTGCGACACCGGCGCAATCACATCCGACGCCTGGGCAAATGCGGCAAGGCCGATCGCGTGCGTGGCCGGGGCGCCCTGGATGGCCTGCCGCGCGCGCGCCCGCGCCTCCTCGAATCGTCCGGGCGCCGACAGGCTGGCGGACGTGTCGATCAGCACCATCGTGGCTGGGGCGCTGCCGGCGGCGACGGCATCGGAGAAATACGGGCGCGCGAACGCGAGCGCGAGCAGGACCAGCGCCGTGACCCGCAGCGCCAGCAGCACGAGCTCGCGCAGCCTGCGCCGCCGCGAGTGCTCGACCGGCGCGCGGCGCAGATACCGCATCGCGGCAAAGTCGATGACGGGCTCGGTGCGCCGGTAGAACAGGTGGATGGCAATCGGGATCGCGGCTGCGGCGACGCCGATCAGAAACAGCGGCGAGAGGAACGCCGGCATTACCGCCGCCTCCCACGGGTCGAGAGGTACGAGACCAACGCGAAGTCGAGCGGCGTCGACGTGTCGATCAGCCGATAATCGATGCCTTCCGACCCGAGCTCACGCTTGTAGCGGTCAACGGCGGCCTGCAGGGCGTCCAGGTACTCCTGCCGCACGACCGACGGCACCGCCATCACCTCGTCGCCCAGCTCGATGTCGCGGAACCGGGCGGCCCGTTCGAAGGGAAACGTCAGCTCCGCTGGATCGATCAGGTGAAACACGATCACCTCGCTGCCGCGGAACCGGAAGTGCCGGAGGCCATCGACTACGCGATCGGGCTCGTCGAGCAGATCAGAGATCAGAACGACGAGTCCGCGCTTGCCGATGCCGTCGGCCATCAGGTGAAGCGGCTTCGAGACATCCGTCTTATGGCCGAGCGTCATCTGGTCGAGCGTGACGAGGATCGATCGCAGGTGACTCGGCCGCGCGCTGGGGGGCACCATCGTCACGATCGCATCGTCGAAGGTGGTGAGCCCGACGGCGTCGCGCTGCCGGTGCATGAGAAACGCGAGCGACGAGGCGAGGAGCCCGCCGTATTCCAGCTTGGTCAGGCCCTGCGATCCGTAGCCCATCGAGGCGCTGACGTCGAGCAACAGATGGCAGTTAACGTTCGTCTCTTCCTCGAATTTCTTGACGTAATGGCGGTCCGTCCGGGCATAGACCTTCCAGTCGATCGTGGAGAGATCGTCGCCCGGCAGGTACTGGCGGTATTCCGCGAACTCGACGCTGAAGCCCTTGTAGGGGCTGCGGTGCAGGCCCGACAGCAGCCCCTCGACAACGGCGCGCGCTTTCAGCTCGAGAGTGCCCAGGCGCGCGAGGACCGCCGGATCGAGGAACCGCAGTTCCGCCGGGCGCTTTCCCGCCGCCTGCGCGCTCATACGTCCAGCCCGCTCTTCGGCACTGGCACGGCTTCGAGGAGCCGGCTGACGATGGCGTCTGCGTTCAGGTGTTCCGATTCAGCGTAGAAGTTCGTCACGATCCGGTGGCGCATGATCGGCGCCGCCAGCGCCTGGATGTCCTTGATCGACACGTGATGCCGTCCGAGAATGAGCGCCCGCGCCTTGCCGCCGAGGATCATCGACTGCGAGGCGCGAAGGCCGGCGCCCCACTTCACGTACTTATCGACGAGCTCCGGCGTCCCGGGCTGACCCGGCCGCGACGATGCCGCCAGCCGCACCGCATAGCGCGCGATCTCGTCGCTGACGATGACCTGTCGCACCACCTGCTGGAACTCGAGGATGTCGGTCCCGCTGAGCACACGCTTCATCGCCGGCGTCTCGACACCGGTTGTCTCCGTTACCACACGAACCTCGTGGTCTTCCGGCAAGTAGGTGACAACGATGTTGAACATGAAACGATCGAGCTGCGCCTCGGGCAGCGGGTAGGTGCCCTCGAGCTCGATCGGATTCTGCGTCGCCAGCACGAAGAACGGCCGCTCGAGCTGATATGTCT
>Ga0190265_10002252_pt1 | contig 12916 bp, 13 predicted proteins | sample Popmic124T_FD_133135 | JGI IMG/M metagenome (GOLD analysis project Ga0190265, IMG submission 133135) | Populus adjacent soil microbial communities from riparian zone of Indian Creek, Utah, USA - 124 T | ecosystem: Environmental > Terrestrial > Soil > Riparian zone | place: USA: Utah | collected... | reverse complement strand
GGGCGGTCGCGGTCACTCCACCATCCTCCGCCGCCCGCGCACCGGCGGCCCGGTCCGGTGCCGATTCCGCTCCGGCCGTCATGACCGATGCCCGCGCACCGCGTTTCCGGGCGAATGCACGAGCCGGCCGGGAACTGCGTCCTCAGGAACGCAATCCGTCGAATTCCATTCGACTACCCGCCGCTGTCACGCGACCCCCATCGGCAACATCGAGGGGCGCCGGCCGTCCCATTCCGGGCGTTTCGGCACTACGGAGTCGTTGCGGATCGGCTCCGGACCGGCGTCAGTGTTGACCCGTCCCGAGGGCGGCCCGGAAACGGTTCTCCTCGACCCGCCAGAAGCCGTGCTCCCGGCCGTCGATCATGATCACCGGAACCCGGTCGCCGTACTCGGCACGCAGCGCCGGATCGGAGTCGACGTCCACGCAGGTCCAACCCAGACCCAGCTCGCCGCAGATGCGGGCCACGTCGGACTCCGCCGTCGCGCACAGCGAGCAGTTCTGTCGCGTGTACACCACGACCCGGGACTCACCCATCGGTCAGCCGCCTTCCGGTTCCGCGGCGCCGGCCGCCAGCACCCGCCGGGCGATCTTGCCGGTCGGGGTGCGCGGGAGCGCGGGAACGAACTCGATGATCGCCGGCACCTTGAACCGGGCCAGCCGGCCGGCGCAGTGCGTCCGGACGTCCTCGGCGCTCAGCTCGGCCCCGTCCGCCCGCACCAGCACCGCACGCACGGCCTCGCCGGTGCGCTCGTCGGGCACCCCGACCACCGCGGCGTCGGCCACCCCGGCCAGCTCGACCAGCACCTGCTCCACCTCGCGCGGGTAGACGTTGAACCCGCTCACCACGACCAGGTCGGACGACCGGTCGACCAGGTGCAGGTCGCCGTCGGCATCGAGGAAGCCGACGTCGGTGGTGCGGAACCAGCCCTCGACGTCCGGGCCGCCGGTGCCGTCGGGCCAGTACCCGGAGAACAGGTTGGCCCCGCGGATCGCGACCAGCCCAGTGCCGTCGACGGCGTCGAAGTCGTCCTCGTCGCCGGCAACGGCCGCCGGCTCGGAGTCCGGGTCCGCGCCGTGGTCCGGGTCCTCGGCGCCTGCGTCCGGCGGACGCGCCGGTTCGTCCAGCGCCGTGCCGGCCGCATCCACCAGCCGGATCTCGATCCCGGGCAGCGGGCGCCCGACCGAGCCGGGCTTCGGGCTGCCGTCGACGGCGTTGCTGGTCACCACCGGTCCGGCCTCGGTCAGCCCGTAGCCCTCGACGATCGACAATCCGGTACCGGCCCGGAAGTCGGCCAGGTAGCGCGGCGGCAGCGGCGCGCCGCCGGACGTGCACAGCCGGACCCCGGCGGTCGCGGCCCGCAGCACGCCGGGCGGCAGCTCCAGCAGCCCACGGAACGTCGAGGGCACGCCGGCCACGGTGCTCACCCGCTGCTCGACGATCACCTCGGCCAGCCGCGCGGCGTCCAGCTTGGCGGTCAGCACGACGGTCGCCCCGGCCCGGCACACCTGCAGGAACCCGGCGCCGACCCCGTAGATGCTGAACAGCGGCAGGGCCAGCAGCACCCGGTCCACCGGGGTGATCGGCGCCGGGCGCAGGGCCGCGACCTGCTCCCGGTTGGCCAGCAGCGCGCGGTGCGAGAGCCGCACCCCGCGCGGGGTGCCGGTGGCGCCGGAGGTGTAGATCAGCAGCGCGATGTTCTCGCCGCCACCGCCTGTTGGCGGCGGCTCGGTCCGAGCGCCCGGATCGGGCGGCCCCAGCAGCGCGGTCCCGGCCGTGTCCGCCGCCGCGGCGGCCACCGGGTCGTCATCGGCGGCGACCAGCACGGTGGGGCGACAGTCGGCGAACACCAGCTGCAGCTCGCGCAGCACCGCCGCGGGCCCGCACGGCACCACGATGGCCCCGATCCGCAGCGCGCCCAGCAGGGTCACGCAGTAGCCGGCGCCGCCGGGCAGCCGGATCGCCACCCGGTCGCCCGAGCCGACGCCGTGTGCCCGCAGCCGGTGGGCCTCGGCGGCCGCGGCCTGCTCCAGCTCGCTCCAGGTCAACGTGATCGGGGTCGTCACGTCCACGATGGCCGGGTGGTCCCGGGTCCGGGACGCGGCGGCGTCGACGAGGTCGGCGAGGTGCGCCCGCTCCGCCGGGCTGCGAGAGCTGTCCACGGTTCTCCAGGGGTCTGCAGGCCACGAGTCTGCCACGGGACCCGCCGGCCCGGGGTCGACGCCCGATCAGCGCCGGACGGTCAGCGACACCGCCGCCGCCGCCGCGGCCGCGCCCGCCATCAGCATCTGCAGCTGGCTGGGCAGGTTGTGGTTGAGCTCGTCGAGGAACTCCTTGGTCAGCTCCGTCTCCAGCAACCGCTCGATGCCCAGCGCGCCGAGCAGCCCCACGTTGACCGCGCCGGCCAGGGTGAAGGTGGACGGCTCCCGCACCATCGAGTCCAGCCGCAGCCGGGGCCCGCTGGCCCGCAGCAGGTCCACGGCGGGGAACCGGTCCGCACCCCGGCGGGTGACCAGGCGGCGCCGCTCCCGGCGCACGATGCCCTGCTCCACCAGGTCGTCGGCGATGAGGCCGTACAGCACCTCGCCCAGTGACTCGGCCCACACCCGCACCGTGTGGCTCGAGCTCTGCTGGCGGACGCTGGTCACCACGTAGTCGTCGACCTCGCGGCCGGCCGGGTCGGCCGAGTCCACCGGCGCCGCGCCGGAGGTGGGCACGACGATCCGGTCGTCGGCGAGGCCGAGCCGACGCTCGACGATCAGATGCGCCACCTCGGAGGCGACGAGTCCACACAGGACAAGCTCCCGGCTGACCTCCATCCGACCGGTGAACGAATCGTGCGCGACCAGGAAAAGGTTCGGCGCATACTCGGTGTGACCCATGTCGCGGCATCCTAGTTGCGGCCGGAAGCGGGGCCGCGACGCAATTGCCCGTAATAACTGAAAGTGTGTGGCTGCCCACCAAGCGTCATATCGAAGTCCCACCGGACACCGACTTTGCCCGCAGCCGGCAACACGAGCTGGCGTGCGGCCCGCAGATCGGGTGCTTCCGGAGCGGAGAAACAACGTCCGGCCGACGCGGTTCGATTCCTCAGTTGCGCCGCAGCCGGACGGGCCCAGCTTCACCCTGGACGGCGAGAGGTCACGTCGACCGGCGTGCTGTTCACCCCGGCGTACACCGAGGGAGGCCGGTGGTCGCCGAGGTTGCACACGGCCTGGGCGCGCCGCTGCACCAACACTGCTTCTGCGCGCGGCTGGAGATGACCGTGGACGGCATCGCGAACGCGGTCGACGAGGTCGACGTGCGCAGCGATCGGTCAGCTCCGACAACCCCTACGGCAACGCGTTCGGCCGCTCGGTCACCCGCATCGGGACCGAGTCGGCGGGGGGCCGGGTGGCCGACGGGGTCCGCCGGCCGGGTGTGGCGGGTCTCCAACACCCAGCAGACCAACCGGCTCGCCCCGGTGAGCCCCGCGAGCTGATCCGATCGGGCCGGATCGACTCCTCGGGGTCGATCCGGCCATAGCTGTGTCGGCCCATCCCCCAAACTGACCATGTCGCTGACACTGACCGCGCGTAACCGTCCGCTTACCGGACGAAACCATCGGCGAGCGGTTCCTGGGCCGATCGGCCCCTCGTGTCCGCCTTATGCTCCGCCGCGTCAAACAGCTCAACGCCTCGGGCATCGGATCGACGCAAGACTCACCCAGGGGAGTGGCATTGCAGCCTGTCGCCGCCGGCGCACCGCGGGAGATCCCGCAGCGCGCCACGACACGTCCTCCAGCCCGCGAGGAGGCGGCAATGCTCTCGATGATGTCCCGGGGCGCGGCCCCGCCCGCTCCGCTCACCAGGCCGCCGCTACCCCAGCAACGGCCGCACCGGCAGTCGGGCGGCGCAACGGCCACCCTGCCCCTGGTCAACCCGCTCGCCGCGGCCCCGGTCGGCCGCCAGGACCGCCGGGCCGAGGTCGACGAGACCGCCGCCGGCACGGATGAGGCAGTGACAGCGACCGCACTCTTCGAGGACCCGGACCCGGAGGAGACGGGCTCGTGGGACCTGGTCCGGGCCGCCCAGGCCGGCGACATGACCGCCTTCGGCGAGCTGTTCGACCGCTACTACGACATCGTCTTCCGCTACGTGCTGTTCCGGATGGGCGACCGCAGCCTCGCCGAGGATGTCACCCAGGAGACCTTCGTGCGCGCGCTGCGCCGGATCTCCTCGGTCAGCTACCAGGGCCGTGACATCGGTGCCTGGTTCGTCACCATCGCGCGCAACCTGATCTTCGATCACGTCAAGTCCAGCCGGTACCGGCTGGAGCACAGCACCGGCGAGATCATCGACCTGTCCCCCAGCACCCACGGCCCTGAGCAGCAGGTGCTCGAAGGGGCCACCAGCGAGGAGCTGCTGAGCTGCGTGCGCAAGCTCAACGCCGACCAGCAGGAATGCATCCAGTTGCGGTTCCTGCAGGGCATGTCGGTCGCCGAGACCGCCCAGGCCATGGATCGCAACGAGGGCGCGGTGAAGGCTCTGCAGCACCGCGCCATCCGCCGGCTCGCGCAGCTGCTGCCGGAAGGCCTGCGGTGACGCGCGAGGCCGGTGACCGACACACTCCCGATCAGGCGAGAGCGGCGAACGAACATCATGAAGCGGCAAACGGTCCGCAACCCGTAACCCGGCCGGATCGCGGTCGTTGTAGGGGCGACGTCACCGTCGCACCCCGCGACCACGCTCGGTGCAACGGGAACGCAACGGGCGGCGCAGCCAGCGCCGCGGCGACACAGTGAGGACGGCCAACATGCCCGCCGGATCAGGCGAGGACGCGCAGCGGTTCGCCGCCGCCGTGGAGCGGGGCGAGTCCGCCCGCTCCACCGGCGACGGCGAGCTGGCCCGTGAGCTGCGGATCGTGGCGATGCTGCGGACCTGCGGCCAGGCACTCGACCCGGAACCGGCCGATCGGGACCGCGCGAAGCTGCGGCTGCTGGCCGCGCTCGCCGGCACCCCGGGCGGGCGGGCGGGCGGGTCGCGCTACGCCACCCCCGACGAGCTCGTCGAGACCGGGGCCGACCCGGCCGCTGCCGAGCTGTTGCGCCAGGTCGACCAGCTCCGGTCGGCACCGCTGGACCGGACCGCCGAACCGATGGCCGCCCCTGCCGGCGCGGCCGCGGACGTCGAGCCGCTCAGCTACCGCCCCCTGACCCCGGTGTTCCCGTTCGGCCGGGCGACGGCCAGGACACGGCCCGGGTCGGCCGCCAACGTTTCTCCCGTCGCCGCCGCAGCCACCGGTCCGGTGCGCGCCGATGTCGCAGCCGAGCAGCTGCTGCGCCAGGTCAGCCGCGGCCACGCCGCCGAGGCCGACCCGTTGCCGTCGCCGATCGCGGACGCGGTGGCGGCCGAGCAGCCCAGCAGCCCGATTCCGCCCCGGCCCGCGTCGACGGCGCGGCCACCGCGGCCCAGCGGGCGGCACAGCATGCCGCTACGGCCGGACGGCCGCAGCGACACCGTCCGCCCGGGACGCCCGCGCCGGCGGATGAGCCTCGTCGGTTCGGCGGCCCTGGTGCTGGCGATCGCGCTGGCCGGGATGAGCGTGCTCGGCAGCCGCGACGCGCTGCCCGGGCAGACCCTGTACGGCGTCAAGCGGGTGGCCGAGTCCACCGGGCTGGCCCTCACCTTCGACGACGTGACCAAGGCCCGGCGGCACCTGCAGCTGGCCAGCACGCGCCTGGACGAGGTGGAGCAGCTCGTGGCCGCCGACCCGGGGACGCACACGGAGCATCCGGAGCTGCTCGACTCGGCCATCACCGAGTTCGACGACTCCACCGGCGAGGCGGCCCGGATCCTGTTCGGAGCGGACGCGGCCAGCGGCGGCGTCGACGGGCGGGCCGACCTGCGCACCTGGGCCGCGCAGCAGCAGGCACGGCTGTCGCAGCTGAAGCCGGCGCTGCCGGACAGCACCGGCGCAGCCGATGCGATGCACCTGCTGGACCGGGTGGTGGTGCGGACCGACGCGCTGCAGGTGCCGTCCTGCGCCGAGCAGCCGACCGGAGCCACCGATGATCTCGGCCCGGTCCCCGGGTGCACCGCGCCCGGCCCGGGCAGCGACCCGGCCGCCGATGCCACCCCCGACGGTGTCGGCGACCCCCGGCCCTCCACGTCGCCCGGCGCCGTCGACGACCCGACCAGCGACAGCGCGTCGACCAGCGCAGCCACTCCAGGTGGCCCCGGCACCTCGCGGCCGTCAGGGCCCGACGCCACCGCTCGCCCGGACAGCAGCCGGGAGACCCCGACGGAGTCCAAGGCGCCGTCCGCGGAGCCGGACCCGTCCCCGGAGGACGACGGTGCCTCCGCCGACGGCACGCCCGGCGACGCGGAGCCCTCCAGCAGCCCGGCCGCCGACTCCGACGCCGACGACGACGGCCTGCTGGACGGCGAGCCGCCGGCGGGGTCGCTGCTGCCCGGGCTCGGCCTCTAGGCTCCCCGGCCCGCGGGACGAGCCGTCCGGCAGCCGGCGCCAGTAGGGTGGGGTGCGACCAGCACCCCACCCGGAGGCCGGCACGTGGCGGGACCCGGCGAGCACAGAGTCCCGCTCGCGCCGAACGACCCCGACGGGCAGCCCGGGGCCACCGAGACCCCGGGCGTGCTGGACGCGGCGACAGCGGCCGACCCGGCCGAGCGGGCCGGCGAGGCGTCCGCCGCGGCGGCCGAGCTGACCGTCTCCGACGATCCGGCCGAGGAGCAGGCGGCGGATCCGGCGGTGGCGGCGTTCTTCGACGTCGACAACACGATGATGGTCGGCGCCTCGATCTTCCACTTCGCCCGCGGACTGGCGGCCCGCAAGTTCTTCACCACCTCCGACCTGCTCGGTTTCGCCTGGGAGCAGCTGAAGTTCCGCGTCGGCGGCCGGGAGACCAGCTACTCGACCACGACCGGCCGGGACACCGCGCTGTCGTTCGTGGCCGGCCGCTCGGTGGCCGAGATCGCCGAGCTCGGCGAGGAGATCTACGACGAGCTGATGGCCGACCGGATCTGGACCGGCACCCGGGCGCTGGCCCAGATGCACCTGGACGCCGGACACCGGGTCTGGCTGGTCACCGCGACCCCGGTGGAACTTGCGTCGATCATCGCCCGGCGGCTGGGCCTGACCGGCGCGCTGGGCACGGTCGCGGAGAGCGTCGACGGCCGCTACACCGGGCGGCTGGTCGGGGAGATCCTGCACGGACCGGCCAAGGCGCACGCGGTGGTGGCACTGGCCGCCGCCGAGGGGCTGGACCTGGACCGCTGCACCGCCTACTCGGACTCGGTCAACGACGTCCCGATGCTGTCGGCGGTGGGCACCGCGGTGGCCATCAACCCGGACGCCGACCTGCGCGAGGTCGCCCGCGAGCGCGGCTGGCAGATCCGGGACTTCCGCACCGGCCGCAGGGCCGCCCGGATCGGGGTGCCCTCGGTGCTCGGCGCCGGCGCGGTGGCCGGCGCCGTCGCGGCCGAGGTGGCCCGCAGGCGGCGCTGACCCGCTCGCCCCCCCAGCGGCGATGACTTCCGTTCCGAGCCGCCGTCTAACGACGCGAGACCCCACGAGCCGCACCCCGAACCCCAGGAGGCACCGATGCTGATCATCGCCGGCTGGCTGCAGGTCGATCCGGACGCGCGCGAGCGCTATCTCGCCGGATGCGTCGAGGTGGTCGAACTGGCCCGCGCGGCCCCCGGCTGCCTGGACTTCGCGCTCGGCGCGGACCTGCTCGACGCCGGCCGGATCACCGTGTACGAGCGCTGGGAGTCCGCCGAGCAGCTGGACGCCTTCCGCGGCACCGGTCCCGACTCCGGCCAGACCGAGCAGATCGAGGACGCGCAGGTGCTGCGCTACCTGATCTCGGGCACCGGGCCGGCCTGAGGCGCCGCGCCGGGTCAGCCCTGGAACGCGTTGCGGCGCTGGCTGAGCAGCCGGTACAGCGTGTGCTGGATGGTCTCGCGGACCTGGTCGTTGAGGTTGAACACGGTCATCGGATCGTCCGCCGCATCCGGGCCGAGGTCCCCGGTGCGGATGGGCTCGCCGAACTCGATGTACCACTTGGAGGGCAGCGGGATCAGCCCGAGCGGGCCGAGCAGCGGGAAGGTCGGGGTCACCGGGACGTACGGCACGCCGAGCAACCGGGCGAGCGGCGTGATGTCGCCGATCTTGGGATAGGTCTCCTCGGCTCCGACGACGGCGCACGGGATGATCGGCACGCCGGTGCGCAGCGCGGCCGAGACGAACCCGCCACGTCCGAAGCGCTGCAGCTTGTAGCGGTCGCGGAACGACTTGCCGATGCCCTTGAAGCCCTCCGGCCACACCCCGACCAGCTCGCCGGCGGCCAGCAGCCGTTCGGCGTCCGGGTTGCAGGCCAGCGTGCCGCCCTGCTTGCGGGCCAGCGCGCCGATCACCGGTGCCCGGAACACCAGGTCGGCCGCCAGCATCCGCAGGTGCCGGCCCGCCGGATGGTCGTCGTGCAGGGCGACCGCGAGCATCAGCGCGTCCAGCGGCAACGTGCCGGAGTGGTTGGCCACCACCAGCGCACCGCCTTCCGACGGCACGTGGTGCAGCCCGATCGGCTGCACCCGGAACCAGCGCTGGTAGAGCGGGCGCAGGGCGGGCAGCAGCAGGCTTTCGGTGAGGTCGGTGTCGAAGCCGAACTCGTCCACCGTGTAGTCGCCGGCCAGCCGGCGGCGCGCGAACGCCAGCGCGTCGATCAGGGTCTGCTCCCAGGCCGGCGGCTGCTCCGCGCCCGGTTCCGGCTCCCCGCCCGGCTCCGGCTCGGTCATCGGGAGCTCCGGGGGCGGCGCCGGGTGCGCGGGGCCGCCGCGGTCCAGCCGCCAGCGGGTCCGCCCGCGGCTCTCGTCGGCGTGCAGCGGGATGATCCGGGCGTCGGACCCCGCGCCCTCCCCTTCCGCATCGCCGGCCGCCCGGCCGCGGCGGCCGGCGTCGCGCGGCGGCGGCCTCACCGCAGCGCCCTGGCCGCGGCGAGCACGCCGCGCTCGAGGGTGCCGAACCGCCGCGCGTCCAGGACCGGCCGCAGCGCCCGGCCGTGCACGTAGTCGTCGAAGGCCTGCCGGGTGGTCCAGCGCGGGGTGAACCCGAACTGCTCCCGCAGCCGGGTGCTGTCCACCACCCGCCCGAAGTTCAGCAGCCGCATCTGCTCCGGGGAGAAGTCGACCAGTCGGGCACCCCGGAACAGCCGGCCGACGGTGCCGACGGCGACCGTGGGGATGGGCAGCGGCACCCGGCCGGCCCGGCGGATGGCCTGCGACAGCAGCAACACCCCGTCGGCAGCCACGTTGAACACGCCCGGCAGGTCGAGGCTGGCCGCCCGCTCGAGCACCGCCACCCCGTCCTCCTCGTGCAGCAGCTGCACCCGGGCGTCGTAGCCGAGCACCGTGGGCACCACGGGCAGCGCGAAGTAGCGGGTGAACACGGTGTCGATGCGCGGGCCGATGAAGTTGGCGAAGCGCAGCACCGTCACCGACACGTCGGGCCGGCGGCGGGCGAACCCGCGCAGGTAACCCTCGATCTCCGCGGCGTCCTTGGCGTAACCGCCCGGCGGCAGGTCGTTGGGCGTCATGGACTCGGTGAAGATGGCCGGGTCCCGCGAGCTGGAGCCGTACACCGCGGTGGTGGACTTGAGCACGAGGCGCCGCACCGTCGGCGCCTGCTGGCAGGCGGCCAACAGCTGCAGGGTGCCGATGACGTTCATTTCCTTGAGCACCGACCGGCCGCCCGCGGATCCCGGACGCGCCGACAGCGACGCGTGCACCACGGTGTCCACCCCGGCCTGCGCGATGACCTTGGCGATGAGCGGGTTGCGGATGTCGGCGCGCACGAACTCGGCCCGCCCCATCCGGCTCAGCAGCTCCCGGGGCGGCGGGACGGTGTCGACGCCGAGCACACGCTCGATCGCGGGGTTGGTGGCCAGCCGGGCGGCGAGCTGGCCACCCAGGAACCGACCGACCCCGGTGACGAGAACGACGGACGGCGTCACGAACCCCTACCCGGGCAACGGATGTGCGAACCGGCCGCCGATACCGGTCACGGCGTCGGCGGCCGGGTGGGTCACTTGCCGAGTCTGCGGCGCTGCACGCGGGTCTTGCGCAGGAGCTTGCGGTGCTTCTTCTTGGACATCCGCTTGCGGCGCTTCTTGATCACAGAACCCATGCGAGGCGACCCTTTCCTGGTCGGGTGGCAGCCCCCTGCGGGGGCGGCGGAGGTGGTGCAACTGCCCGGCCGGGAACTCCCGCGGCGCACAGCCGGGCTATCTGGGCCCCATCCTACCGGCCGGGTCCGCACCCGCCGCTCCCACCGGCTTCAGCCTGCGTCGTAGAGCGAATGCCGGAGGAAGTCCTCGACGGCCCGCTTGGGCACCCGGAAGGACCGACCGACCCGAGCTGCGGGCAGATCGCCGTTGTGCACCATCCGGTACACGGTCATCTTCGACACGCGCATCATCGCCGCGACCTCAGCCACCGTCAGGAACTGCACCTGCGCCAGGTGGATCTCGGGAAGCTCAGACGGCATCCGATCACCGCTTTCTCCGGTTGCATCAGGAGTAGGCGGGTGGCAGGGGGCCGGGCCCGGATCCTGATGTTCACCGGGAAGCTTAGCGGGGCCGCTGTGACGAGCTGAACAGACCGGGTCACGCGACGGTGCGCTACAGGTCCGCGTCAGGGTGACCGGGCTCGCCCGATGGAGATCATCACTGCTTCGCGGCGCGACCCAACTCGACCGATCGGTCGCGGGCCGCCTCGATCGCGGCGATCAGCGCCGCCCGAACGCCGTGTTTCTCCAGTTCACGGATGGCGGCGATGGTGGTGCCCCCCGGCGAGGTCACGGCCTCGCGCAGGATCACCGGGTGGTCGTCGGACTCGCGCAGCATCGCGGCCGCCCCGTACGCCGACTGGACGATCAGCTCCGCGGCCACCGCCCGCGGCAACCCGAGCAGGATGCCGGCGTCGATCATGGCTTCGACCAGGAAGAAGAAGTACGCCGGGCCGGATCCGGAGAGCGCGGTCACCGCGTCCTGCTGGGTCTCGGGCACCCGCACCACGCGGCCGACGGCGGACAGCATCTTCTGCACGGCCTCGAGCTGGTCCTCGCTGGCGTGCGCGCCGGCCGAGATCGCGCTCATCGCCTCCCCCACCAGCATCGGGGTGTTCGGCATCACCCGCACCACCGGGGTGCCAGCCGGCAGCGCGCCCTCGAACAGCGCGGTCGGCAGCCCGGCACACAGCGACACCACCAGCGTGCCCGGTCCCAGCACCGGCGCCAGCTCGGCCAGCACCGGCGCGATGTCCTGCGGCTTCACCGCGACCACGATCAGCTCGGCGTGCCGGGCGGCCGCGGCCACGTCGACCGCGGCCACCCCGAGCCGGCCGGCGAGCTCGGCCGCGCGCTCCGGGTGCCGCTCGGTGAAGACCAGCTCGGCGGGTGTGGAGCCGGCGGCCAGCAGGCCCGCCAGCAACGCCTCACCGATCTTGCCCGCGCCCAGCACCGCGATCCTCGTCATGTGGTGAACCTAGTTGCTCGGCCGCGCCCGGCCACCCGCCTGGTCGGTCGGCCTCAGCTTGGGCGCCAGGGCCAGCTGGCGGGCCTGGCAGATCAGCGCGCCGGTGCTGTCCAGCACGGTCACGTCCTCGTCGAACCAGCCGCCGGCCACGGATCGGGTCGCGGCCTCGATCCGCAGCCAACCGGGCGCCGGGCGGCCGCGCAGCAGTGCGGTGAGCTGCACCGTCGGTGCCCAGCCGCGCTGCCCGTCGAGGTTGAACACGGTGGGCGGCAGGATGTCCCCGGCCAGCAGCGCGAACAGCACGCCGGTGGGTTCGCCGCGTGGCCGGGCCCAGCCGCGCAGCTGCGGCGCCGCCTGCTCGCCGCGGACGAAGGCCGTTCCCGCCGGGTCCCAGCGCACGTCGCAGCAGCGGGCCAGCCCGTACACCTGATCGAACCGGGTCGGGTCGATCGCGTCCGGACCCGGCTCGGCCACCAGCTCGGGCAGCTGTGCCCACACCGGTGGATCAGCCGGCAGCCGGCCGGCGGTGACCGTGGCGACCAGCATCATCCGCCCGGCCTGCAGCAGCCGCACGCCGATCACCGAGGCGGTGCTCCCGAGCCGCAGCACCTCGGTGGTCAGCTGCACCGGGCCGGGATCGGGCGCGCGCAGGAAGTCGGCCGACACCGCCAGCGGGTCGAACTCCGGCCCCGGCCGCTCGACGGCCAGCCGGGCCAGGCCGGCCTGGGCGAGCAGCGCCAGCAGCAGCCCGCCGTGCGCCTTCGGCCCGACCGTCCAGCCGGCGCCGAGCCGCGCGTCGAACTGCCCGCCGCCGGCCGGCTCGAGTGCGATCGCGGACGCGAACGGCGCGGCCTGCTCGGCGCTCACCGCACTCCCTCGCTGCGCTCGGTCGACGCTTCGCGAAGGCGCTGTGACACGGGTTCGCTCGCAAGCTCGCTCACTGCACTCCCTCGCTGCGCTCGGTCGACGCTTCGCGAAGGCGCTGTGACATTGATTCGCTCGCAAGCTCGCTCACCGGGACGCCGGCCCGGCGGCGGCGGGCTGCAGGTGCAACCGGGCGAACAGCAGCGACTCGTGCAGCGCGGCCATCCGCTCCTCCCGGGTCCGGCAGCGCCGGGTGCTCACCTCGACCACCACCGTCCCGGTGTATCCGGAGTCGACCAGCCGCTCGCAGACCTGGTCGCAGGGCTGACGCCCGCGGCCGGGGACCAGGTGCTCGTCGCGGGGCCCGCCGGTGCCGTCGGCCAGGTGCACGTGGGTGAGCTCCTTCCCCATCCGGTGCAGCAGGTCGAGCGCGTCCGTACCCGCCGTCGCGGTGTGCGACAGGTCCAGGGTGTAGTGCGGGTAGCCGACGGCCGTCGGGTCGTAGCCCGGCGAGTACGGCACG
>Ga0190265_10002251_pt1 | contig 12916 bp, 9 predicted proteins | sample Popmic124T_FD_133135 | JGI IMG/M metagenome (GOLD analysis project Ga0190265, IMG submission 133135) | Populus adjacent soil microbial communities from riparian zone of Indian Creek, Utah, USA - 124 T | ecosystem: Environmental > Terrestrial > Soil > Riparian zone | place: USA: Utah | collected... | reverse complement strand
GCCGCGCGGTTCTTCAAGCTCCCGACCGAGCAGATCGCGGTCGTGCACGACGACGTCGACCTCGATCCGGGCCGGATCCAGGTGCGGCTCGGCGGCGGCCTCGCGGGCCACAACGGCCTCCGCTCGATCAGGCAGGCGCTCGGCTCGGCGGAGTTCCTCCGCGTCCGCGCAGGCGTCGGTCGGCCCGGGCGCGGCGATCGCCGCCCGGTCGCCGACTACGTGCTGAGCCCGTTCGCGCCCGAGGACGATGCCGAGGCGTTGATCGCACGCTCGGCCGACGCGGTCGAGACCCTCGCCGGCGAAGGCCTCGACGAGGCCCAGCGCCGCTTCAACTAGCGAACCGAGACGACGCGAGCGGTCCAGGCGCCCCTCGGCGCCTGCACCTGCACCGCGTCGCCGACGCTGGCGCCGACGAGCGCGGCGCCGAGCGGCGAGTCGGTGGAGACGCCGCCCGTGACGCTCGAGATCTCGACCTCGAAGCGGCCGCCGCTCTCGTCCTCCACTTCGACGACCGAGCCGACGCCGACGACGCCGCCCTCGGCCTGCTCGACGATGACGGCGTTCTCGACACGGTGGCGCAGGATCGCGATCCGGCGCTCGAGCAGGCCCTGCTCGTTCTTCGCGTCGTGATAGGCGAAGTTCTCGGAGAGGTCGCCGAACCCGCGGGCGGTCGCGATCGCCTCGACCAGCTCGGCCCGCTTCGGGCCTTCGAGCTCGGCGAGCTCGGCCGCGAGCGCGTCGCGCTGGGCTGCGGTCATCGACTCGGGGTTCCGATCGGCCAGGGCTTCATCATGGCCGATTTCTCCGGTTCGCCGCATAGACTGGCGCGCCGATGAAGCAGCTTCCCTTCGCGGATCCAGGCAAGCCGGACACGCGCTCTCCGACCCGCTTCCTGCTCTGGGTCGGGCGCCTACAGCTCGGCACGCTTCTGCTGGGCATGACCTTCGGGATCATCTGGATGCTCGCGCAGGCGCTGCTCCCGTGGGTGCTCGGTCGAGCGGTGGACGAAGGGATCGCGACCGGCGACTCCCGTGCCCTGCTCGCCTGGGCGGCCGCACTCTTCGGACTCGGTGTCGTACAGGCGGTCGCCGGCACGCTCCGGCACCGCGTCGCGGTCAGCAACTGGCTGCAGGCGGGCTTTCGGATGATCCAGGTCGTCGCTCACCACGCGGCGTTGACCGGGCCTGCGATCCGAACGCGCCTGACCACGGGCGAGGTGGTCGCGACCGTCTCGAACGACGCGCTCCGGGCGGGTGGGGCGTTCGACATCACCGCGAGGCTCGCAGGGGCAATCGCGTCGTACTTCGTCGTCGCGGCGATACTCGTCTCGACGTCGACCCTGCTCGGCCTCGTCGTGCTGCTCGGGGTGCCCGTGCTGGTCGGCAGCCTCTCGCTCGTGATCAGGCCGCTCCAGGAGCGGCAGCGCGAGCAGCGTGAGCAGGTGGGCCGCCTGACCGCGGTCGGCGCCGACACGGTCGCCGGCCTGCGCGTGCTGCGCGGCATCGGCGGCGAGCGCGTCTTCCTCGACCGGTACCGCAGGCGCTCGGAGGAGGTCCGCCGAGCCGGTGTCCGGGTGGCGTTGCCCCAGTCGACGCTCGACTCGGCCCAGGTGCTCCTGCCCGGAATCTTCATCGTGATCGTCACCTGGCTCGGCGCTCGGCTCGCGATCCAGGGCCGGATCAGCCCGGGCGAGCTGGTCGCGTTCTACGGCTATGCCGCCTTCCTCGTGATCCCCCTTCGCGTCGCCGCCGAGGCGGTCGACAAGGTTACGCGCGCGCTCGTCGGTGCGCAGCGGATGCTCGAGATCCTCCGCATCGATCCGCTGGTCGGCGATCCCCGCACGCCCGCTGCCGAGCCGCAGCAGGGAGCCGTGCTCGAGGACGCGCAGTCGGGGCTCGTCGTCGACCCGGGGCTGCTCACGTGCGTCGTCACCCCGAGTGCCGACGAGGGCGCCCGCATCGCCGACCGCCTCGGCCGCTTCGCCGACGACGGCCGCGTCACCCTCGGCGGCGTGCCGGTCGCGGCGCTCGCGGTCGGGACGATGAGATGCCGCGTGGTCGTCAGCGAGACCGATCCGCTCCTCTTCGCGGGCCCGCTGCGCGAGGAGCTCGACCCGTGGGGTCGCGCCTCGGACGAGCAGCTGCTCGAGGCGATCGCGGTTGCGAACGCCGAGGACGTCCTCGATTCGCTGCCGGAGGGTCTCGACGGCCACATGGAGGAACGAGGTCGTTCGTTTTCGGGCGGGCAGCGCCAGCGGCTCGTCCTCGCCCGCGCGCTGCTCGCCGACGCCGAGATCCTCGTTCTCGTCGAGCCGACGAGCGCCGTCGACGCGCACACCGAAGCGCGGATCGCGCGCCGCCTGCACGAGGCGCGCCGCGGCCGGACCACCGTCGTCATGACCGGCAGCCCGCTCGTCCTCGACCAGGCCGACCGCGTCGTCTTCATCGCCGACGGACGCGTCGCCGCCACGGGCACGCATCGCGAGCTGCTCCGGTCGAGCCCGGCCTACCGGTTCGCGGTCACCCGTGAGGACGCGGCGTGACTGACAGGCTGCCGATCGCTGCCGGGCCCGAGGTACGCAGGGATGCGGCTGCCCTGCTTCGCGACTACCGCCGTTCGCTCGCGGTCGTGCTCGGTCTGAACGCGCTCGCGGCAGTGGCCGGCCTCGTCGGGCCGTTTCTGCTCGGCGAGCTCGTCGAGGCCGTCGAGCAGGGAACGACGACCGCGTACGTCGATCGCCTGATCGGCGTGCTCGTCGCGTCCGTCCTCGCGCAGACCGTCCTGACCTGGTTCGCGCGGCGCTCGTCGTTCGTCCTCTCGGAGCACGTGTTCGCCCGCCTGCGCGAGGACTTCATGCGCCAGGTGCTGGCGCTGCCGCTCTCCGTCGTCGAGCGTGCCGGCACGGGCGATCTCGTCTCCCGCATGACCGCAGACGTGGACACGCTCGCGCGGACCGTGCGCTTCGCGATCCCCGAGACACTCATCTCGGCCGTCACGGTGCTGCTGACAGTGGTCGCGGCCGTCGTCGTCAGCCCGATCACAGCGCTCTCGTGCGTCGTCGGGCTACCGGCGATCCTGATCGGGACGCGCTGGTACCTGCGCCGTGCGCCGGAGGGGTACCTCTGGGAGCGGGCCGCGTACGCGACGATGACCGGCACCGTCGGGGAGACGGTGGACGGCGGTCGGACCGTGGACGCGCTCGGCCTCGGGCGGCGGCGCGTCGAGCGAATCGACGCCGATCTTGCCGACGCCTTCCGGGCCGAAAGCCGGACGCTCTACCTCCGCACGGTCCTGTTTCCGACGGTCGAGATCGCGTACGTGCTGCCGGTTGCGGTGACGCTGGTGTGGGGCGGCTGGCTCGTCTCTGCCGGCCACGCCTCGATCGGGGAGGTGACGACGGTCGCGCTCTACGTGCAGCAGCTCGCCGACCCCGTCGACCGTCTGATCTCGTGGCTCGACGAGATCCAGGTCGGCGCGACGTCGTTCGCGCGGCTCGTCGGCGTCACGAAGGTTCCGGACGACCGCGCTGCCACCGGCGAGGAGCCGGAGCACGAGCGTTTGCGCGCCTCGGACGTCCGCTACGCCTATGTGCAGGATCGTGATGTGCTCCACGGCCTCGACCTCGATCTCGAGCCGGGCGAGCGGATCGCCGTCGTCGGGCCTTCCGGGGCCGGCAAGTCCACGCTCGGACGCCTGCTCGCGGGGATTCATCCACCGCGCACCGGTCGCGTCGAGGTCGGCGACGTCCGGCTGGTGGATCTGAAGCTGGAGACGCTGCGGCAGGAGGTGGCCCTCGTGACGCAGGAGCAGCATGTCTTCGTCGGGACGATCGCGGACAACCTCCGGCTCGCCCGGGTCGATTCGAGCGACGAGGATCTGCGGGCGGCGCTCGAGGCGGTCGACGCGCGGCCGTGGTTCGAGGCGCTGCCGCACGGGCTCGAGACCGTCGTCGGGGCAGGCGGCCACCCGCTCTCGCCCTCGCAACAGCAGCAGGTCGCCCTCGCACGGCTCGTGCTCGCCGATCCGCACACGCTCGTGCTCGACGAGGCGACCTCGCTGCTCGATCCGCGCGCCGCCCGGCATCTCGAGCGCTCGCTCGCGTCCGTGCTCGACGGGCGGACGGTTGTCGCGATCGCGCACCGCCTCCAGACTGCGCACGATGCCGACCGGGTCGCCGTCGTCGAGGACGGCAGGCTGACCGAGCTGGGCACGCACGACGAGCTCGTCGAGCACGAGGGGTCGTACGCCGCCCTCTGGGAGTCCTGGCACGGCGGTCGCCCCACCGACGGCGACTAGAATGAAGCTGGCGGAAACCCGGTTTCCGCCTGTCGTCATGGACCGTCCGGTACTCCACTCATTCGTCAGGGAGCTGCTCGCGCTCGAGCGCCTGCAGGCATTTGCGGCCGCCCTGCCGTCCCGCGCCCGTGTGTCGGAGCCGGTGCTGCCGCTCCTGCTCGCGACGCTGCACGAGCAGCTCGGCCGGGGGCTCGTCGTCCTGCTGCCCGAGGACGCCGACGCGCGCGACCTCGCCGAGGCTGCGGGATGGTTCATCGGCGCCGAGGACGTCGCGCTGCTCCCCGGTCGCGGCGTTCGCTGGGGCTCCGGCCTCGAGCCACCGCCGCATCTCGTCGGCGAGCGCGCCCGGGCCCTCGACGTGCTCGCGCGGGGCGGCCTCGTCGCCGCCTCGGCGACCGCGCTCGCCGAGGGCATGCCGCCGCCGTTGAAGCGTCCGGAGCCGCTGCAACTCGCGATCGGCAGCGAGCCCGGTCTCGACGGCCTCTCGGAGCACCTCGCGCTCGCCGGCTACGAGCGGGTCGAGCGCGCCGACGAGCGCGGCCAGTTCGCCGTCCGCGGCGGCCTCCTCGACGTCTTCCCGACCACCGGCCGCGAGCCGCTCCGGATCGAGCTCTACGGCGACGAGATCGAGCAGGTGCGCGCGTTCTCGCCCTTCACTCAGCGAGCGCTGCATCCGGTCGAGAACGCCGTCGTCTATCCAGCCGCCGAGCGAAAGCCAAGTAACAGTCTGTTACTTGGCGCCGACTGGGACGAGGAGGAGCCGAAGGCGCCCGAGATCCCGAACGACCTCGTGCGCGTGCTCGACCGCGCGCCGGACTTCGTCTGGCAGCCGGAGGAAGTCCGCCGCGTCTGGTCGGAGGAGGGACTCGAGGCGGTCTCGCTCAAGGGCGCGTCCGAGCTCGACCCGTTCCCACAGTCGCAGCCGTTCTCGTTCGAGGCGCAGCGGCCCGCGATCGCCGCCCGCGGCCTTGCGGAGGCCGAGAACGAGCTGAACGGCTTCGTCAACGGCGGCAATCGCGTCGTCGTCGCCTTCCCGCACGCCGGCGAGGCGCTCCGGACGGCCAACCTCCTGAAGCGCGCCGACGCGCGCGTCCTCGATGCCGGCCAGGATCTCCCGGAGCAGCCGGAGCTGTTGTTCGCGGTCGCCGGCGCCCGGCGCGGCTTCGTCTGGCGCGAGCTCGGGCTCGTCCTCCTGCCCGACACGCAGGTCTTCCGCAAGCGCCCGCCGCGGGCGGACAAGCGGCTCGGCCGCGCGCTCGCCTCGTTCGCCGACCTGCGCAGCGGCGACTTCATCGTCCACGAGGATCACGGTGTCGGCAAGCTGCTCGGCTTCGAGACGAAGGAGGTCGCCGGCGTCACGCGCGACTACCTCTTCCTCGCCTTCCGCGGCGAGGACCGGCTCTACGTCCCGCACGAGCAGCTCGGGAAGATCTCGAAGTACATCGGCGCCGACGCCGGTGCGCCCACGCTCTCGAAGCTCGGCGGCAAGGCCTGGCAGAACCTCAAGGCCCGTGCGCGCGAGAGCGTCCAGGAGCTCGCGACCGAGCTGATCGCGCTCTACGCGCAGCGCCAGCAGGCGCCAGGCATGGCCTACGAGCTGGAGAACGAGTGGCTCGAGCGGCTCGAGACCGAGTTCCCCTATCGGGAGACGGAGGATCAGGCCCGGGCGATCGAGGCGGTCAAGGAGGATCTGGAGGCGCCGCGGCCGATGGACCGCCTCGTCTGCGGCGACGTCGGCTTCGGCAAGACCGAGGTCGCCGTTCGGGCCGCCTTCGCGGCGGCCGTGAACGGGAAGCAGACGCTCGTCCTCTGCCCGACGACGATCCTCGCCGAGCAGCACTGGAACACGTTCAAGGCGCGCTATCGCGACTTCCCGGTCCGCGTCGAGATGGTCTCGCGCTTCCGCAAGCCCGCCGAGACGAAGCAGATCCTGAAGGACTTCGCGGAGGGGAAGATCGAGGTGCTCGTCGGCACCCACCGCGTCCTCAGCCGTGACGTGATCCCGAAGGATCTCGGGCTCGTGATCCTCGACGAGGAGCAGCGGTTCGGCGTCGCCCAGAAAGAGCTGCTGCGCAGCCTGCGGCTCGAGGTCGACGTCCTCGCGCTGTCCGCGACACCGATTCCGCGCACTCTGCACATGTCGCTCTCCGGTCTGCGCGACATCTCGATCATCGAGACGCCGCCCGAGGGCCGTCGCCCGATTCGCACGACGGTGGGGGAGTACGACGAGGAGCTCGTCAAGACAGCGCTCGAGCGCGAGATCGAGCGCGGCGGCCAGGCCTTCTACCTCCACAACCGCGTCGAGACGATCGAGGAGGCCGCCGAGAAGCTGCAGCAGCTCTGCCCGAAGCTGCGCTTCATCGTCGCGCACGGGCAGATGAAGGAGCGCGACCTCGAGGAGAAGATGCACGCGTTCCTGCGCGGCGACGCCGACGTGCTCGTCTCGACGACGATCATCGAGTCGGGGATCGACATCCCGCAGGCGAACACGCTGATCGTCGAGCGGGCCGACGTGCTCGGGCTCTCGCAGCTCTACCAGATTCGCGGCCGCGTCGGCCGCTCGGACGTGACTGCGCACGCGTATCTGCTCTATCCCGATGCGATGGAGCTCTCCCCGGAGGCGCGGGCACGGCTCTCGACGCTGGCCGACCACACCGAGCTCGGCGCCGGGTTCCAGATCGCGATGCGCGACCTCGAGATCCGTGGCGCCGGCGACCTGCTCGGCGCCGAGCAGTCGGGGCACGTCGCGGCGCTCGGCTTCGAGCTCTACGTCGAGATGCTCGCGGAAGCCGTCGCGGAGCTGCAGGGGCAGCGTCGGCTCGCGACCCGGCCGGTGCGTGTCGACGCCCGCGTCGACGCCTACGTGCCGGCGACCTACGTCGCCTCGGAGGCGCTCAAGATCGACATCCACCGCCGCCTCGCGCTCGCCGAGTCGGACGACGAGCTGCGCGAGCTGCACGCGGCGCTCGAGGATCGCTACGGGCCGGTGCCGGAGCCGGTCGAGCACCTGTTCGCGATCCAGGAGGCGAAGCTGAAGCTGGCGCGTCTCGGCGCGGATTATCTGATCTACCGCGGCGGCCGGGCAACGGTGGGGCCGCTCGTGCTCGGCTCCGCTGAGCTGCGCGCGCTCCGCGACGTCTCCGACACCGCCGTCTATACGAGCGCAAAACGCGAGGTTTCACAACGAACTGAGGCGCTCGAGGGAGCAATCGGGCTGGTCGATGCTATCGTGGAAGCCCGTCAGGCGGCCTGAGTCCGCCCAAAACGCGAACACCTGGAGCTTTCTCACATGAAGATCTCTCGTCTCGTTCTCCTCCTCTGCGCGCTCGCGTCCATTGCGCTCGCCGGCTGCGGTGGCAGCAGCAAGGACGTGCCGGCCGACGCCGTCGCGGTCGTCGACGGCGAGGAAGTCGCCCGGAGCGACTACGAGGCGCTGATCACGCAGGCGAAGACGAGCTACAAGAACCAGAAGCGGGACTTCCCGGCCGCGGGCTCGCAGGAGTTCCAGACGCTGCGGAACCAGGCGGTGCAGTTCCTGGTCCAGCGGGAGCAGTTCGAGCAGGAGGCCGAGAGCCTCAACGTCGAGGTGACCGAGAAGCAGGTGGACGCGCGGCTGGCGCAGATCCAGAAGCAGTACTTCGGCGGCGACAAGAAGAAGTTCGAGAAGCAGCTGACCGAACAGGGGATCACCGAGAAGCAGGTTCGCAACGACATCCGCTCTCAGATCGTCTCGGAGAAGATTTTCGCGCAGGTCACGGGTGAGGTGAAGGTGACCGACGCTCAGATCGAGGAGTACTACGAGAAGAACAAGGCGCAGTACAGCCAGCCGGAGAGCCGGGAGGTGCGCCACATCCTGGTCAAGACGAAGAAGCAGGCGGATGAGCTGTACGCGCAGTTGCAGGGTGACGCCGACTTTGCCGCGTTGGCGAAGAAGTTTTCCGAGGACACGGGTTCGAAGGCGAACGGGGGCAAGCTGACGATCTCGAAGGGCCAGACCGTCGCCCCCTTCGACCAGACCGCGTTCTTGCTGAAGAAGAACGAGATCTCGAAGCCGGTCAAGACCGAGTTCGGCTACCACATCATCCAGCCGCTCGGCGAGACGAAGGCAGCGAAGGTGACCCCGCTCGCGGAGGTCAAGGTCTCGATCAAGCAGCAGCTGGAGCAGACGAAGAAGAACGAGGCGATGACCAAGTGGGTCGACGAGCTGAAGCAGGACTACAAGGACAAGGTCTCGTACGCCACCGGCTTCACCCCGCCGCCGGACGCCAAGGGCACGAGCTCCCTCGGCGTCACACAGACCGAGTAGCGGCTTGCCCCTCGGGGAGGCGCTCGAAGAGCTCCAGGAGCTGACGCGGCGCTTGCGCCGCGACTGCCCCTGGGATCGCGAGCAGACGGCCCGGACGATCGTTCCGCATACGGTCGAGGAGGCATACGAGGTCGCGGACGCCGCCGAGGCAGGCGACCCGGCCAAGCTGCTCGACGAGCTCGGCGACCTCCTCTTCCAGGTCTACTTCCTGGCCCTGCTGCTGGATGAGCAGGGCGAGGGCGATCTCGAGCAGGTCGCGCGCGCCGTGCACGCGAAGCTGGTTCGGCGCCATCCGCACGTCTTCGGCGACGTCGAGGCCGACACTGCGGGCCGCGTCCGCGAGCGCTGGGAGCAGGTCAAGTCCGAGCAGGAGGGGCGCGAGGGGATCTTTCACGACGTGCCGGCGTCGCTGCCCGCGCTCCTGCAGGCTCGGAAGTTGCAGCGGCGTGCGGTCGCCGCGGGCTTCGACTGGCCCGACCTCGAGGGACCGCTGGCGAAGGTGCGAGAGGAGCTCGGCGAGCTCGAGGCGGAGGTGGCGCGGACAGGCGAGCCCAACCCGGAGACCGAGGCCGACGCGAAGGTCGCGCACGAGGTCGGCGATGTCCTCTTTACGATCGTCAACCTGGCGCGGCGCCTCAACGTCGACCCGGAGCTGGCGCTTCGCGGTACGAACGTGCGCTTCGTGGAGCGGGTCGAGCGCGCCGAGCAGCTTGCCGCAGCCCGCGGCGAGCGCTGGAGCGAGCTGCCGCTCGCCGAGCAGGACCTCTACTACGACCAGGCGAAGGAGCAGCTGGGATGAGCTCGATCAAGCGGGTGCTGGGAAGGCAGATTCTCGACTCCCGGGGCAATCCCACCGTCGAGGTCGACGTCGAGCTCGAGTCCGGCGCCGTCGGTCGCGCCGCCGTCCCGTCGGGCGCCTCGACCGGCGTTCATGAAGCCGTCGAGCTGCGCGACGGCGGCTCGGAGTGGGGTGGAAAGGGCGTGACGAAGGCGGTCGCGAACGTGAACGGCGAGATCGCCGGCGAGCTGGCCGGCCTGGACGCGCTCGACCAGGAGGCGCTCGACCGGAAGCTGATCGAGCTTGACGGCACGCCGAACAAGGGCCGTCTCGGTGCGAACGCGGTCCTCGGTGTCTCCCTCGCGGTCGCCAAGGCTGCGGCCGTCGAGACGGGACAGCCGCTCTACCGCTACCTCGGCGGCGAGGAGGCGGCAACGCTGCCCGTGCCGATGTTGAACGTGATCAACGGCGGTGCGCACGCGGCCAATTCGATCGACCTGCAGGAGTTCATGGTCGTGCCGGTCGGCGCCGCGAGCTTCGCCGAGGGGCTTCGCGTCGGCGCCGAGGTCTACCACGCGCTGAAGCGGGTGCTGGCCGACCGCGGGCTCGCGACGGGCGTCGGTGACGAGGGCGGCTTCGCGCCTGACCTCGAGTCGAGCGAGGCCGCGATCGAGGCGATTCTCGAGGCTGCCCAGCTCGCCGGGCACCGCGACGACGTCGCGATCGCGCTCGACCCCGCGACGAGCGAGGTCTTCGAGGACGGCGTCTACCGCTTCGAGGGCCGCGAGCACGAGAGCGCGGCGATGCCCGCGTTCTGGGCCGAGCTCGTCGAGCGCTTCCCGATCGTCTCGATCGAGGACGGCCTCGCCGAGGACGACTGGGACGCCTGGGCGCAGCTGACGAGCGAGCTCGGCGATCGCGTCCAGCTCGTCGGCGACGACCTCTTCGTCACCAACCCGGAGCGACTCCGGCAGGGGATCGAGCGTGGCGTCGGCAACTCGATCCTGGTCAAGGTGAACCAGATCGGGACGCTGACGGAAACGATCGCCGCGGTGCGCCTCGCGCAGGCGAACGGCTACACGGCGGTGATGTCGCACCGGTCGGGTGAGACCGAGGACGCGACGATCGCCGACCTCGCCGTCGCGCTCGGCACCGGCCAGATCAAGACGGGCGCCCCGGCGCGCTCGGACCGCACGGCGAAGTACAACCAGCTGCTGCGGATCGAGAGCGAGCTCGGCGACCGGGCCGTTTACCCGGGTTGGAGTGCATTCCCGAAAGCAAAGAGGTGAGCGTGGCTGATGCGTCTCCAGGATCGCGTCGCCGGAGCCGGGCTTTGCCCGTGCGCAGGCTCGCCCACGATTGTCCGGTCGGGACGGAAGAGGAGGGGCTCTTGGGGGAACCAGGGGTTCCCCCAAGCTGAACCAGCTGCTGCGGATCGAGAGCGAGCTCGGCGACCGGGCCGTCTACCCCGGTTGGGACGCCTTCCCGAAGGCCAAGCGCGAGCGTGGATGAGGCGTCCCCAGGGCTCCGTCGCAGGAGCCGGGCCCGCCGCTAGTCTCCGAGCGATGCCCGTCGTTCCGCGCCGCACCAAGATCGTCGCCACGATCGGACCGGCCTCGTCGGACCCGGCGATCCTGAAGCAGCTGATGGGCACGATCGACGGAGCGCGCCTGAACTTCTCCCACGGCACGCACGAGGATCATCGGGCGCGGGCGGAGGAGATCCGCTCGCTGCAGAGCGAGGTCGGACGGCCCGTGGCTCTGATCGCCGACCTGCAGGGGCCCAAGCTTCGCGTCGGCGAGCTGTCCGAGCCGGTCCTGCTCGAGCGCGGCCAGGACATGACGATCGCGGGCGAGGACGTCGCCCAGGGCGACGACCTTCCGATCGCACCGGCGGTGCTCGGCTCGGTGCTCCAGCCGGGCTACGACGTTCTGATCGACGACGGATCGGTGCGGCTCCGCGTCATCTCCGTCGACCGCGGCCGGGCGCGCTGCGAGGTGCTCGTCGGCGGCAGCGTCACCTCGAACAAGGGCGTCAACCTCCCCGGCATCGCGCTGCCGATTCCGTCGCTGACGCGCAAGGACATCGACGACCTCCAGTTCGCGCTCGACCTCGGGGTCGACCACGTCGCGCTCTCGTTCGTGCGCTCGGCCTCGGACGTGCAGGCGCTGAAGACGTTGATCGGGGCCTCCGGCTCGACCGCGCACGTGATCGCGAAGATCGAGAAGGCGGAGGCCGTCGCGGTCCTCGACGACATCCTCACGCACGCCGATGCGGTGATGGTCGCGCGGGGCGACCTCGGCGTCGAGATCGGCGCGGCCGAGGTGCCGCTGCTGCAGAAGCGGATCATCCTGCGGGCGCTCGAGCGGGGGAAACCGGTGATCACAGCCACACAGATGCTCGAGTCGATGATCCACGCGCCCGAGCCGACCCGCGCCGAGGCCTCGGACGTCGCGAACGCCGTCCTCGACGGTACGAGTGCGATCATGCTCTCTGGCGAGACCGCGATCGGCGAGTTCCCGGTCGAGTCGGTCGCGTACATGGACCGGATCGCGCGGGCCGTCGAGCCGAGCCTCGACTACCGGCACGAGATCCCCGAAGCCGACGAGAAGCCGACCGTCGGGCAGGCGATGTCGAACGCCGCCTGCGACATCGCGGAGGCGCTCGAGGCCAGGGCGCTGCTCGTTCCCACCTTCACCGGCCGCACGGCGTCGGCGGTCGCCCGGCTGCGCCCACGCCGTCCGATCATCGGCCTCACCCACCACGACTACTCGCTCCAGCACATGGCGCTCGAGTGGGGCGTGACGCCGGTCAGCATTCCCGAGTGCGCCGACGTCGAGGAGCTCTGGGCCACCTCGCTCGAGGCGGCGGTCGGGACGGGGATCGTGGAGAAGGGCGACCGCGTCGTTCTCACCGCCGGCACCGCCGTGAACATTCCCGGCTCGACCAACGTGATCAAGGTCGAGATCGCATAGACCTGGTCAGACCAGGTCACACGACTTGGTCAGACTTGGTCACACGACTTGGTCAGACCAGGGCACACGACGTGGACAGACCTGGTCAGGCCTAGAGGAACTGTCCGGCGCCTGCGGAATCGTTCCGCGTGGCCACCCGCAGGACAACCCGCGCCGGCAGGCGTCCCCAGCGGACGACGGTAATCCTGCGCTGGTGCATCGTCGGCGTCGCGCTCTTCGTCGCCTTCCTCTACTACCAACCCCTCTCGAGCTACCTGCAGACCCGCTCGGCGCTGAACGAGCGCGCCGCCGAGGTCGAGCGGTTGCGGGACGAGCGGACGCGGCTCCGGGCGAGGCTCGCCGACTCGGAGACCGTCACCGCGCTGGCACGCGAGGCCAGGCGGATGCGCCTCGTCAAACCCGGCGAACGGATCTTCATCGTCAAGGGCGTCGCCGAGTGGCGGCGGGCGCAGGCACGCGCCAAGGCCAAAGCTACGATCGGCGGCGATGGATGACCGCGCGCTCGTGGAGCAACAGCTCGGCCGGCCTCCGCGCGCGTTTCGGCGCGTAGCCGCGCGCTGC
>Ga0190265_10002250_pt1 | contig 12916 bp, 12 predicted proteins | sample Popmic124T_FD_133135 | JGI IMG/M metagenome (GOLD analysis project Ga0190265, IMG submission 133135) | Populus adjacent soil microbial communities from riparian zone of Indian Creek, Utah, USA - 124 T | ecosystem: Environmental > Terrestrial > Soil > Riparian zone | place: USA: Utah | collected... | reverse complement strand
TCGCGGATCTTCGACCACACCGAGGTCGGCTTCCACGAGGTCGAGATGGAGGAGAACCTCTGGTCGATCTCGATCGACCCCGACGAGTCGATGCGCGAGTACGTGCTGCTGCAGCTCAAGGTCCGCGCCATGCGCGACCTGCTTTTCCGCAGCCGCATCTTCACCTACCTCGCCGCGGCCACGCCCGGCCTCAAGGAGCTGGTCACGATCGGCAAGATCTGGGAGCTGGCCCAGCCAGACCGCAAGGTGAAGCGAGGGCACAAGTACGACCTGGTGATCGTCGACGCGCCCGCCACCGGGCACGGGATCGGGTTCCTGCAGACGCCGCGCACCTTCGCCTCGATCGCCCGGGTCGGCCCGATCCACTCGCAGGCGCAGCAGCTCGACCGCCTGATCACCGACCACGAGCACACCGGCACCGCGATCGTCGCCCTGCCGGAGGAGATGCCGGTCAACGAGACGGCGGCGCTGGAGAGCGAGCTGCGCTCCGAGGTCGGCGTCGCGGTCGACCGCGTCTACCTCAACGGCCTCTACCCGGAGCGCTTCTCCAACGACGAGGCAGAACGGCTGGCGGAGATCGCGGCCGGCGAGAACGGCCTTGTCCGGGCCGCGGCGCGCGCTGCGGTCTCCGAGCACGGCCGCGCCCGCTCCCAACGGGCCCAGCTCGCCCGCCTCCGCCGCCGGGTCGAGGCGCCGGTCAAAACGCTGCCCTTCCTCTTCGAGCCCGAGCTGGACGTCGAGGCGGCGCGCCGCCTCGCCAAGAGGTTGCACTGATGCCCTCGGTCGACGGGATCCTCGCGGACAAGGACATCTGCATCTGCGCCGGCTCGGGTGGGGTCGGCAAGACCACCACCTCGGCCGCGATCGCCACCGGGATGGCGGCGCGCGGGCTGAAGGTCTGCGTGCTGACGATCGACCCGGCAAAGCGCCTCGCCGACTCGCTCGGGCTGAAGGAGCTGGGCAACGAGGCGCGGCAGGTCGATCCAGAGCTGTTCGAGCAGCGTGGGATCGAGATGAAGGGTGAGCTGTGGGCGATGATGCTCGACGCGAAGGCGACCTTCGACGAGCTCGTCGCCCGCCAGGCACCGGACGAGGAGTCGCGCGACCGGGTCCTCGGCAACCGCATCTACCAGCGAATCTCAAACGCCCTGGCCGGCTCGCAGGAGTACATGGCGATGGAGAAGCTGTTCGAGCTGCATACCGAGGGGCGCTTCGACCTGCTCGTCCTCGACACGCCACCTACCCGTAACGCGCTCGACTTCCTCGACGCCCCTCGCCGCCTCACCCAGTTCATCGAAGGTCGCTCGCTGCGCGTGTTCATGCGGCCAACCGGACTGGCAGCGAAGGTCGCCGGGCGCGGCGCGACGGTCGCCCTCGGGGTCCTCAAGCGGATCGTCGGCTTCGACCTGCTCGCCGACCTGGCCGAGTTCTTCAACGCCTTCAGCGGCATGGTCGACGGCTTCCAGGCCCGCGCCAAGCGGGTCAATACGCTGCTCGCCGACCCGCGTACCTGCTTCCTGGTCGTCTGCGGGCCGCAGGGGGAGCCGATCGACGAGGCGGTCTACTTCCACCGCAAACTGGTCGAGGCAGAGCTGCCCTTCGGCGGCGTCATCGTCAACAAGGTGCACTACCCGGCCGAGCGACTGCGCGGCGACGGCGGCGACCTGGAGAGCGCACTCGGGGAGCGGCTCGGCGACGACGACCTGGCCGGGCGGGTGGCCGGAAACTTCGCCGACTACCAGGCGCTAGCGGAGCGCGACGCCCGCAACATCGAGCATCTGGCGGCCGAGCTGCGCACCAAGGGCGTTATCCGCGTCCCCTACCTCGACGAGGACGTCCACGATCTCGGCGGTTTGGCCGAGATCAACCGCTACCTGTTCGCCAGCAGCGAGGAGCGCGAAGCGATCGCCGCCGGCCGCGCCTAACCGGCGCGGCGACCGTAATGGTCGTAGTTGAGCTCGCGGACCTCCCACTCGGCGTCCTCTGGCACCGGGAAGAGGTGCCGGACGCGCGGCGTGTCGATCCGCTCGCGGTGCCCGATGTCTCCATCGATCGCCGGGAAGTCGAGCGTGCTCTCCTCCACCTCGACCTCGTCGAGCCAGTTGGTGGCGGTGATCTTGATTTCGTGCTCGGCCGGAACCGGCTCCATGATGCGGGTTTCTTCCATCTCCACACCCTCCTCGTGTTGCAACTCGGTAACCGTGATCTCGATCGGCTCTGCGACCGGGGGCTCGTCCGGCAACTCGACCAACTCGTCCTGAGACTCGGCAATGGCGATCTCGGCGTCGCCGCCGGCAAGGCCGGTGGCGATCAAGGTCTCGTCGGCGGCCTCGTTGAGGTCCGAGCCCAGCTCACCCAGGGCGGCCTCGCGAAGGATGCGACGGACGCTCTCCTCGAACCAGCCGACCAGCTCCTTCGCTCCCTCGGCCGAGCCGCCGGCCATCAGGGAGCGCTCAAGCTCCATCGCCGCTTCGAGCCGCTCGCGGGCGGCGAGCCGGTCGACCGAGCCGTCGGCGATCAGGGCCGAGGCGCGCATCGGCAGTGAGGCGCCGACCGGGCCCTGCCCGTCGAGCACCGCTCGCAGCGCGAGGAGGTGGTCGCTGAGGCCCTCCAGCGCGGACTCGCGCTCGCAACCAAGCTCGAAACGGCCCACTGCCCAAGCCAGCGAGCCGGACGGGTCCGGCCGCGCCTCCAACTCGCTTGCCAGCTCGGCCAGCTGCTCCGCCTCCTCCTCGTTCAGCCGGTAGCCGTCGTCGCGCGGAGCAGCGGCGCCGGTCGCGATGCGGCGCCACTGGCCCTCGCCAGTGGGGGCAAAGGCGTGCGGGCCGAGCCCGACGCCTCCGGGCTTGAAGAGACGCATGACACTGATCAGCTCGTGCAGCTGTCGCAGAGCCGCGGCGGCGCTGTCGGCCTCCTCGCCCTGCTCGGCGATCGCCAGAAACTGGGGCTCCCAGGCGGCGCGGCCCATGCCCTCGCTGCGCATCGCCTCGACCGGCGCCTCGAAAGAATCGGCGCGCACGAGCTGAATGCCGTGCGGCAGGGGCAACCGGGCCATCGGCATCCGCAGGCCGGCGATCGGAGCGACCAGCACGTCGGCCTCGTCGACAGCGCCGACCTCGGCATCGAGGACCGCCAGGGCACCGTCGAGGCGATCCCGGTCGAGAGCGAAATCGGTGCAGCCATCCCAGAGAGAGGAGATGAAGGCCGTCAGCATGTGGGCCGCTCGCTCGCCGGGCTCCGCCGGCACCGGCTCGCCGCGCTGCTCCAGATAAGGAGCCGCAACGCCGGCGAGATCGACGGCTTCGCGCGCCGGCTCGAAGGCGGGCAGCGAGCGCAGCTCGCCGTCGCGCTCACGGACGAAGCGCGCGGTCAGCGGCACGTAGCTGTGGAAGAAGGCGTCGTCCGGACCGGCCTGCTCGGCGACGTCGAAGGGAATCTGCTCGCCGCTTGCGACAAGCGTGCTGAACCGGGTTGCCGCATCGGCGGCCAGCCGCTTCAGGGCCTCGTTGAGCAGGGGGTCGCGCACGCTCCACGCTTCCCGTTCGTGCCTGGCGCTCCTGCGCCTGCACGAGGCCTTGCAGTTAGGCGGGAACGGGCTCGGGCTCTTCTTCGAGCAGCCAGCGCCGGCCGTAGCGGCGCATGTCCTCGATCAGCGGCACCAACGCCTCGCCCTTTTCGGTCAGCGCGTACTCGACCCTGGGCGGGACCTCGGGGAAGGTGTTGCGGGCCACGATGCCCTCTTCTTCCAGGGCCCGAAGGCGCAACGACAGCGTCCGGGGGCTGATCCCCTCCAGCGAGCGCTCCAGCTCGCAGAAGCGGCTGCGGCCCTCGGCGAGGTCGCGGATCACCAAAAGGGTCCACTTGCCGCAGACCACGTCGGCGGTGCGGCAGACAGGACATCGGGAGTTGCTCTCAGCGCTCATGCGTATTCGAGGCGGGAGAACGAATTTGCCTCGCTTCAGCGAGTGTAGCGCTATCGCTTCAGTTACTGAAGTTTTGGGGAAGACCTCGGGCAATGCCGCGCTCGGCCCCGGTCGCGGTGGTTGACCCCGACGCCCGCTCCGACTTCGGCGGCATCTCGAGTTCGACGAACTCGATCTTCTCTACCTTGAGGCGGAAAGCCTGGCCGGACGGAGCCAGCAGATCGACCGCATCCCCCTCCCGCATTGAGAGGAAGCGACAGTTGTCATCGCCGCCGACGCAGCCGCCCTCGCCCCGCACGACTATGTCGGGGGCGACGCTGAATAGGGCGCGCTTGCCGTTCTGGGTGACGCCGACGAAGAGGACGACGGCGTTCTTCTCAGGCAGGAGACTGCCCAGCGGCAGTTCGTCGTGCAAGCCGAGCTTGCCGGAGCCGGCCACCCCGAAGCGCACGTCGGGCCGGAAGCCGAAGAGGCTGCGTCCGTCGAGGTCATCTGGCGAGCTGCTGCCACCGCCGGAGCTGGGGGGCGAAGCGGGAGAGCTCGGCTTCTCCGCTTCCCCGCCCCCAGCCGCCGCGGGAGGGCTGGAGCTCGGCGATTCCGAAGGCGAGCTGGAGCTTGGCGACCCGGAACCGTCGGAGACCGCACTGGAGGCCTGTCCCTCCGCTCCGGCATCGCCTTCTCCGCCGCCACCGCCACTGGACGCTGGGGCAGACTTGGCGAAGGGATCCGTCGGCGTCCGTCCTTTCAGCCGCTTGCGGTAGTCGCGCAGCCCCGGGTTGGCCTCGACCACGGTGAAGCTCGCCTCACCTGACTCAGGGGAGATTTCCCCGCCGCTCGTAGCCGACGGGGGCGGGAGCGGTTCGGCTTCGTCTCCGAGCAGAAATGGCACCGCGGCGATCGCCACGACGACCAGCGCAACTACAGGAAGCAAACGGCGGTCGCGCAGGTCGTAATAGAGGTCGGCCAGGAACGTGGGCACCCGCAAGTTCGGCCCCTTGCGAGCGCCGCTGGGCAGACTGGGCCGCTTCAGCTCCGGCAGCTTCAGCTTCATCGGACTGCCCCCATCGTCGTCGCGACGGGCGCGGCGGTGGTCGAGCCAGCAACTTCGGGAGCAGCTGCTGGCCCTTCGCCGGGCGGGGTCAGGTAGGTGGTCACCTCGAAGGTGGCAGTCAGACTCTCACCCTCGGAAGCGGACAGCGTGAAGCTGTCGATCGTCATCAGCCGGCCATCGACCCGAACCTGTTCGGTACGGGTCTTCACCAGCGAGTCGAGGCCGTTGATGAAGTCGGCGATCTGGAAGAAGCTGCCGTCGAAGGTCAGGGAGTAGGGCATGACGCCGAGCCCCGCTGGACCGATGGTCGCCCCCAGCGGCAACAGCGCTGCTGCGGCCTCAGTCGGAGTGGCGCCTTCGGGGGCAGTCGTTTCGGTGGTGCTCTCCCCTCCCCCTGCTGCCTGCTGCAGGTCGTTGAAGCTGACTCCAGCCTGATCGGCGATCCGATTCAGCTGGACGAGCAGGGAGGCAACATCATCGTCGCCGGGGACAGCCTTGCCGAGAACGACGAGCTTCTGGTAGTCGGTGGGGAAGCCCTCACGCGCTTCTTCGCCGGTGACGATTTCGGCTTCGTGCTGAGCCAGGGTCGATTTCAGCTGCGTCACCTCGGTCTCCAGGTCTTTTGCTTCTTCGCGCTTCGGGCTCAGCGCCAGCATCCAGAACGCGCCGCCCAGCACCGCGACCGCGAGCAGCCCGACGATGGCGAGGTTGCTGTTGCTCAGCTTCATCTCAGCTGCCCTCTTCATTTTCTTCGGAGGAGGCTTCGGGCGCCGGTGCAGTTTCGCCTTCGGTCGATTCGCTCGGAACCGGCGCTGCGTCAAAGGTGACCAGCATCTCGAACGTCGCTTCCGGCCCGCCTCTGGCACAGCCCTCGCCAGAACTGGTTGCGGCGCCGACTGCCGTCGTTTCCGCACCACCGCCGGATTCGGCAAGGGTGGAAGATTTGACCCCAACCCGGGTCACTCCATCGATGTCCTTCAGCGCCGTGACGAATTCGGCAACACCCTCCTGCCCGGTGGCGCAGCCGCTCAGAGAGAGGGCTGGGCCGCCGGAGCCGCTGAGTTCTCCGGACCCAATCCCGGCGTCGCCGCCAGCCGACGCTTCGAGGCTATCCAGCGTCACATCGCCGGGCAATACCAGCGACAGTTCGCGCATCACCCGCTCCCAGTCGAAGCGGCTGTCGGCAAGACTCCTCACGGTCTCGGCCCGCTGTTCGCTCGTCGTCTGGAACTGCGTGTAGGCGGCCAGACTCGCCGCCTTCGCGCTCGCCGCTTCGTCTTCGCGTTCGAGCTTTGCCACCTCCGCCTCTCGTTCGGCGATCTGGTTGTCGACCAAGACCATCGCGGTGACGGCGAGTAGCACCGTCACAAGGGCGCCGACGAGGATGTAGACAGCCGGCCCGGTCCGCAGGGGCGCCTGGCTGCCGCGACGGTCCTCGGGTGGGATCAGGTTGACGGGACGCACTGCTCAGCCCTCCAGGGCGAGGCCATAGGGAAGGGTCAGCCGGGCGGCGTCGGCTTGGTCGAAGCCACTGAGCGCCGGAGGGTGAGCGACGACGATCGGCAGGCCGAGACCCGCCTCCATCCTCCCTGCCAAACCCGGGATCGCGCTTCCAAGCCCGCAGAGGACGATCCGCTCTACCGGCACCGCGCCCTCCTGCGCGCCGTAGTAATCGAGTGAGAGGCGCAGCTCGTCGAGCAACGTCCCGACTCCCTCCTCAAGTGCCCGTCGCGCCACGGAGACGGTTTCGGGGTCCCCGTCGACCTCCGCCTCGGGAAGCTCCAGCCCGACGTGGGTAAGCCACTGCGCGGCGTGCTCGGACGAAAGCTCACGTCCCGCCGCCAGCGCAGCACCGATCGACTCCAAGCCTGCGTGGGAGACACGGGTGAAGAGACAGGCTCTACCACGTGCCACGGCGAGGTTGGTGACATCGCCCACCTTGCAGTAGAGGACTGCTCCCCGCGCACCCGCGCTTGCGTCCCCGGTGTCCCCCCCACCGTCTATGGGGAGTCCATCCGTGGCCAGGGCGCGGATCATGGCGAAGGCGGAGAGGTCGATGCCCACCGGCTCAAGACCCGCATTGCGGATCGGCTCGACCAACGAGGCGATCATGTCGCGGCGGGCCGCTACGACGACCACGTCGACTTGGGCCGCCGCGCCCTCCTCAGCCGGCACGCCGCCGGCCACCTGGTACTCGAGCACCGCCTGGTCGAGCGGCATCGGAATCTGCTCCTGCGCCTGGAAGCGAACGGCGACCTCCATCTCCTTCGGGTCCTCGATCGCAGGCAAACGCATCGTGCGGACGACGACCCGTTGGTTGCCGACCCCCAGCCTCACCTGCTTGCCGAGCTTGTACTTGGAGAAGAGCGACTTCAGCGCGGCGCTTAGGCGGCCGGGGTCCAGCACCTCGCCCTCGTGGAAGGCACCGGGGTCGAGCGGCACGATCGCCGAGCCGGTCACCCGCGCCGATCCGTTCACCTGGACTTCGGTCGCAGCGATGCTGCCCGCCTCGATGTCGAGGCCGACGATGGGTCCGGTCTTCTGGCGCGTCAGTCGCATGGAAGTGGGGGGTTGCGATGCGCGTCGAGCGCACGCACCCTCCCTGGATCGACAGATCAGCCGCAGACCTTTCGTTCTGCAACTACTCATTTTTAAAAGAACCTGGCCAGACGCTCAGAAGGCGGTCAGGTACCACTCGACCATCTCTTCGCCGGCGAGCAGGCCGATCAGGCCTCCCAGAGCCAGGAAAGGGCCGAAGGGGATCGCCTGCTTGCGGGCCGCGACACCGTGACGCGCGATCATCGCCAAGCCGACGAGGGACCCAGCCGCAAAGGCGATCAACAGCGCTGGCGCCACCGCGCGTCCCAGGTAGAGGCCCATCACAGCGGCCAGCTTCACGTCGCCCAATCCCATCCCGCGTGGATAGACGAGGGCGACCGTGAACAGCATCCCTCCAGCAGCCGCCGCCGAGATCGCCCGCTCCAGCAGGCTGGACGGTTCGAGCGCCGCGGCGAGGACGACCCCGGCGACAGCCGCGACGATCAGCACCTTGTTCGGGATCACCCGCAGCTCGAGGTCGGTGAGGGTGATCGCCGCCAGCGTCGCGACGAAGACCAGGCCCAGGATGAGGGAAGTGTCGTCATGAAGGACCAGCACCGTCGCCGAAAAGGCCAAGCCAGTGCCGACCTCGATCAGCGGGTAGCGAACGGAGATTCGCACGCCGCAATGACGGCAGCGACCGCGCAGCAGCAGCCAGGAGAGGATCGGAATGTTGTCGTAGGCGGCGATCTGCTCGCCGCAACTCGCGCACCTGGAGCGAGGTCCGACGATCGATTCGCCGCGCGGCACCCGGTGCGCGACCACGCTGAGGAAGCTGCCCGTCACGGCCCCACCGACGAACGCGAGTATCGCTGCTGGCGCCATCGAGAGAGGGTTTCGGCGCCACCGCGCCGATCCTTGAAGACCGGTGGCGTCTTGGCGGGTAGCTCTGCGCCGCTACTCGTCAGCTTTGGGAAAGTCCAGCGTCTCGCGTCGGATGTGCCAGGAGGGCTCCACCGGGTTCAGGAAGTGCGGCGGCTCCATGTAGCGCAGCCGGTCGTCGTACTGGTAGTTCTTCTCGTAGCCAGTGTGTTTGCTGCTGGAGTAGGTCACGCCCACTGCGCCGCGGTATTTCTGCGATATCGCGCCGTTGACCGTCAGCGTGCCTAGATCATTGCCACAGTCATAGTGATCGACGATGAAGGAGTGGTCGATGGCAAGGATCGCCGCGTCGATGCGGTTGATCGGGTTGAAGGACCCTTCGTCGCCGCCGCAGCTGCCCATCGTCGTGTCGTTGATGTCGGAGTACGGGTGGCGCACCCTGACGAATTTGTTCGCGATCAGGCCGAGGATCCCAGGGCTGTCGTCGACCCGTTCCAGCTCGTTCCAGACGATGATGTGGTTTTCGGCGGCGATCGTCAGGTCATCGGAGTACTCGCCGTAGACTTTCACGTTGCCGCAGTCGGAACCCGCCGGATAGGTGGCCTGGAAAGGCGAGTAGTCATCCGATTTGCAGGACGACCAGGCGGTGCTCCCTTTGTCGGGACAGACGCCATTGGCGACATAGATCACGCCATCGGGTGGGAAGGGCATCTCCACTTCGTTCTCCCAGCGGGTCGTCACCTCGATCGTGTCGCCCTCCAGCTCGATCGTCGTCTGGCATTCGAAGAGATAGTCATCGCCTGCCAGATCCTTGAGTTTGCCATTGGTTTTCGGCGGTTTCAGCACCGGTGCGGTAGTCACGAACGGCCCTTTGAAGGTCGGGTTGGCCGTGCTGCAGAGCGTGTCCGGTTTCAGCGACGAGCAGGCGTGCCAGCCGTTCGGCGGCACTTCCGGCGCGCCCACCTCGGTCACGTCGGAGGCGTCGCGGCCGAAGGTGGGGCTGCCGCTGATCACCAGGTTGTCGTTGGTGTGGAGCGGCCCGTTGATCTCGTCGTTGCTCGGGAAGACGATCTTGTCGCAGTAACGACCGCTGGATCCCGGAATCGAGGCGCTCTGGCGCCCTTCGCGGATGAACCTCGCGCAGTGGGGTTCGATGTTGCTGCTCCAGGTTTGCGTGCCGTAGGTGACCGGGTCCGAGGTCTCGTACTGGGTGAAGTAGACGTAGTCGAGCAGGCTCGCGCGTTTGTAGGTGGCGACCAGCGAAACCTCCGCGTCCCCCGCGTAACCGGTCGAGCGGATGCGGAAGGAGCCGACGTTCGACCCGGTCTCGCCACCGGAGTCGCCCTGCTCGAGCATCGTCTCCACCGGGTTGTCAGGGTCGCATTCCTCTGCGCCGGTCGCCGGCAGCAGCTCGATCGCGTAGCTGGCGCTGTCCGATTCCGGCAGCGAGCGCTTCTTCAGCACTTCTTCGGGCGTGTCGCGCTCCTGGTTGATCGCGTTCGGCTCGGGCACCTCGGTGCAGCGGGACCAGTAGCTGTTGTCGTTGTTGAGATGGAAGGAGTAGTTGGCGATCCCAGCCTGGGCAGCGGCGTGGGCGCGCTTTGAGTCGAGGTTGCGCTGGACCAGGCCGAGGTCTCCGTTGCTCGCGGCCAGTGCCGCCGCCGCCAGCACCGAGATCAGCGTCACGGCGCCGATCGCGGCGATCATCGTGTAGCCGTCCTCGGCGCGAGCTCTCACACGCATGGCAGGTTCACCTGGGCGCTGTCCTCGCTTGCCGGCTCGATTCGCAGCGTCGCCGAGTCGGTCAACGCGATCGAGGCATTCTGGTCAGGGGCAGCGGAGCTCGGAGTCACCGTGAAGGCGACGTCGACCTGCACGGTGCGCGCCGCGTCGGCCGCACTCAACCCGTTCGGCGAAGTGACGAGCGGCGTCTCTTCGACTTCGCCGCCGTCGTATGCGTAGTAGCGGAAGACCGGCACGATCTCCGATCCTTCGCCAAGCGCGGCCTCGCCGACATCGTCGATCAGGCTGCGGGTCGTGGGCGTGGCGGCGAACTCCCAGTCGGGCGCTTCGCCGTCCGTCCCTTCGTAGACCGACTCGCTCAGCATCCCGCCGGCGTACGTAAAGATGTGTTTGTCTGGGATAGGGCTGACGTCGTCACCCGCCTTGGAGAGCAGTATGAGCTCGTTGTCGTCGCTGCCCTCCAGCACCGGCGCCAAGCCCGGCGAGAGGCAGGCCGCGTGCAGCTGGTTGACGATCCAGGTCATCGCCGGCCGCGCGCGCTGGTTGGCGGCAACCTGCTCGGCGACCCGGTCCTGGTGGCGGGTGGCGACCTGGACGATCATCATGATCGCACCCAGCACGACCATGGTGACGAACATCCCCACCAGCAGCTCGACCAGGGTGTAGCCGCTCTCATCGCTCATGCGCATGGGCCTTCCAACACGCCGGGATTGCCGGTGAAGAATTCGCGCACGGTGCCGGCCTGCATGTCGGTGGGCTCTTCCGGCAACCTGACGCCAGGCTCATTGATGTGATTGGTGACGGGCCCGTTTTTCCACTCGACGCAGATGTCGTATTCGCCGTAAGGAAGACCAGGGTCGTCGAGTCCGCCGGCGGCATTGGTGGTGTAGGTGCGACGGATCGGTTTGCCTTCGGCGTCTTTGCAGACCTTGTCCTCGATCACGGCCGTCGCGCCTTCCACCGGTTCGCCTTTGTCCGCTTCGTCTGGACCGCTCCAGACGGACAGAGCCAGTCCGGGCACGTCCAGCGTCACCCCGTCGGTGATCTCGCCCGCGGTGACGAACGCATCGGCGACACTCACCAACCCTTCTGGCACTTCGGCGGAGTCGGGACTGTTGGCCGAACAGGACCCAGCGTGGACCCCGTAGGAAGATTCGAAAGGAAAGAGCGTGGTAGCGCTTACCGTGGGTCCGAGCTCCCCGGGGACACCGAAGACCCTCTCGCCGGTCATGTTGCTGTTGTCGATCACGACGATGTCGAGACCGGTGTCGAACGCTTTGCCACCGATCCAGGCCTGACCTTCGACCTCCATCGTGCCCGGCTCGTCGTACTGGAGGACCAGCGTGTTGGTCCCCTCAGCGACGACGCTGGTCAGTTCCGGCTCGGGCTGGTTGCCGTTGGCATCGACCAGTTCGCTGACAAGAGGCGGCGGCGAGACCATCAGCGTGTAGTTGCCGTCGGCGAGGTTGCCGAAGATCGCGCAGCCGTTGATCCCGGTCGGGCCGCTGAACGAGTCCTCGCCTTTTTCGTGGCTGCCTTCAAGGCCGACACCCTCGATGCCTTCGTTTTTCGCGTTTTCGATCTGTATTGCGAGGGCGCCGCTTTCGGCCGAGACCGAGCCGTTCGGAGGAGCCACCAGGCTGCGCGAGACAACCGGGGGGCGACTGCCGATGCTCGGCCAGGTCACCTTGGAGCGGATCTGGATGTAGTCGGCCGCGGCGGTGCCGTTCTCGCACGACGCGGTGCCGGTTGCGTCGGTCTGGAACGAGGCCACCGATTCGACCGTGTATACGGTGCCGTCGACGACGAGCTGCCGCGTCTCGTCGAAGTTGGAGAGATCGGAGATCCGCATCGTCCGCATCCGGGCCAGGTCGGCCTGCGCCAGCCCGTGGGCCTGCGCCCGATGACGCTCCTGCGCGGTCGAGCGGGTCGCTGCATCAAGCGCGTTGAAGACACCGATCGCGGCGAGCGTGACCAGGATCGCGCTGACCATGACCTCGACCAGGACGCTGCCCCCCTCGTCCTTCATCTGGGCTGCTTCAAGACGCACCCTTTGCCTATCGGCAGGCCAAAGCCGCCTCTAAAGCGGGAATCCCGAACCGGATTGGACGTTTGGTCCATACGGACGCGCGGACATACAAAGGGCGGGCCCGAAGGCCCGCCCTTTGTCGCCAGCCATCGTGACGACTCACTGTGTGCGGTGGGTTATTCGTTCCAGTTTCCGCCCGTCGGGCAACCGCCCCCGACCGGTGCGCAGTCGAAGTCGACCGCGCCTCCAGCGCGACTGATCATGAACAGCGTTCCCGTCCCAGATTTCGCCGCGACAGCGTATTCCGAGTCGTCCGGCGCTTCCACCAACGCTCCAGCGACAACTTTTTTACCGACGGTAATTGCGTTGTCGTTGTCTTCGGCGCCTTCGTTGATTACCAGCGTCTCCTCGATGTTTTGCAGTTCGGCTGGCGTTGCACCCGAGTAGCTTCCGGCGTGATCCGTCGCGAACGTCTCGATCGCGGTCTGGGCGGTCCGCACGGCGGCCTTGGCCTGAGCATCGGTGCCCTTGTCCCGCTGATTGAAGAACGCGGGGATCGCGATCGCGGCGAGGATGCCGAGGATCAACATGACAACGAGAAGCTCGATGAGCGTGAAGCCCGCCTCTCGATCGCCGCTGAGCCGGGCACTCATTCGCGCCCGGAGATTCTGGAGCAACATTAGTGACCTCCTATGGTCCTAATCGTTTGAGCCAGAGCCCCGTCGCGAGAAGCCACGTGGTGTCTGTCGA
>Ga0190265_10002249_pt1 | contig 12922 bp, 12 predicted proteins | sample Popmic124T_FD_133135 | JGI IMG/M metagenome (GOLD analysis project Ga0190265, IMG submission 133135) | Populus adjacent soil microbial communities from riparian zone of Indian Creek, Utah, USA - 124 T | ecosystem: Environmental > Terrestrial > Soil > Riparian zone | place: USA: Utah | collected... | reverse complement strand
CTGCGGACACGGGGAGAGCCTGGTCTGGCTACAGCTGGGCGGTTCGGTATCGATCGATCGGATCGGTGCTGCTCGGCGCTGTCGGTGTCCATGTCGCGCTCACGATGATCCAGGGGTCCCGCCCGGGCTGGTTCTGGCTGGTGATCCCGGGCCTGGTCGTCGCGTTCAGCGTGTTGTTACTGGTTGCCTCGGCCTCGACCAGATCGTTCAAGTGACGCTTGCCAACCGCCCGCCGGTGAAGGTGCTCGCGCTTTCACCAATCCCAGAGGAAGGTGCCGGCTGCCGTTTTCGGGTGTCGCAGTACATCCCGTATCTCAAACGCGCCGGGTTCGACGTGGCCATCAGTCCCTTTTACTCGCGCGAGTATTTCGGCATCGTCTATCGGCCCGGCAATTACCTCCGTAAAGCCGCCGGTTTTGTGGCCCTCACGTGGCGCCGGATTCGTGAATTGGGTTCGATCCGGCACTATGACGTGGTGCTGCTCTACCGGGAGGCGATTCCCATCGGTCCGCCTCTTGTCGAGCGCTGGATCAGGCAACTCGGCATTCCGATCGTCTACGACTTTGACGATGCGATCTTCCTGCCGGCGATTAGCGATGCGAACAAGGCGTTCGCGTTCCTGAAAAGCCCGCGTCGCGCGTCACAGATTCTCGCCATGAGCCAGCAGGCGTCTGTCGGCAATGAGTTTCTGGCAGGTTATGCGCGTCAGTTCAACAATAATGTCACGGTGATTCCGACCGCCGTTGACACCAATCGCTTCGTGCCTCGTGCCGACGCGCCGGAGACGGCAGGACGAAAGCCCGTGGTCGGCTGGATCGGCAGTCCGACCACGTTCCGATATCTCGAGTCGCTGAAGGACGTGCTCGCCACCGTGGCGGCGCGCCATCCGTTCACGCTGAAGGTCAGCGGGGCCGGCCGGCCGGTGCATTTTCCCGGCGTTGACGTGGACGAAGTGCCGTGGTCGATGGCCGACGAGGTGACGCTGTTCAACACCTGCGACATCGGCGTGTATCCGCTGACCGACGATGACTGGTCGCGCGGGAAGTGCGGCTTCAAGGCGATTCAGTTCATGGCCTGCGGGGTGCCGGTGGTGGCGGCGGCGGTGGGCGTCAACCGCGAGATCATCTCGCACGGCGTCGACAGCATGCTCGCCTCGACACCGCAGGAATGGATCGAGCACTTGAGCCGTCTGCTGGCCGACGCAAGCCTCCGACAGCGGATGGCGGTTGCCGGCCGGCGGACCATTCAGGCGCGTTATTCGCTGGACGTCACCGCCCCACAGCTTGCCGGCGTGCTGCGCGCCGCCGTGCAGTCCCAGCCATGACGACTCCAAAAAACTTCGCCATAACCGGGGTGGCCGGTTTCGTTGCCGCGCGCCACCTGAAAGCGATCCACGACACCGGCAACCGGCTGGTGGCCGCGGTGGATCCCCATGATGCCGTGGGCGTGCTCGATCGCTACGCGTTCGACGTGCGGTTTTTCACCGAGTTCGAGCGCTTCGATCGCCACCTCGAGAAACTCAGGCGCGGACCCGACGCCGAGCGCGTCCACTATCTCAGCGTGTGCTCGCCGAATTACCTGCACGACTCGCACATGCGCCTGGCGCTGCGCGTCGGCGCCGACGCCCTCTGCGAGAAGCCGCTGGTGATCAATCCGTGGAACCTGGACGGCCTGGAGGAACTCGAACGGGAAACCGGCCGGCGCATTTACACCGTGCTGCAGCTGCGGCTGCATCCGGCGCTCGCCGAGTTCCGCGAGCAGCTGAAGAAAGAACCGGGCAAGCGCCACCGGGTGCAATTGGCCTACCTCACGGCGCGCGGCCGCTGGTACGACGTGTCGTGGAAAGGCGTCGACGAGCGCTCCGGGGGCATCGTCACCAACATCGGCATCCACTTCTTTGACCTGCTGGTGTGGTTGTTTGGGGACGTGGAGGCAAGCACGGTGCACCTGCGCGAACAGAAGCGCGCGGCCGGCGCGATGACGCTCAAGCACGCCGACGTCGAGTGGTATTTGTCTGCCGAGGCGTCGGACCTGCCGTTCACGCCGCAGCCGGGATCCAAGACGACGTTTCGCGCCATCACGGTGGATGGACGGCAGCTGGAATTCAGCGAGGGGTTCACCGATCTCCACACCCGCGTCTATGAAGAAGTGCTCGCCGGGCGGGGCTTTGGCATTGCCGACGCGCGCCCGTCGATCGAGTTATCGCATCGCATTCGCCTGGAACCGATCACCAGCGCCGCGCCGGCGCAGGACCTGCGTGCGCGCGTGATGCCCAGGACCTAGCCATGGCGACCACGATTCATCCCACGGCGATCGTCGATCCGGGCGCCCGGATCGGGGCCGACTGCCGCATCTGGCACTGGGTGCACGTGAGCGGCGGCGCAGTGATCGGCGACCGCTGCTCGCTCGGGCAGAACGTCTACGTCGGCAACCAGGTCGTGATCGGCAACAACTGCAAGATCCAGAACAACGTGTCGGTCTACGACTCGGTCACGCTCGAAGACGATGTGTTTTGCGGGCCGAGCATGGTGTTCACCAACGTCTACAACCCGCGCAGCGCGGTGGTGCGCAAGGACGAGTACCGCAGCACGCTGGTGAAGAACGGCGCCACGCTTGGCGCCAACTGCACCATCGTGTGCGGCGTCACCGTTGGCGAGTTCGCGTTCGTCGGCGCGGGTGCCGTGATCAACCGGAATGTGAAGCCGTACGCCTTGATGGCGGGGGTGCCGGCCCGGCACGTCGGCTGGATGAGCGCCCACGGCGCGCGCCTGGCGCTGCCGCTCACCGGCGACGGCGAGGCCTCGTGCCCCGACACCGGCAGGCGCTACCTGATGACGAACGGCATCGTGTCGCCGGTGGAGCCCTGACCATCGCCGTTCTGTCAGCGAACTAGTGGACCCACGCTTCCATACGCAAGCCGGCATCTACGAGGTCCTCGAGCAGGCCGACGCGGTGCCCGGTGTGTTCGATGTTGCCATCGGCGAGTGGCTGGCGTGGCCGGCGATCAAGGTGCTGATCTACGCGCGGCTCTTCAACGCGCTCGACGACGCACCGATGGCGATGCCGTCCGCGAAGCGCGTCTTCCACGGCGCATCGCTCGGTAGCCGGCTGCCGTTGACCTGGCTGCGCCTTCGCTCGGCGTTGGCTGCATTGCCGCCGCGATCGCGGCGCCCCCGGGTTGCGTGGCTGTCCGGTTCCTACGCCCGCCGCGGCGCCGATGGCGTGACGCGCGATGCGTTGTTCGGTGAGCTGCCGGCGGAGCTTGCGCCACACGCCGAACAGGTATGGCTGCAAGCACCGCTTCTGACCCATGCGGCTGACGGCGTTCACGCCGAGGGCGTCTACGAGATCGCGACCGATTGGGCAAATCAACTCACCGCCCTGCAACGTTTTCGTCCGGCCATTCGCAGCGTCGCGGATGCATTGGCGGAGAAACTGACCGCAATCACAGCCGACGCGGGCGGTCTCAGCTGGCAGCGCGTCTGCCTCGACGCGCTGTCGACCTTCGAGGCGCGTCGAATCGCGTGGACGAAGGTGTTCGAGCGCCTGCACCCGGACGTCGTGATCATGACGAATGCGCCGTACTTGAGCGGCGAAGTGGCGGCCGCCAAAGCATGCGGCGCCGTCGTCGCCGAGTTCCAGCATGGGCTGTTTGGGCCGCGTTGTCCCGAATATGGCTGGCCTGGTGTGCTCGTGTCGAAGCGCGCCCGCATGCCGGTTGCCGACAAGCTGTTCGTGTTCGGCGACCTGTTTCGCGGGGCCGCCGTGACCAACGGCTTCTGGCGGGATGAAGACGTGCGCGCCATCGGCTCGGCGGCGATTGAGCGCACCCGCGGCGTCGCCCGACCCTCGTCACGCCAACCGACGCCCCGCCTGGTGTTCCTGACGCAACCGACGACGCGTCACGAAGCGATCGCGTTCTGGAGCGGGGTGCTTTCGGGCGTCGAGACGGGGTCGTTTCCAGCGATCTCGCTGACCATTAAAGTGCACCCGTCGGAGCGCGATCGATCAGGTGACTATGCGGCGCTGGCGTCGGCGTATGCGTCTCACTGCCGCATTGCGGCGCCTGATGAAGACGCGATCCAGGTGATGCTCGACCACGATGTCGTCGTGGGCTACACCTCGTACGGTCTGATCGAAGCGGTCGGGCTCGGCCGCACGGCCGTCTCAATCTCGGGCCAGCAGACCCCGGGCGGTGTTTTCGCGTTGTGTCCCATTCCAGGCGCGAGCACCGCCATCCCAACAGTGCGTTCGCCCGCCGAGCTCGCTGCGCTCGTGGCGCAACCACCGTCCACGCTGGCCAGCGCTGCGTTGGGGTTCTTTGCGGCGCAGCCGCCCGACACGCTGCTGCAGACGGTGCTCGATCTGCTGGGTCCGTCGGGCCGCCCTGTTCCGGCCGCCACACCTACATGCCCATGAAAAATGTCCTCGTCACCGGCGCCGATGGCTTCATCGGATCGCATCTCGTGGAAACGCTCGTGCGCCGCGGGCTTCACGTGCGCGCGATGGTGCTCTACAACTCGTTCGATTCGTGGGGCTGGCTCGACGACAGCCCGCGCGAGATCAAGGACGCCATCGAGGTGGTGGCCGGCGATGTTCGCGACAGCGGCTTTGTGCGCACCGCCGTGAAGGGGCAGGACGCCGTCATGCACCTCGCGGCGCTGATCGCGATCCCGTATTCCTACACCGCGCCGCAGTCCTACGTCGACGTCAACGTCACCGGCACCCTGAACGTCGTCTCTGCGGCCACCGAGTTCGGCGTCGCCAAGGTCGTGCACACCTCAACCTCCGAGTGTTACGGCACCGCGCAGTTCGTACCGATCACGGAAGAACACCCGCTGGTGGGCCAGTCGCCGTACGCGGCGAGCAAGATTGGCGCGGATCAGATCGCGCTGTCGTTTTATCGATCGTTCGACGTGCCGGTCACCGTGGCGCGGCCGTTCAATACCTATGGGCCGCGGCAGTCCGCGCGGGCGGTGATTCCGACCGCGATCAGCCAGATTGCCGCGGGTCAGACCGAGATCGAGCTGGGCGCGTTGACGCCGACGCGTGACTTCAATTTCGTGCAGGACACCGTGGACGGGATGGTCGCCATCCTGCATGCCCGGGATACGGCCGGTGAAACCATCAATCTCGGCAGCGGCCACGAGATTTCGATCGGCGATCTCGTCACGCTCATCGGATCGGTCATGAACAAGCAGGTCTCGGTCGTCAGCAAGACCGAGCGCCTGCGCCCTGAGAAGAGCGAGGTGGAACGGCTGCTCGCGGACGCGTCAAAGGCGAAGCGCCTGGCCGGCTGGTCGCCCGCGTTCGCGGGACGCGACGGCCTGCGCCGCGGCCTCGAGATCACGGCCGAGTGGTTTTCTCATCCTGCCAACCTGGCGCGTTACCGCGTCGGCCGGTACACGGTGTAGCGCGCATGCATCTGGATGCGAACGAATTGATTACCGCGATCCGGCGAGCGCTGCCGCCCGGCACCAGCGACGTCGGCCTGCACGAACCGGAATTCCTCGGCAACGAATCGAAGTACCTGCAGGATTGCATCGACACCGGCTGGGTCTCCTATCTCGGCAAGTACGTCGATCGCTTCGAGCAGGAGCTCGCGGCCCGGTGCGGCCGGAAACACGCGTTCGCGGCCGTCAACGGCACGGCGGCGCTGCATGCGGCGCTCGTCGTGCTGGGCGTGGCGCCCGGTGACGAGGTGATGTTGCCGTCGGTGACCTTCGTGGCGAGCGCGAACTCGGTTGTGCAGGCCGGTGCGCAGCCGCACCTGGTTGACTGCGAGCCACGCACGCTCGGCCTCGACATCGACCGGTTGCACGCACATCTGCGCGCGATTGCGGTTCGGAAAGACGGCGTCACCATCAACCGCCAGACCGGCCGCCGGATTGCGGCGATCGTTCCTGTCCACGTCTTCGGTCAGCCAATCGATCACGAAGCGCTCGACGCGGTGGCGCGGGACTTCGCATTGCCGGTGCTCACCGACGCCACTGAATCACTCGGGTCGACCTGGCGCGGCAAGCCCGCCGGCAGCCTCGGGCTGATGTCGGTGTTGAGCTTCAACGGCAACAAGATCGTCACCACCGGCGGTGGCGGCGCGATTGTCACCGACGATGACGCGCTGGCGAAAACCGTGCGACACGTTTGCACGACGGCGAAACAACCGCATCGGTGGGCGTTCATTCACGATCGGCCCGCCTTCAATTACCGCTTACCCAACCTGAATGCGGCGGTTGGCTGCGCGCAGATGGAACGTCTCGATCAGTTCGTGGCGGAAAAGCGGCAGCTGGCGGCGACGTATCGTTCCTGCCTGTCTGCGGTCGCCGGTATCGAGGTGATGCAGGACCCGCCTGGAACCGAAAGCAACTACTGGCTGGTGGCGATCAAGCTCGACTCACGCAGCAAGCCGCGGCGCGACGAGATTCTCGACACCCTGCACGCGGCCGGACTCAAATGCCGTCCGCTGTGGACGCCGATGCACATGTTGCCGATGTTCGCGGCGTCACCGCGGATGGCAGATCTGTCAGTCACCGAAGACATGTTCGCGCGGGTGATCAATCTGCCGAGCTCGCCGCGGCTGGGGCGAACCGCGTGAGCAGGAGGCGGATCGCCGTCGTCACCGGCGGCCGGCCCGACTATGGCCTGCTTCGCTGGCTTGCGCACGATCTCGAGCAGGTCGAAACGTGTGAGTTGCAGCTGGTGGCGACCGGCATGCATTTCGCGGCCCGGTTCGGCAGGCCGATCGATGAGATCCGGCGCGACGGGTTGCCGATCGCGGCCGAAGTCGACATGCTGGAGGACGGCGACACACGCCTGAGCGCGGCGCGCTCGGCAGGCCGCGGGGTGCTCGGGTGCGCAGACGCCTTCGACCGCCTGCAGCCGCAGATCGTCGTGGTGCTTGGCGATCGGTTCGAGATTCTCGCCGCTGCCGAAGCGGCGATGCTGCTTGGCATTCCCGTGGCGCACATCCACGGCGGAGAGGTCACGGAAGGATCGACCGACGAGTTCATCAGGCACGCGGTGACCAAGATGGCGTCGCTGCATTTCGTCAGCACCGACATGTTCCGGTCGCGCCTGATCCGAATGGGCGAACAGCCGGGTCGGGTGTTCAATTTTGGCGCGATCGGGCTGGATCAATTCGTTCGTCTTCCGTTGCCCGAACGCGGTCAGCTCATGACGGAGCTGGGCCTCGCGCCTGAAGAGCCCTTTGTTCTGGCCACGTATCACGCGGCCACGCGGAGCCAGAGCGATCCGGCTGTGGATGCGCGCGCGATGCTGGATGCGATCGATCGATTTCCGCAATTCCAGGTCGTGTTGACACAGGCCAACGCCGATCCTGGCGGGCAGGCGATCAACGGCGTCCTGAGCACGTATGTCGGCGGGCGGGGAGACGGCCGGGCGGTGTTGGTGCCGTCGCTCGGCTCGCGGCTCTACCTCGCTGCCGTCACTCATGCGGCGGCGGTGTTGGGAAATTCTTCGAGCGGCCTGATCGAAGCGCCGGCGGTGGGCACTCCGACCGTGAACATCGGCCCTCGACAAAAGGGCCGGCCACGCGCCGCAACGGTGATCGATTGTGGAGAATCGTCAGCGGACGTTGCGGCGGCGATCGCGGCCGCGATCGCGCCGGCGTTCCGCGCGCGCGCGTCGGCGGCGCCGCCGTATGGCCGTCCGGGCAACGTTTCCGGCCGCATCATGAAAGTGTTGCTCGAGACCGACCTTGGGGAGCTGTTCACCAAGCCCTTCTACGACGGAGTGGAACGATGAGCGGCCCGCATCGCGTGTTCGTGATCGCCGAAGCCGGCGTGAACCACAACGGCTCGCTCGAACTGGCGCTCGCGCTGGTGGATGCCGCGGCCGCGGCCGGTGCCGATGCCGTCAAGTTTCAAACCTTCCGCGCGGAGCGCCTCGCGGTGAAGTCGGCACCGAAGGCGGAGTATCAAAAACGCGAGACCGGCGCCGGCCAGTCGCAGCTGGAGATGCTGAAGGCGCTCGAACTGTCGCCTGAGGCGCACGAGGAATTGATTCGGCGATGTGCGGCCCGCGGCATCGAGTTCATGTCGTCGCCATTCGACGAAGAAAGCCTGGCACTCCTGGTTCGTCTCGGCGTGCGCCGGCTCAAGCTCGGCTCCGGCGAGTTGACCAACGCTCCGCTGTTGCTGGCGGCGGCTCGAAGCGGACTGCCGGTGATCATTTCCACCGGCATGGCGACGCTTGACGACGTCGAGGCCGCGCTCGGCGTGCTCGCATTCGGTATGATGGCGAAGGATGCCGCACCGTCGCGCGCCGGGTTTACCGACGCCTGGGGCAGTGCGGAAGGAGCGGCACGCGTTCGCGAACGCGTGGTCGTGTTGCATTGCACCACGGAGTATCCGGCGCCCAACGATCAGTCCAACGTCCGCGCCATGGTCACCATCGCCACTACCTTCGGCGTCCGTTGCGGGTTCTCGGATCACACCGTCGGTGACGAGGCGGCACTCGCGGCAGTGGCGCTGGGTGCGGTGGTGGTGGAGAAACACTTCACGCTCGATCGGACGATGACGGGACCGGATCACAAGGCGTCGCTTGAACCGCCGGGGCTCCGGCAGCTGGTCGAGCGCATTCGACGAGTCGAATCCGCGCTCGGCGACGCGAGGAAACAGCCGGTGCCGGCGGAGGCGGCGAACACGCCGATCGCCAGGAAAAGCCTCGTCGCAGCCAGACCGATCAGAAAAGGCCAGACGCTCACCGCCGACGACATTGCCGTGAAGCGGCCGGGGACCGGCCGCTCGCCGTTCGACTACTGGGAGGTGCTCGGCCGGCCGGCCGAGCGTGACTACGACGAGGACGACCTCCTCTAACGACCGATGATTCTGGTCAATATCCGTCTCCTCTCCGAACTGCCGCTGGCGCTGGCCTTGAGCCGTCGCCTGCACGCGCGCGGCGAAACGCTGGCCTTCTGCGCCGAAACAGACGATCCGGTCACGACCGCGCGGATCGACACCGCCGTCGCCGATTTCAACGCGCGCTCGATCAACATGGCCGCAAAGGTTCGAGCGGTGGAAGCAAAGGGAAACGCGCCGTCGTGGGCGGGCCGGATGTCGTCGTCGGCGCGGGCCTGGTTGCCGGATCGCCGCTCGGCCGACGACCGCGCGCTCGACGAGAGCCCGCGCGGCAAGGCGTTCTTGATCGCCTTGAGTTACGAGCTGGTGGCCGCGAGAGAGGTGATCGCCCAGATCAAGCCGGACCTGCTGGTCGTGTTTCAGGACGGCGTGTCGGCGAACTACGCCTTGATCAAAGCGGCGCGCGAGAGCGGTGTGCCGATCGTCGACTGCCCGTACGGATCGGGTACCAGCCGGGATTTCGACGACTACCTGGACGAGAAGGCGGCTGAGGACAATCTGCATGTTACCGACGGTCCGTTTGGCGAGCGTGTGCAGCGGGAGTATCCGCACTGGGTGCGGCACGACAAACGCGGTGCCGTGCTGATGTTCCCGGGCGAGTACATCCTGGTGCGCGAGCGCCTCGGTCTGTCACTGCCGCTGCCGTGGGTGATTCACGGCGGCGCGGCAGACCTGCTGGCGGCTGAAAGCGAAGTGATGTACGAACGCTACCTGGAAGAGGGCATCGCAGCCACGAAGGTGAAGCTGACCGGCACGGTGTATTGCGACGTGATGGCCGATCGACTGTCGTCCTCCCCGGAAGCGATGGCCGCATTCGCCGGCGCGCGGAAGATTCGGTCCGGGTCGACATCGGTGCTGGTGTCGTTGCCGCCGAGCCTGCACGGCATTCGCAGTCGATTCAGCGAGTTCGAGACCTACGAAGCCGGCTGCGAGGCCATCGTGCAGATGTTTCGCAGCCGACCGAATGTGTCGGCGGTGGTGTCGCTGCATCCGAACGCGTCGGCGGAGCAGCGCCGGTTCGTGGAAAATCTCGACCTACCCGTCAGCACCGACTGGGTAGTGCCGCTGATACCGACGTTCGACGTGTTCTTCACGACCTTCTCGTCGACGATCCGCTGGGCCATCGCGTCCGGAAAGCCGGTGCTCAATTACAACATGTACTCCTACAACAATCACGACTACGACACCGTTGAGGGTGTGTTCACCCATCGCCACCTGCGCGAAGTCGAGGCGACGCTCGACCGGCTCCTGGACGATCGCGAATATGCCGTGGTCTCGACGCGGCAAAAGGCCGACGGCGCGCGCTGGGGCATGATGGACGGCCAGAATTTCGAGCGCATCTATGGCGCCGTGAGCGCCTTGCGGCCATCGCGTCCAGGCGAGGCCCGTCGATGAGCCAGGAGAACCCTAACGTCAAAATCTGGGACGACATCTATGCCGGCGGCCGCAACCTCTGGTACCCCTACGAGGTTGCGGTGCGCATCATCCATCAGCTGCGCGCCAGGGATTTGTTGCGCGGCGTGATTCTCGATCACGGCTGCGGCTCGGGCAACCACCTCGAATTCATGGTGCGGGTCGGCCTCACACCGGTCGGATCGGAAGTGAGCGCTGCTTCACTCGGCCTCGTCAAGGCGCGTTTCGCCGGCGCGAAGTTGATGGCGCCTCCAGTCACGTTGTTCGATCCCTCGCGGCCGCTCGACGGCCAGTTGCCGAAATTCGATCACGTTTTCGCCTGGGGCAGCATGCATTACAACTCGCGCGGCAAGTTCCTGGCCGATCTCAACACGATCATCACGATGCTGCCCGCGGGCGGCCGCCTGATTCTCGCCGTGCCGGGCACGCACGACGTCGTCGCCACCCAGTCGACTCGCGACGCCGATGGCAGCTACCGGCTGACCGGCGAGGTCTCGGGCCAGGCCGGCGCCGTCGTGACCATCCCGGATGACGAGCAGGAATTCCGCTCGTGGTGCCCCGACATCGCCATCGATGATTGCGGGCGTTTTGGCTGGACGGTGCAAGGCGTCCAGTCGGAGTTCCTGTTCCTGCATGGCAGCAAGAAGGGGTCGCATGTCGCTCGCTGATTTCGGCGTCACCGTCGTCCTGGCGCCGCATCCCGACGATGAAACGCTCGGCTGCGGGGCCACGCTGCTGCGCCTCAAGCAGGAGACGCGCGGCCCGCTGCACTGGATCCTGATGACGCGGATGAGCAAAGCCGCCGGCTACGACGCCGGCGCGATCACGCGTCGCGACCTCGAGATCGACGCCGTCTCGAAACAATTCGGGTTCGATCGCCGAATCCAGCTGCCGTTTGGCGCGGCGACGCTCGACTCGGAGCCGACCGCCGCGCTCGTGCAATCGATGGCCACCGCGTTCGACGAGCTCAAGCCGGAGACGCTGTTGATGCCGTTTCCGGCCGACGCGCACAGCGATCACGCGCGCACCTTCAAGATTGGCAGCGCCTGCGCCAAGTGGTTCCGGCGCAAGCACCTGCGCCGCATCATGTGCTACGAGGTGTTGTCGGAAACCGGCTTCAACCTCGATCCGACACGGGCCGCCTTCGAGCCAAACTGTTACGTCAAGGTCGCGGAGGATCTGATCGAGCAGAAGATCGCGATCATGGCGGAGTACCAGACCGAAATGGCGCCGTTCCCGTTCCCGCGCAGCGCCGAAGCGATCCGGGCGCTGGCGCGCGTTCGCGGCAGTGAATGCGGCGCCACCGCCGCCGAAGCGTTTGTGCTCGTTCGAGACATTTGTTGAAGCAGCGGGTCGTTGCGATCCACCAACCCGCATACCTGCCGTGGTTCGGGTTGCTCGAAAAGATTGCCTTATGCGACCGCTTCGTCGCGCTGGACACCGTGCAATACAACGCCAGGGCGTTCCAACATCGCACGCTGTATTCCACCGGACACGGCCCGAAGTACTTGAGCCTCGCCGTGTCGTCAAAAGGCCACCAGGTCAACAACACGCCGATTCACGACATCACGCTCACGGACCGCGACGTCCCGCGAAAGCACTTTGAGACGCTGCGTCATCGCTACGGCAAGCGCCCCGGCTGGGCTGTTGTGGCGCCTGAACTGGAACGCATCCTGACGCATCCCAGCGAGAAGCTGATCGATCTCGACCTGTCACTGCTGCACTTCACATTGCAGCAGTTCGGCATCGGGACGGAGATCGTGCGAGCCTCCGACCTCGCTGCCGCGGGAACAAAGGCGGACCTGATGCTGTCGATCACCAAGGCCGCCGGCGGCGCCGTATACCTATCGGGCAGCGGCGCGTCGTCATACATGGACGAGGCGACGTTCGCGGCCGGCCGCATCGGCCTGCTTTGGCAGTCGTTCGAGCATCCGCAGTACCAGCAATCGCATCCAGGTCCGTTCGAGCCCGGTTGCTTTGCGCTCGAATGGATCATCGAGCATCCCGGCGACGCGGTCGATCGCTTTCGCGATCACGTGCGGTCGGCGGCGGCACGTATCGGCATCGAGCGATGAGCCTGCCCAACTCGCTGGTCCTGATCCCCGCCCGTGGCGGGTCGAAGCGTCTGCCCGACAAGATGTTGCGCCGGCTGGGCGGCAAGACGCTCGTGCAATGGGCGGTCGAAGCGGTGTTGGCCAGCGACTGCTTCGAACGCGTCGTCGTGTCCTCGGACGCCGAAGCCATTCTCGAAACGGTGCTCGAGTATCCCGTTGAAGCGCGACACCGGCCGGCGGAACTGGCCACCGACACGGCCACGACGATGCAGGTGCTGCTCGACTTGTTGCGCGAGCCCGGCCGCCATCCGCTTCATCGCCGCTCCGGATCATCCGGCGGATCGCGTTCCGGCGCGGTGGACGTGGTCGGTCTGTGCCAGCCGACGACGCCGTTTCGAAGCGCGGACGATGTGCGAAGCACGGTGGCGTTGTTACAAGGCGATGTCGAGGCCGCAATCGCGGTGATGGCCGCGCCCATCCCGCCGCAGCGCAGTTTTCCGATGGCGGCGACCGGTCAATGCCTGATTCCCGACACTTCACCGCTGCTCCAGGGCGTGACGCGCCAGCAACTGTTCG
>Ga0190265_10002248_pt1 | contig 12925 bp, 10 predicted proteins | sample Popmic124T_FD_133135 | JGI IMG/M metagenome (GOLD analysis project Ga0190265, IMG submission 133135) | Populus adjacent soil microbial communities from riparian zone of Indian Creek, Utah, USA - 124 T | ecosystem: Environmental > Terrestrial > Soil > Riparian zone | place: USA: Utah | collected... | reverse complement strand
TTCGCGGCGCGCGGGGCGCGTCATCACGTCATCACGCCGGACCTCGAGGAGGAGCGCCGCATCCGGGTCGCGTGTCAGGAACGAGGAATCGACACCTCTCTGGTCAGTTTCCATATCGGGCGCTCGCACGAGGTTCTTCCCGACCTCGACGTTCCTGCGCTCGATCTCGTCCTCGTCGACGGCGCCCACGGATTTCCCTATCCCGTCTTGGACTGGTGGCATCTCGCTCCGCGCCTGAAGACGGGCGGCCGCATGTTGCTCGACGACGCATACCTCCCGGCGATCGCCGCGATCGTCGACTACGTGCGAGCGAGTGACGCGTGGGAGCTCGAGGCGCCGATCAGCTTCCGGACGGCCCGCATCCGCAAGGCGCGCGACGACGATCCGCCGAACGAAGCGGACGCCCGGGCTGCCCACGGACGCATGAGCTTCGCCTATCTGCCACCGGCCCGCCGCGTCGTCGCCTCCGCGCGCACGCGCATCTTTTCGACGAGAGCGGGGATCTGGGCGGTGCGAAAGCTGCGCGGCCCGCGATAGCCCTCCCGATGCAGACGATCACCATCACCGGCGGAGCACTGAGCATCGACGAGCTGCTCGCGGTCGTCGACGGCGCGCCACTCGAGCTGGGCTCCGACGCCCGCGCGAAGATCGAGGCTAGCCATGCCGTCATCGAGGCGGCCCTCGGCGGCAGGAAGGCCGTCTACGGCCTGACCACCCAGGTGGGTCACGGCAAGGACGAGCTCCTCACCGAGGAGCAGCTGGGCCGGCAGCAGCGCATGCTCGTCATGACCCATTCGGGTGGGCTGGGCGCACCGCTGCCGACCAGGATCGTCCGCGCCGCGCTCACTGCCCGGGTCAACGGCATGGCGAGCGGCGGATCCGGTGCCAGCCCGGCCGCGGTGGACGTGCTGGTCGCCATGGTGAACGCCGGCGTCCACCCGTTGGTGCCGGAGACGGCATCGGTCGGCGCGGGTGACATCGGGCAGATGGCCGGCATGGCGCAGGTCGCAATCGGTGTCGGCCGCGCCGAGTACCGGGGGGAGACGCTCTCAGGCGGTGAGGCGCTCGCCCGCGCGGGAATCGCGCCGCTCGAGCTGGGGGCGAAGGACGGGCTCGCCTTGATCTCTGCGAACGCGGTCGCGATCGGCCACGGCGCGCTCGTCGTCGACCGTGCAACACGTGTCGCGGGCGCGGCAGACGTGGCGGCCGCCCTCTCGATGGAGGCAACCGGGAGCAACCTGTCGATCATCGAGCCGGCCGTCGCGGAGGCCAAGCCTTTCCCGGGCCAGATCGCTGCGGCCTCGCATCTCCGGGAGGTTCTCTCAGGGAGCTACCTTCTTGGCCCGGGCGCGGCACGCTCGGTGCAGGACGCGCTGTCGTTTCGCGTCGTCCCGCAGGCGCACGGGGCACTGCGGGAGTTCCTCGCCTTCTGCCATCGGGCAGTCGAAATCGAGCTGAACTCGGCGAGCGACAACCCTCTGGTCTCGGGCGAGAAGCGCACGGTGCTCTCGAACGGCAACTTCCAGCCGGTGGTGCTCGCGGTCGCGTTCGACGCCTTGCGTGTGGCCATCGCGCATGTCGGTCAGCTGAGCGAGCGCCGCCTCAGCCATCTCTGGGACGCGATCTTCGCGCACATGGCCGCCGCCGGGCCGCCGTCGGGGCTCGAGCCGCAAGCGCTCTTCGGCCTACAGCTCCGCTACCCGGCGGCCGCGCTCTTCTCCGAGCTCAAGCAGCTGGCCGCGCCCGCGACGCTGGACACGCCGCCGCTGGACATGTCGGTCGAGGATCATGGCACCGCCGCACCGCTCGGCGTACGCAACACCGAGCGCGCACTCGAGCTACTCGAGGATCTGCTGGCAGTCGAGCGGATGCTCGCGCACGACCTCCTCTCGCTGCTTCCCTCTCAACCTGGGCTGGGCGCTGGGACGAGCGCCGCGCTCCGGGAGGTCGAGGATGCGATCGCCGCCAGCGAGCCCTACCCGGAAGACGTTCACCGAGCGCTTCGAAGGTAGGTGCGCTCTACCCCAGCGCGCGCAGGTAGTGCCAGCTGTCCCTGAGGCTCCGCGGCCGGACGACGGCGAGCAGAACGAGATAGAGGGCGAGGCCGACCACCGCCGACGCGAGCGCGCCGAGGACAAGCGCGGGCGGGGCGAAGGAGACGACGCTCAAACCCGCGACGAAGGCGGCCGCAGACCCGAGACGGCGAGCGGTACCGGCGAGGGCGCCGAGCTCCGCGAGCAACGCGATGAGGATGAGCAGGGTCGAGGCGGCGAGCGCAAGCGCGAGGCCATTGAGCTCGAGCAGCTCCGAGCCCACCCAGGCAAGCGGCACCTGGAGGGCGAGCGCGCCGAGCGCAATCCAGGGGAGTGCACGCGTCCGGCCCGCGACGAAGGCGAGCGGGAAGGTCACCGCCACGCCGACCGCCGCGATCATCCACAGGCTGAGGACGGCAACGACGCGCCCTATGTCAGCGCCGATGTCCCCCGCGTACGCCTCGCCGAGCACAGCCTCGACGAGGACGCCTCCCGCAAGCGCAAACATGCCGCCGGCAGCCCCGACGAGCACCAGCGCGAGCCATGACGTCGCCACGACGTGCCGCGCCGCCTGCGCGGGTCCGAAGCCCGCGCGCGAGAGCGGAACCGAGGTCACGATCCCCAGCGACCCGGCCGTGACCGTCACCAGCGACGAGGACGCCAGATACGCGTAGACGAAGCTCGTTGCCGCACCGGGTCCGAGCCGCGAGGCGAAGGGGAGGCAGACGACGTAGAGAAGCTGAAGAGCGAGCGGCAAGGCCGCTCCGATCGCAAACGCGCCCAGGCGCGCTCGCACCGGCGCCCCGCTCGGGCGGACCGCTCCCCTCGGCATGCGCAGGCGCGCGGCGTGCAGCGCGAGCCCGACCACCACGATCAGGAGGGTGACGAGGCCATTTAGCATCGAGCCCCAGGCGACTGCGATGATGCCGTCCGGCTCGACGCGCAGGAGGATCAGCGCGAGGCCGGCCGAGCTCCCGAGCGTGTACGCGAGCGCAGCGGTCGCATAGTCGTCGATCGCCGCGAGGCCGCTCGCCGCCATGGCGGCGAAGAGATGCGCGACTCCCGCGGGTACGACCCAGCGAAGGACGTCGGAGGCGGTGTCCCGAGCGATCTCGGACTCGTCACCGGTGAGGAGGCTCGCGACGAACGACGAGCCGAACGCCGAGACGAGGACGAGCGGGACGGCAATCAGCACGAGCGCGATCGCAAAGCCGGCGAGCTCGCCGGCCAGCCGTCCCGCCTCCTGGGCGCGGGCGAGCTGCGGGAGGACGGCCACCCGGATCGCCTGCGAGGCGATCACGATCACGACGAAGAGCCCGTAGGCGGCCAGGAGCCCGTCCGTCGACTCCGAGCGTCCGAACTCGCGGGCGATCACGACTCCGATCGCCGCTGCGATCCCCGATACGAGCAGGAACGACCCCGCCGTGAGCGCGCCGCTCCCGAGCGAGCCCGAGCCGGGGGAGTCTGTACGCTTGCTCACCGACGCGGAAGCGTACGTCCCATGCCGAACGACAGCCTCTGGACAAGCAGCGCGCTCGACGACCTCCGCCGCGACTTCGGAGATATTTATGGCGGTCGGACGGTGCTCGTCACGGGCGCGGACGGCTTCATGGGCTCGCACTTGACCGATGGCCTGGTCGAGATCGGCGCGAACGTGCACGCCTTCGTCCGGGCGACGTCGAGCGGTGCGCTGAACAACATCGGGCACCTCCGAAATCGCCTCAAGGTGCACTTCGCCGACCTCACGGACCGGACCTCGGTCGACTACCTGGTCCGGGAGCTGAGGGAGACTGCCTCCGACCGGCCGTACATCTTCCACCTCGGAGCGCAGGCACATGTCGGGGAGTCCTGGCATCGGCCGTACGAGACCGTGATGGCGAACACGATCGGCACGCTCAACCTCCTCCAGTCGGTCGTCGACTGGGGTCTCGAGCTCGAGAAGTTCGACACCGCCGGCACGTCGGAGGAGTACGGCAACGTCCGCGAGTCGGTCCGAGAGCACCACGACTTCGACGACGCCGGCAGCCTGATACTGCACGAACGCTCGCCGATCAACCCCAAGTCGATCTACGCGACCGCGAAGGTCGCCGCCGATTTCCTGACGATGAACTACCACGACGCGTTCGGCGTGCCGGGCGTCGTGACGCGGATGTTCAACAACTACGGCCCGCGCCAGAACCCGCGATACGTGACCGGCACCATCATCACGCAGGCGCTGACCCGCGAGACGATCGAGCTCGGGCAGCTCGATCCGCTGCGCGACTTCTGCTTCTGCACCGACGGTGTTCGTGGCCATCTGACCGTCGCCGCCCACGGCCTGCCCGGCGACGTCTACGTCTACGGACAGGGCGCGAACATCTCGATGGGCGACTGGGTCGACCTCATCCTGCGAGTTGGAGTCGCGGAAGGCTTCTGGCCCGACGACCGCGAGGTCATGACCACGCCGGCGCGCTATCGGCCCGGCTCGACCGACGTCATGGCGCTTCGTGTCGGCCATGAGAAGCTCACCCGCGAGACCGGCTGGGAGCCGAAGGTCTCGTGGGAGGAGGGCGTGTTGCACACGATTCGCTGGTACGCCGAGAACCGCCAGCGCTGGATGGGGAGGGTCGACTGGCTCCCGACCGGCGCTCCGCTCGCAGCGCAATGACGCGCGTTCCTGGAACCCGTTTCACACTGAAGCCTTGTGCCGTCGGACCGCGCTGGGCGTCGCGATGCGGCGTCCTCAGTCGCGTCCATATGACTCATATGGATGCTCCCTGCGTCCTTGCCTCGCACCACCCAGCGCACCCCGACGACGAAGCGTCAGCGTGAAACGGATTCTCGTCACGGGCGGAGGCGGCTTTCTGGGCTCGCACCTCGTCGAGCGGCTCGAGAGCGAGGGCCACGACGTCTTCTCCGCGCGGCGGGCCGACTACGACCTGACGTCGGCGGAGGGCGCCGCACGGCTGTTCGACGACGCCGTGCCGGAGCTCGTGTTCCATCTGGCCGCGGAGGTCGGGGGCATCGGTGCCAACCGGTCGAACCCCGGGCGCTACTGGTACGCCAACCTCGCCATGGGCTTGAACGTCCTCGAGCAGGCGCGGCTCCACGAGGCACCCAAGGTCGTCATCTCGGGGACCGTCTGCTCGTACCCGAAGTTCGCGCCGATCCCGTTCAGCGAGACGACCCTGTGGGACGGGTTTCCCGAGGAGACGAACGCGCCCTACGGCGTCGCCAAGAAAGCGGTTCTCGTCGGCGGGCAAGCCTACCGCGAGCAGTACGGGCTGAACGCCGTCTTCCTCCTTCCCACGAACCTCTACGGCCCCCGCGACAACTTCGACCTGGAGACGTCGCACGTGATCCCCGCGCTGATCCGGAAGATGGTGGACACGGAGGACAGCGTCGTGCTCTGGGGCGACGGCTCCCCGACGCGGGAGTTCCTGTATGTGGAGGACTGCGTGGAGGGCTTCGTCCTCGCCGCCGAGCGCTACGACGGCGCGGAGCCGGTGAACCTCGGCGCCAGCCGGGAGATCTCCATCAGGGAGCTCGCCGAGGTCGTCGCCGATGTCGCAGGCTACGAGGGAGAGATCGTCTGGGACACGTCGAAGCCGGGTGGACAGCCACGGCGAAGCGTCGACGGAAGACGCGCGCAGGAGCTCTTCGGGTTCGAGGCGCGGACCGGTCTGCGCGACGGGATCGAGCGGACCGTCGCCTGGTACCGCTCGAACCGCGTTGCGAGTGTCAGCTCTTAGCACCTCGGTTGCCGCCGCCCGCGGCGCGAGCCGCACGCTTGACGGCCTCCTCGAGCATCCTCGCGTCGTCCTGGGAACGCTCGCCGCCGGACAGCTCGTCGCGACGCTCGTGCTCGCCGCGTCGGTTCCGCACAACGGATGGGTGTGGTTCCACAACGGCGACCAGATCTGGCTCACGACCCAGGCCTGGATGCTCGGGCACCTCGAGCTGCCCCCCACCGAGCTCGGTTACCTCTGGTCGCTCGTCCTCGCTCCCCTCATGGGGTTCACGGGACCGACCTTCGTGCAGGCGATGCCGCCGATCATGGCTCTCAACTTGTTCGTGCTGGCGCCCATCGCGCTCGTCTGCGTCTACGGGATCGGCGAGCGAATCGGCGGCCGGCTGCTCGGGTACTGGGCGTCGCTTCTGTGGGTTGTCGCCCCATTCGCGTCGATTCCGCTGTTCGTCGATCGCTACCAGGAACGGTGGACCGAGCACTTTCTCCCGCAGGCACTCGGGCTGACGTCACTCTCCGACTTCCCGTCGATGGTCCTAGCCCTCGCAGCGGCGCTCTTCGTCGTTCGCTCGCTCGACGCCAGCCGGCTTGCGGACGCGGCGATGGCAGGCCTGCTCTTGGGAGCGGCCGGCGCGATGAAGCCGCCGAACCTCCTGATGGGGGCCGGTGCCGCGCTCGCGTACCTGGTCGCGCGCCGGTGGCGAGAGGGGGTCGTCTTCGGCGCTGCCGTCGTCCCGAGCCTGCTCGTGCTCGTCCTCTGGAAGGAACGCGGCCTCGGCGAGCTCCCCGTGCTTTCACTCGGGGAGGTTCGAGTGGCAGCTGGTGTCGGGCTCGTCGCGCTCGATGTCGACCGATACATCGAACTCGACCTCGACCACTGGCGCTTGCAGATGGATCAACTCCGCGAGTTCTTCTGGAGCCCGAGGCTCGCCCAGTGGGCGCCGCTCGCCGGCTTGCTCGCGGTTCTTCGCGTCAGGCAAGCCCCGATCGCCGCGCTCCTCGGCGGCTGGCTCGCCGCGTTCCTGCTCGTGAAGGGGTTCTCTACCCGCGCCGACATCCAGGCGAACACCTTCTGGCGCCTGCTCATGCCCGCCTGGCCGGCCTACCTGATCCTCTTCGCCGGGATCCCGTTGCTCGTGCCGACCTTCGCCCGCCGGCTCGGCGACCGCATCCGGCCGACTGCGATCGGCCCGGTCGCCTGGCGCTGGGTCGTGGTGGCGGCTGTCTTGACGGTCGCGATCCCGGCCGCCGTGATCACCGCCTCGTCTCCGAGCACCCGCCCTGAGCGCGCAGTCTTCCAGGACGACGTGGGCAACTTCATCATGACCCCGATCGCGGAGAACGTGAGACTCGAGGCCGAGCGTACGGACGACGGCCAGTCGCTCAGCTGGACGTCGGGAGGGCCCTGGCGCACAGACGTCTTCTACCGCATCTACCGCAACATTGGCCGCGACGTCCAGTGCGAGAACGCCGACGGGGCGAACTCCGTGTACTGCTTCATCCGCTCGGTTCCGATCGCCACGACGCGCGCGACGACGTACCTCGATGGCGACGCACCGCCGGGTGCCTGGTACCGCATCGGGGTGGGGACGAACTGGCTCGACGACGACATGCAGGGCGACGTCTTCGCATTCAGCCGGGCCCGCGCGACTCGCTGAGTACCCGCGAGACCCGTTCCTCGAGAAGCGCTATCCGCTGAGCGAGCTCCACGTTCTCGTCCGTGAGCTTCGACAGCACCGTCGAGTAGTGGAGGAGGACGAGGAGGATGAAGAGCGTCGCCACCGCGAAGAGAACCGCCGGCGGATATCCGGTCACGCCCAGCCAGCCTGCGATCGTGTTCAGTGCTTCACGCCACGCGGAGAGCACAAGAAGCACGACGCCGGTGGCGAGCCAGAGCAGGGCGTAGCGCTCCTTCAGGCGCCTTCCCCGGATGAGCTCGAGGACGATCAGGATGAGAAGAGCCGAGGCGACGACGCCGACGATGGAGATGCGAAGCGGGGTCATCGGCGAGCGGTCTCGAGGCGCGGATAGCGGCGAAGGCTGGCGACGAGCAGGGCGAGCGTCACCTTCGCGACGTAGTACAGGGAGCGGAGGAACGTGATCGACGAGGATCCGGTCTCACGCTCTCGCATCCTCACCTGCACCTGCGCGAGACTGAGTCCGCTCCTGAGCGCCACGAGCGTCGCCTCCACCTCCGGGTAGTCGTGTGGGTACTCGGCGGCGAACAGCTCGATGCCGACGCGGTCGAGCGCGAGATAGCCGGAGGTCGTGTCGGTGACCCGCTGCCCTCCGAGAGTCGAGACGAGCCGCGCGAAGACGCGGATGCCGATCCGTCGAGCCAAGGGGGGCCGGTAGGTCCCGTCCGGGTCGACGAAGCGGGAGCCGATCACGAGATCCGCTTCGCGGCGCTCGAGCGGCGCGAGCAGCTTCCCGAGCTCGGCGGCGTCGTGCTGCCCGTCGCCGTCGAGGCGGACCGCGGTGTCGTAGCCCTCGGCGAGCGCGAACTTGAAACCCGTCTGGACGGCTCCGCCGATCCCGACGTTGTGCGGGAGCCGGAGCACGATCGCACCGTGGGAGTCCGCGACCGCGGCGGTGTCGTCCGTCGATGCGTCGTCGACGACGACCACGTCGATGTCCGGATCGAACGCGCGGATCTCGTCGACGACCTTGCCGATCACCTCTGACTCGTCGAAGGCGGGGACGACCGCCACGATCCGCCCGAGGGACGCGGTCACGCGGGCACCGCGGCGCGCAACCCGATCAGCTCGAGCAGCCGCCTCGCGCGGTGCGCGTAGGTGTGCTCGTCGAGAACGCGTTCTCGGGCACGCCGCCCCATCTCGTCCGCCTGCCCCGGGTCTGCGAGGAGCTCCCGGTATGCGGAGACGGCCTCATCCGCGCTCTCGACGATGACCAGCTCGCTTCCGGGCTCGAACCAGCGCTCGATGCCGGCATGCGGGTTCGAGACGATCGCGGCTCCCGAGGAGGCGAGCTCGAAGGGGCGGGCCGTGGAGGACCCGGGAACGGTGGCGTGTGGCCGGCGGGTGATGTTGAGGTTGACGCGCGCCGACGAGATCGCGCGCGCGAACACGTTGAACGGAACGTCTCCGAGCATGCGCGCGGCGCCGGTGTCGCCCTGGAAGTCGAGGCCGCCGAGCGCGAAGTCGACCTCGGGTGCCACCCGCGAAGGCTCTCCGACCAGCTGCTTCATCCAGTCGCGGCGAAACTTGTCCCCGTAGCCGTAGAAGAAGACATCGACCTCCTTCTCGACGGGCTGGGGCGAGAAGAACTCCGGATCCGCGGCCCAGAACAGGCTTTCTGCACGGCGGGCGCCGAGCTCGAGCAGCCGTGGCGCGCCTCCCTCCGAGTTCGAGACCACGAAGTCGTACTCGAACGGGTCGGCGCCGTGGTACGGGTTGAAGCCGGTGTCCATCCCGCCGTACTCGGGAAAGCTCATGGGCACGTCTCCGTCGTAGAAGACGACGGGGATCCCGAACCGCTCGCGCAAGGCGGTGGGTATCCCGCGCAGATGCGCCATGGGAATCGTGTAGACGACGACCGCGTCCGGCCGCTCCCGTTCCACGAGCCGCTCGAGGTGCCGCTTCCAGCGCGGCGTGACGAATCGCCGGATCGTCTCCCGTGTGAGACGGTCGAGGCCGCTGTCCGCCGGTTCGTTCTCGGCGCGCCGCAGGTAGCGGTCACCCTGGACCCGCGCGAGCACGTTTCGGACGACCTGGTACGACTCGCCCTCGAGGTACGTCGGATTCGGCGCGACCCGCCACCACGGGGACTCGACCGGCCGGCCGCGGTACGGCGTCACGACCAGGTCGACCCCGGCCTCGTACATGCCCTTCCAGAGCTGCCACCACGCGGGCGTGCAGCCGTAACGAAAGTCGAGGTCGACCGCAGAGGCGACCGCGAGGATCTTGGGGGGCATTAGTACGCGCCCCGGCGGGCAAAGACGGCCGGGATCGTCCTCGCGATGATCGTGATGTCGAGCCAGATCGACCAGTTCTCGAGATAGGTGAAGTCGAGTCGTACGAGGTCGTCGAAGGTGAGGCCGGAGCGCCCGGAGATCTGCCAGAGGCCCGTCATCCCCGGCAAGACCGCGTAACGCCTCCGATGCCAGTCCTCGAGGAGCTGGTAGTCGCGGAGCGGGAGAGGTCGGGGCCCGACGAGGCTCATCTCGCCCTTGAGAACATTGAGGATCTGCGGGATCTCGTCGAGGGAGAGACGACGGAGGACACGCCCCACGCTGGTGACGCGCGGATCGTCGCGGATCTTGAAGAGGGCTCCTTCAGCTTCGTTCGCATCCTCGAGCCTGGGTTGTAGGGCGGCCGCCTCGGCGACCATCGTCCGGAACTTGAGCATCGCGAACTCCCGCTCGCCGACCCCTACCCTCCGGTCGACGTAGAGAACCGGACCGCGCGAGCCGAGCTTTATCGCGACCGCGATCAAAAGCCAGAGCGGCAGGAAGAGCACGGCGACGAGGGCGCTGACAGCGATGTCGAAGGTGCGCTTGACTGCCCAGTCCCACCCGGTCAGGACGGGCGGGCGTAGCTCGAAGAGCGGCGCGCCGTGGCCAGGCACGTACTCGCCACGCTGAACGAGGAGCTCGGTCGTATCGGGCGCCAAACGTACCTTGATCCCCTGCCGATGCGCCTGTTCGACGATCTTCAGGACCGTTCCTTCGTCGAAGTGCGCTTCCGAGAGGATCACCTCGTCCGGACGCACGTCCTCGAGGACGCTCGCCAGCTCCTCGCGGGAGCCAAGCAGACGGAGGCCGGGGATGCCGTCCTGGGCGACGACTCCGACGAATTCGTAGACCAGGCCGCCGCGGGCCGCCGCGAGGGTGTTCCGCAGCTCGGCGAGAGACGCGCCCTCGCCGACGAGGACGACGCGTCGTCTGACCCCCACCGCGCGCATCAGCTCGAGCGAAACGGACGCGTAGGACGCGCGCAGCAAACCGATCGTCAAGGCGGAGACGAGCACCGCGGTGGGGATCAGCCCGGACGTCGTGAAGTCGTAGCCGGTGCCGATTCCGAATGCCAGCACGATCAAGGCGACGACGATCAGGGAGGACAGGATGCGCCCCGCACCCGGGCGCAGCTCCCGCTGCCGGTAAAGCCCCGACTGAGCGAACACGAGCACGGTGATCGGTGCCGCGAACTTCAGCCACTCCGCGGGGCCCTCGCTCCAGAGCAGCCCCCAGAGGATGTCTCCCTCGCCTCGGACGAGCTCGCGCGTGACAAGGGCGAGGTAGATACCCAGCGCGAGCCCGGCGATGTCGAGCGCGACGAGCGCGAGCACCGAGAGCGCCCGCCGGGCGAGGCCGAGGATCGGCCCCCGGGAGAGGACGTAGACGCGGGAGGCGCGGACGTCGCGCCCTGCGGGTGCTGGCACCGGGACAGGCTGCGGCGTCTCGGCCGGGGGAGCGGCCTTGGACACGCGGTGAAGCTTAGAGCCAGTTCCAGAGCGCAGAGCCTTCCCTAGTGACACTGTGTCACTAGGTCGTCTGGGCGACAGTGGACCAGGGGACTTCGGAAGCCCTCTCCTGCTCAGCGGCGATTCTCACGAGGTCGGTTCGCTCGGCGATGCGAGCCAGCACGATCAGCAGCGCGCGCAAGGCGACTATTCGACGGCGATCCGCGAGATCCGTGTCGTGGAAGTAGACGTGGACGAGGGGTGGCAGAGATCGCGGTCGGGGGAGCGCGCGAGCGAGATCGCCGAGCGAATGCGTTGTCGGGATGGCCGCGAGGAGACGGCCCGACGGGAGCCGGATGTGTGCGGACTCGGCCAGTGAAGCCCATACCTCACCGAGCGCGAGATACGGGGGCCGCCGAGCGCGCGGGGTGCAATCCACGTAGCCGAGCTCGGCGCAGGCCGCCGCGACGTCCACGTCGGTGTACCAACCCCCGCCGCAGAAGAGCGTCGGCTCGAGCCCGAGCTCGCGCATTCGCCGGCCTTCTTCCAGCACCCGCTCGCCGGTCGAGCCTCCGGTCGGGCGGGCGTGGTCGGGAGCAGTCCAGTGCGTATGGTGACCGAGCGGCCCGCGCGCTGCGGCCTCCCGGGCGCGCTCGAGCCATTTCCCCTCGTCCTCCCCAGCCGCAGCCTCGGCTGGACGCATCAGCGCGGCGATCGCGAACCCCCCCGGCCGGCGCTGTTGGAACGCCGAGAAGCGCGACCACACCTCGTCGTCGAGGGGTCGTTCGACGTGGCAGGAGACGACCGCGTACCGTTTCCGCGTCGTGTGCGGCATCAGCGGACTAGTATCGCCCTCCGCTCCGGCCGACCCGGACGTCGTCGCGCGCATGACCGAAGCGCTCGTCCATCGAGGTCCGGACTCCGGCGGCGTCACTGCGCTCGGGCGTTGCGCGCTCGGCCATCGGCGCCTCGAGGTCGTCGACCTCGAGACCGGCGACCAGCCTGTGCTGAACGAGTCGGGCGACGTCGTCGCGGTCTTCAACGGCGAGCTGTACGACTTCCGGGACGTCAGGCGAAGCCTCGCCGATCGAGGGCACGTGGTGCCGGGCACCGGTGACACCGCGGTCCTCCCGCATCTGTACGAAGAGCACGGCCCCGACTTCCCGACGCAACTTCGGGGGATGTTCGCCATCGCGCTCTGGGATCGAGCGCGTGAGCGCCTCGTCCTCGCACGCGACCGGGTCGGCAAGAAGCCGCTGCACTACGTCTCCTTGCCGGACGGCTCGGTTGCCTTCGCGTCGGAGCTGAAGGCGCTGCTCCGGCTCCCCGGCCTAAGGCGGGAGCTCTCACCCCGGGCGCTCGATGCGTACCTGGCGCTCCAGTACGTCCCCGGCGTCGAGACGGGCGTGGCCGGGATCCGCCGACTCGAGCCGGGAAGCGTCCTCGTCTGGGAGAACGGCGAGATCCGGACGCAGCGATACTGGACCCTCGAGCCCGAGCCGCGCGACATGTCCACTGACGAGTGGCTCGAGCGCGTACGAGCGACCGTGCGCGACGCGGTGCGGCGCCGGCTCGTGAGCGACGTCCCGCTCGGAGCCCTGCTCTCAGGAGGGATCGACTCGACGATCGTCGTCGGCCTGATGGCACAGGAGTCGACCCGGCCCGTTCGGACGTTCACGGTCGGCGTCCATGATCCACGCTACGACGAGCGCGCCGCAGCCCGCGTTGCCGCGAGCGCCTTCGG